>Ga0182018_10004611_pt1 | contig 11495 bp, 8 predicted proteins | sample 812P2MmetaG_FD_120490 | JGI IMG/M metagenome (GOLD analysis project Ga0182018, IMG submission 120490) | Permafrost microbial communities from Stordalen Mire, Sweden - 812P2M metaG | ecosystem: Environmental > Terrestrial > Soil > Wetlands > Permafrost | place: Sweden: Stordalen | collected...
ATGTATTTCATCGGTCTAACAATGAGGCTAATAACTCCGGTTCGATCCACTTGGTTGGTTTGTCGCCATTCTCCTTGATGTGGGTGTCTGGCCCTCCTCCGGCCGTATCACGCGCCACTCGGAGAGAGCCCGGCCGCCGATTCCTCCCGCGAAACGCCGCTCCCGTCAGTTGGAGTTGGAGCAAACCGCCCCCTGGACGCCCCCCGCCATCCCCCCGCCTACTCCACCACTTCCACCCGCGTCGCAATCTCCTCCCGCGGCACCAGCGCCGGCCAGTACGCCACAATCTCGCGTACCGGCGGCCGGCCTTCGCCAAACCCCGTCGCGCCCGGCGGACCATTCAGCACCAGCGGAATCAACTCGCGCGTGAAGCGGTCCACCGACTTCTTGTCTGCCCCCCGGACCCCGATGCGCAACTGCACCTCGGGCGGATCGCCATTCGGGGGCGCCACCGGCCCCAGACACGCGTTCACCCCGAAGTACTCCGTGTAGATTTCGTCGAACGCCAACCCGAGATCCAGCAGACGCCGCCGCACCACCCGGTCGGCCGCGCGCGCTTTCTCCAGCGCCTGCGGCCACGAGTACACCAGCGTCCCGACGGCCTTCCATCCGTTGGCGTAGCTGATGGAAAGTTTCAGTGAAGGTGGCCGCGCGCCGCCGCGGATTCCGGAGACCCGCACACGGTCGGGGCCGGCATCGTCCAGGCGGATGCTGGTGAAATCGGCGACGCAATCTGGCGTGATGTAATTCTTCGGGTCGCCCAATTCGTAGAGAAGCTGCTCTTTCACCGTGTGGATGTTCACGCGGCCCCCGGCAGCCGCATGCTTGGTCACCGTAAACGATCCGTCGGGCTCGGCTTCCACCATCGGATAGCCCACGTTCGCCATATCGGGAATGTTCTGCCAGTCCACCTGGCAATTGCCGCCGCTACACTGCGCGCCGCATTCGATGATGTGGCCGGCGATCGTTCCCGCCGCCAGCTTGTCGAAATCGTCCGGCTGCCAGCCGAAGCGATGCACCATCGGCGCCAGCGTGAGCGCCGTATCGGTGCAGCGCCCGGCGATCACCACCTGCGCGCCGGTCGCCAGCGCCTCCACCAGCGGGAACGCGCCGATGTACGCGTTAGCGCTCAGGATGCGGCCGCGGATGGCCGCGATCGGCTCGCCGGTATCCATGTCGCGCAGTTCGTAGCCCTTGGCGAGGAACTCGTCGATACGGCCGTAGACATCGTCGCCCAGCACCACCGCGACCTTGAGACCCGGCGCCAGACGCACCACTTCGCGCGCGCAAGCCACCGGATTCACGCCGCCGGCGTTGGCGATCACGGTGATGCCGCGCTCGCGGATCCTCGCGGCCAGCCGCGCCACAAGCGGCGGAAAATCGCGCGCGTAGCCCAGGTTCGCGTCGGCCTGCCGCTGCTTTTGCAGGATCGACATGGTGACCTCGGCCAGGTAGTCGAGCGCCAGATAGTCGATCGGCCCCTGCTCCACCAGCCGCACGGGCGCTTCCAGCCAGTCGCCCCAAAAACCCTGCCCGTTGGCGATGCGAATCATGCCAGGCACGCCTCCAGCGCGCACGTGAGCACCCGCCGCGTGTCCAGCGGGTCGATCACGGCGTCGCAATGGCCGCGCGCCGCCGCATACCGGGCGTCCAGCCAGCGCTCGTAATCGGCGCGCGTCTTCTGAATGGAGAGTTGCAATTCCTCGGGCAGAGCGCCTCCTTTGAATTTCTCGAGTTCCACCGCATACAGCGCCTGTATGGCCGATTCGCCTTCCATCACGCCGATCCGCGCGGTGGGCCAGTTGAACGTGAAGTTGGGGTCGAAGCCCTGCCCGGCCATGGCGTAATATCCCGCGCCGCTGGCGTGGTTCAGCGTCAGCACGATCTTCGGCACGGTGGCGCACGACATGCTCTCCACCATCTCCGCTCCCGCCCGTATGATGCCCTCGCGCTCGGCTTCCGGCCCCACCATGAATCCCGAAACGTCCTGCAGGTAAATCAGCGGTTGGCCCAGCCGCTCGGCGGCTTCCACGAAATACGCCGCCTTGCGCGCCGACTCCGCATAGATAATGCCGCCGATTCTCGGGCGCCCTTCCGATTTCAGGAATCCGCGCCGGTTGGCCACGATCGCCACCGGGTGTCCGGAAAGCACGGCATTGGCGCACAACATCTCGGGCGCGTATTCCGGCTGAAACTCGACATAGTCGCCGCCATCGAAAATTCGCGCAATCACTTCTTCGATTTCGTAAGGCAGTCGATGGTCGGCCGGCAGTACGCCGTAGAGATCGGCCGGGTCGCGGGCCGGTTCCCGCACGGGGGTCGCCGCGCCACGTGGGGCCGGCAGTTGGCGGAAGCGCTGGCGAATGCGTTCCAGACAATCGGCATCGTCCTTGGCCATATAGTGGGCCACGCCGCTGACCGCGGTATGCAGGTGCGCGCCGCCGAGCGATTCGGAATCGATCGTCTGGCCGGTGGCGCCCTTCACCAGGTTGGGCCCGCCCAGTCCCATGAAGCTCACGCCTTCCACCATGATGATGACGTCGCTCAGCGCCGGCAGATAGGCGCCGCCCGCGATGCACGGCCCCATCACCGCGGCAATCTGCGGGATGTGCAGCTTGCGCCGCATCAGCGAGTTGTAGTGAAAGATGCGGCCCGCGCCGTATTGGCCGGGGAAGATGCCGTCCTGGTAGGGCAGGTTCACGCCCGCCGAATCCACCAGGTAGACGATCGGCAAGCGGTTCCGCATGGCCACTTCCTGCGCGCGCAGAATCTTGGTGATGGTCTCCGGCCACCAGGCGCCGGCCTTCACCGTGGCATCGTTGGCCACCACCACCGCCGGCCGGCCTTCGATCCTGCCGATGCCGGTGACCACGCCGGCAGCGGGCGCCTGGCCGTCGTACTGGTCATAGGCGATCAGCAGGCCGATTTCCAGGAAGAACGCATCCGCGTCGAGCAGGGCGGCAATGCGTTCGCGCGCGGTCATTTTTCCGGCGCGGTGCTGCTTCTCCACGCGCGCCGTACCGCCCCCGGCGCGCAGGCGGTCCGCGAGCTTCTCCAGTTGTTCCACAAGGTGGCGCATGTGCGCCTGGCGGGCAAGGTCCACGGCTCTTTGAGTGTAGCGTGAGAGGCGACGGATCGGGCCGCCGGCTTAATTCTCCCTTTTGGACACGGAATTCTTATGGGATTTCTTTAGTACTTGACAATCTCTTCATTCTGAGGATAGACTAAGAGTACCAAAGGGTCCATGCCGGGTCGCTCTCGGAGACGGTTTCTTTGAAGCCTTCCCGATCTCCGAGTGTTTCGCGCCACGTAGACCGCACGGTTGGCCGCAAGTGCCAACGCTGGATAGTTTGATCCCGCATTGCAGTATAAGCAGCGATGTGTGCGTAAACGTTGAGGTTGCCACCATGGCAAGACAGCAGACCAAAATCGTATCCAAAGCTAAATCGGCCTCTGCCGATAAAGCTGCTACGCGTCCCGTAGCGCAAGAATCGGATTCGTCCTCAATCGCCTCGCTTGCATACCAACTGTGGCATCGGCGGGGATGTCCCGACGGATCGCCCGACACTGACTGGCTCCAGGCTGAACAGGAACTCTACAGTCAGGCTGTCAACTCAAAGTCCCCGTCGACAAAGCGGCTTCTTCTGATACGCCACGTTGGTGCGTAAACTGCCCTGACAACGGGCAGTTTCGTTTTGGCCCAGCGACGAGCGAGATACAGGTCCGCCGGCTCCCCCGGCGAGAGAAAGAGACGTTTATGTCCTCTAAGCCCCCAAGGAATGCAGGCGCCATAACTCCGGCCGGCGGAAAACCCAAAACCGCCAGCGTCACCGTGTTTCACGTCGGGCCGCGGGATCAGGATCTTTGCGTCCTGGCTGACATTCTGGATCGTACCGATTGGAAATTGTGTCCCGGCACCCAGTGGACTCTGGCGGCTACCGACGACCTTCCTGCCGCCGCGGCCCGCTTGCAGAACCAGGGAGCGCCCATCGTGCTTTGCGATCGCGAATCCGTATCGGGCACATGGAAAGACGTGCTGGAGCGTGTCGGCGCGTTTTCGGTACCGCCGCTGTTGATTGTGGCATCTCGCACGGCCGACGAGTATCTCTGGGCCGAAGCCCTGAACCTGGGCGCCTACGACGTGCTCTCGAAACCGTACCAACCGGCCGAGGTCGTCCGCGTCCTCAGCATGGCATGGCTGCACTGGATGAACCGCCGCGTTCCCGCGGTTGCCCTAGCGCAGGCATGTTAGCGCAGTGCGGCTGAAATTCTGACGGTATTGGGGGGGCGGGCAATCCTTCCAGCCAATCCCGGCCGGGGTCCCCTCCGAGGAGAGCTTTCGGCCAGCTCTGCAAGTTTGGCCATTTCTACCGCGAGGAGGGCGAAGCTAGCTTAGTACTCACATTCGGAATTACGGTGACGTATTTCTGTCAGGCTGCCGGAGCCAGTCGTTTGGCGGCGATCTTGGCCATAAGGGCGTGAAGATCGTTGCGGGTGAAGGACCATTTGAAGGGCTATGGCGTCCGCTCATAGTGGATCTGGAAGGCAAGTAGACGCTGCTCAAGTTCGGCCAAAGAAGAGAAATCGTGAGGCGTGAGGACCTTCCTCCCCACGATCGAGAAATAGATTTCGATCTGATTCAGCCAACTGGCGTGGACAGGAGTGTGGACGAGGATCGCGTTGGGCCATTTGGCGCGAAAGCGGTCGATAGCTTTCTGGCCACGATGGGCGGAGCAGTTGTCCATAATCCAGAAGACGCGGCGAGCGGACTTGTAGGGCTCCTGGTTCATGACGTCGCTGACGAGTCGCTCGACTGGAGCCATCCCATGCTTGATTTCGCAGCGTCCAAAGATCTTGGCGCGATGAACGTCCCAGGCAGCCAGGTAGGTCCAGGCGCCTTCGCGAAAGTACTCGTGTTCGAGCTTCGTGGGGCGGTTCGATGCGGGCGCCAACGTCGGCTGTTTTCGGCGTCGAGCTTGAATACTCGTCTTCCCGTCCGCCGAGATCACGAAGTCATCAGGACCCAATGGAGCGCCCTCCCAAATGCGCTGGTAGAGGTCGAGGAACGGGGCCGGCTTTGGCAGCAAAGTTGGGGTCCCGAGGGAAGATCCAGCTTCGATGTTGCCAAGACCGGAGAGCGTCGGTGCTGAGCCAACGCCACAACGTGGTGCCGCTGATTTCGGCGACGAGGCCCTGAGAAATCACGTGCTGGCGGATCTCCTCAATGGAGAGACGCGACAAAGGAAGTCCGAGGCGGTGAGGAAGCTCGCAAGCAAGCGCTTTAACTTGGACGACGAGGCTGGGGGGAAAAGCGGGCTTTACGCCCGCCCCGAGGCTGCGCTTCCAGTCCGGGTAGTCGGGTCAGCGCAAACCGCTTGCCCCACTTGCTGACGATCTGGCGAGGCGTATCGAGTTTGGTGGCGATGAGGTCATTGGATAAGCCTTCATTGGCAAGGAGGATGATCTTGGCGCGAATCACATCGCAATACGGTGACGTATATTTTCGAGCCGGCTTCCAGTGACAACCGTTCTTCACCGGATAGGTCTATGTCGAGTGGACTTTTTCGTGGCATCGCAGGGCAGCGGCCTCCGATGCCAGCTTACCAAACTTATGTCATCGAATCCGCCTCATAATACGTCACCTTATTTACGAATGTGACTACTAAGCTAGAAACAATTCCGCGTTGGAACGAGGCTACGCTGCAATCCTTGGAGTGAACATATCTCATCGACCTATCCGCGACGAATAAATCCAGGGCGTCGTGTTGGGATTCCGCGTCAAGCTATGTAGTTATGTAGTCCAAGCGATTTTATTGCAGGATAAAGCGGGCGTTGTGGTGGGTGCGCAAGAAACCAGCAAGCGCCGCGATGGCGTTCAACTTGGCGCCTAATGCTCGGGCAGACTTCTCGCATCCCGCCGAACAGCCGGCCAATCTCGCCGGTTGGGAGAAAGCAACAGGCGGGCCAGTCAGGCCGCGTCCGCGTCTCGTCCACTCGCTTCCAGAGTTCCGGACACGACCGGCCCACGCCGGTTACATAGCGCTGAAGGCGGGCGACCTCCTGGTGGAAATCGGTCCTGTTTTCCAGTCGCTCCCTGCTCGACTCAGGTTCGTTACGTCCTTTCATATTTTCACTTGGCCCCGCGGTATCGAAGAGCCCGGCATGGGTGCCCCCGTCATGATCGCGTCGTCAGGACGGTGATCCAAAAGAGGCCCTCGGCGCATTGAAAGGCAAGCCGCTCCCGGGCCCCGCCTCCGCAGACCCGCAGGCTGTAGTCGCTGCCATCGACAACCGAAGGCATGGAGAGGTGGATCCCACGCGACAAGATGCATTTCAAGTTACCGCCGATCATGTTGGCCAGCTCGCCGAGCACGTCGCGCACGACGTCGTCCACGGTGTTGGGCGGATCAGCGGAGAGGAAGCGGCCTGCGAAATAGCAAGCCTGGCGCCGGTCGCATTCCAATAGCACCGCTCCGCTCCAATCGCCGGCCAGGTGGACAGCGGAGGTCAACCGATCCCCGCCGGGAAACCAGGGCGTCCCACATGCGTTCACTTCGAGGCTCAGCATCGTCCCGAACACGGATTCCACAATCTGCGCCAGTTCGCTCGGCAGTAACACCACTCGCAATTCGGTTGGCACGGTTCTCCTTTCAGCGGGCAACGTATACGATCGAGTTTCCCACGGGCTGTCTTTCAAACCATTCGTCGACGCCGAAGGCCGTCTCGGCGCCGCCCAGCAGCAGCCAGCCGCCTCGAAACAGCGTGCCGTGGAGTTCTTTCAAGATGTTCCTCTTGGTTTCGGCGTCGAAATAGATCATCACGTTGCGGCAGAACACCAGGTCGAAAGGTCCGAGGGCGCGCATGCTCCGGCGCAGATCGATCGTCTCAAAATGGGCCATCCGGCGCAGCGGCTCGCGCAACTGCCAGTCCACGCCGGAACGAAGGAAATATTTCACCAGGAGGGACGCCGGCAAACCCCGGTTCATCTCAATCTGCTGGTACTTGCCCGACCGGGCGCGTTCCAAAACCTGCGAGGAAAAGTCGGTGCCCAGAATTTGAATATTCCAGTCATCCAGCCGCTCTTCCAGGAGAAGCATCGCCAGGCTGTAGGCTTCCTGCCCGGTGGATGCCGCCGCCGACCAGAACCGCAACCTCTTGGTATCGCGCCGGTCTTCTTTCAGCCTGGGCAACAAGACAGTCCGTATCGCTTCATAATGGGCGGGATCGCGGAAGAAGTAGGTTTCGTTGGTCGTCATGGCCTCGACGACCTGGCGGCCGACTTCCGCCGCGCAAGTGGCCTGGAGAAGCGCGCACAAGTCGTTGATAGAGCCGAGACCGAGTTGTTTGACGATCGGGCTGAGGCGGCTTTCGAACAGGTAATGCTTGTCCTCTTCGAGCACGATGCCCGTTTGGGAGTAGACCTGCGACTGCAGGTACCGGTAGTTCTCCGAATGAATCTCCGAGGTTGACGTGTTGGTCTGCACGATTTGCCCTTAAGTTCGGCCGGCCAGCCGCAGGATCTCCGGCACGACTTGATCGAGGGGCAGCACGCGGTCGGCAAGGCCCGCATTCACCACCGCGCCGGGCATCCCCCAAACCACACTCGAAGCCTCATCCTGCGCGAGAACGGTCGCTCCCTGTGCCCTGAGAATCTCCGCGCCGCGCAACCCATCCTGTCCCATACCGGTTAGAATCGCGGCGATGACTGCGCCTCCGTACACCACCCCGATCGAAGTAAACAGCGCATCGACGGCGGGACGGCAGGAGTTCAGCGGCGGCGACTGATCCAGGCACACACGCGGTCCGCCGCCGTTAGAGGCCACCTTCAGATGAAAGTCTCCGGGCGCAATCAGGATCTTGCCGGCTTCCACCGGGTCGCCCTGCCTGGCTTCTTCGACTGGCAGCCGGCAGGTGGAGTGAAGCCGCTCGGCGAGCAGCCGGGTGAACAGGGGCGGCATGTGCTGCACCACCAGAACCGGCAACGGGAACCCGGCCGGCAAGTCCGGCAGGATCGCGCCCAGTGCGGTCGGTCCCCCCGTGGAGACTCCGATCACCACAACTTTGGGCCGCACCTTCGTACTCAGCGGAACTGGCGTACCCCGCCAGACCGGGGGCGCCTCCGGAACGCGAGCCGGCTCCGGCCGGGACCCGGCGCGGCTTGGCGCGGGGATGTGGAAGAACTGCTTGATCTTGGGGATCAGCTCTTCCCGCAGGCGCGCCATCGAGCGATCGAGCGACCCTTCGTTGGAAACCTTGGCCACGTAGTCGTGGGCCCCGAGGGACAATGCCTCCAGGGTTACGGCCGCACCGCGCTCGGTGAGCGTGCTGAACATGATCACCCGCAGTTGGGGATAGTCGCGCCGAACGTGCCGCAACATTTGCAGGCCGTCCATCTCCGGCATCTCGATATCCAACGTGAGAAGGTCGGGATTGAACTGCGGGATGCGTTGCAGCGCGATCGCGCCGTTCGATGCCGCCCCTACCACATCGAGCGCCGGATCCAGCTCTAGGGCATGAGTTACGAGGCGCCGGATGACCACCGAATCGTCCACTACCATCACGCGAATCCGCTCTCCCGTCTGGAGCATTCGCTTGTTCACCACGGCCATGCGGATTCCCCCCCTCTCAAGGATGAACCCCTACCATCTGCAGCTTCTCCACGAGGATTTCTTTTGTGAAAGGCTTCATGACATACTCGTTGGCGCCAGCCTCCAGGGCGGCCGCCATCTGGTCCAGTTCGGTCTCGGTGGTGACCATCACCACCACCAGCGAAGAAAGCTCGGGGGCCTGGCGCAACCGCTTGAGCAGTTCCAGCCCATTGATCTCGGGCATGTTCCAGTCCGCCAGAACCAGTTTCACCGCGGTCTTCTCGACTTCGATCACCTCCAGGGCTTCTTTTCCGTTGGCCGCCTCGCGAACCTCGAACCCGATCTCCTTCAAGATCTTGGCGAGGATCATCCGAACGGCCTTCGAATCGTCCACAACTAGCGCTTTAGCCATGATTTCACCTACTGTCGTTGATTGAGGGGACCCGGCCGGCGGTGTCAGCCGCCGGGCCGGGTCCCACGCCGTGGATCCGGTCAGAATGTGAACTTCGCGACTACCGTCTGGAGCCGGGCTGCCATTTGGCTCAACTCTCTCGACGCCTTCTGTGTGTCGTTGGCGCCTTGCGTGGTATTCTTCGCCGCTACGGCTACACCGCCGATGTTCTTGGCGATATCGCCGACTCCCTTGGCGGCTTCGGTGACGCTGCGGCCGATCTCGTTGGTGGTCACCGTCTGTTCTTCCACCGCCGAAGCGATGCTGTTGGAGATGTCGTTGATCTGGTTGATGATGGTTCCGATCTCCTCGATCGCCTTGACAGCGCCTTTGGTATCGCCCTGGATCGCGTCGATCTTCCGGCCGATATCCTCGGTGGCCTTGGCGGTCTGCTTGGCGAGTTCTTTGACCTCGTTGGCGACCACGGCGAAGCCCTTACCCGCTTCGCCGGCGCGGGCCGCTTCAATCGTGGCATTGAGGGCCAGCAGGTTGGTCTGCTGCGCGATCGAGGTAATCACCTTGATCACGTTGCCGATCTCCTGGCTGGACTCGCCGAGCTTTTTCACGGTTTCATTGGTCGAATGTGCGACGCTGACGGCATTCTTGGCCACCCGAGCCGACTCGTTGGCGTTCTTGGCGATCTCGCGGATGGAGGCCTGCATCTGCTCGGAGGCCGAAGCGACCGAGGAAACGTTCTTCGAAACCTGCTCGCTGGCCGCCGACACTACGTTGGCCTGCGTGGCGGTCTCTTCGGCGTTGCCCGCCATCTGCTGGCTGACCGCCGTCAGTTCTTCGGAGGATGAGGCTAGGGTCGTCGCGTTTTGCGCGGTTACCCTGAGCGGCTCGACGATCGCATCCAGAGTGCTGTTGACGCCCTCGATGATCTTGCGGTAGTCACCCTGGTGCTTGGTGGCGTCGGCCCGGGTCCCCACCCGCCCGTCGGCGGCAGCCTTGGCCAGAAGCGCCGCATCGGCCGCCAGCGCGTTGATGTTGTTCTTCAACAGGACGAGCCACTCGTGAATCTGGTCGTGACCGGAAGCCTTGGCCATGGATGCCGTCATGTCTCCGTTGGCGATCTTGGTTACATAGGCAACCAAATCGGTCAGCCAGTCATGCACGCCATTGACGGCCTGTTTCATCTTTTCGTGGTCGCCCTTGCAGGCAATCTCGACTTTTTCCCGCAGGTTCCCGCCACGGACCAACCCGAGTATGCGGTTGCCTTCGCCGATGGGCAGCAGGATGGCGTCCAGCATTTCGTTGACGCCCTTCACGATGCCCGCGTAGGCGCCCTGGAACTGATCGGGCTTGCCACGTTCGGACAACTGGCCTTCCCGCGAAGCCTCCGTCAACCGCCCCAGCTCTTTCTGCAACCCTTGCAGAACGGTGGCCACGTTGTTGACCGCCAGCTTCATCTTTTCGTGGTCGCCTTTGTAGGTTTGCGCGATCAGCTCGTCGATCCTGCCGTTGGAGACCTGGGCCAGAATGCGGTTGCCTTCGCCGATGGGCACCAGGATGGCGTCCAGCATTTCGTTGACGCCCTCGACGATCTTGCGGTAGTCGCCTTGGTGCTTGGCGCCATCGGCGCGGGTGGCCAGGTTGCCGTCCGCCGACGCCTTGATCAGCATGCCAGTCTCGGTTACCAGCGCGTTGATGTTGTCGATGCAGTTGTTCAGGTTGTTCTTGATCTCGTTGAAGTCGCCGTTGTATTTGTCGGTGATCTTCGGCGGAATGTCGCCCTTCGAGATACGGTCCACGTACTCGGCGGACACGTTCAACGGTCCGATCACGGCGTCCAGGGTCTGGTTGACGCCTTCGACGATCTTGCGGTAATCGCCTTGGTGCTTGGTGGCATCGGCGCGGGTGGCCAGTTTGCCTTCGAGCGCCGCCTGCGTCAGCGCCACGCCGTCGGCCACAACCCGGCTGATGGCGTCGATGCAGTTATTCAGGTTGTTCTTGATCTCGTTGAAATCGCCGTTGTAGGTGTCGGTGATCTTGGGCGGGATGTCGCCCTTCGAGATGCGGTCCACGTACTCGGCGGAGACGTTCAACGGTTTGATGACGTTGTCCAGCGTGAGGTTGAAGCCTTCGATGACCTTGCGGAAGTCGCCCTGGTGCTTGGCGGCATCGGCGCGGGTGGCGAGCTTGCCTTCGAGCGCCGCCTGCGTCAGTGCCACGCCGTCGGCTACTACCCGGCTGAGGGCGTCGATGCAGGTGTTCAAGTTGTTCTTGATCTCGTTGAAATCGCCGTTGTAGGTGTCGGTGATCTTGGGCGGGATATCGCCCTTCGAGATGCGGTCCACGTACTCGGCGGACACGTTCAACGGTTTGATGACGTTGTCCAGGGTCAGGTTGAAGCCTTCGATGACCTTGCGGAAGTCGCCCTGGTGCTTGGCGGCGTCGGCGCGGGTGGCGAGTTTGCCTTCGAGCGCCGCCTGCGTCAGCGCCACGCCGTCGGC
>Ga0182018_10004613_pt1 | contig 11493 bp, 8 predicted proteins | sample 812P2MmetaG_FD_120490 | JGI IMG/M metagenome (GOLD analysis project Ga0182018, IMG submission 120490) | Permafrost microbial communities from Stordalen Mire, Sweden - 812P2M metaG | ecosystem: Environmental > Terrestrial > Soil > Wetlands > Permafrost | place: Sweden: Stordalen | collected...
AAGTGGTAGCAAATGTTTGGAGCGTTGGGAAGCCCCCCAAGCTACACCGCGCTTGGGTGGCAAGATCAAAAAACCAAGAATATATTGGATTTTTTGCTCTGGGGAAACTATAAGACACGGAGACACGGAGAAAAAAGCAAAAGGCAAGACCGAGCACACGGAGGTGGCGGAGGCCACGGAGTCGTAAAGGCTCCCTGGCCTCTGCGTCCTGGTAGAAAGCCGGCGGGTCGGTGCGGACGGCGATCCACGGCTTTCACGACTCGAGCTGGCTTGACTCCCTGGAACGCGACTGATGAACTGGGAGCGTGCGTCTTGCGCTCGTGCTTGCGGTTGTCGCCATTTCAACCGCACAGACCGAAGATCACTCTTCGACCCAAAACACGGAACTTCTGCAACAAATCAAGCAGCGTGCCATGGCAGAACTCTGGAGTGTCCCCAACTATGTTTGCGTCGACTCCATTGAGCGATCCTTGTGGATACCGGAGGAGCGCCAGTTCAGGCGCCTCGACCGATTACACCTCGAGGTTGCCCACATAGAGAGCGCCGACCGGTTTTCGTGGCTGGGGAACTCCGCATTTCAATCCAAGGCCCCAACCGCGATGGTGGGGTATGGCGCCAGTTTCAGGGGCGACTTCGCCGACAACCGCGCGCTGATTTTCAAGAACGATGGGACCACAATATCTTACGCCGGTCGGGTGACGATGGAAGGCCGGCCGGCCTTGCGCTACGAGTACGATGTCCACCGCGGGGCGCTGGCGGTGAGAAACGACGATCAGTCCGGCCGCGCGCCAGCGCGGGGAGCGTTCTGGATCGATCCGGAAACGCTGGATGTGTTGCAAATCGAGATTGAGGCTTATGACATTCCAGCCGGCCTGGCGATACGGTCGGTAGTTGACCGCACGATCTACTGGCCAGTTCAGGTCGGCGGACGGCGGGTGCTGCTGGCGCGCCGGTCGGAGTTTCTGCTGACCCACTCGGATGGGAGCGCGATGCGCAATATTTCCGTTTTCTCAAATTGCCGGGAATACGGTGCGGAGAGTACGGTAACGTTTGGGTCGAGTTCCCTCACACAGGTTTCGCCACCTACTATAGAAAGCGCGCGGATCGAGCCGGGCCTGCAGCTTCCATTGGTTCTCGATACGCCTCTGGACGCGAACAAGGCAGCCGTCGGGGATGCGATTCGCGCCCATGTCCTCGAACGCGTCGGCAGTGTCCGCCGGGGCACACATGTATATGGTCGAGTGAGCCGCATCGTTAACTACAACGATCAAATACCGAACCCCAGACTGGCACGGCTGCCACGACCTTCCAAGCATGCAAAGTGGGGGGAGCATGGCGGCGAAGTTTTGATCGGGATCGAATTCACGGATATTGAGGACGGACGGAGCCGCGCGCCATTCGTGGCCCGGCTGATCGACGCGGAATCGCAAACCGGGGCGCGGGGCACACAGATTCGCAGCTTCGGCTATTTCGACGACGACGATCTCGTGCAATACGATCCGCCCTCGACGGCAAGCTTCTATGTCTCACAGGACAACCCAGTCGTCGGGCGGGACGTCATCATGCAATGGGTTACGTTGCCGGAGCGTGGGCCGCTATGAACTCGGGTGCTCGGACAACCTGCTGCGAGTGCGGCAATCGCCAGGGTCATCGACCTCATCGCGCGCTTCCTCTCAGGACCCGCTTCCGCCACTCGCGCACGCCCATGGCATCGAACCGCTCGCCTTCGAAAACGACTTGCCGCAGCGGCGTACCGCGGGCACTTGCGCGTTCGAGGGAGGCGCTCACGTCCATCCAGCGGATTACGCCGTCGGACGTGCGGATCACTAACATGACGGGATAGGCCTGCTGCCGCCAGTAATCGGCCCAGCGCGGGTTCTTGATCTGAAAAACTTCCGCGTCGTCGCGTCCGCGCTTCTTGAGGTAGGAATCGCTGGACTTGAGCTGCACGTAGAGATGCTTGCCGGAGGCGCGGCCCTGGTCGTCCTTGAACTCGATCTCGCCATCGATCCCGTGATCGCTGTTGGTGTAACCGCGATAGATCTGGCCTGCTTCGGCCACAATGGAGAAAGCGTGCCCCACCAGGATTAATTCACGGCTCTCGTTGTCCAACGCGTCCTCAACTTCACTCTGCATCACGCGCGACTGCTCCTTCACTGCCGGCGACTCGAACAGCTTCTCGATGACATCGTGCAGCAGAATCGGTTTGCCGCACTTGCCGCAAAAGACCTTGCCCGCGCCACCCGGGGACAGGGCTTCCTCGATCGCCTCCCTGTCCTTGAACGGCTTTTCGAAGTCCTTGCACTTCTTGTTGGCGCAGCAGTAGTGGCGCAGGCGAGCCACATTCTGGCCATGTTGCGTGAGATGATCGTGCACGTAGCGCAGGAACAGCCCCCGGGAGTTTAGGTCCACGTCCGGTTCAAAATAGACTTCCAGAAGCGACGTGCCCTCGGATTCCCGCGTCATGGTGAACCCCAACTTCGCTGCGGTCTGCGTCTTGAAATCGGCCGCCGATTGAGGTCCGTGCTCTCAAACGCCAGCGTGTGATGCAGCCGCACTACCAGCGTGGCGTAAATGTCGTCTGCCGGACCGTCGAATCGATATGTCACCAGCACGCTCGGGTGACTGGGCTGCTCCTTTCGTTCGCGCCGGAAATAGCTCGGAAAGGTCAGCATCGACGAGCCCTCGCCAGGCTGACGCAGGCACCACGCGCGGCTCACGAACGTCTCCAGCAACGTGCGCAGCACCACTGCCTCGTCTTCGGGCGGCAGCCGTTGGAAATCCTGGTAGTCCAAATTCCCGGCCAGCAATTCGTCCTCGCGAATGCAGCCCAATTCCTGCGGATGCTTGCGGACCTTGCGCACCACGGCGGCAGCGTAGCGGCTGAGTACCTCCGGCCGCAGCAGCATGAAGCCGCCAAAATCCAGGCGCTGGATCATTCCCGGCCCGGACAGCAGGCTTACCACGGTCTCGAGTTGCGCCAGTTCGAAATTCTCGCCGCGCAGCGTCATCTCCATTCTCTGTTTCAGTTCGGCGAGGCGGATCAGGACGAGGCCGCTGTCGCGCAGGCTCAGGATTTCCTGCTTCATGCGGTGGTAGAGCGCCGGCGAGGTTGTCTCGGGGATGCTCTTCCAATCGATGGCCCGTACGATGGCCTCGCGGAGTTGGTCGCCGCCTTCTCCGGTCTTCGCGCTAGTCTCGTGCAGGAGGTTGGGAAAGCCGCGTTCCTCCATAAACTTCTGAAGGCTCGCGGCGCTGATGACCAAGCCTCCGCGATCGATGCGCGCAGCAGTCAGCAGCTTGGCAAACGGCTTTCGCGCCGCCTTCCGGAGGTCGCGGTCCCAGTGCCCCAGCCCCTCGAAAGGATTCTCGTTCTGCGGATTGAAGACCAGAACCGCCGCCGCCGCGTCATCCATGTAGAGCTGATGCACCAGACGGTCATCCACCTGCCCGGCGAAATCCCACAGCCAGATTTCCCGTTCCACGCCGGCCTTCTTCTTGCCGTGCCGCAACGGCCAGTGGGTTGCCCAGGCGCCGTCGGTCGAGTCGGTTTCCTCAAACTTGCCGAGTGCGAGCCGGTTGGCTAGCCCGGTCTTGCCGACGCCGCTATCGCCGACGAGAAGGACTTTGGCATTGGTGTATTGGACCTGGTCTGGCGCGGTCGGTACCTTCGCCTCGGTAACAAGTGCCCGGAAGTTCCATATCCGGACCACCCCGTTCATGGCCGCGGAGAGGGCGCGCTGGCCGTCGGCGCTCCACCCTACGCTCCAGACCCATGCCGTATGGCCTTCGAGCACCCTCAGGCAGCGGCCCGACTCGACATCCCACAGCCGCACTGTATGGTCACCGGCCCCGGAAAGGGCGCGCTGACAGTCGCGACTCCATGCCACGATCGAGACTCTAGCGGTGTGGCCTTCGAGCACCCTTAGGCAGCGGCCCGACTCCACCTCCCACAGCCGCACGGTATTGTCCTCGGCCCCGGAAAGGGCGCGCTGGCCGTCGGGACTCCACGCCACGCTCAAGACGCTCTCGGTGTAGCCTTTGAGCACTCGCACGCAGCGGCCCGACTCGACGTCCCACAGCCGCACGGTATTGTCGTCGGACCCGGAGAGGGCGCACTTGCCGTCGGGACTCCACGCCGCACTCCAGACGATGGCGGTGTGGCCTTTGAGCACCCGCAGGCAGCGGCCCGTCTCGACCGCCCACAGCCGCAAGGTGCTGTCAGCAGCCCCGGAGAGCGCGCGCTGTCCATCGGGACTCCACGCCACGCTCCGGACACTGTCGGTGTGGCCTTCTAGCACCTGCAGGCAGCCGCCCGATTCCACCGCCCACAGCCGCACAGTATTGTCAGCGGCCGCGGAGAGGGCGCGCTGGCCGTCGGGACTCCACGCCACGCTCCAGACAGTGTCTGTGTGGCCCTTGAGTACTCGCAGATAGCGGCCCGACTCCACCTCCCACAGCCGCACGGTATGGTCATCGGCTCCGGAGAGGACGCGCTGTCCGTCGCGACTCCACGCCACGCTCCAGAGGCTGTCAGTGTGGCCTTCGAACACCCGCAGGCAGCCGCCCGACTCCACCTCCCACAACCGCACCTGACGGTCATCGCCCCCGGAGAGGGTACGCTGGCCGTCGGGACTCCACGCCACGCTCAAGACGCCGGCGGTGTGGCCTTTGAGCATCCCCAGGCAGCGGCCCGACTCGACCTCCCACAGCCGCACCGTATGGTCATCGGCCCCGGAGAGCGCGCGCTGGCCGTCGGGACTCCACGCCACGCTCGAGACGCCGCCGGTGTGGCCTTCGAGCACCCGCAGGCAGCGGGCCGAATCGACGTCCCATAGCCGCACGGTATGGTTCGCGGCCCCGGAAAGGGCGCGGTTGCCATCGGGACTCCACGCCACGGTTCTGACGCTATCGGTGTGGCCTTCGAGCACCCGCAGGCAGCGGCCCGACTCGATCGCCCAAAGCCGCGCGGTATGGTCAGCGGACCCGGAGAGGGCGCGTTGGCCGTCGGGACTCCACGCCACGCTCCAGACTATGTGGGTGTGGCCTTCCAGCACTCGCAGGCAGCGGCCCGACTCGACCTCCCACAGCCGCGCCGTATTGTCCCAGGCCCCGGAGAGGGCGCATTGGCCGTCGGGACTCCACGCCACGCTCGTGACACCGTCGGTGTGGCCTTCGAAGATCCGCAGGCACCGGCCCGAATCGACTTCCCACAGACGCACGCTATCGTCGTCAGCCCCGGATAGGGCACGCCTGCCGTCGGGACTCCACGCCACGCTATTGACGCCGGCGGTGTGGCCTTCGAGTACCCGCAGGCAGCGGCCCGACTCGACCTCCCACAGCCGCACGGTATTGTCATCGGACCCGGAGAGGGCGCGCGGGCCGTCGGGACTCCATGCCACGCTCTGGACGCTGTTGGTGTGGCCGAGTGAGAAGATTCTCTCCAGTAGTCCCTCCCCTGCCACGGGTTGCTCGGGAGCCGGCTGGATTACCTCCGGACGGCAAGCTTCGACTAGCTTCGAATACTCTTCCCCGCGATTCCGCGGTCTCCAGTCGATGTAAAGGAATTGCGCCAGGGAGCTTCTAATCGGCGAGTCGTCGAGCCGCAGGGGAATGAAGCGGCGTTCTCTGTTAAGGGGGTCGCGAAAGCGGAATGTGCCGGACTCCAACTGCGCCCAGTCCGAGCCGAACGCATTCGCCGACATGCACAGCACCAGCACACGCGAGAGCTCCAGCCCTTCGTCGATCTTCGCTGGGATGCTGTCGCCGGGCTTGAGCACCCATTCGTCGAACCATACGCTCAGCCCCTCCTGCCGCAAGCGCTCCGCCAGCGAACGCACCACCGCCTTGTCTTTCGCGCTGTGGCTGAGAAAGACATCGAATGGGAACTGCTTTCTCTCGTCCGCCATTTCCTAACTCCCGTTTAGGTTAGCGCGGATGGAATCGTCTTGGGGTGCGAGGATGGTAGTGGAGGAATGAATTGTGGCGAAGAAATTACTCATGCTGGTTGGCGATTATGTGGAAGATTACGAGGTGATGGTGCCGTTCCAGGCGTTGCTGATGGTGGGCCACAAGGTGGACGCCGTTTGCCCGCACAAGAAGGCGGGCGATTCGATACGGACGGCGATTCACGATTTCGAAGGCGACCAGACGTATAGCGAAAAACGCGGGCATAACTTCGCGCTGAATGCCACTTTCGACAGCGTGGCGCCCGAGAAGTACGATGCGCTGGTGATTCCCGGCGGACGCGCGCCGGAGTACCTGCGGTTGAATCCGCGCGTGCTGGAAATCGTGCGCCATTTTGCGGAGGCGGACAAGCCGATCGCGGCGATTTGCCACGGGGCTCAGATATTGGCGGCGGCGGGCGTGCTGGGCGGGAAATCGTGCAGCTGCTATCCGGCGGTGGCGCCGGAAGTAACGGCGGCCGGCGGGAAGTATGCGGATATCGCGATCGATCAGGCTTTCACCGACGGAAAATTGGTGACGGCCCCGGCATGGCCGGCGCACCCCGCGTGGCTGGCGCAGTTCTTGAAGGTGCTGGGAACCAAGATCGAGGCGTAAGGTTTTGCCAACTCACTACGACGATGTGTGGCTCGCAGGTGGACGCCTGCCGATTTCGGCGGATCCTCCGTTGGCGAGGCTGGTGAAGGGTGTGGAAACGGTGGCGTCGATCCGGGCGGAAATCGCGCAAGCAGCCAAGGTCGCGACCATGCCCGCGGTCGAGGTGGTGCCGTACATTTGGACGAATCAGCGTGTATTGATTTGCGGCCGGGTGACAGCGTTGAGCCGGGGCGACAGGTCCTGCTTCGGTGTGCAGATTCCTGCGCCGACGGCTCTTTGTACCGATCGTGCGGCGGTGCGAGCCCTCCTTGTCCACGAATTCGCTCACTGGTTCTATATAGCGACACGCGCGGTGAACGGCTCTGAAGCCGGGGACAAAGAGGGCGGCGTTTTGGACCTCCGGAATGAGGGGCTGACCGAATCGGACACGCAGATCGACGCCGAGGACTGGTTCGGGGAAGAAGATGCGCGGCGGTTCATCCAGCACGGCGATCCGGCCACGCTCGCGATTTCGAGCCAGGCGACGGGGCTGGAAACGCATTTTTATGTGGTGACTCCGCGCATGGGCGACACCGTTGGCGGCATCGACATCGGCGATGATGTCAAGGCTCATATTCGAAGTCTGAGGACGAAGCGGGCTCGCGGACAGGGGCTTTCAGGATAGAATCACAGGGTGCCCTACCCAGAACAGTTCATCGCTCCGATGCGGAGCGATCTCACGCAATACGGCGTTGAAGAAGCGCGGACGCCTGAAGATGTGGACCGACTTCTTGGCCCAAAGAGCGGGACCGTGCTCATGGTTGTGAATTCGGTTTGCGGTTGTGCCGCGGGCCGAGCCCGGCCGGCAATCGGTCTCGCCCTCCGGCATCCGGTGCGGCCCTCGAAGGTAGCCACCGTGTTCGCCGGCGGAGACGAGGCCGCCGTGGCGCACCTGCGTTCCCTGCTCTCCGACTATCCACCTTCCTCGCCGTCGATGGCGCTATTTCGCGACGGCAAGCCCGTGTACATGTTGCACCGTAGCGACATCGAGCGCCGCGACCCCTGGGCGATTGCGGAGCTTCTGAAGGAAGCCTTCGAACGATTCTGCGCCCCAAGCCTGTCTGTAAGCGGGAACTGAACATAGCAGTTCAGAGACTCCCAACTGGGCGAGTTCCACTCGCCTGGGCAAGCTGAAGCATGCCCTACGTGGGACATGCTTCAGCTTGTCCTTGGGCGTAGCTCAGGCCATTTTCCTCAGCATCCCAAAAAATTGCGGGGGCGACATCGTGGCCCGTCAGACGCCTTCCTTCACGCCAGAGCTTTTCCGTACAACACGAGCAGGCGACTCCACGCCTTCTCGGCCTGTGGCTCGTTGTAGACCTGCGAATCGGGAGGGCACCAGCCGTGCGCGGCGCCGGCGTAGACCTCGATCTCGGCGGGCAGGTTGGCTTTCTCGAACGTCTCTTTGAGGGTGGTCTTGTCGTTGGGCGCGCGCGCGTCGTCATTGGCGGCGATAGCGATCAGAAACTGCGCCTGGCTTTTGGCGGCCTGCAGGTGCGGACTGTTGGGCGCGTCGGTCACGAGGCCGCCGCCGTGGAAAGAAGCGACTGCTCCCACACGATCGGGGACGGCGGCGGCGGTGCGAAAGGCGATCGGTCCGCCCATGCAATAGCCCTGGGTGCCGATCTTGCGATTTTTCGCCACGGACGGTTGCCCGTCGAGCCATGCGACGAACGCTTTGGCGTCGGTCATTTGCGTGGTCTCGTTCAGCGCGCGCGCGAGCGGCATCAGATCCTGGATGGGAGTGGCGCCGCCGGCTGACGCGGTGGGGGCTTTTTTGACGCGGTAGAAAGGATTCACCACGAGCACCGAATATCCCGATTCGGCGAGCCGTTTGCCCATCTGGCGGAATGCCAGCCGCAGTCCGAAGATGTCCGGCCACATGAGGACGCCGGCAACGGCGCCGCTCGCGGGATGGACGAAATAGCAGTCCGCAGTGCCGTCCGGCGTGGTTATGTTGACGTCCTCTTCGGTTACGGTAACGGCGTTGGCGACTCGCGGCAGCATCATGGCGACGCCTGCTCCCAACATGGCGCCGAATTGCTTGCGGGTCACCAAACCACGAGCTTCGTACTCCTGCCCGTCCTGCTCAAAACGATCCTGATCGCACATGTTCCCTCCTCATGGGTACCGCGCCATTATACCCACTCGGCCGGGGTGTCCGTGAGAGTTGGGCGGGTTATTTACATGGGACGGCGAAGCCGGCGCCTTTGCCCGGCCGTAGGAGTTCTTAGTTTCCGGGACGAAGCGGCCAGATTGAGGGATGTTGAGGGCTGTGCGATTGCGAACATACCAGCCTGCTTTCCCTTTGGGCATCGTTCGATATCGGATGAAGAGATCCCAACGGGGGCCTCCGGGTGTAAAATTGGTTCGCCTGTTGAGTGTCATTGATTGGCGATGTTTTCAACCAGGAGGAGCTTGTTATGACTCGAAGAGGATTTTTCGGATCGCTCTCGGGGGGTGTGGCCGCAACGTCGCTTGCAGCTCAGCAGGGGGGCAGCCTGTCGCCTACCGAAAAGCGGACAGGGCATGGATCGATCAAGATCACGGACCTGAAGTGCGCCATCATCGGCCGGAACCCGGTGGTTCGAGTCGTAACTGACCAGGGCATCTCGGGATACGGCCAAGCCGAGTCGGCCAAGGCGTATCTGAAGCCGATGGTGCTCTTCTATAGAGACTATCTTCTGAACGAAGACCCCACGGACGTGGGGCGCGTAATGCTGAAGATCCGCCGCATGGGCGCGTTCAAGCCCTGGGGATCGGCGGTGAGCGCGATCGAGATCGCTCTCTGGGATATCGCGGGGCAGGTGGCCGGAGTGCCGGTGTATAAACTGCTTGGCGGGAAGATCCGGGACCGCGTGCGCGCTTATAACGGCGGCGTGCGGTTCCCGATGACCGGCCAAACGCCGCAGGACTACGCGGAGAACATGGCGAAGATGAAGGAAGCCAAAGAGGGCTTCACGTTGATCAAACAGGCGGTCGGTTTTCACAATCCGGCGATGATGGCGGCCATGCCCAACGGGTGGTACGACGAGCCTCGGACGGGACCGCCGCATTCCGAGCGCGGTCTGTTGACGGAGCGTGGGCTGGCGCATATCGTTGCCTGCGTGGAGGCGATGAAGAAAGTGCTGGGCGATGAGATCGGGCTGGCTCTGGACTGCGGGCCGGGTTGGACGGTGAAGGATGCGATCACGTTTGCGCGAACCCTCGAACCGTTCCACATCACGTGGCTGGAAGACATCATCACGGGCGACTATACGCCTTACCCCAACGCGGAAGTTTTTCGGGAGGTAACGCAGAGTACTTCGCTCCCGATTCACACGGGCGAACAGATTTACCTGCGGGAGAATTTTAAGGATCTCATCGAGAAGCAGGCGGTCAATGTGATCGGCCCCGACCCGGAAGATGTGGGCGGAATCGCGGAGCTGAAGTGGATCGCGGAATACGCCGATCTGCACGGCATCCTGGTGGCTCCGCATGGGGTTTTCGACGGATTGATCGGGCTGGCCGCGCTTGTGCACATGTCGGCCGCGCTGCCACAGAACTATATCGCTTTCGAGTATCCGGTGGGGCAGCCGGAGTGGTGGTACGACATCGTCGAGGGGTTGCCGAACCCGATTATGAAAGGCGGCTTCATCGACGTGTGGGATCGGCCGGGTCTGGGCGTCACGTTCAATGTCCAGGCGGCTAAAGCGCGCCTGTCGGACGAGGATCGGCACTTCTTCGACTGAGACCGGTGTTGCGGTGACGCGCGATGCGGGCCGAGCACGGGGATATAATTACGTCTTTCCAATTATGAAACTGAAGACACTTGGAATCGGTGCGGCGTTCGCCGCAGTAGTATTGACCGGCGCTGTGGGTTTCGCACAGCGCGCAGCTCCTCCTGCGAAACCCGCAGATTGCCCGGCAGAGGGATTCAGCGGGGGCTTCAGCCACGGCTGTCCGCAAAAGCAATTTGCCAATCCGGCCGACATCTCGGCCATGATGGCCGCGCTGCCGGACAAGCCCTACGCCACGCCTCAGAGCCTGCGCCATGTGCTGGTGCTCTGCCGAGCGGTCGGCTGGGTGCACACGTCCATCCCGCTGGCAGCGAAGATGGTGGAATACCTGGGAGACAAGACGGGCGCCTGGATGACCACCATCACCTACGATGCCGCCGCGGTGACGCCTGAAAACCTGAAGCGATATGACGCTATTTTCCTGTCCAGCACCACCGGTGAATTTCTGGATGACCCCAACGACAAGGCTGCCACGGACGTTCGCCGCCAGGCACTCCTTGACTTCGTCAAAGGCGGCAAGGGCTTGGCCGGCATCCACGCCGCTACCGACAGCTACCATACCAATGGCGCTACGCCGAGCGGCACATGGCCGGAGTTCAACGAAGCGATTGGCGGCTTCTTCAAATTCCACTGGAGCTACCCGACCTTGATCCCTGTGAAGGTGGACGATCCCAAGAGTCCCTTGACTGCCATGTTCCAGGGGCACGGCTTCGAAATCGTGGACGAGACTTACACCTTTGCACAAGACTCGTTCAGCCGCAAGCGGGTGCACGTTCTCACCAGCATCAACTACGCCAAGATGAGCGCGGAAGACAAAGCCAAAGAGCCGGCGGCCACCCGGCGTACCGACGGCGATTACGCGTTGAGCTACATTCAGCGCGTCGGCAATGGCCGGGTGTTCTATGAGGCGCACGGTCATGACGAGAAGGTGTACTTCTCGCGGCCCTTTGTCGCTCACATGCTGGCGGGGATTCAATACGCTCTGGGCGATCTGAAGGCCGATGACAGCCCAAGTGCAAAATAGAGGCGCCATTACCCGGCAGGGCCGATGACCATGGACCGATCCGACTGGCTGGTTTGGCGGCGACGCGCTGATCGACCGACGCGCATAAGC
>Ga0182018_10004614_pt1 | contig 11492 bp, 4 predicted proteins | sample 812P2MmetaG_FD_120490 | JGI IMG/M metagenome (GOLD analysis project Ga0182018, IMG submission 120490) | Permafrost microbial communities from Stordalen Mire, Sweden - 812P2M metaG | ecosystem: Environmental > Terrestrial > Soil > Wetlands > Permafrost | place: Sweden: Stordalen | collected...
CATGCCGTTGCGAGCGATCTTGACCTGCTGTACATCGCCCATCTCAGTGTGCGAAACCTCGAAGTCCGCCAGCTCAATATCCTCGAAGGTACGCTTGAAGAGGGCGCCTACGACCTGGTGACATGCCGGGCCGTGCTCCATCACATTCAGGCTCCGGAAAGGGCCGTGGAGCGAATGCTCGCCGCCCTCAAGCCCGGCGGTGTATTTCTTTCTATCGAGCCCGATATGCTCCCCGCCACCGCCGCTAAGCCTGAGCCGCTGCGCACTTTCTGGCAGGGTTGGTTGCAGTGGTCCACTTCAGTTGGAATCGACTACTTCATAGGACGGAAGATGCCTTCGCTTCTGGCTGGTTTTGGCTTGCAGGCCGTGGCCGCTGAAGGCCATACCGCTCTATACAACGGCGGTTCGCCCTGGGCGACCTGGTGGCTGGAAACATTGAAGGAGCTGCGGCCAAGACTCGTAGGGTCCGGATATATCAGCGAGATATCGATGTCGGAGTTTGAAAACCTGTATTCGGATCCACTCCTTTGGACGAGCGCAACCACCTTCGTTGCTTCGTGGGGACGCAAGCCGTAGCGCGCCCCATCCAAAAGATTGAGAAAACTATCCACCTTCCGGCGCTTGTAAACCATAACAACTTTCATCATGATGCCGCCTACGGGTCGCCTTAGAGCCCGTGCTCCCCCCGAATGGCATCGACACACATCGCGAATCCTCCAGACCGTCTTACAGAGAATAGCCTTCGTTATCCGGGATGGCGCGTGGTGCTGGTTTGCCACGTGGGCGTGCTCGTCGGCTTTGCCACCGTCTTCATCTACAGCTTCAGCCTGATGGTGAAGCCACTGCAGCAGGAGTTCGGCTGGAACCGCGAACAGATCGCCCGCGCCTTCAGCGTGGCAGCTATCTCGGTCGCTATCTGTTCGCCCTTCATGGGCAAGCTCTTTGACCGTTTCGAACCCAGGAGGCTCATCGCTTCTTGCATGGCTGCCTTCGGCCTGGGGTTGGGCTCGCTCGCCTGGCTCACGCCGCACCTCGCTCAGTTCTATGTCAACGCCATCTTTATTGGGATCGCGGGCTCCGGAACCTATCAGCTCGGCTATGCGCGTGTCGTAGCCAGCTGGTTTGAACGGCGGCTGGGTGCGGCGCTCTCTATCGTGGTTGCCGGATCCGCAGCCGGCTCTCTCTTCCTCCCACCGCTCGTGCAGCATCTGGTCGCAACCTACGGCTGGCGCCATACCTATCTTATGTTGGCTACACTGCCCTTGTTTGTTGGGGCGCCGCTCACGCTCCTGTTTGCCCGTTCCTCACGCGCCAACACCATGCGCAAGAAGGTGGACCAAGTGACGGTGGGCATGACCTGGAGGCAGGCGATCTCAGCCCGCAGCTTCTGGCTGCTGGCGTTTGGTATGTGCTGCATATCGCTGAGCGAAAACGGCGCACTCGCTCACCTTATCCCCATGCTCAACGATCGCGGGCTGACGCTCAGCGATGCGGCGCTGATCGGTTCAATCCTTGGCGGCGCGAGCCTGGCGGGCAGGCTGCTTCTTGGCTCGCTGCTGGATTATCTGCGAGGATCGCATATCGCGGCGTTTTCCCTGCTCTCTGCCGGAACGGGTCTGTTCCTGTTGGCGCACGCGCGATCGTTTCACGCCGCTGCGCCAGCCGCTCTCATCGCCGGCCTGGGCGCGGGCTGTGAACTCGATCTGATTCCTTATATGCTCAAGCGCTACTTCGGCCTGCGCTCATTTTCTACCCTCTACGGACTCATCTACACCGTGTTTGCGGTTTCCGGCGCAATCTCGCCACTCCTGCTGGGTCATATCTACGACGCCACGGGATCGTATACATCCATCCTTTCGATTCTCTCCGCGATCACGGCGGCCGCAGCCTTGAGTATGTTGACGCTGCCTCGGTACCACTACGCGGGGCATAAGTCCGTGACGGGTGTCGATACAGAAACCCTTCTTCAAACAGGAGCAGCCATTGAAAGTAATTGAGCAATCTCCAACCCATCTTCCTGAAGTCGAGGCGAACCCCCAACCCAGTCCCTACGCTGACTTGATCCGCGTTACTAAGGCAGCGGGCCGCGAGCACTGGCAGATATGGAACCTCTTCGCCTTCCGCCCGGAAGTTACTTCCCACCTGGCCAGCTTTACCGAAGGAGTCATGCGCGGCCCGGCTCCGATCAGCGGTGGCCTGCGTGAACTGATCGCGACCTACACTTCCTGGACCAACGAGTGCGAGTTCTGCTGGCGATCCCACGCCGCAGTTGCCGCTGAAATGCTTGGCAGTGAGGAGTTGGTGCACAGTGTCTTGGAGAACCTGGAATCGTCACCACTGCCAGATGCGGAGAAGGCTCTGCTGCGCTTTGCAAAGAAGATGACGAAGCACCTCCCGGAAATGGCCGAAGCCGATGTGGCGGAACTCCGTTGTCTGGGTTGGAATGATGAAACCGTCTATTACACGATCCTCGTCGTGTCTCTCTTCAACTTCTATAACCGCTGGGTCACTACGTCTGGTGTTCACCCTGTTTCCGATGAAGCGCATCGGGTCCATGGCAAACGCCTTGCCATCAATGGCTACGAACCTAAGAACAGGCTCGCAGGCATACACGAAACCGACGCTCCCGTTGCGACCAGCGCGGACGCTGGTGACCTGCCGCAGAGAAAACGTTAGTGGCACAAATAGATGAACCCACGTCTCAGAATCGAGACGTGGGGCACCCGTCTCAATTGCGCTACGAACGGTTTCACCGCGACAGGCTACTAGATGAACGCAACTGCCAAAGTTAAAGAAGCAGGCCCTACGTTCCTCAACCCATTTGCGAGAGCCAGTCATGACCCGAAACTTACTTTGCAGATTTCCGCTGTTGCTGTCGTTGCTCATCTCGTCACCTTTTCTTCACTCACAGCAACTCGCGACGCTGAACGTCACGGTAAGCGATCCCACCGGCAAGGTCTTGCCCAGCGCACACGTCACGCTCAGCGATACAGGCACCGGCCTCGTTCGTAATCAAACGGCCGATCGTTCGGGTTTTGCGGTGCTCACCGCGCTCTCTGCCGGGGACTATCGTCTCGCAGTGAGCGCTGAAGGCTTTCGTACCTATGAATTGCCCATCACGCTCACGGTAGGCCAGGCTGCGTCTGTCCCGGTACAACTCGGGCTAGCCGCCGTGAATGAGAGCGTGATTGTGGCAGAAACATCCAGCGTCAGCATCGAAACGGGGAAAACGGAATCGAGCCAGGTAATCCGCCCCAACCAGATTGCGGACCTTCCGATTGCAGGACGTGATTTCATCGATTTTGTGCTGCTCACGCCCACGGCCAATGTAGGCCGAAGCACAGCCACTGCTGCCCAGTCGCCCTTCCTTGAAACTGTGCTTCAGCTCAGCTTCGGCGGCCTCCGCGAAACGCACAGCTCCTTCTTTGGACTCGACGGCACTGACTACTCCGTCAGCCTCTCCGGAGTGCAGCGCGTGAGCCCCTCCCTCGATTGGGTGCAGGAGTTTCGCGTAATCGACGGACCTTATACAGGCGACAACGGCCGCAATCTCGGTTCAGTCGTGAATACCATTACCAAGTCAGGAACCAATGACATTCACGGTTCGCTCTACGAATATTTCCGGAACAATGCGCTGGACGCCAACAACCCGCTCTCCGCTCCAGGCCTGAACACTCTCCGCGTGAATCAATTCGGCGCCAACGTAGGCGGACCGATCGTCCACGACAAGATGTTTTACTTCACCGGCTATGAGGGCCAACGCAGGGCAGCGTCTCCGACGTACTCAACCTTTATCCTGGGCTGCCTGGATAATCCTGGCTGCATGGGTCCTGGTACTCCCAGCATCAATCAGGTCAAAGAGCAGTTCGGCCTGCAACCCGAGCAGTTGAACTCCGTCCTGCAAATCGACAACTACAACAAGGCCATCGGAAAAATCACGCACGTCTTCAACGAGAAAAACATCCTCAATATCGGTTATCTCTTCAACAACGACTCCAAGTTGAACGCTCCTACCGCCGCTCCCGGCCAGGGATTGCCTTCGACCTATCGCGACAATCCTGTCCGTGACCAGACCATCTACGGAAATTACCTGCACATCTTTGGCCCGAGGTGGACTTCGGAAAGTATTGTCGACTATGGCAGGCGCGTCTTTCACCTGACGCCCACGGGAGCCGGCTTTGAGCCGACGCTGAATGTTTCCGACACGCTGGTCACCGGCGGGTTCACCGGCAGCGTTTCCTATTACCTGGAACCGCACTTCGAAGCGCAGGAGAACGTGACCTACATTCATGGGGCGCATTCGTTCAAATTCGGCGGCGGCTTCGAGCCTGTTTGGGTTGCCGCCGACACGACATTCTTCAGCCCCGGCGCGGCCATCTTCACCCCGCAGAGCTTCTTTGGAGCGGGCGAATTCGCGGGACCTCCCTTCGGTCCCGGCACTCCAGTGCAGTTCCTCTTTCTGCAACCGAGTTCTTACTTCGGCCAGCAGATTCCCACCAGGCCGCTGCCGTTTGCCGGATCGCTCTATGCCGGGGCCGCCGCTCCCACGTTTATCAATGCGACCTCGCTGAAGTTTTGGCACCGCCTGGCAAACTTGTACGGGCAAGACCAGTGGAAGGCCACCACGAATCTCTCTCTTACGCTCGGCCTACGTTATGATTTGGACCTCTTCCCGTCAGCATCGGACGTGCGCGTCGTGGGCAAGCTGAACCCCACCAATTACGGCAATGTACAACCCCGCGTGGGCATTGCCTATGCAATCAACGGGAACAAACAAGTCATCCGCGCGGGCTTTGGCCTTTTCACCGGACCGTGGGATTACAGTGACCTGATGGTCGGTTGGCAGGGTGCATCCGCCTTCACGCAGATGAACAATCCCTTAGTGCCCGATTTCGACGATCCGGCAAACGGTGTTGTCGGCCTGGGCCCATCAGGGGTCGTCGGCGTTTCCGGACCGTTTCTCGCTTCTCAGGCTTTCCGCAATTTCGCGACCACGGGCGCGTATCCATCCCCCGCGGTGCTACAACAATTCCCTCTCGGCTACATCCAGCGCAAATTCCCCAACCCTTATGCCGAACAAGCCAGCATCCAGGTGGAGAGCCAGCTCGGACTGGGCTGGATGGTAACTGCCGGCTACCAGTACGTCCACGGCATGAAGCTGCCCGTCTATTTAAGCGTCAACGGCCTGCCCGACGGGACTTTGCCCGATGGGCGCCAGGCCTTCACACCCGCCGACCCGCGCTTTGGATTTGCGCTCATCGCGACACCTACCGGCTTCTCCATCTACAACGGCGGCATTTTGAGCGTGCGCAGAGACTTTGCACGCCACTACAGCGTGCTGGCCAACTATACTTACTCAAAATCGATTGATATCGCGACCGATGTCCAACTCACCAGCACGCCGCAGGATTATCTGGACCCCAACGGCGATCGCTCTGTCGGGGACAATGATGTCCGTCACCGCTTTGTGCTTTCACTCCTGGCGCAGAGTCCACAGGAATGGCCACTGCTGCTGCGTAACTTCAAGGTCTCAACGTTAAACACGGTGCAAAGCCCACGCTATTTTTCGATCCTGGCAGGATTCGATGTAAACGGCGACGGTTTTCCCTTTTCCGACCGTACAGGAACCGTCGGTCGCAACTCCTACCGCGGCGCGTCCTACTATGATACGGACGTGCGCCTGCAGCGCGTCTTCCGGCTCAGCGAGCGCCTATCGACAGAAGCCAGCTTTGAAGCATTCAACCTCTGGAACCACGTCAATGTGCAGAACATTGATCAGGTGTATGGTGCGCCCGACTTCCTTGGGCCGGTGCCTCGTCAGTTTGGCGACGGGATCGGTAGTCCTGCGAACCCCACGTTTGCTACGCCGAACTTTACCGGCACGGCACGACAGCTGCAAGCTGCCATCCGGGTGAATTTCTAGTGTCCTGAGTTAGAAGGTCGCACTATATATCCCAGAGAGCAGGGGTGCTGAAGATGACTGAAACCGCAGGTCCACTGCGCTACCCCGGATTTTCTGTAGAGTTCGGGGGCGTTGGCGAACTTCATGCGGCTTTCTTTACGGAAAGCCGCACACGAGGCCGTTGTCAGAGCAGCGTAGTAGAAAATCCGGGTACCCTCTGTCGAAAAACATTTCCAAGAAAGGTCCGCGGAACTGCAGATCCCTCAGCTGCGCTCGGGATGACAAAGGGGAGGGCCACGCTTTCATAGAGAGCGGTTGCTGGACAGAAGGCGTTTTTCATCTCCTTGGGTAGGCCGCAGGCCCATGACCACTCCGGTCGAAAATCATTGCCCTCAGCGGCTAAAGCCGCATCAGTTCCACTTGCTGTATGTACGGGCTGAAGCCCGTACCCTTCAGCCTACTTGGGTGGGCCCATCGAACGCTCCGGCCCCACGGCACGCCCCACGGCAAGCCGGGGCAGGCGGGACAGGCGGGATGACAAAGTATGTGTACGAACTAACGACTCAGGATACTAGCCTGCATTTCTCACCAGCGTTGAGGCGAATGGCTACCGCGTTTTGTTGGGCACGGTAGTTAGCGCAACAAAACGACGGGTGCCCCATCCTTGAACCCGTTTGTTGGGTTCAAGGGTGGGATACCACGAATCTCAATGGCTTTGAGTCGTTGCGAGAAATCCGGACTAGGCGTTGTAGGTAGAGGACGAGACACGGCCTCCACGTCCAGTCCAGTTAGTATGGAAAAATTCGCCGCGAGGCTTATCGACACGTTCGTACGTGTGCGCGCCGAAGAAGTCGCGTTGCGCCTGCAATAAGTTCGCCGGCAGCCGCTCGGTCCGGTAGCCGTCGTAAAACGCCAACGCTGTTGCAAACGCAGGCATGGGCACGCCAATTCTGATCCCGTGGATGATCGCTTTCCGCCACGAAGCCTGATACTTGTTCATCGCACTCGAGAAAAACTTATCCAACAGCAGGTTCTGCAGCTTCGAGTCCCTGTCGTAGGCCGCTTTGATGTCGCCCAGGAAAATGCTCCGAATGATGCAACCGCCGCGCCACATCAGCGCCACGCCGCCCATATTCAAATTCCAGCCCTGGTCCGTCTCTGCCGCTCGCAGCAACATATACCCCTGCGCATAGCTGACCATTTTGGAGCAGTAGAGAGCCAAGCGCACTTCCTCGATGAACTCTTTCTGTCCATCTAATTTTTTTCGCTTGCGAGGTCCTTTCAGTACCTTTGCCGCCTTTACCCGCTCGTCCTTCAGCGCCGACAGGCAGCGTGCAAATACACTCTCCCCAATCAAGGTCACCGGCTGTCCCAGGTCGAGCGCCGAGATCGCCGTCCACTTGCCGGTTCCCTTCTGTCCGGCGGCGTCTAGAATCTTGTCCACCATCGGCTGTCCGTCGTCATCTTTCTTGGCGAAAATCGTCGCCGAGATATCGATCAGAAAGCTATCCAGCTCCCCCTTATTCCATTCCGCAAATACCGCGGCAAGTTCATCGGCAGTCAGCCCCAGCCCATCCTTCAACAACTGGTATGCCTCACCGATCAATTGCATATCGCCATACTCAATGCCGTTATGCACCATCTTCACGTAGTGCCCCGCGCCGTCCTCTCCAACCCAATCGCAGCAAGGAGTTCCATCCTCGACCTTCGCCGCGATGGCCTGGAAGATTTCCTTCACGTGCGGCCACGCTTCTTTATTTCCCCCGGGCATAATCGAAGGGCCGAACCGCGCACCCTCTTCTCCCCCCGATACACCGGTCCCGATAAACAGAATGCCCTTGGAAGCCAGATCCTTGGTTCGCCGGGTCGAATCGGTGTACAAAGAGTTGCCACCATCGATAAGGATGTCGCCCTTTTCCAAATACGGGAGCACTTGCTCGATCGTTTGATCGACCACCTCCCCGGCTTTCACCATGATCATCACGCGCCGCGGCGTCTTCAGCAGCCCGCACATTTCCTCGATCGAGTGCGCTCCCACTACCTGTGTCCCCTTCGCCTCATCGGCGAGGAAATCATCCACCTTAGAGACGGTACGGTTGAAGACAGCGACCTTGTACCCGTGGTCGTTCATGTTCAATACAAGGTTCTGGCCCATCACCGCCAATCCAATCAGTCCAATATCGCAATTCGCTTCAGCCATGTTGGTCCCATCCCCATCGGCGCATGAGACGATCCCCGCTATACGAATCCGCAACGGGGTCTTCCTAGGCCTTCGTGATTATTTCGCTTAGGCCGACTGAGCGCAAGTACGCCCGCTCACGGCCGTTCGCCCATCGCATCGATCCAATGGAAATGTTCTGGGGCGGGCACAAGGCGGAGTGGGTGATACCGCGGCGCAGAATACGCCGGACGGTTCTCACGATCGTCCGGCGGACGTTTATCGGGCTAAAGCATTTTTACATCTGGCTTATCGATTCGCATTTCTACGGATAACTTTAGACTCAGGAGCCTAGAAGTCGTAACGGAGACCGAACTGCATGCGCCGCGGCAGATTCTGCATCGCACTGTAGGTACCCAGGTTTCCGCCCGTAAGCCCTACACCAAAAAAGGCTGGGTTGACGTTGAACCGAACGCTGTTGGTGACGTTGAAGACTTCCCAGTCGAACTTGAGAGAACCGTACTCTCCAAAATGCCACGACTTGGCCAGCCCCGAATCAATGCCAAAGATTCCATCGCCGCGGAAGTTGTTGCGCTCTCCTGCTTCTCCCGGATATGACAGCCGGATCGGGCTGCCGGTGCTGGTTCCACTATTGATGGCGTTGGGATTGGCAAAAACCGTCGGGGCTCCCTGAATGACGTGCTTCTGCAATTGGACCTTGCCGGTCACGATACCGGCGCTCTCTATCTGCCAGTCGGTGGTCCAGCCGGGATCCTCGAGACTGAACGGCAGGCCACTGCTCCAGCGGTTGATACCAGACCACTGCCATCCGCCCAGAAAAAGGTTGGTAACGATGTTGGAGTTGTTGAGGAACTTCTGGCCTTGACCAACCGGGAGTATGTAGACCCAATCAGCAGTGATGATGTGATGGGTGTCGAAATCAGAGACACCACGATTGAGACTAGGGTTCCAGGTGTTGATGATGTTGCTGAAGTTGCCGCCGCCTGAAGAGGTGGTCTCGTTGAATTCCGTGCCTCGTTCCGTATCGGAACCCATGTCAATCGATTTGGAAAAAGTGTAGCTGAAATCAAGGTTGAGGCCGTAGGTCGTGGGATGGCGCAGGATGAGCTGCGCGGCGTTGTAATAGCTCATGCCGATGGTATCCAGCGCGTAGAGCGACGAGAACTGATCCTGCCAGAAGCGGGTTCCCATTGGGCAGCCGTACAGGCAGTAAAAGTCCAGATCTGCGAGAGCACTGGTCGCTCCCAGATTAGACCGATAAGGAGCCCACTCGTTGTTGTAAACAGCCTGCGTCGCGCTCTCTCCGGCATAGTCGGTGTTAGCCATAAATGGAAATACATCTTCAAAATAGGGAATAGCCGGCACGGGTGCGGGGAAGACCCCGCCGTTTGCATCCACCAGGGCGGAAAGCTGGGCAGCGGCGGTGAAGTAATCGACACCTGACACGGTGTCACGGAAGTCGACCGGCTCGGCGAGATCAAGGCTTTGCAGTAGGTGACGGCCAAGACGGCCAACGTAATTGGCTTCGAAAGTAAATCCGGCACGGACTTGGCGCTGAATCGAGAAATCGATCGATTCAGAGTAGGGAGTCTTCAATTTACTGTCGAGACCCCATTGGATACCGAAGGTTCCGGTCGGAAAGGTGTAGGGGTAGGTGACGTTAGGGGCCGCCGGGGGAGCGGTGTTGGGCGGGAAGGTGCGGCGATTGACAAACCGTGGCGAGGTTTCATAGGAGAGGACGCCTGCCGGATTGCTAATTTGGGCGCTGGTGCCGAAGGAACCCTGCTGATCGAAGGTATCGACCAATTGTTCGCCGTAGTGGTCGAAAAAGAGCCCAAAGCCAGCGCGGATGGAGGTTTTGGAATCGGGCGAATAGGCGAAAGCCAAGCGCGGAGCAATGTTGGCCTTTTGCTTGGGCCAATAGCCCGGCTTGTGGTAGAACGGCCCGTTGGGGGCAAAGGTCAGGTCTTGCTCATAAACTTGCCCCACCTGGGCCGCCGCCTCGCGCTGCATATACCAGGCATGAGTGTCGATAGTCGGAGCAACCTGCTGGCCGTGGGTCTCCCAGGGAGTCTGCAATATGGTGTGGCGCACACCGAAGGTTACGGTGAGATTGGGCAACGGGCGCCAGGAGTCCTGTATGTACCACTCGAACTCGTTGGCGCTGAAATGCCGGTCGATGTAGGCCCCCTCGCCCAGAAGCGATCCTGATGTGGGGCTGGTGACATTGTAGTTTTCGACGGTGGTGACCTGGGGAATGGTACCCACGAGGTTGGCGTAGGCGAACAAATACGAATTCGTAAAGCCGTTGTCTACCGGCAGGCCTCCGACGGTGGAGGGGTCGGGAGGAGACCCACCCAACCAATAGGGATTCGAGGTGGCGCTGTTGTAGGAAATGGAGTTCGAACTCCGGTTGTGGTGGACGAGGCGCCAGTTGCCTCCGAACTGGAGGGAATGTTTGCCTTTGCTCCAATTCAGGTTGTCGACGATGTTGTTCACCGGCACGCTGACGACGGTGCTGCGGTTTTCTGAGGTGAATGAGGTGAGACCGCGGAAGTCGACGTAATCGCCGGTTCCAGGACCGCGATTGCTGTAACCTTGGCGAATGTAGCCGTAGCGCACGTCATTGACGAGGTTGGACGTGAGCGTCCAGGTATCGCCGCCTGCGATTCCCTTGGTATTGTCTATCAGCACATAAGATGGGCCCTGCCCGGGGAACTGTTCGGTCCCGCCCGTTGTGTCCTTCTGGAGGTTGCCGCGCACGAAGAGGCGATGCTTCTGGCCGGGGGTGAAATCGAAGCGGGCGATGGATGTGTTCAGGGTTACCGGGTTGGGCGACGAAAAAGTGTAGGAGCCGGTATTATAACCGTCGCCTAGGGCGGTGCCGTTGGCAGCCGGGTACTGATTAAAGTATGCGAGCGCGTTGGGATCGGCGCCCGGACCCCAGGGACAAACCCCGTTTCCCGTACAGGGAGCGTCCAGGGTGGCAAGCTGGCTGGGTGAAATAGAGGTGGTCACCACAGCGCCGCCGGGGGTGTCACCCTGATAGGTGATAATTCCCTGCTGGAAGCTGGCGGTGGGAGCGGTCTGGCTGACGATCTGGTTCTCTGCCTGACGCGTGCCTTCGTAATTCCCAAAGAAAAACAGCTTGTCTTTGAATATGGGGCCGCCGACTGCGCCGCCAAAGCTGTTGCGGATCAGTTTGGGGGGAATGTTGGGTTCGCCAGCGGCGACCTGGGATGCCTTGTTGAACCAGTCATTGGAGACGGTCGGCGTGGGCCGATTGTACTCATAGGCCGCGCCGTGAAACTTGTTGGTTCCGGACTTGGTGACCAAACTGACCTGCGCTCCTGAGGAGCGGCCCTGGTCTGCGTTGGCGAGGCCGGTGGTCACGCGGAACTCTTCCACCGA
>Ga0182018_10004615_pt1 | contig 11491 bp, 8 predicted proteins | sample 812P2MmetaG_FD_120490 | JGI IMG/M metagenome (GOLD analysis project Ga0182018, IMG submission 120490) | Permafrost microbial communities from Stordalen Mire, Sweden - 812P2M metaG | ecosystem: Environmental > Terrestrial > Soil > Wetlands > Permafrost | place: Sweden: Stordalen | collected...
CCGGGAAAATCTGGAATGGGCAGTGAGCGTTCCCGGCGATGGCGAAATGACACCCGCCGTGGCCCAGCTACTCGTTGAACTTTCGGCCCGGGGAATCAAGATTCACGATTCCCGCTGCGAGGATTGGTAGCGGCTGTCTAGTTTGTTCGGTATCCGGTCGCGGTTGCGATTTATAGGCCACCGACTTCGAGTGGCGCAGGCCCGGAATGGGTGCTTTGTTCACGGACACGCTTAGATCTAAACGCCCACCCTTCCGCCAAACCCGCGGAAGAATGGGGCACCCGAAAAAGATCAGAGCGTAGAACCGTACTTCAGAACACACAGCCTTCGCAGAAACCAGGCAAGTGTGGGACACCCGAACCGATAAGAGTAGAACCGTACGTCAAAGGAAACAGCCTACCCAGAGCCAGGCGAGTAGCTAACGCGGGTTCTGCGACGGCGTCTAAGCTGATGTAGGGCTACCCGGGTTACACTTCCACTTACGAGGAGCGGGGGCGACATGGTGGCGCTGCTGCAAGACATTCGGTTCGCGATTCGCGGGCTCACTAAGAATTTCGGGTTCACCATGGTGGCGGCGCTGACGCTCGCGCTCGGCATCGGGGCGAACACCGCAATTTTTAGCGTCGTTCAGAACGTGCTGCTACGCGAACTGCCGTATGCGCATCCCGAGAGACTTGTCCAAATTACGAACGCATACGTGCCGGTCCTCGAGGGCATCGGGCTTTCTACCGGCGATTTTGGCGACTGGCGCCGGCAAGCCCACACGATTTCCGATATGGGCGCATATCTCGATATTTCGCAGGGCTTCAACCTTACTGGCGAAGGCGAGCCGGAACGGGTGCTCGGAACCAACGCGAGCGCCAGCCTGTTTTCCATCCTGGGGGTTCGTCCGGTGGTGGGCCGGGCGTTCGTCCCGGAAGAAGACAAGGCTGGCAGCGCACCTGTGGTAATGCTCAGCCATTCGTTTTGGACGAGCCACTTCGGTGGCGACCCCGCTATCGTCGGACGTACTCTCACTCTCGATAACCAGCGCTATTCGGTGATCGGCGTGCTGCCCGCCAATTTCCGCCTGTTGCGCTGGCCCGACGTGTGGATGCCGGTAGGGCAGTACGTGGACGACGATTTGACCGGGCGGGTTCACCATCCATACACCGCGATTGCCCGGCTAAAACCTGGCGTCACCCTGGCGCAGGCGCAGGCCGAATTCGCGACGCTGAATCACCAGGCCTCGGTCGCTTTTCCAGACACCCACAAGAATTGGACGGTCCACGTCGTGCAGCTCGAGGATCCGACCGCCGCGAAGCTGCGCCACACCCTGCTCGTACTATTCGGGGCGGTGGGATTGGTGCTGCTGATAGCGTGCGCAAATATCGTGAACCTGCTTCTCGCGCGTAATTCCGTCCGCGAAAGGGAATTTGCTCTGCGCACCGCGCTGGGCGCCAGCCCATGGCGATTGGTTCGGCAGCTACTCACCGAAAGCATGCTGCTGTCGTTGGCGGGCGGAGTGGCCGGGCTGGTATTCGCGGCGATCGGCATGAAGATCCTGCGTGCGCTGGCGCCTGCTAATCTGGCGGTTGCCACGGATACCGGACTGAATGCCACCGTCCTGGCGTTCACAGTTGGCGTGTGCGTTGCCGCCGGAGTCATCTCCGGCTTGCTGCCCGCACTGCAAAGCCTCGGCACCAATCTTAATAACGTTCTGAAACAGGGAACCAAAGGCACGAGCGGGTTCGGAAGCCGCAAGGCACACAACCTGCTGGTGGTTTCCGAAATTGCCATGGCGCTGATTCCGCTGATTGGCGCGGGGTTGTTGCTGCGCAGCTTCCATAAGCTGGTAAGCGTCGATCCCGGTTTCCGCGCCGACCACATCCTCACCCTGCAAATGTCGCTCGCCGCAATCCCCGCCGCGCAGGCAACGCAAATGACCGACGCTCAATTCACCGAGTTGGGGAAAAAACAGTCGCTCGAATTCGAGCAGATCGCCGATCGAGTCCGCGCGCTACCGGGAGTAAAAGCCGCCGGCGGCATTGATGATCTGCCCTTGGGCACCGAGCTGACCCGAGCGTCGCGATTCGTCATCGAAGGGCGTCCGCTTCCCGATGCCGGCGTCCGGCCAGTGGCGCAGACGCGTACCGCCAGCATCGGATATTTCTCGGCGATAGGAATTCCGCTGCTCAAAGGGCGGGTATTCAACCAGGCGGATTGGACTTTGCAGAACGTGGTGATCAACGAAACGATGGCCAGGCGCTACTGGCCGGATGCGGATCCGCTGGGGAAGCGCATCAACGTCTGCTCGCTGGCCCCAACGCCATGCTGGTATCCGATCGTCGGTGTGGTAGGCGACGTGCATCAGTACGGCCTGGAGGCTGCGCCGACCAGCGACATGTATTTTACCGGGGCATGGACGCCCTTTCTGGTGATCCGCACTTCGTCCGATCCGGTATCGCTGGCTGCTGCGGCAACCGACGTCATTCACAGAATCGATCCCGCGCTGCCGGTCACCCACGTAGAGACCATGGATGAGTTGCTGGCGGACTCGGTTTCGCCTCGGCGCTTTTCCGCCATGCTCATCGGGATTTTCGCCGGATTGGCGCTGTTGCTTGCCGCGGTGGGAATTTATGGGGTGATGAGCTACACGGTGAGCCAGAAAATTCCGGAGATTGGGATCCGCATGGCGCTGGGAGCGGAACCGCGGAACGTCCGCGGGCTGATTCTTGGCCGCACCCTACAGCTAGCAATTTTCGGCGTGCTGCTGGGGCTGGCCGGCGCGTCCGCGCTGGCGCGCTTCCTATCGAGCATGGTCTTTGGCGTGAAGGTCTACGATCCCCTGACGTTCGCCGCGGTCGCGGTCCTACTCACGCTGGTAGCGCTAGCTGCTTCCTATCTGCCAGCCCGCCGCGCCATGCGCGTCGATCCGATGGTCGCCCTGCGCTACGAGTAGCGGGCGGGACTCTACGGCGCGCCACGACCGGTGAATGCGGTAAACAAAATGAAGACGAAACCCGCCACGCACACCCACGCAAACCAATCTCCGAATCGCGCGTAGAACGTAGCGTCATGCCGCACCGGAACGGTCGCCAATAGCGTAGCGAACGGCGCGGAGTTGGTGACTTGCTCGGCGATCACTCGTCCGCGATCGTCGGTCACCGTCAGAATCCCCTGCTTCGGCGCACGCGCGATGCTGTAGCCGTCTTCCACTCCGCGGAGGATCGCCATGCGCCCGTGCAGCCATCCGTCCTCGGTGAAATCCCATGCCGGAACCAGCAGCAGGCCCACGCCGTCGCCACCATACTGCCGGCTGAGTTTCTGGAAATCCATGTCCTTACAAATCTGGATTCCCCAAACCCCGGAGGGCTCATGCAAAACCGTCCTGGCGGTGCCAATCGTGAAACTGGATTCATATAAAGGAAGCATGTGGTGCTTCTCGTAGATGGCTTCCACCACGCCCGGCGGCGAATACATCCGCGCTTCGTTCCATTTGGCGCCGCTCGCCGTGGGGTGCACCACGCCTAGAACGATTTGCACGTTCGCGCGCGTCTCCACCGACTCAAACATGGCATCCACATAGCGGAGATTCGCGTAGGACAGCACGCCGGTTTTCTCCGGTATCACTACCACCTGCGCGCCGCGGGCCGCGAGAGATTCGGCCTGTTCGGAATATTGCCGCAGCAGCGCCAGTTCGGCCGCCGGGGTCTCGGCGAAAATATTTTGTGGCAGATCGGAAGCCACCAGACCGACGGTCACGGATGCGCCGTTGGCCGGGGTGGCATGCACGCGCCAATATCCCAAACCGAAGACGAGCGCGAGGTACGCGCTCATGCCAATCGCCAGGACACGCTTCTGAGTTTTCGAGCCACGGCCCGCGACCAGAACTGCGGCCGTCGCGCAGAAGCTCCACAGGCAGTCACTGATTCCCCAGATGCCGGCAATCGAGGCGAACTGTAAAACTGGCAGGCAATCCATCTGCGAGTAACCGAGGTTGCCGTACGTTCCATGCGGCGAGATTAGCGAGGCGAGATATTCAACGCTTACCCATGCCCAAGGAAAGGCCACCGCCGCCTGCCACAGCGCGCCACGGCGCACCAATCGGCGGAATAGCAGCGTAATCAGCGCGAAAACGAGCGCCGGGAAAGCCACGCTTTCCACGCAAACGATCGCCGGGACGCCTATCGCGTAGCGCATCGCGTGCCACGAATTCAACCCCCCGATCGCCCAGGAGAAAAATGCGACCAGGAAAACCGTGACGCGAGAATTGTGAGCAGCGATCAGCAACACCGGAATCGGCGCGAGCCAAGTGACCCACCAGATCGGATGTATCCCAGTGCCGAAGTACACTCCGACTGCAGATAGCAGTAGTGCCACGGCCGCCGCCACAGGCCCCCGAAACATTTCAGGCTTTGCGTCCATGCGCTATTCCTTCGATTCGGTTGCTTTGGTCCGACTGCTCTTGCGCATGGCCAGCTCGGCCAGCCAGCTCAGCAGTGGAGAAGCCAGGCATCCGATCCACACCCACATTGGATTTAGGGTGACGGCTGCGGCGATTACGCCCGCGGCGAACGACATAAAGAAAACCTCCGCGGAGAGGCCATTGATCCAATCCGGCGTCGCACCGCTAGCTGGAATGCGCGCTCGCAGCGACGGCCACATTCGCGGCACCGCGCGCATGAACGCGCGGTACTGCTCACCCTGCTCGGCTTCCAGTCCGGCCTCTTCGCGTCCGATCAGGCGGTAACAGAACAGGGGAATTCCGATGGCGATAATTGGGAACCCGATGGTGGGCGCGAAGATTCCCATGGGGACTGCCATCAGCGCATTCCCAAAATAAAGAGGATTGCGGGTGTGGCGGTAGGGACCGTCGGCACGCAACGCTTCGCTGTGCAATGCATGGTCGTGGACCACTTGGCGTCCCAGATACGCCGATCCCCACACCCGAATCAGCGCCGAGGTGATCATCACCGCCGACGCCAGTCCCAATACAATGTGCTCCGCGAGCGGCATCGGGATCTTAGCTGCCTCCGACAAATGCCCGGACAGGCGCACCCACACCGGCACGTGGTCGATCGCAAAGAAAATGAACCCCACACCAAAAATTGCGCCGAATAACGACCATCGCTGCCGAAACTCAAAACCTGTAGCACGCATCATGAGATTGCTCCGGGGTCGTTTGTTTTTCCGGTCCTCCGCGGGGAATCGCGGTCGCACGGCGCACCGATTCCGCGCTTGCGTCTGTACTTGTAGCACACCGCGAACGAAATCTGCTCCCTGGCGTGGTTTCGCCGCCCGGCCAGCAACGGCCTTCGGGCCTGTTGCACCAGGCGCCCCAGGCGCTCGCGACTCGTCAGGGTTCCTTAAGGACGCTCCCTCTTATTACGCATCCCGGGCGAAAAAGTAGCATGGCCGAATTGGTTAGTTGTCATGGAGCGCTGCAGACGTCTGGGGAAAAACCGGTCGGCCAGTTGGTGACGCGAGCGGCTACCGATTTTACCGCCTCGCCGCCGCTCGCGTGCAAGGAACGCCGCAACGGTAAGGGGGATTGGTTCGGCGATCTGCGCCAGGCTCTCGTCATCCGGGCGCGACCGGCTTTCGCGCGGTGCGCCCGGTTCCAACCGGCTGACGGTTACTTCCCTTTGGCGGCCGCGGTCTTGGTGATGAACGCTGCGACGGAGTCGTGCAACGTTTTCAGCGAGGCTTCGTGCGCATAGACCATGTGCCCCGACTCGTAATACTGATATTCGATGTTGCTCTGCAGCTTCGCGGGAATGGGCAGATGATGCATTTCGTAGATGCCTTCGTAAAACGGCGTGGCCAGATCGAAATACCCGCCGTTTAACATGATTTTCAGGTCGGGGTTATATTTCATGGCGTTCCCCAGATCCGGGATTACGTTGGGCGTCAGTGGAAGCGGGCCTCCCGCGCCGGGCGGCTGATGCGCCAAATTCCACTCGCCCACATTGATTTCCGGTTTGAATTCCCGGATACCGCTGAACTTCAAATCCTTACGCACATAATCGTTGAACACGGACACATATGCGGAGCCGATGGCCGCGGCCTGAGGGTCATAGTCCGCGCCTTCGCTCAAGGGATCGAGGGTAGGACCGGTAAAACGTGAGTCCAGGCGCCCGGAGGTCATATCGCTCTCGCCTTCCAGTTCCTTGGAGAATTCCGGCACGTTGATCCGCAGATTGGCTTTCTCGATATAGGCCTCGGGAAGACCGGTATAGTCATGCAGCTTAGTGACAATTGCTTTCCGTTGCTCCGCAGGAAGCGTTGATCCCGCTTGCAGGGCCAGGGTGTAATCGTTCATCGCAAAATGTTCGACCTCGATGAGCAGCGCCGGTAGTTCCGTGGGCGCATTGGTGACTTTGTGGTGATACCACGCGGTAGCGGCATAGGTCGGCAACGCCAGCTCGTAGGGGATGTCTACTCCGGGATTGGTTTCCGGGCCGTCGGCGCTGTTATCGAAGTTGAGAATTTGCGACAGCATGATTACGCCGTTGAAATCCACAAACTTCTGCGTTTCCAGTATGTCCACGACCACCGCCGCGCGCGGCGTGCCGTAGCTCTCTCCAAACAAATACTTGGGCGAATTCCAGCGGCTATATTTGGTGAGGAACTGCACCACGAAGTCGGCAAATGCATTGGCATCCTGATCGACGCCATAGAACGCTTTTTCCTTGTCCCTGCCGGTGATGCGGCTGAAGCCGGTTCCCGGCGCATCCACGAACACCAGGTCGCTGGCGTCGAGCAAACTGTAGTCATTATTCACCACCGAATAGGGCGCGGCTGGGGTATGCGAATTGTCCGCGGTGACTACCCGCTTGGGTCCAAAGGCACCCATGTGCAGCCATACGGTGGAAGAGCCCGGCCCACCGTTGAAGAGGAAAGTCAGGGGGCGCGGCGCACCCTTGGCGTCACTCTTGAAGTAGGCCACGTAAAACATGCTGGCCTCCGCCGGGCCTTCTTTGGTGTCTTTCTCGGTGTTTTGCGGCACATCGTCCCAACCCTTGGCATGCACCACCAGGGTGCCGGCGATCGCGTCGTAGCCGACCGGGGTTCCTTCTACGCTCACTGAGCCCTTGCTGTTCTGCTGCTCCGGTTGGAAGTCGTTGGGATTGGGTTTCTCGGCCTTATCTTTATCTTTATCTTTGTCTTTATCTTCTTTGTCTTTATCGCTTTTGTCGCTGGCTGCTTGATCTTTGGAATCCGCGTCCACCGCTATCAGCCGCATCGCTGGCAAACTGATCGCCAGCATCACCATCCAGAAAATGATTCTTCGCATCAATCGTATCCCCGCTAATGGAATGGACTGGGGGCCCGGTTTCAATCCCCGCACGACGCAAAAAGGTACACCCCGCGATCACTGATTGCAACTTCCTGCAGTACTTTGACGTGCCAACGGCATTTCGGTTTCGGGCGGTGGCGGAAATTTGCATTCGAAGTGCGTGCGTTCGGCTCGATGGCTCCGCACATGTATTGAATGGGGAAGACCGGTTAAATACCGCCGCGTAAACGGTTAGCGCCGCTCCGGGTCCACCGACTGGTCAAACCAAATCCACACGATCCGTCCCAACCGGGTAAGCGCGGGCACCAGGGGCAGGAACAGCAGCAGCGCTACGATCACCGTCTTGCTGAAACTCCAGCGCGTAAGAAGCCAAATCACCAGGGCCAGCAGCGCTACCGCCGCGACCCCCAAGCCATAGTCCACTTGCATCGCGCCCAGAAAGTATCCTTCCTCGCGCTCGAATTTCAGCCCGCAAGCGTCGCAGCGCTCATGCATCCGCGCCGGCAGGCGGAAGAATGCTGTCCCGTAGATTTTTCCGGTGCGGCAGCGCGGGCAGAGCTGTTCCAGGATTCCGCGCAATGCGCCGACTCTCGGCTTCAATGCGCGTCGCGGCGGAGCGTCGAGTGGGAGCTCAATCTTCATGATTCGATCGCCAGCCTCATTTCACTTCCACTACGACCATCTCGTATCTCAAACTCCCGTTCGTGTTCATATGCTTTACCGGCGGACTCCAAAAGACGTCGCCTACCCACCCGTGCAGTTCGCTGGCCGTCCCATTACCGAATGCCACACTGGCGTCGATGTCGGTAAGCAGCACATCTACGCTGCCCGCGCCCACATGCTCATGCATGGGTTCGCTGCCGTCGGGTTCGAGCCAACTCCTAAACACTCGTACTTGGTCGTTCTCAAATAGCAAAATGTTGTGCTGCGGATCGATGCGCACCGGATCAAGCTCCCGCTTGCGAACCGGGGCCACCGCCGGTGCGGGCTTCTTCAGTTCAATCTCGACGATCCGGATCACGGTCGTGCCCACATTTTCAGAGGTGTGACGCCCGCCCGCCGGGCTCCATGCCACTTGCCCCGATTTCCAATGCTGCGCGTCCACATGGCCGTCTCCGCTAATCAACGTTAGGTCGCCGCCATCCAGGTAGATCATCACCCGATTGAAATCGTGCTGATGCGGCGCGCTTTTGTGGTGCGGGAAATCCGTCACGCTCGCGACGCGCACATCCGGGTTATCGACCTTCACCGGATTGTCCACCGCAAGCAGGCCCGCACAACCCAACAGTATCCCTAGCAGTGCCGTGCATAGTGGACGCATGCGATCACCTGTCCCGTGAATTGCGCCCGGCCGACGATGCTCGCCGCGCGCTTGTTGGCGTCTAACGAGATTTTCGTTTGGCAGTCTCCGGCGGCAACATCAGACGCAACGCTGCGGGCGTCAGGGTTACCTTCAAATTCAGCCAATGTCCGTCATTCGAGACTTTGGTCGCCTGCAAGAAATAGTCTGCCAAGGCCACTTGGTCCTTGGTCATCTGCTGCAGATTGCCGGGATCGGCCAGCGCGGACCGTGCGAACCAGCGCAATCCGCCCAGAATGGTGGAGATTTGCAGCGCGTGCGACGCCGAATCGCAATCGCCCTCCGCGCCCACCTCGAAATTCGCGCCGTTGGGCTGGCCGGCGATGGTCACCCACCGCAAACTGGCCAGCAAGGTTCGCAGTTGGTCGAAACTCCCAAAATTGATCGACAGATCTTTCAGCACATTGTCCAGTCGCCCGATGATGAATATGGGACGTCCGGCGACTCGGGCAAGATGCGCGGCGCGGTCGGGTTTCGCCGCCGCTACCTTCCCACCGAGCACCGCGTCGAAATTGACGCCTTGCGCCAGCGCGATGCGCCCCGGCGAAAGGAGTGAGACGTACAGCGAATCCTTGGCGCCCGCCTCGCGGAACTCGTATACCGTTTTGCCGTTGGCCGTCGTCGGACGGCCCGATCGCGCGGCGTAACCGGCGATTTTTGCGGCGTCGAAGTGCCCGTCACCCAGCACCAACACGCGTAGGGTAGGCACCGCTGGTCCGCCCGGGGCGAGCTGCTGGGTCGACGAAGAATCCGGCCACGCCGCGATGGCCACGGTGTCCAGATCGCGCGTGTAGTCAAAGCCCGTCTCGCGCACGAACGCGCTGTAGTCGGCATCTTCGGCAGGCGCCGGCCCGAGCTTCTCAAACTCCTGGACGAACGACGAAGTCTTCAGCGCCGCCAAATCGGCAAATCCAATCACCGGCGCGTCCCCCGGCAATAGACTCAGCAGATCCACTTGCTGCGCGGTAACCCTCGCCGTCGCGGCCGGCAACGCGGCGATGTGTCCGCGATAGTAAAAATAGGCGACGCCGCAGCCCGCCAAAATCACCGCCAGCACCGCGACCGCAATCCATGCGCGCTTGCCCGAGGAAAGTGTCATCCGCGCGAGTATAGTTTTGCGCTCCATCACTGTAAAGCGCGGCCGCCCTCTCTCGGACGAAACAGACGTTACGCTTTACACCCTGGCCCGTGTGTTGTGCGTTACACTGATTGATGAAAGGTACGTCCTCGAATATGACAAAAACGCTGGTATCCGTTCTGTTCGTTTTTCTGATGCCCTCGGTGCTTCCCGCGCAAACCGCATCGCCAAGTCCGGCGCAGTCCGCGCCGCCCGCCGCCACCCAAGCCCCTTCGGCGACTCCCGCGCCCTCCCAGAAATCGGACCAGAAGCCCGCCACTCCCGCGCTCGGCGCCGCGGCTGCTGCCGCTGCCACGACCGCTGAGGCCGACCCCCAAGCCAGCGCGATGCTCGACCGCTACGTCACCGCCATCGGCGGCAAAGACGCCTGGACGAAGTATTCTTCCCGTGTTTCGAAAGGCACCATCGAGATTCCTGCGATGTCCATGACCGGCACCGTCGAGGTCTCCGAAAAATCTCCCAACAAGATGCGCTCGGTGGTCAATATCGGCGATACCGTTTTTCAGCAGGGATTCGACGGCACCATCGGATGGGCCGACGATCCGCAGAACGGTCCGCGCCTGTTGCACGAGCGCGAACTCGAGGAATTGAAGCGCGATGCTGAGTTCGCGCGGCCTCTCCATTTGCGCATCCTCTACTCCCAGATCAAATTTATCGGCAAGGAAAAATTGGGCGACCGCGACGTTCAGGTGATCGAAGTTTCCTCGCCGCAGACCGGTTCAGAAAAGATGTATTTTGATTCGCAGAGCGCTTTGCTGCTCCGGGTAGTGGCCAACCGCGCGGGCCCCGATGGTAATAGCACGGTGGAGAGCATGCTGGACGACTACGCCGATGTCGACGGAATGAAGCTGCCCATGACGGTCCACCAGACCGCCGGGAGCACCAGCTACGTGGTGCACCTCACTTCCGTCAAGCACGGAGTGGATATCCCGGATTCCACGTTCACCGCGCCTGAATCCGCCCAGTAGGCAGGTGCATCTAACCAGGTGGGCGCGAGCTGCAAGGTGTAGAAAGTGGGCAAATCCCGGTAAAAATACTGACTTTGTGTCAAGTCTGGCACACCACTTGTCTCGACCCCACGACCCCCTTGCACTTTTATTGCCCTTGTGGTATTTTTGCTCGGTTTGAGTGTGCTGGCGTAGCTCAGTTGGTAGAGCATCTGATTTGTAATCAGAGGGTCGGGGGTTCAAATCCCTCCGCCAGCTGAGATTGCAAGGACCGGGAATATTGGGTTTGTTGCGGCTAATTTCCTCGCAATTAACCGGCAGGGGCTGGTGTCTACAGACACGAGCCCTTTTTGCATTCACCGGAGGGGATACGATTTTTGTGTCCCGAGTGCTTGTCGGGACGGGTGGGTGAGTGGCTAAAACCAGCAGACTGTAAATCTGCCGCTCCTAGCGGGCTACGGAGGTTCGAATCCTCCCCCGTCCACCACCGTCTCCAGGGTTGATATTTTCGCGGACGGTCCGACGAGAAGTTGATCCCGAACATAGCGCTGCAAGCAGCACCAGGCATCAAGACGGTACAGGCACGGCGCAGGCGAATGGGCAGTTCTGATGCTTAGATATCAGATATTCGCAACAGGGCAATGGCGGTTCGGCTCGGGATGTGGCATTTAGCGCGGCCGGGCCTGGGTAGCTCAGCTGGTAGAGCGCGTCCTTGGTAAGGACGAGGTCACCGGTTCAATCCCGGTCCCAGGCTCCAGCTATTC
>Ga0182018_10004616_pt1 | contig 11490 bp, 6 predicted proteins | sample 812P2MmetaG_FD_120490 | JGI IMG/M metagenome (GOLD analysis project Ga0182018, IMG submission 120490) | Permafrost microbial communities from Stordalen Mire, Sweden - 812P2M metaG | ecosystem: Environmental > Terrestrial > Soil > Wetlands > Permafrost | place: Sweden: Stordalen | collected...
GCGTCTTGCGCGCCCAGCCGGAGACGGTGGAGGCGGCGGGAGTGCGGTAGAAGGTGGAGTCCACTTCGACGGTGTCGAATTTGGTGGCGTAGTAGGTGAGGTAGTCGGCGGGCTTCATGCCGGCGGGGTAGAAGGAGCCTTCCCAGCCGGCGGCGGTGAAGGCGGATGTTCCGAGGTGGAGGTCGGCGGGCCCTCCAGCAGGCGGCGGGCTAGTTCCTAGCATGTGCGGCGCCCTCCAGCAATCGGCGCGTGTGGCCCTCCAGCAATCGGCGGGTTGCGTGCAAGCATCCGCAAGATTGTAACGCAAGGCAAAGGCATTCACCGCAGAGACCCGCCAGCCAGCGGCGGGCAGGCCCTCCAGACGGCGGCGGGCAGGCCCTCCGGACGGCGGCGGGCAGGCGCAGAGGCGCAGAGAAATTCAACGCGACGGCTGCCGGTCTGAAGACCGGCCCGCCAGAAATCGGCGCGGCAAGCGCTACATTAGCAACGGCGAAAGAGCACAGACAAGATTGTCTGTGCCACGTATGCGACGGCAAGAGAGATCCCTCGGGCGCGAGGCACCCTCGGGATGACAGCGCCAGCATCCTGGTGGCTGGATTGACGTTGTCGTATCCGGGAAATTCGCCGGCGGGACGCCAGCGTTACGAACCAAGAGCACAGACAGGAGTGTCTGTGCCACCGGAACCAATAGCTGTGCTAGTACGAGGAAGCATCAACGCTGGCGCGGATTTCCTGCCAGCGCTTGGGGCGTTTCTTGGCGTCGAGGACTTTTTTGCGGAGGCGAATGGATTTCGGAGTAACCTCGACGTATTCGTCGTCGGCGATAAACTCGATGGCTTTTTCCAGCGTCATGTCGCGCGGCGGGATCAGCCGGATGGCTTCGTCGGCGGAAGACGAGCGCATATTCGTCTGCTTCTTTTCCTTCGTGATGTTCACGTTCATGTCGTCTTCGCGCGCATTTTCGCCGGCGATCATTCCTTCATAGACTTCGACGCCGGGCCCGACGAACATTTCGCCGCGTTCCTGAATTCCCCAGATTGCGTATGCGACCGAAACGCCCGCCCGATCGCAGACCAGCGCGCCCGTGGGACGCATGGCCATGTCACCGGCGTAGTCCGTCCAGCCTTCGAGCAGGGAATGGATCAGCGCGGTTCCGCGCGTGTCCGTGAGCAACTGGCTGCGCAGGCCGATCAGGCCGCGCGAAGGAATGCTGAACTCCATGCGCACGCGGCCCGAATGATGATTTACCATCTTTTTCATTTCGCCGCGGCGGCTGCCGAGCAATTCCATCACGATGCCGATGAACGATTCCGGGCAATCCACGATCAGCAACTCGAGCGGCTCCGTGCGGCGGCCATTTTCGGTGCGCACCACGATTTCCGGCTTGCCCACCATCAGCTCGTAGCCTTCGCGACGCATCGTCTCGATCAATATCGCGAGTTGGAGTTCGCCGCGGCCGAGAACGCGAAACGCGTCCGTGGCCCCAAAGTCCTCCACGCGCAGGGAGACGTTGGTTAGCAGTTCTTTTTCGAGGCGCGCGCGGAGATCCCTCGAGGTGACGTACTGTCCCTCGCGGCCGGCGAACGGAGACGTATTGATGGTGAACACCATCGTGAGCGTTGGTTCATCGATCAGGAGCGGCTCGAGCGGCATGGGATTCGCAAGATCGGTGATGCTTTCGCCGATCTGAATTCCCTCGACGCCCGCGATGGCGACGATGTCTCCCGCCTGGACCTGCTCCGCTTCGTCGCGATCGAGGCCGCGAAACGTGAAGAGCTTCGTAATCTTTGTAGGCTGTATCGTTCCATCCAGCTTCGAGATTGCCACTTCTGTTCCGCGCTTCAGAGTTCCCTGAAACACGCGCGCGATCGCGAGGCGCCCGAGAAAATCGCTGTAGTCAAGATTGGTAACCTGAATCTGCAATACTGCCGCGGGATCACCCGCCGGCGGCGGTATGGAAGCGACGATCTGCTCGAAGAGCGGCTGCAGCGTGGTCGAATCGTCGCCCACCTTTCGGTGAGCCACACCGGTCTTCGCGTTGGTATAGAGGACCGGAAAGTCGAGCTGGTCTTCGGTGGCGTCGAGGTCAATGAAAAGGTCGTAGATCTCATCGAGGACCGCGGCCGGACGAGCGTCGGGCCGGTCAATTTTATTCAGCACCATGATCGGCTGAAGCTTGGCGGCGAGCGCCTTCTGCAGGACGTAGCGGGTCTGGGGCAGCGGGCCTTCGCTGGCATCCACCAGGACGAGCACGCCATCCACCATGCGCAGCGCGCGCTCCACCTCGCCGCCGAAGTCGCTGTGGCCCGGCGTGTCCACGATATTGATCTTGGTGTCGCGATAGGTGATCGCGGTATTTTTCGCGAGAATCGTGATGCCGCGTTCGCGTTCGAGGTCGTTCGAATCCATCACACGCGTGACGAGTTCCTGGTTATCGCGGAAAATTCCGCTCTGGCGCAGCATGGCGTCCACGAGCGTCGTCTTCCCATGGTCCACATGGGCGATGATGGCGATATTGCGAACCGGTGTCGTCATAATGAGTTTTACGGCATCCCTTCGGCCAAACGGAACGGGCTGCAAGCGCGGTCTTGCGGCCCCAGTGAACTCCAAAGCAGGATTTGCGGGAGCTACAAACGCACGTACATTCTAACACGCGCGGGACGAACCCGCCATCTCCACGGGCCAGCCAAGATGCGGATTCGACATGGGATGAGCAAGAAAAAGCCCCGCCGTTCCCAGCTTCGGGAAGGGCGGGGCTTGGGCTGTCTTATCCCCGATCTATTCCGGTGCTTAGAACAGAAACTTCAGACCGAACTGAACCACGCGCGGAGTGGTTGACGTGGACCTGATCTGCCCGAAAGTCGCAGCCGTGCTGGCGTCGACACCGAACGGCGGATCAAACTGCGCGTGATTGAAGAGGTTGAAGAATTCCGTGCGGAATTGCAGCGTGGTGCCCTCCCACAGCTTCGTGTTCTTGATGAGGGCCATGTCGAAGTTAATCTGCCCGGGGCCGCTGATTTCGCCTACGCCAGAGTTTCCGAAGCCGGTGCCCGCACCCACGTACGTTGCACCGGGATCTCCGGGACCGAGCGCTCCCGGCGCATCGCCGCAGGGGTCAGTGGCGCTGCCGGTCGGATTGAAAACTCCCCCGATGCAGTAGGGCGAGCTGGCTGTAATCGAGTTGAGCGGAATGTAAGCAGCTGTATTCAGCCAGTTGTTGCCCGGCGTCGCGCGCTGCGAGTTGCTGCCGGAGCTAACGAGCGGAATTCCGGACTTGCAAATCCCGGTTCGTGGGCTGCAATCCACGGGATCGGCTAGAACTGCCCTGGAGTTGGCCGATCCGGTGCCGTAATAAATCGATCCACCCTGGCTATCAGCCAGCGAGAAGGGTTCACCGTCCTGGATCGTGGTCACGCCCGAAACCGACCAGCCACTAAGCGCTTTGCCGGTAAAGCCTTCGGTGTGCTTCCAGGGTAAATCGTAGCTGTAGGCGACCGACAGACGCTGCGGACGATTGAACGCTGCGAGCCCGTATTGCTGGCGCAGATCGGTGGGATCGTTGCTATTGGAAGAACCATAGATCACCTCGCCCGGGGGATTAATGCCACTCCCGGCTTCGGCGGTGTCCACGTTCGTGATTGCTTTGCTCCACGTGTAGGCCACTTGGAGCGTCAGTCCATTCGCGAACTGGTGTTTCAGCTGGGCCTGCAGACTGTTGTAGAGCGAGTCTCCGTTCGTGTTCGTGGTTGCCACTCCCTCCGGCGCAAAGCCGAGGTAGGCGACGCGCTCGTCCGCGTTCGCGACTGTATTGACCGTCACAGGCGTAGCGTTGGCCGGATCGTTGAACGGCAGCGAGGAAGCAATCATCTCCGCGTTTTGAAAGGCAGTAGGTGCGTTCGGAGCTCCGGCCACCAGGCGTGCCAAATTGAGGTCCTGCGACCAATTGTAGAGGTGAGCACCGTGGCTGCCGACGTATCCAATGTCGGCGACCCAACCGTGAGCAAACTCGTACTGGAGGTCGAGGTTGTATTCCTGAATGAGCGGGAGGCGATTGGCCATCTGCGGCGAATCCGAAGTGTATCCGAGGCCGGAACTGACAAATGTTCCGTCGGTCGTGCAAGTGACAGGGCATCGAATGTACCGCGGTGTCCACACAAGTGGCGTCGGCAGTACAGCGCCGGCCCCATAGGGATCGTGCAACGTGTTCGCCTGGCTCTGTGGGAACGGTCCTGAAGCTGCGCCCGAGTATGGCGGCAGGTTGAGCTGGTTATCGATAAGCAGGTTGCCGTAGATGCGGTCGTAGAACAGACCGTAGCCCGCGCGGACCACGAAGCGCTCTCCGAGCGGTTGCCACGCGGCGCCCAGCCGAGGAGCAAAATTGTGCCACGGAGTTCCGGGAACAAGTGTCTTGTTGGTGTTCGTCAAAACCCCTGAAGCACCATCGGGAGCGGTTAGACCAAACTGCTTCACGGCGAAGTTCGTCGGCACCACGAATCCGTCCAAGGTGCCGGCTGAGTTGGCGGGGTTCAGAAAGTAGGAACCGGTGTTGATCTTGGCTAGCTGACTCGGCCAGACGTTCGCGAACTCGCCGCTCTTGTCGTCCGGGAACCCGTCGTACTCCCAGCGAAGGCCGGCATTTACAGTGAGCTTTCTGGTGAGCTTGATGTCGTCCTGAACGTACCCATCAAAAGCATTGATTCGGTTGTAGTGGGTCAGCTGCCCGGCCAGACCAAACCCGAGTGCGATACCGCCGGTGGGAGTAACGGGCGTGCCATCGACCGCCGGTCCCGAGCTGCTCGTCAAGAAATCGCCGGTGCTGTAAAAGAGCAGTTCTCCACGGCCGGATGCCGGGATCGTGTTGTTATACAGAATGCGCTCGCCTTCGAAGCCTGCGCGAATCGCATGCTTTCCGTGGTTCCACGAAATTTGATCGCCGAACTGGTAGGTATTGATGTAGTTCGTGGAGGTAGCTGAAAAGTTCCCGCCTTGGCTCCAGGGCACTCCTCCCACTCCCAAAATATCCAAGATCGGCACAACGCCGAATTCCGAAAACGAGTTGTTCGCCAGCGGACACGGCTGACCGTTGTTCTCCAGCGGAATGATCGTGGCGCCGTTCGGCAGATCGCAGGACTTGACGATGTTCGGATCCTGACCGTTTTCGATATTTCGTTGGAATGCAAACCGCGCTTCGTTCACGAAGTTGCTCGTCAGCAGCGTGACCAGCTTCAGTTGACCGACATGGTTGGTGTAGGTCACGTCCTCCGGGGCTCCGGGGTTGCAGTTCCCGGCGGTGATAAAGCACGTAAAGCTCTGCTGCTGCGGATCGGTCTGAAAAATGTAGCGCTCCTCGAGCGTGTTCTTATTCGATATGACGTACTGCGTGTTGATCAGATACTGATTCTCGTTCGCGACGGTCGGGTCGGAGATGGCCTGTAGGCAGCCGGCCGGGCACGATGCCGGCGCGCTTGGAACGTAGAATCCCTGGTTGAAACCGCCCTTGACGATGCCTCGTGCTTGCAAAATTGCCACTGAGGTATTCGTGATGTTCGTGCTGTTGCAAGTAAGGTCACCGGCCGTGCAGGGGAGTATTGGCCGGCCTGTACCGCCGGCAAATGAGAAAAAGCCGCCTTGGCCGGCAAACGCGTTCGCCAGGTACGCCTTATAAGCAGGAATATTATTTGTGCAGCGGAGGTCACTGCAAACGCCGCTTGTGAAGTCCGCAATATCGTTCCACGGCAGCAATTCAACGTTTGATTCGTATCCGGACGCGAAGCCGCTCGTGCCGATGCCGTTGATCTGCCGGATTCCCTGATACGAACCGAAGAAAAACAGTTTATCCTTCCAGATCGGGCCGCCCAGCGTTCCGCCGAAGGTGTTCTGTTTTAAGGTCTGCGGTGCGTTCACACCGGTTCCACCCGGGCCCAGTTCGCTGGCCTTATAGAAAAAATCGTTGGCGTTGAAGAAGTTGTTGCGGTTGAACTCCCAGGCCGCGCCGTGAAACTGGTTTTGCCCGGTCCTGGTGACGACTTCCACGTTTGCGCCAGGATTTCTCCCCGAGCTGGCGTCATACTGCGACGTCTGAACCTTGAACTCCTGAATTGAATCCGGATTGGGGATCACAATGCCGGGATAACTGCCGGTCTGCCCCGCGGTGCCGCTCACGTAGTTGATAATAGAAGAGCCGTCCATCGAATAGTTGTTCTGGTTTTGCCTCGCGCCATTGACGGCCACGTCCCCGGTGCCGTTGCCCACCGCGGCGGCGCTGGAAACGTTGCTCACCACACCAGGAGACAGATTGACGATCTGCGTATAGTTGCGGGAGACCAGAGGAAGCTCGGTTATTTCCTGCGAGCCTACGACGCCGCCGTTCGTGGCGTTCTGTGTCTGGATCGTCTCAGTGGTGGATTCCACGGTTACTTGCTCGGTCTGTGCGCCGACCTCGAGCTTCTGATTCAGCACGGGCGTTTCGGCGACGCTCACGGTGACCGAGTCAACCTGTGCGGTCTTGAACCCGACGGCGGAAACCTTGACGGAATAGTTTCCCGGTTGCAGGAGAGAGAAAATGTAGGTGCCGGCCGAGTCCGATGTCGTTGTGCGACCTTGGCCGGTGGCTCTACTGGTCAACTCGACAGTGGCGCCGACAATGACGCCTCCCGAGGGGTCGGTAACGGTCCCCGTCAGCGCACCGGTTGAAGCCGTCTGCGCCCAAACTGGCGATGTGCAAGCAAACAGCACGGCAAAGCAGAGAAACAGCGCGAAGACCGGCTTCGAGCACGCAAGATTCTTAATCATTAACTTTCCCCCTAGTTTTGTTTAGGTATCCACCCAGATACCTAATTAAGCATGCTGCCCGTTTGGATTCTTCGGTGATTCACCGAGACGCTCGCAGCGCGTAACCGCCCCGCGTTTCCGTTACACAGAACCCACCCTCAGGCAAGGTTTTTACTATCCGCTCCGCGCCCTTGTCAAGATAATTGGGCATATGTCATCCCAATGTATAGACATAAGGACCCTCATTGAGAAACGGTTGCACGTGCAACTGTCGTCAATAAACAATGGTTTCTTGCGTCTGGTTTCCGATATAGAGTACGCGCGGATCAAGAACGCTTTTGCTCGACGGCCCAATCCAAGCTGCTTGTCGGCCACGGCTCGGGCAATTGCGTGCCTTTCAATTCTGGGATGAAAGGCCGCATCGCGGGCATTCTAGTAGGCGCATCCATCAATCGCAGGCGCAGCGGACTGCAAGGAGAGCGAAGAAATGGCGACGGCGCGAACCCCCGGGCAGCGAAGAAGTGCGAGACAAGGACCGAACTCTTACGATTGGATCACCAGGAAGCGTTCGGAGGGAACCGATCGCGCCGCGAAGAAGTACCGGCTCACCAGTCCTCTCTATCAAAGGCCGGGTTACCTGCTGTGGCGCGCGCGTCACATTGCGGACTCGATCTTCACCTTCGAGTGCCGCGAATTCGGCGTAACGGCTTCGCAATATGTGGTGCTGTCCGTGGTGAAGGATACTCCGGGGTCCGACCAGGTGAGCATTTCACGAATCGCGGGTCTGGACCGGTTTACGACCGCGCTGGTCTTGTCCAATTTGATCAAGCGGAAGCTCATCGTCCGCGAGCGAAGCTCCAGCGACCGTCGCCGCTACAGTCTTCGTCTCAGCGCGGAGGGGTTTGAAATACTGAAAAGCATTCTGCCGGGCGCGGCTCGCGCTCGCGCGCGCCTGTTGTCTCCATTGACGCGGCACGACCAGGAAGTTTTCATTCGCATGCTGCAGCAGCTTGTCACGTCACTGAATGACGATGCGCGTGCGCCGGTGGATGAAGATGCGCTGCCGCACATGCGGCGCAAGGCGGATCGCACCGCTAAGAAGAAATAGAGCCGCAATCCCGTACCCACAGCTCTTCTATTGTTCCGGCGAGCCGAACGACACGCGATGTGCTTCCGGCCCGGCCGCAATCACGATCGCGCCGATCACAAACGCAGCGGCAGCGAACATTCCCATCGATTGCGCGTAACTCAAGTGGTTGGTCAATTTCGCCTCGATGTACGGTGCAGTCGAAGCGACGAGAACGCCGAGCTGGTAGGCAAAACCGGGGAAAAATCCGCGCAGAGGGCCGGGCGAAAGCTCGTTGATATGCGCGGGAATCACGCCAAACGCGCCCTGCGCCATGAACTGCATCAGGAACGCGCCCGCGCTCACTAGCGCCACGATCGGCGGCGAAAAAATCCACACGGGAATCAGCAGCAGCGCTAACAGCACGGACGTGACCATCGCGCGACGGCGACCGTAGCGATCCGAGTACAGCCCGATCAATATCCCGCCCGTGAGGGCTCCCAGCATCGAAATGATGCTGACGATGGACGTGGTGCGCGTATCGAAATGAAGCTGGCGCTGAAGAAACGTCGGATAAAGGTCCTGCGTACCGTGCGACATGAAGTTCATCATGGCCATTAGCAGCACAAGGTACAGGAAGCGCTTCCAATTTGCGGCTACTGCGCGGAAATAGTCGCCCCAACTCTTCCGGACCGCCGCCTGCGCTTTCCACGCATCGCTCTCCTTTACCTTCGCGCGAATGAAAAGCGTCAGCAGCGCGGGCAACCCACCGATGAAAAACATCGGGCGCCAACCCCAGTGCGGAAACACAGTCCAGAACGCGATCGCCGCAAGTAGATTGCCGAGGGCGTACCCCTCCTGCAGAATTCCCGAAAGCATGCCTCGCCATTTCGCGGGAACCGATTCCATCGCCAGCGACGCGCCCACGCCCCATTCGCCGCCCATGCCGATGCCATAGAGCAGGCGCAGAATCAGGAAGACTTTGTAGCTCGGCGCCAGTCCCGACAGCACTTCTACGATCGAATAGAACAGCACGTCCACCATCAACGGCAGCCGCCGGCCGTAACGATCCGCCAGCAGGCCGAAGATCAGCGCGCCAACCGGTCTCATGGCCAGACTCGCGGTGAGCGTCAGGGCGATGCTGCTGATCGGCTTATGGAAATCCGCGGCAACTCGCGTGAGGACGTAGGTAAGGATGAAAAAATCGAACGCGTCAAGTGTCCAGCCGAGAAAGGCCGCGGTCAACGCGTTGCGTGCATTGGCGCGGTCGCTGGGCGACATGGGAGGTGCGGCGGCGGCGCTCATTTCGCACCAGACGACGCTGCCATCAAGCCGGGGAAAAGCACGGCGTCAATGACGCGCGCGACTTGCGACATTTCCGCCACGTCGTGAACGCGAACGATGTGCGCGCCTCCGAGAATGCTTGCGGCGACCGCGGCCGCGGTGCCCCAGGTGCGCTCGCCTTCCGGCACGCCGCCGAGCGCCTTGCCGATAAATCCCTTTCGCGACGCGCCGACCAGCAGCGGATAGCCGAGGCGAGCAAGCTCCGGCAGCTTTTGCAGCAGTTCAAAATTCTGCGCCGCGCTCTTGCCGAAGCCGATGCCGGGGTCGAGCACGATCTGCGATTTTGCGACGCCCGCGCGGCGCGCGATTGCTGCTGCGCGGCGCAAGCCGGCGACCACGTCGCGCAGCACGTTGCGCGCAAACGGTTTTTTCTGCATCGTGCGCGGCTCGCCCCGCATGTGCATCAGGATGAGCGGCAGCTTCCTCTGGTGCGCGACTTCGGCGAGGCGCGGGTCGGCGCGGAGGGTTGTCACGTCGTTCAGGATTTCCGCGCCTTGGTACGCGGCGGCCTCGGCCACTTCCGCTTTGCTCGTATCCACGGAAATCGGAATCTTCAGCCGGCCGCGAAGTTTTTCGAGCACGGGGAGAATTCGCCGCATTTCCTCCGACGCGGAAATTCCTTCCGAACCGGGGCGCGTGGATTCGCCGCCGATGTCGAGAATATCCGCGCCGGCGCGTTCGATCTCGAGGGCGCGCGCGACGGCTGCGTCGGCGCCAAAATAAATCCCGCTGTCGGAAAAGCTGTCCGGCGTCACGTTCAACACGCCCATCACCAGCGTGCGCTCGCCGAGCACGAGCGTCCGCGACGCCAATCGCAGCCGGAATCTTTTCCGCCGGAACATGGCCCGCTATTGAATCACGGTTTCGGCGAAACGATAAGAAGATCGAAGTGCGGGTAGTGGTTCAGCTTGCAGACGCGGACCGATCAGTTACCAGGTAATCCGACATACCGGGCGTTAGAACCAAACCAAGCGCCCGAGTCAGAGCCTGGATTCTGGCGCGGGCACTCGGATGACATTTTTGCGTGGCTCTAGTGCGCCTTCGCGGCTGCGGCTGCCGGAGTTCCTGCGAGCGACGAGGCGGCCTCGATCACGAAGTCAGCGACCTCTTCAGGGTGCGAAAGCATCGGATGGAGGCTGCCGGGCAGAGTCAGGATCTTTGCGCCCATCCGCTTGGCCGTGCTGGATTCTTGTTCTGGCGAGATCATCCGATCATTTGACGCGATCACAGACCAACTAGGCTTCGAGTGCCAGGCGGCCTTCTTGATGGGCGTCGCGAGGATCGCGCCTTGCGTCGCTCCCTGAGTTGCAAGCACGAGGTTCTTTTCCTCTGGTTTTAGGTCTTGCGCAAAACTCTCCAGGACGCCTTTAGGAGTCAGCAAGAGGAAACCATCTTCGATTGGCTGAATTTCGGCGAGTCCCGGAGTGGGAGGGAATTTCTGTGCCATCCCGCCCAAGGTCTCGCCTTCCTCTGGAGCGAAAGCGGCGACATAAACCAACCCAGCTACTTTCGGATTGTTGCCCGCTTCAGTGATGACCGCGCCACCGTAAGAATGGCCAACTAGCAGAACAGGTCCGTCCTGGGCGTTAATGAGTCGATTCGTGGATGCCACATCATCGGCAATCGAGCTTAGCGGATTTTGGACTGCGACTGCGTGCTGTCCCTTAGCCTGCAGGAGCGGGATAAGCTTGGACCAACTGGAACCGTCCGCCCAAGCACCATGTACGAATACCACGTTCTTTACATCTTGCATTGATTCCTCCTGGGGAGAATGGGAATGTATTCGCTGCTTTAATGGTGACTACTCAACGATTCGGTCGGCTGGGATACTGCTAGGACTTTTCACGTCCGGTCCCTTGTCCCCGAAGGATGCACAAGAGACCGCACCGAAAATAGGGAGCAGCGAATTGCGTGAAGCTGTGAGCTTACGCGCCCCCGTGCCGTTGTATAGCTCTATTGGCAGGCCATCATGGCGCCAGGTCCCGATAAACGCGGTAACCGGAAATGTGAAGAAATACTTCATTTGTCCGGTAATCCGACTAATCAAGACTTAGCCCCTAGGTCGTGATAAATTCGGCTGCGTCGTCTGCATGGTTGACGAAAGACCTAACGAACGCTGTGAACGGCTGGCGGAATGGACTCTGACCCTAAAAGGCCGAAAAGATTAGCCCCGATTTGGAGAGCGGTCGTTGAGGTCGGTTTCATAACCTTCCTCTTCTATTCCAATCTCTTGATGGGGGAGTTCACTCGTGCAAATGGCCACGGGAAAACGTGGACTTTCGCAATTGAAGACGTTTTCTCAAAGACCA
>Ga0182018_10004617_pt1 | contig 11490 bp, 6 predicted proteins | sample 812P2MmetaG_FD_120490 | JGI IMG/M metagenome (GOLD analysis project Ga0182018, IMG submission 120490) | Permafrost microbial communities from Stordalen Mire, Sweden - 812P2M metaG | ecosystem: Environmental > Terrestrial > Soil > Wetlands > Permafrost | place: Sweden: Stordalen | collected...
CAAGGCGTGTCGGATGGCAATTGGCAGGAACGCCCGCTCGGTGGCACCGTCACCAATCACAATGGCGCTTGCGAAGAGCAGTTCGCCGAACGGACGCTCGACGAGCCGCTTGAGCTTCTCCATTTCGCTTGCATGCGTGCTTGGGCGGAGCGCGCGGTGCGTCGCTACACCGTCGGCCGATGCCGGTCCCAGATCAACGACCGTCGTCGCCGCGTCACATCTCAGGAGGCGAATTGCACGCGGATCTACGGCCGTGACCAAATGGGAGGAGTGAGTGCTGGCAACGACCTGACCGACTAATGCCGTCAAGAGTGCGGCGAGTTCCAGACTGGCCTGCGGGTGGAGATGGGCTTCCGGCTCCTCGACGAGCGTAACCGGGTGCGGTCGGATTTCCGGGCCATCTCGCCCCAGTCTGCGATCGTAAAGGACTCCTTGGACTTGAAGCGATGCGAGGCTTCGGGCACCAGCGCCGTGCAGTCGGATCGGAAGGGCGCCGGTTCCGGCGTCCAGGTCAATCGCCACGGATCGCGCCAGCTCCTCAAGCCTGACGGGCAGAGGGCTCAGGGCAGGTGTTCCGATGCTGCCGACCAGGGTCTCCAGATCGGCGAGGGCCTTCCGTATCGCCTCAAGCGTGCCGCTCTTACCTACGATCTCCGCGCCGAGATCGGAGAGTCTCTTCTCAAGTTCGACGCGGGTGGCGTCCTCCACCTCGAGGTCACTGAGCACTCTTCGAATGGCGGAACCTCGGCGCGTGAGCTCTTCGACGAGGTCACGGCGGGTTTCGACAAGATCCGCGGCGAACAGCAACCGCTGGTCGCGCGACAGGGTTTGCGCGTTGGCCTGCAGCACCCAGTCGCTGTGCGCCGCATCAAATGTAAGTACCTGCATGTCAGCCCGGGCTCCGTAGCCCTCGGCGGAGCGCCTCACCGTGGTACGCCAGGCGAATCGTTCCCGCAGCGGCTCCTCCCGCACGGCCTGAACATCCGTACCAAGCCTCTGACCGGCCGATTTTTCGAAGACCTCTTCGTCCGTCGTCGCCCTCGGCATAGGCATCGGCGCGACGATGATGTCGATAGTTGCGGGTTCCGCACTGCCCACCGTCAGGTCATCAAGCTCGACAGGCAACCCACCAAGCGCCACCGCGAGCGCCCTGAGGACCCGTGACTTGCCGGAGTTGTTCCGCCCGACGAGGAGCGTCAGCGTCGGCTCGAGCTCGATCTCGCAGTCCGCCAGACCACGGAAGTTCCGGATTCGAACTAGCTCAACGTAGAGAGGCGCGAACGTCTGCACACCGCTCGTAGCGCCGTTGCTCATCGATATAGGGTACGCCCGGTCGTGACGAGCAGCTAGGCATTCGAGCGTGAACTGCGTCAATCGAGACCCTGCGCCACAGCGGAGCCGCGGCGTCGCGCACGCCTCATCGGGGAGTGATGTCCGAGCGACGTCGTCGCCTCGAGCTGAGCTCCTGGCTTCCTGCGCCGACCACGAGCCCGAGCTCATCGTGGCGAGGCCAGCCCCTTCCGGCCCGTCATCGGAACCGACTGCAACGAGAAGGCTCCGTCGGAGTATCAGCTCTAGCGGTCATGTTGACGCAGCTGTTCTTCCGTTCCACGACGGACTTCAGTAAGAGCGCGGGGCCTCCACGATCAGGGTCGTCGGGCGATCCCGTTTCCTGGCGATCCGCGCCCAGGCGGTCGGCGGAAAGCCCGCGGCCACTGCTTCCTCGATCAGTGTAAGTTCCCGCGCGTCGCAGTCCAGCGCTCCCACCGCCACGCCTACCACCTCGACGCGACAAGCTGGCGGCTCGAATCTCAGATGCACCGATATGTCGAGGTTCTTGCTCTTGGCCTTACTGTGAAGCATCTCATCCATGCGTTGCTCTTGACCCTCGTCGAGTTGAACCCTGAAGAATCCTGTCGCCGGCAGAAATGGGTCGTGATCTGTCCTGGCACGCGGTTTAGTCGGCTGAAGGAGCTCGAAGCCGAAGGAGAGCCAGAAGTCGGCCTCGTGACTGAGCCCGCCACCGATAACTCGTCCGCGACACGTGGCAGGGCGGTTAGTCGCCTCGACTTCTTCGACCACCGCTCTGTAGGCGGCCGCTGCATCCGTCGGGATGCTGCCAACCTCTCGGTCGCCGACGAAAACGCGCACAGCGCCTGCATACTCGCCGGTCGTCTCGACCCGAAGCGTGGCCATGATCAGAGGATGTCTCGGTTCTCTCGGATGTGCACCACCGCCCAGCATCTGGAGTGTGTCCTGATGAAACGAGGATCCGTGAACACGCAACAACATGTGCCCTTCAGCGAGGGTCGTCCATGCCAGCCACGAGGTATTCGGGACTGGAGCTGCCGCCTCGATGGTGGAGACTCCGGCGAGGCGGGGGTTCTTCCTGCTAAGGATCACAGCTTGTGCCTCCCGAACAATCCTGACGACGTTGCATGAGGAGTCGCTGCCTCCTGTCCACGTACCACCTCTAGCCGGCATGGGCAGAGCCCGGACGCACAACTGTCGTGAGGCAGCGGGATGGTGGCGGGCAACTCCCGCGATGACTGGCCCAACTCACCCAAGACCGAGATCGGCACCGATCGAGGCGGCACCGAGCAGCCAGGACAGCGGCAGCCGTGGATCGCTAACTCGGTGCTGCCGTGGGCCTCGCTTTGCAGGAAAAGTGCCTCGCAGCGAACAGCTACCTTGAGCAGATCCACTGGCCGTTTGCCCTCGGCGAGCAGAAAGCGAGCCATCTCGCGGTAGATGACCCCGGCCTGCTGCAAGTTGCCGACCCGCATAATCTCCAGCGCTGACTCGTTGGCGATACGCCAGTACGTGTCGGCGAGGTCGAATCTCCCGAGGCCCGCCTGCTTGGCACGCAGGGCTTCCTCGCTGACGCCGATCCGTTGGGCGGCATGAATGCCTATCTCATCTCGCGGCGTCCGCCGCACCGTCCCCGTTGATACCGGCGCCGCCGAAGCCCTCGGCGCAGCACCGGCCGGATAAAGCGCGTAGCTGCGGCCCTGCTTCACGCGCTCAACGAGGCCGGCCTGCGCCAGGTAGTAGAGGAGGCCCGAGGCCCGACGCCCATCGATACCGATCGCCTTGCCCAGCGTGGACTGAATGCAGCCTGGCTGCTGGTCGATGCATCGACGAATCCGGGCGATGTTCGCGAGATCCTCGTGGCCCGTCGCCACATATTCTCGCCACGGCTCGAGCGCCTTGTGCGCTTCGACGATCGAGGCAATCGTGTCTAGGGCGGGTTCATCTCCGAGTACGGCGGCCAGCGAACAGCCGATCTCGATGGGCGGAATGGAACCGAGGTCGAAGCGCCCATACTCACGGGTCGTTTCGCGCACGAGGTCCGGAACGCGGGCGAGATTCCTGAGAGCGGCGTCGAGCGCTTGGCGTGTCTTACCGGCTTTGCGCAGTTCATTGGCAAGATTGATCTCGTCGTAGTACCGGTCGACCACGCCCTTGCTCATTGCAAGCCCAGCCCCATCTTCTCCAAGCGGCGCAGCTGTCGGAATCATCGGCCACCCGCCGCTTCCGTCAGGTCGAGGTCGGCGCCCAGTTCGTAGCGCTCTTCCTCGTTCAGCCACCTTGCCTTGGAGCCGCCCTGGCCATCAGGTTCGATGTAGAGCACGTCCTTGATTCGGTCAGCCACCGATCCGATGTGGGTGATGAGCACCACGCGCCGCCCGTGCTCGACCTCCGTGTCAAGCGCGTCAAGGGCACGATCCAGGTTCGGTTGGTCGAGACCGGCGAAACCCTCGTCCAGAAAGAGCGTGTCGAACCGGATCCCCGAGCGCCCGGCGATCTCGGCGACGCCCAGCGCGAGAGCGAGTGCGGCTTCGAACTTCTCACCTCCCGAGAGCGTGGTCGCTGACCGGGTTGCCCCGGCCATTTCGTCGGAGATTCGGAGGTGGTTATCGAAGCGGTAGCGGCCGCCGGTCATTTGGGAGAGCAGCTCCGAAGCGGTCTCCACCAGTTCGGCGATGCGCTGGTCGCGCGCCCAGGCAGGGAAGTTCTCTTTCTTGAGCACGATCAGGGCGCCAGCCAGATCGGCGCGCCACCTGTCGAGCGCATTCAGGCGGACGTCCAGGTCCTTGGCAGTCTTCACTTGCGTCTTGGCCCGGTCAGCCTCTGCTTGGGCGGTGCTGGCCGCCGTGTTGGCAGCGCCGACCAGCTGGTGCACCGCGTCGAAGGTGGACGCCTGCAGCGGTGCCTCGGGGTCCGGTGACGCCTCGATGCGCAACCCCTCGGGGTCCGCTTGCGCCTTCAGGACCAACAGCTCCTCGACGGCGCTACGGGCCGGATTGGCCAGCGCAGCGTTTTCCGAATGTAAGGTCGTGATCCGCGCCTGGGCGGCGCTCCGGGCCGTGTCGGTGATGGTGCGAAGTGCGCCAGCTGCCTCGAGCGCCTCGGCTGCCGTCGCCGACCCGGGGACTGGCGCCGGTCCAGGTTGTTCGACCTTGGCGGCCAAGGCACCGATTGCGGACGACAGATCTTGGAGGCTGCCCTTCGCCGCGGCGAAGGGCACCTCGACCGTTCTCGTCTTCTCAGCTTCGAGTGTGCCGATGCGCTCGGTGGTCGCCTGCAACGACTGCCGGGCGGCGTCACGGACTCCCAGGGCATCTCCGACGACTTGTTTGTCAGTGGCGACCGAGGTGAACGCCGCTTTCACCGGCTCATCAGTGCCCGGGGCAACAAGGGCGACGCAGCGTTCAGGGATCTCTGTCTGAAGATTCTGGATGCGGTTCTTCGCCGCCGCGAGTGCGGTCACGGCGATCCGATGACCTTCTTCGGCGGTGGCCTTTCTGGTGTTGATCCCGGCGTGGGTGTCGGTCGCAACCTTCACAACGCTCTCCGCATCCCTGCGCTTGATCTCGGCTCCTGCGGCCAAGCGTTCGGCGCGATCCCGGGACTCCTCGAGCGGAGTAAGCAGCGTGCCGAGACCAGTTCCCCAGGCGCTCAGGGATTCGAGAAGATCACTGACTTGTCCGGTGAGGGCCTGCGCCTCGTCGACCGGCAGGTCGTCGGGGAGGTCAGGGGCTTGGAACTGTGGCGGCGAGGCCAGTCCGCGGGTCTCAGCCGCCTTGGCGAGCCCGCCGTATTTGCTGACGAGACTGGCTACGACACCCGTGAAGACGCCCGCCAGACGGCCTCGACTTGCACCGGCTCTCTGCTGGGCGCTCGAGGCCTTCTCCAGCGCATGCTTGGCGTTCTCCTCCGCGGCGGTGGCGTGGATGAGATCAGCGCTTGCCGGTGGCGTCCAGCCTTCGGGAAGCCTCCGCTGGCAGACGGGGCAGGGGTCGCCCGGGTGGTGGTCATGGGCTGCATCGGCGGCGCTGCTCGCCTGTTGCGCCTCCCTTAGGGCCTTGACGGCAGTCTCGCACTCGGTCCCGGCGTCGCGTGCGGCGTCCGTGGCTGTGGTGAGTACCTGGTCAGCGGCGCAGAGCTCGGCGAGAGTTGCGTCGAGATCACTTGCGAGCTCAGCGAGCTGCTCGGAGAGCTCGCGGGCGGCGGCCAGGTCCCGCTCTCGCGACGACAGGGCGGTCGCTGCCTGCTGAGCTGAATCCTTGGCCAGGCGTTCGACCTCCTGTGCCTCGGCGAGCTCAGCGGTGGCTGCCGCTAACGCCCCTTGGGCGGCTTCCAGCTCCACGTTCAGAGCCATTAGGGTCTCGTCGGCCTTGGCCCGGAGACGCTCTTGTTCGAGTTGGTCGTGTAGTAGCCGACCGAGCTCCGCCAACTGCTGGGTGACCACGTCATGGCTCCCGGCCGTCCCATATTCGTTCTCGACGGCCTCGAGCGCCTTCTGGGCCCCACCCAGGGCTGAGACTGCGTCGTCCTTGACCTTCTGCGCCGTGCTGATCTCGCCGCTGATGCGCTTCTCGGCGGTGACGAGGTCCTCGAGGGTAATCTCGAGCGCCACGAGACGTTCGTAGCCGTCGGCGCCGCCGACCCGGAGAGCGGCCGCCTCCTCGAGGGTGCGGACCTGACCGGTGAGTTCCGCGGCTTTCTCGACGAGCGCCTTAAGCGTGTCGGCACCGGCGCGAGCCCGTTTGGCGAGCCGGGTCATTGCCGTTGAGCGGTCGGTCGCCTCCTTCGCCGTGGTCGCCGGGTCGATGGGGAGGTCAGCCCTGCGGTCCTGGAGGCGTTCGACATTACGCTGCACGGCTTTGTCCGTTGTGTGGAGGGCCTTGCGGGCATCGGCGAGAGCTGTCAACCCCAAGAGAATGTCGAGCAGCTCCAGGCGCTTGCGCTCGTCAACCTCGAGCAGCTCTGCGTAACGGTTCTGGGCGAGGAGCACCGCCTGGCAGAACTGGACGCGGTCCATCCCGCCCAGGAGGTTCCGCACCGCCACGTCGACCTTGCGCACCTGGTCGAACTGCATGAGGGCGTTGCCGGCATCATCTACCTGGCGAAGCCAGGTCGCCTTAGCGCCGAAAACGCCACTGCGGTTCGGGGCGACGGTCCGCACAAGCTGGTACTTGTCCTCGCCGACGGAAAAGGTCATGCGGACGCTAATCTCCGAACAGCCGTCGCTCGAGAGCTCCTTGTAGGCCTTGCCACCGAAGGTCGCCTCGCCGTAGAGCGCGAAGCAGATGGCCTCGAGCACACTCGACTTGCCGGCACCCGTCGGGCCGACGATCGCCACCAGAGACTTGTCAGTGAGATCGACGACGGTGGGCGGATCTCCCCTATGCGAGCGGAGCCCCGAGATCTCGATCTGCTCGATCCTCATGACTCCAGCTCCGCGTTGTCGTCAGGAGAGACAGATGCAGAGGCGAGCATCTCGACAGCCAACGCCCCTGCCTCAGGGTCCACCCAGTCCATCGTCTGCGTCAGTTCTCGGATGAGCTCTTCGGCGATGTCGGGGTCGAGGAGGCTCTCCTCCTCGAGTCGGACGCGGCGGCCCGAGGTGGCGGCCGCGACCATCGTGCGCACCGCCCGGGCGGTGCGTTGCGGGTCCACACCGGCCCCCGGGTTCTCGATGATCCACTGCTCGAGCATCTCGTCGAGACCGGTCCGTTCGGCGCGCGTGGCACGGCTCTTGATCCCGGCGCCGGCCATTTCCGGCCAGACGTCGACGACGATGGCTCCGGGAAGCGCGTCTGCCACCTGCGATCGCAGCGCCGTGACAGGGCCCTCGACGACCACCCGCACCCGTACGAAGCAGCTGGCGACCTCCTGCGCATGGCTCTTGATTTCCTCCAGCGTCCCTGTGAGTTCCACCAGCCGGCGCCCGGTCGAGATGGGGGCGAGGGTCAACTTCGGTGAACCCGTGGCCGGGAGCTCAACAAGGACGATCGTCTTCTCCGGCGCGTCCTCTCTGGACTCGTGGAACCGGAACGGCAACATCCCACCGGCGTAGCGACCGGTGATGGTGCCCGGGAGTTCCTGGGCCCGGTGGATGTGTCCGAAGGCCGCGTATGAGACCGGAGGAATCTGGGTCGTCGAGGTGGCGTAGTCATCTCCGAGGTCGACCTTGCGTTCACTTCCGGCCGGGCGGGCCCCGCTCACGAGCAGATGAGCGGCCCAGATCACCTTGTCGGTCGCTGCGTCGGCGTTCTGCTCGAGCCACTCGCCGTAGGCGTCGTGCACCCGCTTGATCCCGGCCGTGAACCCACCGGTCGTCTCTCCCGGGCGGTCGAAGCGGGCGAAGCTGTGCGGCGTGACGAAGGGCACGGTGCAGACGAGGAACCGTCGCGCGCCATCGTCGACGGCGATCGGCACGATCCCGCCCGCTTCGGGACGGTGCAGGAGCCCCCGGAAGGTGAGCCGTCCCGGACCCGACAGACCCGCCAGCATCGACCACGCCCGGTCCAGCATCACGTTGTTGTCGTGGTTCCCGCCGACCACGACCACTGGCGCTACCTCGACCAATCGGCGCAGCGCGTCGACCGCCACCGCTTGGTCATCTGCGCCGGGGCGGGCGTGATCGAAGAGGTCACCGGTGTGGACGATGACGTCGGGCTGAAACTCCAGGCAGTGGTCGACTACCGACTCGATGGCTGCCTCGTGGTCGGCGCGCCGGGACTGCGTGCCGAGCTCGATCCCGAGATGCCAGTCGCTCGTATGGACCAGGCGGAGTGCTCGAGGCCTCAAGGAGGACATCACCTGGTTCCCGGTAAGGCAAACGGATCAATGTCACCGGGATCGGCTTCTGCCGCGACCGCCTCTTCACTGGCGGTGGCGAAGGGCGGGAACGGGATCCGGATTGGGATGGGGGCCGGGATGACGGGCTGATGTAGGACCATGGATCCGGGGACGAAGAGCGTCGCCCGCTCACGCATCTCGGGGGGAAGGAAGCGGTAGGTATCTAGATCCCCAGCGTCGAGGCGGCCGACCATCTTCACCGAGGCGTTGCGGATCACCGTCGCGTCGACACCCCCGGCGTGCTGCTCGGCACCGAGGAGTATCACGCCCATGGAGCGGCCCCGTTCGGCGATGTCGACGAGGAGCTCTTTCAAGGGGCTGCGGCCATGGCTGGGACAGAACTTGTTCAACTCGTCGAGCATCACCAGACGCAGCGGTTCCCTACCGCTTTCCTGCTTCTCCTGGAAGATGCGTTCGACCATGGCCCCGACGACGAAACGCTGCGCGGAGTCGTGCAGAGCGTGGACGTCAACGACGGTCACCTGGTGGTCAAGGGTGGGAGCGGTGACACCCAATCGGATCAGATGCCCCAGGCGGGTGGTCATAGCACCGAGACGCCTGGAGAATGCGGCGATGGTCTGCGTGGCGAGGTTTCCGACGAAGTCCTGGTGCCCGTCATCGAAGCGGGCCTCTATGAATTCCACCAGTTCGCTGAAGTCCCGGACAAGAATGCCGTCAGGTCCAGGAGGGCGTGGTCGGCGGCCCGTGACGTGGCGCTGGGCACGCTCGAAACTGGTCGGCGGATGGTCGTCAGGCTCACGCAAGATCACGGCACCGGGATGCCCCTGTGCCGGCCAGGCCCAGCGCAGAAGGGCAGTGCGAACGCGCTGTTCGACGAAACTCAACTGGTTCAGCGCATCATCGGCGTCAGCCAGGATATAGGCGAGGAGTCCTTCGGTGATGAATACCAGCGGGGTCCATCCGAATGCCGTCACCTCCCCGGGCTGAACGCGAGTCTCTGACATTGGCACCACGTTCTCCGAGCCCGGACGCGGCGGAACGAAGAGTCCGACGTCGGTGAACGGACCGGGGTGGTGGGCACCGAGTAGCTGCCACCTTCGTGCATCATCATCGGTAAGACGTCGGTTGGGCCGATCGATGTGGAGAAGGTCTTCATTCTTGACCGAGATGACGACGGCCCGAGTCTGATCCGCGTACAACCCAAGAAGCCGCCGCCCGTCTTGTGTCTCGAAGAGCAGGTACAACAACGCCAGCAGCGACGTGGTCTTGGTCGCGACGCCGGAGATACCAGAGACATTCACGTGGCCGCCCTTGCGACCATTGATGAAGTCGAAGTCGACATAGACCGGTTGCTCCCGAGCGTCGAGGCCGACGGCCAGGGGGTGCTCCATCTGATCCATGAAGAGCGCACGGGCTCGCTCGTCACCTTGAACCCGGCGGACCTGCTGAGCGGGCTCAGGGGCCACCCACCGTTCGGGGTACGGGCGCAACACCCGGACCTCAGCACAGCGCACCGTCTCGCCGGGCATCGTCTGCTCTGCCACCCGGATGGTGTCGCTCGACCAGCTGGCGCCTTCGATGAGTCTCTGCTCGCCGACGACGATCCCGTAGTGGACGAGCGTCTCGCCGTCGGGGAGGATCTGGTCAGCTGCTACCAGGTCGTCGAGCTCGACGCTCGCATCGGGGTCGGTGACCACCCAGAAGGTAGTCGTCGTGCAGTCCTGGGTCCCGTCGACGACCCCGATCACCTCAACGTCACGAGCGGGGTGGTCGGCTGCGACCACCGAGGCATCAAGGCCGACATGCGGTGTCTCGTTATCGCTCACGGGTATTCCTCTAGTCGGAGGCGCTCGCCGCTGTCTGCGGTGCAGCCAGGTCGATGCGGGCAGCGGCGTCCCTGCCAGCGCGCAGAGCGCCGGCGGGATCACCGAGCAGGTGCCGGAGACGGACCTCCAGAGCCCGGATCGGCTGCAGATTTGCCGGAGCGCGAGGGTCGGTGTGCCCGACCCCGGCGTAGCGAGGGATGAGTGCACAGACCCGGTCGGCGACCTCCCGGGCACGGTCGAGCCCGCCGGAAGCCGGCACGTCGATGCGCACTATTCCGGCCCACGGGCTCACCCGTCCCTCGATCGGAAGACGAAGGAAGCATCCCCAGGCCTCGTCGCGGAGCCGGAACAGGCTCGTGCGTTGTCCGGCGCGGGCCAGGATGGCAGGGACTTCGCGGTGCTTGTCGGCAGGAAGATAGGTCTTGTGGTGGGACTTCACCAGACCCACGACCTCGGCGCTGATGCCGTAAAGGCGGTTCAGCGGCCCGTCGCGGACGACGACCGCGCCGTTTGTCGCCAGCTCGCCGGCGAGGTCAGCTTCGGCATCGCGCATCCGGCGTTGGAGAGCTGAGAGGAGCTTGTCCGCGTCAGTACTGGCCAAGCCTTCGGCCTCCCACTGCCAACCCCCCGCCGGAGGAAGTGTGGCCGCATGCCCATGGGTCCACAGCAACCGTCGTTGGACATCGAGCCCGACGAAGCCCGGGCGTGTTCCAGGAGCGCAGCAGACCGCTCCTGCCCCAAAGGAGCCGGCGAGCCCTCGCACCACCATGCCGGTATCGAGGATGTCATGGACCCGGAAGTCGGTCCGACGCACCCCGTCGACGAAGTAGATAGGACCGTCAAGGGTGCCCGGAGTTAGCTCATGGGCGATGAGGATGTCCTCGCCGTCCTCAAGTAGGACGGCCTGCTCCTCGAGCTCGGTGTCATCGTCGATCCCGTATGGATCGACGTAGCGGGGGTTGGCCTCTATGAACATCAGTCAGCCCGCGCCGATAGAGGCCCTGGCCACGGGTCTATGTGCCACAACGCGCGAACCTCCGGTGTCACGGCTACGAAGCATACGGTTCGGGTGTGTCGTTGGACGGGCCGAGTTGCCCAGCTGGCTCAGGTCGGATCTACGCGCCGTCCCAACCTGGCGAGTGTCGTCATCCCTAGGTACAGCCCAAGGCAACTACCCCGGCAACCTTCTTCCAAAGCGACACAGACGGGGTCGCGGGTAGATCGAGGCCGAGCAGCCGCTCTCCGCACGTCGACGCCTACGAGTCCGCGACAGCCTGGTCGGCCGCCGGGTCGAGGCGCCGACGGCACCACTCTTCGAAGCCCCGGCACCAGCGGCTGCGGCGCCGCCCTCGCACTTGCAACGCAAGCCCAACTGGACAAGCAGTCGTGCTCAAGCGGGCTCGACGTAGATGATCTCGAGAGAAGGGTCATCCGCCAACTCGTCGGACTGAACGGCCGCGGACCGGATGCTGCGCCACCCGCAGACTCAGCGCGTCCGCAACGCGTCGCTCACGCGCTGGCCAACCCACTTACCACATCCCAGCCGCCACTC
>Ga0182018_10004618_pt1 | contig 11489 bp, 11 predicted proteins | sample 812P2MmetaG_FD_120490 | JGI IMG/M metagenome (GOLD analysis project Ga0182018, IMG submission 120490) | Permafrost microbial communities from Stordalen Mire, Sweden - 812P2M metaG | ecosystem: Environmental > Terrestrial > Soil > Wetlands > Permafrost | place: Sweden: Stordalen | collected...
AAAAGGCACTCAATTGGCGCAGTATGTGATCGGGAACGGCCTTTTTGGGCGTCGGGTGACGGGTCGCTGCGCTCCTGCCTTGCGGCAGAGGGAGGTGTAGGATGCCACATCACCAGTTCCTTCCGTTCGCGGATTCCGACTCGAATTTGGACCTCGCTACGGCCGCGATATTGGACACGGCCTATGATCGTGCCCTAGCGGAGCTTCACGATCGGGGCCCCGACAGCGTTCGGCAAGCCATCGCGCGACGCATAGTCACATTAGCTGTAGCGGGTGAACGCGATCCCGGTCGTTTGTGTGACAGGGCATTGGTCGCCGTAGGCTTTCTGCCATAACGACGATAGGCAATCGTCGCTGCAGTAAGGCGGGTCGGCCCTCATTGAGTTCGCGGTCTCTCGATCCGCTCCAATAGTTTTGCGACCTGATCGGGTAATAGGTGGCGATCACCGCGAGCCGCTGGAAAATCTTTCGGTCCTTGGGGGTATCCGGTCCAGGGCATACATTCGTCAAGGCCGACGTCGGTGCAGACTTCCCGCCAGATATCAAATGGGTCAAGTCGTGCCGCGCGAGCCCATTCAGTTACGGAGCCATGGCATCTCTCTAGATAGCCGCTATCGGCGAATTTTGTTATTAGCCTGGTCATCAGCAAAATCTGATCGCGCGGGTCAAGCTGATCAAATCTCTTCATGACGTATCGACTTTCGTTCACACTCCTCTGCATCTCATCAAGCACGATAGAGAGAATTCTAATGACTTTCCACCGGCTGAGCTCAGGAAACTCTCGCTCGATTGCCTCGCACAATCTGAGCCCGGTCAAGAAGCCGAGGCGCCGCTTTTGGTCAGGCTTTGTAGCCAGTCCCATAACCGCCTCTTTCGTTGAACCTTCGAGCTTGATACGGGTCATTCGCCCAGGCGAGACTCGGGCTGCGGGCGTCCACAGATTTCCATAACTTTCCACAGGGGCGGCGGACAGGTGGGCGACGGCACCTCGATGTCCCCGCCCGCGGGATCCTGGCTTGAATAAACGATGATCAAAGGTATTTGGCCATCCGACACGTTTTTGTGTGTGCTCTTGACGCTTTCGCGAGCACAATTTCTGCTGCGCCGCAAATCGCCGCGCCGGAACGGGCGGTTCTTCCGATTGCGAAAGGCACAGCATTTACTTCAGGTTCCGTTATCGTCGACAACGCGCATCGCGGCTGACAACGATATTTCGGCGTGTAAGGGGAAATCTATTCAAGCCGCGGGACCGGCTGGATCGCCTAAGCCGCGGTCAAATGGGCGGTCGACAGTAAGCGTGAAAGCACAAGCGCGGCAACTTTAAGAGTTCGCGGCGGTTTAATTGTTCATGCTGGCCTGCAGAATCTTGGCTTGGAGGTCCTCAGCACGAAACGGCTTGTTGATGAAACAGGTAACGCCCGCCTTCTTGGCCTGAACAACCTTTGCTATCGAAGGATCGGCAGTCATCATGATGAAGGGCAAATTCTCGTATTGTTTGTTGGCGCGCACATTCTCGAGCAGGATCTGCCCACTCATCGGTTCCATATTCCAATCCGAAATCACCAAGCCAAAATGCTTCTCCGAGATTTTCGCTAGTGCGACCTCGCCGTCCGCCGCCTCGTCGAGATTTCGAAATCCCAGTTGCGTCAAAAGCTTTCGAACGACGCTTCTGACTGCACCGCTGTCGTCTACTATCAAGATGCTGCTGAAGTGATGGATAGTCATTTCCGGTCCCCCAAGGCCTGGCAATTCAATGTGTCGATCAGTTTCACGCAGCCGTCCGAGAAATCATGCCTGGCGTGATGTAATTACAAAGGGCCGCCACTTCGGCCCCCGTTGCTCGGAAGCGTGGCAAGCCCACGCAAAAGTCCGCGTTATATGATATGCCACACACCTTACGTGAACCTTAATGGGCGTTTCCTTTACCGTCTCACCTCCGATACCCCGCAGCCAAGCGCGTTCAAAAAGGTTGCTGCAGAACCGAAAAAAGGCGCTCGAAGAGGCCTAGTAGGCGGCCATACTTTTCGGTAATATTGCCAAGTGCGACGAGGGCAGTGGCGTGGCGTCAATTCTACCGTTCATCAAGCCCGAAAACGGCTCTTTCGATAATGAGACCACGCGCAATATGGGCGAAGCCTTCGACGCGACGGTCAAGGTGCTCCAGCGTACTGCTCAGCCGGCTGTTGTTTATGCTAGTATCGCGGCTCGCATCATTGAGGCGGCCGGTCGCGGCGAATGCGACCCAATGCGCTTGCAGCGAGCAGGTTTGACGGCATTGGAAGGTTATACCTGACGGCACCGAGTGGCACGAAGCCGTCGCAAAGAAATGTCGCCACACCTTCATGCTCTAGCAGCGCCCGCGCGAAATTTTCAGCGCCAAGCCCGGTACCGCGGATGTCCAGCAACAGAAACATAGCGCCTTCGGGTGGAGCGGTCCAGCATCGCGGAGCATCCGGTTAGCTTTCTGGCTGTCATGACCGTCGTTCGACATCTCGGACCGCGCCGCGCGCGGCGCTTGTCGTTAGCGCGGCATAGGCTTGAAGGGCGGTAGAAACCACGCGCTTGCGTGTTTTCGGTTGCCACGCTGATTTCCCGCGCGAACTTTCCTCGTCGCGCCGGCGCTTCAGCTCCTGCTCCGGCACATCAAGGCGAATTGCGCGGTTCGGAATATCGATGGAAATCCGATCGCTATCTCGGACCAGCGCAATGGTGCCGCCTTCCGCCGCTTCCGGCGACACGTGACCGATCGAGAGCCCTGAGGTGCCTCCAGAGAAACGGCCATCCGTGATGAGCGCGCAGGTCTTGCCGAAGCCTTTCGATTTCAGGTAGCTGGTCGGATAGAGCATTTCCTGCATGCCTGGCCCGCCGCGCGGTCCCTCGTAGCGGATGACGACCACCTCGCCAGCGTGAACCTTACCCGTGAGAATACCCTCAACAGCCGCTTCCTGGCTCTCGAACACGCGCGCGGGCCCTGAAAATTTGAGAATAGATGCGTCAACGCCCGCCGTTTTCACGATGCAGCCATCTTCCGCGAGGTTGCCGTACAGCACGGCCAGCCCTCCGTCCCGGCTGAAGGCATGCTCCGCGTCGCGGATGACACCGCTTTCGCGGTCGGTATCCAGATCATCGTAGCGTCGTTCCTGGCTGAAGGCGACCGTGGTCGGCACGCCGCCCGGTGCCGCACAATAGAAATGGCGGACCGCTTCGCTCTTGCTCCGCCGGACATCCCATCGTTCGAGTGCGTCGCTAAGCGTTGCCGCATGCACTGTGCCGACCGAAGCGTCGATCAGCCTTGCGCGTTCCAGTTCGCCCAGGATCGCCATGATGCCGCCGGCACGGTGGATATCCTCCAGGTGCACATCCGGAACCGATGGCGCGACCTTGCAGAGGACAGGTACGCGGCGTGACAGCCGATCGATGTCGCGCATTGTGAAGTTCACCTGCGCCTCATGCGCCGCGGCAAACAGATGCAGGACGGTGTTGGTCGAGCCGCCCATCGCAATATCCAGCGTCATGGCGTTTTCGAACGCCTTGAAGCATGCGATTTCGCGCGGCAGCACGGAAATGTCGTCCTGTTCGTAGTAGCGTTTGGTCAAATCGACGATCGTATGTCCCGCCTCGACGAAAAGGCGTTTGCGATCCGCGTGCGTTGCAAGCAAGGTGCCGTTACCCGGCAACGCCAGACCCAAAGCTTCGGTCAGGCAGTTCATCGAGTTCGCCGTGAACATGCCCGAGCAGGAGCCACAGGTCGGGCAAGCCGACCGCTCCATGACCTCCACGTCGGCATCGCTCATGCTGCTATCGGCGGCCGCAACCATGGCATCGACTAGATCGACCGCATGGGCTTTCCCTTTGATCACGACCTTTCCGGCTTCCATCGGGCCACCTGAGACGAACACGGCGGGAATGTTGAGCCGCAAAGCAGCCATCAGCATGCCGGGCGTGATCTTGTCGCAGTTCGAAATGCAGACAAGCCCGTCGGCGCAATGTGCGTTGGCCATGTACTCGACGCTGTCCGCGATCAACTCGCGCGACGGAAGGCTGTACAGCATGCCGCCATGCCCCATCGCGATGCCGTCATCGACCGCGATGGTGTTGAACTCCTTGGCGACGCCACCGGCCGCCTCGATTTCACGCGCGACCAACTGTCCTAAATCCTTCAGGTGGACATGCCCCGGAACAAACTGCGTGAACGAGTTGACCACCGCGATAATGGGCTTGCCGAAATCGGAATCCTTCATGCCGGTTGCGCGCCAAAGCCCGCGCGCGCCGGCCATGTTGCGTCCATGTGTGGTCGTACGAGATCGATAGGTTGGCATGATGAGAACTCCAAATACTTCGCTGCCCCCGAAACCGGTAAGCCGGGCTTGAGAGGCTTGGCTCGATCAGGCTCTGACGGGCTCCGGGGTCATTCGAGTGCCGTACTGCAGAACCTGCACTTTTTCGAGGGTGACCAGCCCACTGGTCATCATCAGATCAAGGACAGGAAGGACCTTATCGATGTTCTCCTGGGGGGTCCACTCAACAACCAGAGGAAGATCCTCGGCGAGCCGTGGAATCTTCGTTGTGCGCTGTCGCGTCGAATAACCGTACGCCATGGCCCCTCGAAGAACCGTCGCGCCAGCCAGGTGCATCTCCCGCGCCTTCAACACGATGGCTTCATAAAAGGTCAAGCGATTGTACGTGTCGTCTTCTCCAAAGAAGATCCTGAGTAAGGCCGCATCTCTAGCGGTGTCTTACCGCGGGTTCCTTTTGCGCCCAGTGCCTGACGACAGTCGCCAACGCCTCGCCCAGTGCGATTTTTTCAGAGGGTCGCTTGGAAAACCTTCCGGTGGAATCGAAGAACATAAAGCACCAGGGTAAGGTGTCTTAAGGCCGAATGCGTCAGCTCAACGCCTTGCTGAAATGCAAACGAGGCGCCGCCGTCAGCGGTGCCTCGCGCGCGACTTCGTCAACCCGACCAGTCGTCAACGGCAAGATGATAAAGTCAGGACCAGTCCGGTGATCCGGTCAGCCCGGGCAGACCGACAAGCCCGAGCAAAATGACAGCGTGTATGCGACCTTCTCGCTTCCGGCGGCAGCCTCCAGGGCCTCGTCGGAGACTTCATGGGCGGGAAGCTCTTCAATCTGGTCGAGTCCGATCGTAGCGTCGTTCATGATATTCATCCTTTTGTTCGCCCAGTGGCGCCGGCAATGAGGGGGAGAAATTCTTGTTACGCTCCCCACGCAGTTCATTAAATCATCGACTGCTGCTAGTGTAAATCTTACCGCTATTGACTGCACTCTAGAAATCAACGCGGGGCTCGCCAGCCAGTTCGCGTCAAATCGAATATTATGCTCAGCAAATAGGCAGCGATCCGATGGATGCGGTATTCGAGTTGGGGCTCTATACGTTCGGCGACCTCATGCCGGAAGCGAAGGCGGGCAGAGCGGTCGGCGCCCAGCAACGCCTGGCCGAGATCCTCGCGGCAGCGAAGCTTGCAGATGCGTCTGGTCTCGATGTTTTCGCGGTTGGCGAACATCATCGGCTGGATATGGCGGTCTCTGCCACGCCGGTCGTATTGGCGGCGATCGCGGCGGTGACCGAGCGCATCCGACTGGCTAGCGCGGTTACAATCCTGAGCACGGCGGATCCAGTCCTGGTCTTCGAGGACTTTGCGACCGTCGACCTTATCTCCGGCGGACGCGCCGAGATCGTCGCCGGACGAGGCATTTTCACCGAATCGTTTCCGCTGTTCGGGTATGATCTTGCCTATTCCGACGATTTGTTCGCGGAAAAACTTGAGCTGCTCATGCAGCTCAATGCCGCCGAGCGCGTCACTTGGCAGGGACGCTTCCGCTCGCCCTTGAAGGATGCGCCAATTCCGCCGCGGCCGGCGCAAAGCCGCCTGCCCATCTGGGTCGGAACCGGCGGCACGCAAGACAGCATCGTGCGCGCCGGCACGCTCGGTTTGCCATTGGCGCTCGCCAATATCAGCATGCCGCCGGCGAAGCTGGCGCCGCTCACCGATCTCTACCGGCAGACCGGAATGCAAGCCGGGCATGACCCGAGTGCGCTTAAGGTCAGCATTGCCACCCACATGCACATCAGAGAAAATTCGCAGGACGCCCTGGACGCATTTTATCCGTACTATGCCGGCTATTTCTTTAGCCACACGCCTTCGCAATATCGCGCGCAAGAGGTCACGCGGACCGATTATGACGAACGTGCCGCCCCGCATGGCGCGATTTTCGTCGGCAGCCCGCAGCAAATCATCGATAAGATCCTGTATGAACGCGAACTGTTTGGCCACCAGCGTTTCCTGGCGCAAATCGACATCGGCGGCCTGCCGTTTGCAGACATTGCCCGCGTGATCGAGCTGTTCGCGACCAAGGTCGCGCCGGTCATTCGCGGCGCGGTCGGCAAATAATGTTATAGCTCGCTCGGAAATGGTGGGCTCGCGCCGGCTGCCGGATTGATCTAGATTGCACATACGAATTATGAAATCCTAGCCGTAATGAATAATGGGAGGATGTGACGATGAAGCTCTACATGCACCCGGTATCGACCGCATGCCGTCCCGTACGCTTGCTTATTGCCGAGAACGGCATCGCATGCGACGAGGAGACGATCGATATTCTCCAAGGCGCCCACTATCAGGAGCCTTATGCCTCGCTCAATCCCAACCGGATGGTGCCGTGGCTCGAGGATGGCGATTTCCGCCTGACGGAAGGTTCGGCGATCCTGAAATATCTCGCCGACAAATATGATCTGCCGTCCTATCCGAAGGACTTGAAGAAACGTGCCAAAGTCAATGAAGTGATGGACTGGCTCAATACCCAGTTCTATCGCGACTTCGGTTACGGGCTGGTCTATCCGCAGCTCTTTCCGCACCACAAGCGCCGTAGCGACGAGGCGCATGCCGGTGCCGTCGCTTGGGGACAGCAAGGCGCTAAAAATTGGCTGCAGATCCTCAACGACCACTGGATCGGGCCGAGCAATCAATATCTCTGCGGCAACGAACTGACCATTGCCGACTATTTCGGCGCCGCCATCGTGTCGATCGGAGAACTGATCGATTCCGACCTTTCAGCCTACCCCAACATCAAGCGGTGGCTCGGCAACATGAAGAAGCTGAAGTCCTGGCCTCAGGTCAACGAGGTGTTCAACGGCTTCGTGGCCGGCAATAAGGGCAAGGAGTTTGTCCGCGCTTGAGCGCGGCATCGCTTGCGGCGGCGGTTACCGCGGTTTATGCGCGCTCAAATGGGCGGCGAAAAATTTGGCCGCCAAGTCGATCGTCTGACCGTGAATCGCCGTCCGGTCGACTCCCGCCCGGTCGACGCAGATGAGCGGCAGGGTGCTGCGCCCCTCCGCCGTGCACTCATCCACGAACACATAGTGGTCGACGTCGCCGGGAAATATCGTCAGTGCCGCGTACGGTATCTGCGCCGCGTCATACTTGGCGTTGGCATCGATGGGAACGATGCTGTCTTGCGCGCCGGCGACGATGGCGACGGGAATGGCGATCGTCTTGAGGCTTGCGGGCGCAAATGCGGGGCCGAGCGCCGGCGCCATAGCGAACACGCCGCGAATGCGGGAGTCGCGATAGGAGGCCGCACCCTCACTGAGCGCTTTGGCATAAGCCGGATCGCCGGCGGCCAATGCGTTGCTCTTGGCAATAAGATCGGGGAATTCCGGCGGCGGTTTGCAGCTCACCTGGTCAGGCGCCCCCCGGCAAACTTCTGCGAAGTGTCCGCGCGAAGTCCTTCCGCCGGCAAGCTCGATCATTGTGTAACCGCCGAGCGAAAAGCCGGCGCCGCCGATCCGCCGACGATCGACGTGGGGGCCGAATTCGGGATCGGCGAGAATATCGTCGAGCACCGTGCTGAGGTCCTTGGCGCGCTCCCACCACAGCGTGAATCCTTGCACGGTGTAGGGCTCCATCGCGTTGTTTCCGGGATGGTTCACGCCACCGACGATGTAGCCACGCGCCGCCAGCGCCGTGGCAAACCAGGCCAGCGATTGCGCGGTGCCACCCGTGCCGTGCGACAGCAAGATCAGCGGCAACTCGGCCGGGCTTGCCGCAATCTTTGCTTCCGCAGCCGCTGGAGCGGCTTCGAAAATCGCCGCTCCGACAGGCGGTATGCGCTGTGGTTTGGCATCCGCGTCGCTTGCTGCCGGATACCATAGGACTTCGAGGAGCGCATGCATCCCCGCGCCACGCCAATCATAGGGCCCGGCCGGTAACAGGTGGCGAACGGCAACTCCGACCTTGAAGGGCGCGCCGTCGAGGTTTTGGGCCCTGACCTGGCGCGATAAGGACAGCACGGTGATTGATGCGAGGAGGGTTGTCAGCGTCCATTTCAGCATGGGAAATTTGCCCGCCATGTGCGAGCAGCCATGTCGCTCCGCCCCGGGGTGTTGTCTAGATCGGTTCGGGGTCGATGGCTGCCGGGTCATTGTGAACAATGCCGGCCTAATAATTAGGCAGCAAGCCATGACCCTTTGCGGGCCCGGCAGCGACGCTGGCTGGCCCCGATCTTGCACCTTTGTAACGATTGCAGAAGCAGGAGATCGTGATGGCAAGCGTGAAGTTGCAGGCCGAACCCGCGCCTCTTGCGGTCGACTTGGCCAAATCGGCGCTGGTGATCATCGACATGCAGCGCGATTTTCTCGAACCCGGTGGATTCGGCGCCGCGCTCGGCAACGATGTCTCGCGGCTGCAGGCGGCCGTTGCCCCATGCCGCGAGGTGCTTGCAGGCGCGCGGCGCGTCGGCATGTTGGTCATTCATACGCGTGAAGGCCACCGCCCCGACCTCACCGATGCGCCGCCCCACAAAGTCGAACGTGGCGATCCGGCGACCCGCATCGGCGCGCCCGGCCCGATGGGCCGCATCCTCGTGCGTGGCGAGCCCGGCCACGACATCATCCCCGAACTCTATCCGTTGCCGAGCGAGCCCGTGATCGACAAGCCGGGCAAAGGCGCGTTCTACCAGACCGACCTCGATCTGATGCTGCGCAACCGCGGCATCGACACGCTGTTCGTGTGCGGCGTGACGACGGAAGTGTGCGTGAACACCACCGTGCGCGAGGCCAACGACCGCGGCTTCCGCTGCATTGTGCTGTCCGACTGCTGCGCCTCCTATTTTCCCGAATTCCACGAGATGGGCCTCGCCATGATCAAGGCGCAAGGCGGCATCTTCGGCTCCGTCGCCGGATCGAAGCCGCTCCTCAATTCGCTGGCAGGAGTGCCGTGATTGGGGCGCGCCACCAATTCCGGGCGCGAGTTCGCGTTCGATCGTCTGCCTTATCCTGCGGCGCGCCGTCGGCCGCTTGCTCAATTAGTTGACAGATTCCTGACTGTGAATTGATCTCCGCGCTCCGGCTGCCGGCCGCTCAATGGGCGCTTAATACAGCGCGCCCCGAACGCCGCGCCGCCGCGACCTATTTGAATCCGCAGTATTTTCGTCGCTTTCGTCATCGCCCTCCAGTGCCCGGCGGCTCGTTGTCATGCTTGGCACGACGCTTGCCAGGATTGTTACGCAATCGCTTGGGATTTTTGCATATCCCCGCCGGGCGCGGTCTTCATGCGCCGATGGAGCTGGCGTCGGAGAACGCATCGAGTTTCCAAGCCTCCGGCCGCGAGAGCGGATGCTTCGTCCCGGTTCGCAACGAACCTCTGCGAGCACGTGATTGAAGCGTCCGTCTCCGGCCGGAGCAGATTGAGGCAGGGGAGGCGGCGGTTGACGATCTGCCGGCCATGATCCGGCAGATCGAGACACGCCCGCCATGATCAGGAGCGTGCAATGACAACCACGACATCGACGGCCGATTTCCGCCCGATCTTATGGGCGCCTGGCGACTGGAACGCCTTTTTCGGTTTCGGCACCAACATCCTGGTCAACATGCTGGTGCTGACCGGGTTGTTGCGCTTCGTGCTGAAAATGCCGGACTCGCTGGTGTTCGGCCGCATCCTGCCGGCGATGGGCCTCATGATGTGCCTGTCGACTTTCTACTACGCCTTTCTGGCCTATCGGTTGGCGAAGCGGACCGGGCGTAACGATGTGTGCGCACTGCCCTCGGGCATCAGCGTGCCGCACATGTTCATCGTCACGTTCGTGATCATGCTGCCGATCGCGCTGAAGACCAACGATCCGATCCAGGGCTGGGAGGCGGGCTTGGTTTGGGTGTTCTTCCAAAGTTTCATATTGATGATCGGCGGCTTCATCGCTCCGATCATTCGCCATATCACCCCGCGCGCCGCGCTGCTCGGAACGCTGGCCGGCGTATCGATCACCTTCATCTCGATGCGCCCGGCTTTGGAAATGTATCAGACGCCGGTGATCGGGCTGACCTGCTTCGGAGTCATCCTGGTGAGTTGGCTCGGCGGCTTCAAATATCCGAAGGGCATCCCTGCGGGTCTCGTCGCCATCGCCGTCGGCATGATCATCGCCTGGGGATCAAACCTCGTCGGCCTCAATTACGGCGGCTTGAGCCTCAAAGGCGTCGGCGACGCGTTCGCGAATTTCGGTTTCAACGTGCCGATCCCCGCCGTCGATCACGTTTTCTCGGGCTTTAAGTATCTCAGCGTGATCCTCATCACCGCGATCCCGTTCGGCATCTACGACCTGGTCGAGGCGATGGACAATGTCGAGAGCGCGGAAGCCGGCGGTGATCCCTATCCGACCACCCGCGTGCTGACCGCCGACGGCATCGTCAGCCTGATCGGCTGCCTGATGGGCAACCCGTACATCAACGCGGTCTATATCGGCCATCCGGGCTGGAAAGGCATGGGCGGCCGCATCGGCTACTCGGCCGCGGTCGGCGTCATGGTGATCATCCTGTCCTGGTTCGGCATCATCTCCTTGATGCTGGCCGTCATACCGGTGGTCGCGATCTCGCCAATCCTGCTCTACATCGGCATGTTGATCGGCGCGCAAGCCTTCCAGACCACGCCGAAGGGTCACGCACCCGCCATCGTGCTCGGGTTGACGCCGCACGTCGCGGCTTGGGCCAAGACGCTGATGGATGGCGCGCTCGCCGTAGCCGGCACCAGCGCTGTTGCGCTTGGCTTCGACAAGCTCGCCAATGTCGGCGTGCTCTATCCCGGTCTGCGAACGCTCGGTGGCGGCGCCATCTTGACTGGACTGGTGCTCGCGGCCATCGGCGCCTTTATCATCGACAAAAAGTTCGTCAATGCCGCGGCCTTCGCGCTCGCCGGCGCGGTGCTGACATTCTTCGGCTTCATGCATGGCGAGGCGATCGGCATCGCGGTGACGCCGACGGTTGCGGTCGCCTACGCGATCGTAGCGGCCTTCCTGTTTGCGTTGAGCCGCTATCCGGCCCTTGCGCCGGCGCTGACGGGATCGCCCTCGAGCGAGGTTCTGCACGCAACGCCCGCGGAGTGAGGGGATGGCCGTCAGTCCAAGCGTGAGGCCTCGCGCACTGCGATGACATCAACCGGCGATCAACAATCGCCGGTTCTTGCCCGCACTCCGGTCAACGCTGC
>Ga0182018_10004619_pt1 | contig 11488 bp, 8 predicted proteins | sample 812P2MmetaG_FD_120490 | JGI IMG/M metagenome (GOLD analysis project Ga0182018, IMG submission 120490) | Permafrost microbial communities from Stordalen Mire, Sweden - 812P2M metaG | ecosystem: Environmental > Terrestrial > Soil > Wetlands > Permafrost | place: Sweden: Stordalen | collected...
ACATATTGCGAGCCGAAATCGAGGATCACGATCGACGGTGTGGGCACTAGTCAGTGTGGCAGGGATTAATTTCGCTGTAAAGGAATGTGCCGAGCCCCTTCGCGGAAGGTTCATGGCGCCGAAGGCGTGTCCACCTGGACGGCGAGTCCCCACAGCTCCACAAACGCCACCACCCGTGCCACCTGAAAAAAATCCGACGCGACCAGATACAGCGCCGTCACTACCGCCCACCACGCGTACAGTGACGCGCCATGCGCGACCTCCTCGAACGGCAGCGGAGTCGCCGAGAACACCATCGCAAGCACAATCAGCGCCAGCTTCACAATCCCCATCACCATATTGATCTCCACCAGCTTGCCCCGAAGCGGCCCCAGCCGCAAACTCCGCACCAGGCTGTTCGCGATGCCGCGTCCCTCGAGCATCGCCAGCAGCGGCGCAATCGAGAACACCCAGCTCAGCAGCGCCCAAATCGTGAAGATCCCGAGCGAAAAAATAATCACGAGCGCGCAGTAAAGAACCAGATTCGGCTCGCCCCCGGTTTCGCCGGCAGCGCCGGTCCCCAGCGCGAAAAGCGCCGCCCACCGAATCGCGCCAAACCACACAACGAGCGTCCCGCACAGCGCAACAATGCGCAGCAGCTGCAGCACGATCATGGCTAACCAGCGTCGCGGCGTCTCCGGCCTGTAGACCCGCAAAACTGAGCTGCGCCCCAACCCAGCAGCCACAGCCCATGCCAGCATCGAAACAGGCAGCAGCCACGCAGCAATATGCAGCACGGGAGCCCTCAGCACATCGATGGCGTCCGATACCTGCACCGCTCCCTGCATGGGGTCCTGCAGCGAAAACTGAAAGACGCCGGTAGCCTCAAACTTCGCGGCTGTTTCCGCCCAGATGTGCTGCCCCGCGAACCACAGGACAACCAGCAGTGGGATGCCGTAACTCCAGCGCCATAACACCTCGCGGCCGAGCAGCGAGGGCCGCCGCCAGCACAGCGCCAGGATGTGCACGAACGACTGCGTCCCGCGCGCCTCGCCTTGCTTGGTTTTCTCCACAATCGGCGCAGCCGCGCCCGCATCTCCAGATCCGGCCGCCGCCATCGCCTACTTCACCACAATGTTGATCAGCTTGCGCGGCACCACGATGATGCGCGCAATCTCCTTGTCGGAGAGCAAAGCCGCGATCTTCTCGTCCTTCAGCGCCGCTTCACGCACCGCATCCTCATCGGCATCCGCCCCAACCCGCACCACTGCGCGCAGCTTCCCGTTGATCTGTACCGGAATCTCAATCTGCTCCTCGCGCGCCAGCGCCTCATCGAACTTCGGCCACGGCGCGCGTAGCAACTCGCTCCTCTCGCCGATCCGCTCCCACAATTCACACGCCAGATAAGGCGCGAACGGCGCAAGCAGCAGTGTCAGGCTCCGCAAAATCTCCGCCAGCACCGCGTCCGGCACCTTCCCCGCGCCGATCGCAGCCTCTGCCGCCGTCAGCATGTTCACCAGCTCCATAATCGCCGCAATGCTCGTGTTTAAATGCCAGCGTCCCGCGAAATCCTCGGTGATCTTCCGGATTGTCTGGTGCAGCTTGCGCAGCAAAACCTGCGATTCAGGCGATAACTCCGCACCTCGGCCGCCCCGCGCCATCTTCGCGCGATCCGCATACTTCATCGCAAAGCGGTAAACCCGGCCCAGGAACCGGCTCACCCCCGCAACCCCATCCTCCTGCCAGTCCAGATCGCGATCCGGCGGCGCGGCAAACAGCGAATACATCCGCGCAGAGTCCGCGCCAAAACTCCCGATCATCTCGTCCGGTGACACCACGTTGCCTTTCGACTTCGACATCTTCGCGCCGTTGCGGATCACCATCCCCTGCGTGAACAACCGCTCCACCGGCTCGTCATTGCTCACCAGCCCCAGGTCGCGCATCACCTTCGTCCAGAATCGCGAGTAGATCAGGTGCAGGATGGCATGCTCTACCCCGCCGATGTACTGATCGATCGGAAACCAATACGCCACAGTCGCCGTTGCAAATGGAGCGCTGCTGTTATGCGCGTCCGTGTATCGATAGAAATACCAGGACGAATCGACGAAGGTATCCATCGTGTCCGTCTCGCGCCGCGCCTCTCCTCCGCATTTCGGACACTTCACGTTGACGAACTCCGGCATCCGCGCCAGCGGCGACCCACCCTGCTGCGTAATCTCCACGTTGTCCGGCAGCAGCACTGGCAATTCGCTCTCCGGCACCGGCACAATCCCGTCGTTCGGGCAGTACAGCATCGGAATCGGCGTGCCCCAGTACCTCTGCCTGCTGATTCCCCAGTCTTTTAGCCGATACGTAACCGTCGCCTTGCCAAATCCACGCTCCTCGGCATACGCCGCCATTTTGTGCTGCGCTTCTTTGTTCCCCAGCGAGCTAAATTCGCCCGAGTTGATCAGCAGGCTGTCCTCCTCGGTATAGGGCAACGGCGATTCGCGCTCCCCGTTCTCCAGGGCCTCGCCCTGCTTTCTCGGCAGGATGACAATCCTGATCTCCAGCCCGTACTTCTTCGCGAAATCGTAGTCGCGATCGTCGTGCGCCGGAACTGACATAATCGCGCCGGTCCCGTAATCCAGCAGGATGTAGTTGCCCACCCACACCGGCAGCCGCTCGCCGCTGAACGGATTGATGGCGTAATGCCCCGTAAACACGCCGTGTTTCTCAATCGCGCCCACATCCCCGTCATCGCGCGCCTTCCTCTGCTGATCCAGCAGCGCCGCCACCGAGCTCGACAATTCCGCATCGGCCGCCGCCATCTCCTTCACCAGCGGATGCTCCGGCGCCAGCTGCAAACTCGTCGCTCCGTAAATCGTGTCCACCCGCGTCGTGAAGACCGCAACCTTCTTCCCCGTTCCCTTCACGCCCTCGCGAGCCGGCAATAGCGCTGTCCCCGCCTTGCGCGCCTTCTCCTCATCCTCCGTCGTGTCGTTCGCGTCCTCCAGGTCGAACTCGATCTCCGCGCCTTCGCTGCGCCCGATCCAGTTCCGCTGCATGGTGCGCACCTTCTCCGGCCAGCCATCCAGTTTCGCCAAATCGTCCAGCAGTTCCTGCGCGTAATTCGTGATGCGCAGGAACCACTGCTCCAGATCGCGCTGCTCCACCGGCTGCTCTTCGTGCCGCCAGCAGCAGCCATTCACCACCTGCTCGTTCGCCAGCACCGTCGCACACTGCGGGCACCAGTTCACCTTGCTCTTCTTGCGATACGCCAGCCCCCGCTCGTACATCTTCAAAAAGAACCATTGGTTCCACCGGTAGTAATCCGGCAAACACGTCGTGATCTCGTTGCGCCAGTCGTAGCTCAGCCCAATTCGATTCATCTGCCGCTTCATGGCGGCAATGTTGCCCAGCGTCCACGGTCGTGGCGGCGTGTTGTTTTTAAGCGCGGCGTTTTCCGCGGGCAGTCCGAAAGCGTCCCACCCCATCGGATGCAGCACATTGTAGCCCTGCATCCACATGTAGCGCGCCAGCGCATCCCCAATCGAGTAGTTGCGCACGTGCCCAATGTGCAGCTGCCCAGACGGGTACGGCAGCATCTCCAGCACGTAATACTTCGGCTTCGTCGACGAAGCTGGCTCAGCGGCATACAACTCCGGCTGCGACTCCCATCGCGCCTGCCAGCGCGCCTCAATCTCGGCGAAATTGTACCTGGCCTCGAAAGATGAGGACTCTCCGCTGCCCGCCTGATGGGCGGCTTGTGCTTGTTCTTTTGTCGCCATATCGGACTCAGTATCGATTGTAATGCGGACTCACCACAGCCCCGCGTTGCCGCCTGCTCCGCTTCAGTGCCTGCACTACAGGCGGCTGGATTTTCTGAGCTCTGCGCTCTGAGCTCTGATCACTAAGCTCTTCATCGTCTCCACATTTCTCCGGTCGTCCTCCGGTTCCTCCACCGGCGTCTCCGCAATAAACGCGCAGTGCGCAAACCGCCGGTCGTTCAGCAGCCGGCGAAACGGCTCCAGCCCCATCGTCCCGTCTCCTATATGTTGATGCCGATCCAGCCTCGACCCGCGTACAGCTTTTGCGTCATTCATGTGCCAAACTCGAACAGCTTCCAGCCCCATGCTGTCCCGAACCCGCTCCACCGTCTCCTCGTATCCCTCGCCGCTCACCAGATCGTAGCCCGCCACATGGCAATGGCAGGTGTCCAGGCACGCGCCCACCGGAACCAGTCCGCGCAGCTTCTCAATCAGCTCCGCCACTTGCTCAAAGCTCCCGCCCAGCGAAAACTCCGCCCCGGCGGTGTTCTCGATCAACACGCGAAAATCGCAGTCGTCGAACCGCACCCCATCCACTGCCCGCGCAATTGACTCCGCCGCTCGTCGCAAACCTTCCTCACGCGTTAGCCCCTTCCACGATCCAGGATGCAGCACCAGATACTCCGCTCCCAGAGCCAACGCCCGCTCCACCTCGCCGCGAAACGCCAGAATCGATTTTTCCAGAAAGAGCTCCGTCTGGCTGCACAGGTTTACCAGATAGCCTGTATGGATCACCAGCGGCGCGCAGTCGTACTCCTTGCGCAGCAGCCGCATCTGCTCGCAATGGCTCGCCTCCAGCCGCTGCGCCCGCCACATTCGCGGGCTGGACGAGAAAATCTGGAAAGTATTCGCGCCAATCTCGTGTGCCCGCTCCGCCGCGCGAAACACCCCGCCCGCCGTCGACAAATGAATCCCAATGCGCCGCTTCGCCACAGAACTTCTCTGCGTCACGTCACTTGCCAGGGATTCAAAAGGGAAACGTGCGTCGGTGCAAAGTCGCCGGCATTCCTGGTCACCAGAGTCAGCTCGAAATGCAGCGCCGTTGCTGCTAGTAGTGCATCGATGCTCGCCAGCGTTCTCCCCTTCCGCTTCGCCTCCGCGGAGATCAATCCCCATCGATCTGCGACCGCCCGGTCAATCGACAGAATCCTGCCAGCGAAGCGCGCTGGCAAATCGACCCCAAGCCAGCTTTCCAGGTGCGAGCGCCGCTTTCCCGAGACCAAGCCCGCAACTCCTTTGCGAATTTCTCCCATTGTCAGCACGCTCAGATGCAGGAGAGATTCATCGGTGGCATCCATCCACTCCAGCACCCTCCGCTCAGGCCTGGGACTCACTACTTCGGAGATGCAGTTCGTGTCGAGCAGAAATCCATTCACAATTCGATCTCCCGCCCCGGGTCGCGCGAGCGCTCAAGATCGAGATCTGCTCCCGCCAGCGGAGATTCGCGAAAGAACTGAACTAGACTCTTTGGCTGGCGCGACTTTGCGGAAAGCTCCTCGTAAACTTCCTCCGCAACCATCACCACGCTTTCCCGCCCCTGCCGGGTGATTCGCTGCGGTCCCTTGGTTCGCGCCAGACGAAATACCTCGCTGAACCGAGCTTTCGCCGTCTGTACCTGCCATGAATCCAGCGCGGGATGGGTGGCTCTTTTCCTTGCGGCAGAAGCTTGAGTTCTATTGGGCATTCGATTTCCTCCCAGTCAAACTAGTCTGACTAGCCATATTATAAGGACCAAAGAGCCATTTGCCGCAACCTCTGAATACATCTCCACCAGTCCGTTCCCCTGTATCCTGACCCTTCCGTGCCAGAGGCGACGACCGACACCCATACTCCGCTCATGCGCCAGTACCTGGCCGCCAAACGCCAGCACCCCGACGCCCTGCTCTTCTTTCGCCTCGGCGACTTCTACGAGCTCTTCTTCGACGACGCCAAAACCGCATCACGCGAGCTGCAAATCACCCTCACCGCCCGCGACAAAGAGCGCAGCGTCCCCATGTGCGGCGTCCCGTATCACGCTGCGGAGAACTACATCGCCCGCCTCCTCCGCCAGGGCTATCGCGTCGCCATCTGCGACCAGATGGAGGACCCGAAGCTCACGAAGAAAATCGTCCGCCGTGAGGTCACCCGCGTCCTCTCGCCCGGTACCGCCCTCGATCCCTCCCTCGCCGCCGATCAAAACAACTACCTCGCCGCCGTCCACCTCACCGACAGCGCCGCCGGACTCGCCTTCCTCGACCTTTCCACCGGCGACTTCCGTGCCGCAGAATTCTCCGGCCCCGGCGCAACCGCGCAATGTCTCGAAGAACTACTTCGCCTCGCGCCCAGCGAGCTCATCTTCCCCTCAACCCGCGGCCCCTTCGGCCCCAAAACTGATGCCGCCACCCTCGACCCGCTCCTCGCCCAGATCAAAACCCGCACCCCCGTCGACGACTGGGCTTTCTCGCCGGACTTCGCCGTCCCGCTCCTCGAGCGCCAGCTCGGCAGCCGCTCCCTCGAAGGCTTCGGCCTCGCCGGTCATCCCGCGGCAGCCATCGCCGCCGGCGCCATCGTCCATTACGTCCGCACCACGCAGCAAAACGAAATCAGCCACGTCGACTCCCTCCGCTTCTACGCCCGCGCCGAGTGCCTTCACCTCGATCAGGTCACCGCCCGCAATCTCGAGCTCGTCGAGCCGCTCTTCTCCGAATCCGGCCCCGACGTCACCCTCTTCCGCACCATGGACACCTGCTGCACCCCCATGGGCAAGCGCATGCTACGCGCCTCGCTGCTGCGCCCCATGATCGACCCCGCCGCCATTGAATCCCGTTACGCAGCCGTCGACGCCGCACGCGCCGACCTCATCCGCCGCGAAGAACTCCGTCGCTCCCTTTCGGGCATCCTCGACCTCGACCGCCTCCTCGCCCGCATCTCCCTCGACAGCGCCGGCCCCCGCGACGTCCTCGCCCTCGCCGCCTCCCTCAAACACCTCCCCGAAGTCCGCAAATCCGCCGCTCAGCTCGCCAGCTCACATAGCGGCTGTCATCCTAAGGAGCGTAGCGACGAAGGACCTCGTGTTTCGTCCGCCCCACAGACCACAACTCCCTCCGTCACCATCGAACCTAAGGCAGCTTCGTCAGAATTCTTATGGACCCGCTCAAGTACGACCCTCGACCCCCTCGAAGACCTCTGCGCCGCCATCTTCTCCACCCTCGTCCCCGAACCGCCCCTCACCCTCGCTGAAGGCGGAGTCATCGCCGCAGGCATCGACGCCGAGCTCGACGACCTCCGCTCCATCGGCTCATCGGGTCGAGCCTCCATCGCCGCCATCGAAGACCGCGAGCGCCGCCGCACCGGCATCGGCTCCCTCAAGGTCCGCTTTAATTCCGTCTTCGGCTACTACATCGAAATCACCAAATCCAACCTCGCCAGCGTCCCTGCCGACTACGAACGCAAGCAAACCCTCGTCAACGCCGAGCGCTTTACCACCCCTGAGCTCAAGGACTACGAAACCAAAGTCCTCACCGCCCAGGAGCGCTCCGTCGAAATCGAAAAACGCATCTTCGCCGACCTCCGCCGTCGCCTCGTCGATAACGCCAGCCGCATCCGGCGCACCAGCGCCACCATCGCCGAAATCGACCTCGTCGCCAACTTCGCGCATCTCGCCGCGCTTCGCGGCTACACACGCCCCCGCATCGACCCCGCACCCTTCCTCGAAATCGTCGCTGGCCGCCACCCCGTTATCGAGCGCCTCATGGACAACGCCGGTGAAACCCGCTTCGTCCCCAACGACCTCTATCTTGACGCCAGCGACAACACCTCTGCGCCCAACCTGCTTCTCATCACCGGCCCCAACATGGGCGGCAAATCCACTTACCTCCGCCAGGCCGCGCACCTCGTCATCCTCGCCCAAACCGGCAGCTTCGTCCCCGCCGATCGCATGACTTACGGCATTGTCGACCGCGTCTATACTCGCATCGGCGCAAGCGACAATCTCGCCCGCGGCCGCTCCACCTTTATGGTCGAAATGACCGAAACCGCCACCATCCTCAACACCGCCACCGCCCAGTCCCTGATCCTCCTCGACGAAATGGGCCGCGGCACCTCCACCTTCGACGGCCTCGCCCTCGCCTGGGCCACCCTCGAATACCTCCAGCGCCACGTCGGTGCCCGCGCCCTCTTCGCCACTCACTACCACGAGCTCACCATGCTCGCCGATGAGTTTCCCCGCCTGAAAAATTTGCACGTAGCCATCCAGGAGTCTCCCCACGGCATCGTTTTTTTGCATCGCATAGAACAGGGCCCCGCGGATCGGAGTTACGGAATCGACGTCGCACGCCTGGCCGGCCTGCCCCCGGCGGTTATTTTGCGTGCCCGTCAGGTATTGCGTCTGCACGAGCGTTCTGAGCAGCATAATGTTGCTGTGGAGACGGAACCCTCGCTGCAACTCACCATGTTCACTCCGCTCTCGCAGCGCATCCTCGATCGTCTGGCGGAGACCGACATCGACACACTTACGCCGCTTCAGGCGTTGAACCTTTTGGAAGAACTGAAGGCCGAAATCGGGGACAGGAAAGTTAGCACCAGTTAATTGCCACCAGCCCATGAGCCGACGGCGCAGACAAAAAACCACTCCCGCCCCAAAAGCCCGCACCGATGGCCGCCGCCAATCGCGCGTCTTCATGCCCCGCCGCCGCGATGTGGAACTCGCCGAGCAGGCCGGTCAGATCCTCATCGCCGGCGTCGAAGGCGCCTCGCTCTCCGCCGAAGAGCGCGCCTGGTTCCACCGCATCCGCCCCGGCGGCATCATCCTCTTCCGCCGCAATATCGAGCAGGCGGCCCAGGTCGCCTCTCTGCTGCGCGAGGCTAAACGCACCGGCACTACCCCTCTCCTCCGCTGCGTCGACCTCGAAGGCGGTCTCGTCGATCGCCTGCGCGACCTCATCGCCCCCATGCCTTCGGCCGCGGCTGTCTTTGCCACCGGCAGGCGTCGTTTCTTCCGCCAGCACGGCCTGCTGATCGCCCGCGAAGCCCGCACTCTGGGCTTCAACACCGTCTTCGCTCCCGTACTCGACCTCGCGCTCCCCGAATCCGCCTCTATCCTCCGCACTCGCGTGGTCTCCGCCGCTCCGTGGCGCGTCATCGACTACGCCCGCGGCTTTCTCTCCGGCATGCAGAAAGAAGACATCCTCGCCTGTGGCAAGCACTTTCCCGGACTCGGCGCCGCCACTGCCGACTCCCACCAGTCCATGCCCGTCATCCATCGCCATACGCGACTCATGTGGCGCACCGACCTCGCGCCCTGGCTCGCCGTCGCCAGCCACCTGCCCTTCGCCATGGTCGCCCACGCCTCCTACCCCTGGCTCGGCCGCGACCCCGCTCCCGCCACCGTCTCCCGCTTCTGGGTCACGAATGTTCTGCGCCGTCACATTCGCTTCAAAGGCGTCATCCTCTCCGACGACATGGAGATGGGCGGCATCCTCTCCCAGATGTCCATCGAGGAAGCCACCGTCCAGGCCCTCCTCGCCGGCATTCAGATGATCGAAATCTGCCGCGACCCCTCGCTCATCCAGCGCGCGTATGAAGCCCTGATCAAAGAGGCCGAGCGCTCTCCCGCTTTCCGCGAAGTCGTCACCAGCGCATGGCGCAAAATCTACCGCTCCAAGAAACGATGGCTGCAGCCCGCCCGTCGCCAGAATCTCTCGCCCGTCCGTCTCGACCGCCTCCGCGACGAAGTCAAAGCCTTTGCCGCCCAGGTCGGCGAAGCGCCCGCGGTCTCCGCCGACCCAGAGCGTTGGGTCCCGAAGGCATAAGACGCGAACGGCCGGAACGGCAGCAGGAATGTTGTGGCGATGACCAATCAATTCCTATGTTGCGGTTACCATTCCATCGAGACGGTATTCGAATAAACGGCCATGCCATCGATGGTTGCGACCGCTACAAGGAAGGACTGTCCGGAATGTGCGTTCTTGTAGGTATAGTTCGCCATACCGCTGGAGTTTGTCATAACCGCAGCCGACAGCTTGTCGGCTCCAACGATGTAAAGCGTGACACCTAACGAAAGAGCCGGGCTGCCGTCTGCGCGCTGAGCTTGCAGCGTGAATTTCTGGGTTCCGCCGCGAGATGAGGATACCGATTTAGGGCTGATGGAGAGAGTGCCGAGTTCAGGCACCGACCAATATTGAGTTGCATTCACTATGGAAATGGACGAGGCTGCCGATACGCTCGTAAAACTGCCTCCATTTGCCTCAAATATGACGTTGTCGGTCCCAGGATTACTCCCGAGGTAAGTGAACGCCGCGACTCCGGTAGAATCCGTCACTCCTGTCAAATCCTGCACGTTGGCTCCTGTAATGTGCGCTGTCACGAGGATGTTTGGCAGTGGCGTGCCGTTCCAGTTCATGACCGCGGCACTCAGCGGGACGGCCTCTCCAGCGGGATTTGAAATCCCGGTCATATAGTATGTGGGAAATGTGCCAAGGTTGTAATAGGGCCGCGTTCCAGTGATCCAGCTGAGAGCTCCGTCGGCATTCGTAGCATCGCCGAGCGAGCCTGTGATCGAAACAGAGCCCATTGACGGACCTACGACGACGACATCCCCCGGGGTCAGGCCATTAATCGCAACGACCGGTGGCGTCCCGTCATTTTCTCCGAACCGGTAATTCTGATTCACCCCATTTGACTGCCAATTCCAGGGCGTCGTGGTAGGGGGTACGAGGGCGAAGATACCATTGACCGGCACGGTAAAACCCGTTCCGGAGTTGTTGGAGAGTCCGTCGTCATCGACTCCGAGCTGCAACTGAGAAGCCCCGGGTGGAACAATGTATTTACGGGAAGCCGCGCCGATGGCAATGGCTTCCACAACATTTCCCTCCGAGTCAGTAAACGCACCACATAACCCGCCCGCGCCGAGGAGCGGTTGAGGTAACGCCGTTACTGTAGGCAGGTCGGGCACCGCTATGTTGCCACAACCCATAAGACATTCGGCCATCGCAACCCACAAGATAGCGCTAGTCACTCGCCGGAAGTGCCACGTAGCCGGGTTTGCATCGCGAGTGGCCGTTACTGAAAAGGTGATTGCCCGAAACCAGTGAAGTCGAGTGCCGATCAGGCGGCGCAAGAAGGAAGTCATGCTGATCGCTCCCTGCATAGCTGGGTAAATCTAGGAGCGCTCTCATGAACGCGAGTGGTTGAAGGGGGCGCTCTCTTCAGTCACTCTAGTAAAATCGGGTAATCGTGGTTATCCCAGTTTCGTGTTACAGCGTAGTACTCTTACGCACGTACTCTTGCCAGCCCCAGGCAAGCTGAGCCGGGCCGGAATGACGAAGCCAGGCAGGCGAATGGAGCAAATCTCCCCCGGAACGACGATCGCGCGCATCTATTGCCTGTAAAATAAGCCCCCGAATGCTCCAACCCAAATCGATGATCGTCGCCGGCATCATGAGCGGAACCTCCGCCGACGGCATCGACGTTGCCCTGGTGAAGATAACGCCCAAAATCGTCCCCCGCACCCCGCAACAAACATCGGGGCTCAAACTCACCCTCCTCGCCCACCGCGCCTTCCCCTTCCCCAAACCCCTCCGCCACGCCATCCTCTCCGCCATGGCCGGACAATCCGACGCCCCCAACACCTCCACCGCCGAGCTGGCTCACCTCAACTGGCGTCTCGGCATCGCCTACGCTGAAGCCGTCCGCGCCACCATCGCCTCCACCAAAATCACCCC
>Ga0182018_10004620_pt1 | contig 11487 bp, 7 predicted proteins | sample 812P2MmetaG_FD_120490 | JGI IMG/M metagenome (GOLD analysis project Ga0182018, IMG submission 120490) | Permafrost microbial communities from Stordalen Mire, Sweden - 812P2M metaG | ecosystem: Environmental > Terrestrial > Soil > Wetlands > Permafrost | place: Sweden: Stordalen | collected...
GGCCACCTGCCAACCGTTGTGGTGGGCCATCTCCGTAAAGTGCGGGACATCGTATTTCCGCGAGCTCTCAGTATGAATCGACTCCTGCGCCGCAAAATGGAATTCGCGCCCCGCAACCGTGACGGAGTGTGCACTGCCACTGACCAGGTGCATCTCTATGGCCGATTCCGCCTCATTCCACTTCACCGCATGCGAGAAGTTCCTGAGCACAAAATTGCCCCCAAGCTCCCGATTGATCCGCGCCAGCAGATTCAGGTTAAACCGCGCCGTGACGCCGGCCGCATCATCATAGGCCGGCACCAGGACGTCCAGGGACTTGCGCAGATCGATGCCAATGATCGCCCTGCCGCTCGGGCCGACCTGAGCTCGCATTCGCCGTAGAAATGTCGCGACTTCCTCATCGTCCAGGTTGCCGATTGTGGAGCCAGGAAAGAAGGCGACTCGATTCGGCAGTGGTATCCAATCCGGCAGCGTAAAGTCGGCGCAGAAGTCCGCCACCACCGGACGGGTGGCCAGATCGGGGAAACGATCCCGAAAGCGCACCGTCGTTTGGTCCAGGAAATCCCGAGAGATATCGATGGGTATGTATAGGCGTGGATTCTTTAGCGCCTGAATCAGGATTTCGGTCTTGGTGCCGGCGCCCGCGCCATACTCCAAGAGCGTCACGTTCTTGCCGCAAAATTCGGCGATGTCCGCTGCCCCGTCCCGCAGAATCTGGGTCTCCACCCGTGTCGGGTAATACTCCGGAAGTTGAGTGATCTCTTCAAAGAGCTCACTGCCCACCTCGTCATACAACCATCGGCTGGGCAATCTCTTCTGTGCGCAGTTCAGGCCGTCGACGACGTCCCTGCGGAACCAGTCGGAGTCTCGGCCGGTATCCCCAGCGAAACTGGCGCGCGGCGCGTCCTGCGCCAGCCGCAGGCCGGAGAACTGCCAGCGTGCCGTGGGCGGAAAGAAATTGCGGTAGGTGTGACGAATGTGAACCGCCGGCGTCGCACAGGAGCCGCCGCGCAGTACGAACTGACCGGACATGAACTTGGCGTTGTATTCCCCGACGGCACCGCTCGCAGGCGAATATCCCGGGTACGGCTGAAATGGACTGCGGGTCCACTCCCACACATCACCGAACATCTGGCGCATCCCCTGTGATACCGGTGCCGCCATGGGTCTCAAGCGACCGGTGTCGGCGAAGTTGCCGTCGCGGGGCGCCGTACTGGCGGCGTGTTCCCATTCCGCTTCAGTGGGCAGGCGCTTGCCCGCCCATCGGGCGAATGCATCCGCCTCGAAAAAGCTGACGTGTGTGACCGGGGCCTCCAGGTCCACGGGTTGCGGACCGCGAAGCGTCATAGACCAATAGACATCCTCGTGCCTCTCCCAGTACAGGGGCGCGGTCCACTTCTCGGAGCGAACCGCATTCCAGCCCTCCGACAGCCAAAGCAAGGGATTGGTGTAGCCGCCGTCGAGAATGAATTGCAGCCATTCCCTATTGGTGACCTGGCGGTTGGCCAGCAGATAGGGCTCCAGAAACACCCGGTGGCGCGGCCCCTCGCAATCGAAGGCAAATTCGACGCCCGAATGACCGATCTGCACCAACTCTCCCTCGAACGGGAGGTACTCGATGGCGAGGCCCGATCGGTCATTAACGGGCAGCGGCTCAGGCGCTTTGAAGGCCGGACGCAGAGGGCTTTGCGCAAACAGGTGCAAGATGTCGGTCAGAAGGAGCTCCTGATGCTGCTGCTCGTGATGACATCCCAGTTCAATAAGCTTCGATACTTCGGCTCCAGGCCGCCATGTCAGCAGCCTGACGATGCCCGCATCGACGTGTTCACGATACGCATAAATCGTATCGAGTGTGGGTCGAGTCAGCAGTCCGCGGGCAGGCCGCGGATGCCGATCGCCCAGTGCCTCGTAGTAGGAGTTGAACAGGAAATTGAACCTATCATCGAACAGCCGGTAGCCAGGCAGATGTGGCACCAGCACTATGTTTTCGAAAAACCATGTCGTGTGAGCGAGGTGCCATTTCGCGGGGCTCGCATCGGGCATCGATTGTGCTGTGGCATCCGCATCGGTCAGGTCCACCGTCAGCGAACGGCTGGCACGCCGGACGGCATGAAAGGATTTCTCCATTGCGCCCAGCTCTGGCGCGGACTTCAGCACGTTGACTGCTTGCATAGAGCCTCCGATTCAAACCGGCGTGGAGTGACTGCGCAGCAGACGCCTCGCCTTGCGGAGAGACTATCGGCCTTGGCGCAGCATCACTTGGCAGTGCGCGTGCGCCAATGATCCTTACGTATCGGTGCTTCGGCGCGCCTAATGCGCCGGCGGCATTCCCGGACCCAAGGCGCGGCCCACGCCGCGCGCAACGTCTGATCCCGGGCCGAAAACCAATGAGTGCCACTAGAATCGTGATGGGCGTCGGTGGTTCCTAGCCCCCGGCGAGTGCCTCGATTATAGCATCAAGGCTCCACGGCCCAGACCCCGCCAGCATCACGACGGTCAGTCCGATGGAGTAGAGCGCTTCGGGGGTGTAGAGCACGTCGCCCAGCCAATCGGCGCGATCAACTGGCTGCCATGCACGTATCCGTTTAACGGAGTCGAGTGCAAAGGCCCCGACACATATCACAAAGAGCCCGAGCGCCGCCAGCACAGACAAGAGCCCAATGATGAGCGCGCACCCGCCGCTGAACTCTGCGCCAGGCAGGACCCATTGCATGATCGGCAGCGCGTGCACACCGTCGTTTTGCAGCGTGCTCGCCAGTGTCGCGTGCCGGGACTGGTTGAATAGCTTGTGGTAACCGCTGATCGCGAAGAACGCCCCGAGTGCCACCCGATTCAGTGTCAGCGCGGCGTTGGGCGCCTGCGCGCCTTGTATCATGAGTAATGCATGCATGATTAAAGCGCTCCCAGGTCATTGCGACAGAGCGAATTGACGTCCAAGCACGAGTCCATGACGGCAATGGCCGCGCAAAAGTCTTTTCGTAACCAGCCAAGTGCGGGGGCGGTTTTCCCAACAGTGCACAGTCAGCCGCCTAACCCTGCGGTCGACCATCGTATGTTAGGACATACTCAATGATCCACAAGTCGCCGCTGCCTAAGATTCGATGAACTGCAAAGCGCTTTTTATTCGGCTGCAGAGTCCGCGTGATCTGTATGTTTTGTCGACCGAGAATTCGCTCGCGGGATTGGGGGTCCAGGAAAGCACCGGTTTGCAGCGCTGAACCCGGCGATCAGATGACGGCGCTATACCCGGATTGGCTGACCAATCAGTCGTGGTTGATGTTTGGATTCCCGGGGGTATAACTCACATTCACGGCTGACGCGCATATTTCTTCCCATGGTGGGCACTTCTCATCGGAACTGGAGCTATCAATGAGCGTTCAAATCGAGCCAAAGAGCTATGAGATGCCCCCCCAGCGACGGGTTCACCGTCACACTTTTTATCACCGTCGCCGACATCAATCGCTCGGCTGATTTCTATGAAAAGGTCTTTGGCGGCCGCATTCTGAGCAGAGGCGACAGCAAGGGTGCGTCCGGGCACATCCAGATCGGGAATACGTGGCTCATTGTGAACGTCGGGGGCGGGCCCACCCCGGACAAGCCGACGGTAACGCTGAGCGTCCCCGCCGACCCGGATAAAATCAGCAGCTTTATGAATATTCGCGTCGCGGATATTCAAGCCTGCTACAAGTTATGGAAGAGTCGAGGTGCGCAGTTCATCACAGAGCCGATCCCTAAGTACGGCGAGATACGCTGCTACATCCGCGATCCCGACGGCTATATCATTGAGGTCGGACAGAGCACCGACCTCACCTAAGGTTAAGTCCCCAGCGTCAACGGGTGCAGTGAGCCCGGAATTCCCTGGGATTCGGACGCTCTCATGCTGGTGAGTGTCGTCGTAGTGGGCGAATCAATGAAATGACCTTCTACAAATCGACGCTGCTGCAATAGGTGCAACGCGGGATCAATCCAACCATCTACTATGGCCGATACCATGATACGGCTGATTGCCGGAGCCAGTTTGAAACCGTGCCCGCTCAGGCCGGTCGCGACATGAAATCCTGGCACTTCGGGCGACTCCCCGAGAACGGGAAATCCGTCCAAGCTTTCGTCATAGATGCCACACCAGTTCGAGATCAATCCGCTCTCATTGAGTGCCGGTATTCTGCGTGTTGCACGGTCCACCAGGTCCGCAATCTCTTCCAAACTTGCGGAACGAAGATATGAATCAGGATCAACTTCTTCACGCGACTCTGCACGGCTGGTGGACCCAATCAAGACCCGACTGGCCGAGTCCGGACGCATGTAGAACAGACCCACTGCATCCGAAAATATTGGGTGCTCGGTACGTATCGCGGCCGGGCGCTCGATACTGATGACTCTGTGCCTCGTACACTTCAGGGTAATGGGTACCCCAACCCAGGATGCAATGTGCGCTGCCCAAGGCCCAGCTGCGTTGACAACTGCTCGCGTGCTGATTTCGCCAGCATTGGTGACCACCTTGCACACACCCTGCCCGTCTCTGGAAATCCCAGTTGCCGGACAACCCTGGCGTATGTCCACGCCGCGCGCTCGTGCCGCGGCAGCAAGTGCAAAGCATGCCCGACTGGCGTCGGCGTATCCCGCCTCCGGTTCGTAGTAGGCGCAATCCAGATCCGCCGTTGCGACAGTCGGAAGAAACTCCCGAAGCTCGGAAACGCTCAATATGCGGGACCTCGAGCCCGCTTGTAATGCCACGCCTTTCGCAAACAGCGCCCGTTGCGCGCCGGTCGCACCGACCACGAGGCCTGAATTAACGAATCCAGCGTCTTCCCCATCCACGAAATCCGGAAAGTGACTGTACCACTCGATCCCCTCCCGCCCCATACGGACCAGCTCTGGAATGAGGTAGAACTGTCGCACCACTCCGGTCGACATCCCGGTTCCAGCGCAAGCTAATGTCGATGCTTCTAATAGAATTATCTTTCCCGCGCGTCTGCTTATTGCGCGGAAGGCGATGGATACGCCCGTGATGCCCCCGCCAATGATTACCAGGTCCGCGACCTCAGTCATCAATCTGCATCCTTGTGGAAGAGGCTACTTCCGCACAGGCACCATGACATCTGGCGGATTTGCTGATTGAAAGTTCGCTGCGTCGTTCGGATCGCCCTTACCTTTGTATTTTGTAATCAGTGGATAAGGGTAAAACGGTCGTGAAAAGGTTATCGGAATGGTGGCATCGAGCGGAAATGCCAATCTAAATGCTGCCGCCCAGATGCGTTCTGCTTCGGTGGCCTTTTCGTTGGGTTCGCTGTGCTCCAAAAGATAAGTTGAATCAACATGAGCGCCTATGATCCTATCCGGCGCGCGATCCTGTTCGACCCATGATTCCAGATAGCTCAAGTAATCGATAGCAAACGCGCCTTCTCCAGCTGTGCAATGTTCCATAGCCGGCACCAGAAACAGGCGAAAGAAGTCCTGTGTTGAAGCTCGTCCGCCCATCGTTCGCTCCACCGTTTCGTAATAATCAAAAATGGCACCCGGTATTTCGCGTGTATCGTTACCACCCTGAGCGACGATCAGCTTGCCACCCGCCGCCTTAAATTTTCTCAAATCCGGATTGCTGTCGCTGTAAAGAGCTCCCAACCCAAGACGCTTGTAGTCTTGGTCAAAATCGAAGTCCTTTATCTGCCAATTCCCGGTTGAGCCAGGCGGAAACATCGCGTACTTGAAGAGTTCTGTCACAAACGCATTTCCCGCGCTACTCCATTCGAGCTCGGACCCAGGGAAAACACCCCTTGTCGAGATCTTGATCCCTGTCGAGGTCATTGCCCCTTCATAGATATTCTTCGCCGCCTGCGCCTGTCGAGCAGTCAGGCAACCTGTGGTCTCTGTGGCCTTGCATATCAGCTCCAGTGGATCAAATCGACATCCCAAAGGATCGCCGACGATGCCATCTTTGAGCCCATCGGTCATATCGCATCTGGCAAGTGCCGCCTTGTGAAGCAGCTGCAGCGCGCGGCGGTCCAGAACCGGGCTGCCGTCTGCGTCCACGAAGTTCCGAAGCTGCCACAGCTTGCGCATGGCCAAATCCGCTTCGTCTTCGATATCAGGCGCGACCGCAACTATTCCGTCGAAATCCCACGGAAAGCGCTGGGCTTCGACCATGCTCTGATAGCCCCCCGTAGAGCACCCCAACATCATTGATTTGGACGGCTTCCTCTTATAGTAGGTAGCAACGATTGCCTTGCCGATCAATGCTGTCACATGAGCTCCGCGGTAGCCGAAATCGATCTGCGACTGCAGATTATTGAGAGCCCAGAGGGCCTGCGACGGCGAGGCCTTATGCCCCATATCCGAAGCGATGCAGGCGTAGCCCTTGCGCAAAGGACCATCGCACAGAAACAAAAACATCGTTCCACCCCAGCCCCCATCCCCGACTTCCAGAAACTTGCCGTTCCACTTTGCTATCGGTAAGCGAAGCTCAAATCCAACTTGTGGCACCACATAACCTTGTACCCGGCAATATGCAGGCTCCTTGCCACTGGCCAGCACGATCGTAGTTTCGATGATCTGTGTCGGCGCATCTTGAACTCCCGTGAAATCCATCGAACCGAGCGCAGTGCACTGTTCCGCAGTTGCATCCGTGGCCGCGTTTGGCGTATCTGGCAACTGGGCATTCGCGCCCGTGGCGTTAAACAACGCCACCACTAGGATAGTTAGAAAAGCGGTGTGTTGCGGTGCCTGAGCCATAGCAATAACTCTCTCTGCTTCAGGTGAATTGATAAATGGTGCAACTAGAGTGTGTGTGCTGAAACCTCATGATCCGACCGAACGCCTGCGATGAGCCCATAGCCGTCACTGCTGCTAGTCCTCGTGAATGCCACCCGCGCGTGATATCTGCGCCACTCGATATCCGGCGTTCCCAAAATAAAGAACCGCGCCGAGTCCGAAACCGGCCACTGCAAACAAGATCTGGGAGCGCGACGCCATGAGAAATAAGAGCACACAGATGAGCATGACAAACGCTGCCAATGCCGAACCAAAAGGCAGAGAAAACGAGGAAGCCCTCACAGCTCTCCGAAGCGCGGCCGAATGTCGAAAGCGGATCAGGGAGGCCGCAATGCCAAAGAAGATGAGCAGTCTTGGAATTGCGGCGCCCGCCGCTAGAACCTCGAATGAACCGGCTGTACTTAATACCAGCACGACTGCCGCCGAAAACAGTATGGCGTTCTGGGGAACTCGCTGAATCGGATGTACCACAGAAAACCAGCGCGGGAGGAGCTTATCCATCGAAACAGCGTATAGGCTGCGTGAGGCCGCAAGGTTTATTACGATACACGTCCCAGCCATGGACACCATCGCGCCCAGATCTACGAACGTACCCATCGCGCCGCCCATGAGGCGTGCCGCGCTCGCGGCAACGGGTCGGACCTCAGTGGCGAGGTTTGGGACCGTATTGATTAGAGTCACATGCAGAAGCATCCAGACCAACAGCACCACGGTGGCTGATACCACCGTTGCCATAGGCACGTCTCTGCGCGGATTGCGTCCCTCCCCGGCCGAGACGGCAATGATCTCGAATCCACTGAGCGTGAAGATCAATAGCAAAACCACGGTGATCGAGTCTGAAACGCTCGGCATGGCACTGAGATGCACGGGCCGTATGAAACCCAGCCACGCCGCCGTGCTTAGAACTATTGCGATGGGTATTAGCTTGAAAACGGCAAAGCTCAGCGTGATGCCAGCACCGAATCTGACTCGTCTGAGATGAAGCAGCATAATGCCGAGCGTGACAACTGCGTTACACGCTATTCGCTCGCCATTGATGAGTGTTCCTCCAAAGAAATAGGCCACAGACGTAGCAATTCCGTTGGTTAATGAAGCTTGCGCCGTCACTCGAGTAAACCACAGCATCCAAGCAATCTCGAATCCCCAGAAGGGCCCAAATGCAGTGCGCGTCTGCACGTAGCAACCACCCGTGGACTCGAAGCGGCTACTTACCTCCGCCATCACGAGCGCCACAATCAACACGAAAGTACCTACGGCCGCTGCTAGAATCAGACTCCAGGTACCCGAGAGACGATAAATTCCAGCACCTATCAGATAGATGCTGCCACCAATCCCAACATTGATCCCAATAGACAGGAAATGGCGTAACGACAGGACGCGCTCGAGCCTCTCCCTTGTTGCGAGCTCGGATTCTTGCCGCTCCAGCACGCTTGGCGGGGAACTTGGATTGGGTTCGATGCGGCTGATCTTCATTGTTCAAACTGTGCATTGCGCAGTGTGCGGTGCACGGGCAACAGCGACTACACAGCGCTACGCCAGTGCTACATTTACGCAGTGAAGGTGCGCCAATCAGTACCGCATGAGCTACAGTGATGCAAAATCAATCGCACTGTGGCGATTGAGCCGCCTGGGGACGTACTCGAGCGGATACTTGAAGCCACCCGCGCAATTGAATGCTACGATCCGCTCCGTCTTCTTCACACGACCCTCTGCAATCGCCTGCCGGCACGCTATTATCGTCGCGGCGCCCTCCAGTGAGAGATGGATGCCATCGCTGGCAGCAACCTCACGACGGACCGGTTCGGCCTCCTGGTCGTCTATCGCAATCGCAAAGCCACCACTTTCACGAAGAATTCGCAGAATAATAAAATCGCCAACGGTCGCTGGAACCCGTACGCCTTGAATGCTGCTGGACGGATCTCTCCACGGTTCCGCGAACACTGTCCCTTCGTCAAAGGCGCGCACCAGGGGGGCGCAGTTTTGCGATTGCACGACAACCATCCGTGGCCGCTTACTACCGATCCATCCTATGGCTTCCAGCTCGGCAAAGGCCTTCCACATGCCGATAATCCCCGTCCCACCGCCGGTCGGGTAGACGATGACGTCCGGAAGTTCCCAATTCAGCTGTTCCGCCAATTCAAGCCCCATCGTTTTTTTGCCTTCGACGCGGTATGGCTCCTTTAAGGTTGACGCATTGAACCAGCCTAGCGTATCGCTGCCCCGTTGCACGATAGGACCCAGGTCAGTTATGACTCCATTTACCGCATAGCCGTGAGCACCGAAGAGGGCAATCTCAGAGACTGTGGCGGCAGGCGCGTCCTCTGGATAAAACACAAACGACTTGATGCCGGCACGGGCGCAATAGGCTGCCAGCGCTACCCCCGCGTTTCCAGCTGAGGGCAGTGCAATCCGTTGGATCCCCAGCGCCTTTGCCATGGACACCGCAACCGCCATGCCGCGGGCTTTAAAGGACCCGGTCGGAAGGCGGCTCTCGTCCTTTACGACTAGCTCCTTTGCGCCAATTCTTGCCTGCGTGCGCGGCAGATCAATGAGAGGAGTAATCACCTCCCCCAGCGACACGATGTCCTGAGCGCGTCGGATAGGTAGGAATTCACGGTATCTCCACATGCCCGGTTCACGCGTGAGCAGGTCACTTTTGTTTAGTGCCCGTCCGAGTGCCTTGAGGTCATAACGCACCAGAAGGGGCTTGCCCTGATCCGATAGGTTGTGTACGCAATCCGCGCTGTAGCGCTGGCCCGTTAGACTGCATTCAAGGTGGCTGACAAACGTCGGAATGTCAGCGCGCGTATTGCTGAGCATGATTCTGCCCTCTGTCGCGCCGCGACCTTTGCGGCCGTCGCGCGCTCCGTCGTTGCAAAGAATTCTTGCGAGATTAGTCTACCGTCAATTGAATTACTCCCAGTCCCGGTGTTCAGGAAAAACACGGTCTTGATAAACAGACGTAATTTGCCCTCAGAGGACGCGTAGGCGTGCTGCCACGTTCGAGCAACGCTTAACCGCGACCTTGCACACATGGCGCTCAATCACGCCGTGGAATATTAAGAATGAGGAATCAATCGTAAGATATTGATTGGAATGGTAGTGATGGCTCAGAGCTCACGCTGTGCCATCGGCACCTCGGCGCCTTCGGTGTTGTCCTGCCTGGTCTGGCGTTCGATCTCGGCATTGATCTCGGCGCCCAGCACGACGAAGAAGCTCGACAGATAGAACCACAGCAACAGCACGACCACGCCGCCGAGTGCGCCGTACATGTTCGCGTAGCTGCCGAAGGTGCGAAGGTAGTATGCGAACAGGAGGCTGCCTGCAACCCACAGGGTGGCTGCGACCACTGATCCCCAGGCAACCCAGCGCCAGCGAGCTAGCTTACGCGCCGGTGCGAAGCGACACGTCACGGTAAGGCTCAGTACGGCAAACGCCCAGAGCAGCGTCCAGCGCAACGTCGCCACGACACTCTCGACCCACGGACTCGTGATTAAGGCCTTTAGGACCCTCGGCACAGCGACGGCGAGCAACAACATGACGATGACGGCGAGGATAGCTCCCAAGGTTAGAGACACCGAGGTCATCAGATGCTTGAAGAATCGGCGCTTTTCGCGCTCCTGATAGGCGATACTCACGGCTTGCATCAGTGTGGCCATGCCCGAGCGAGCGCTGACGAGGGCCACCAGCACAGCGAGCATCGCCGCGACCGTCAGCGTACCGGTCTGGCGGCGCGCCACGTCCTGCAGACCGCCATTGAAGACGTCCCGCACCTGCGGGGGCAGCAGGCTGGATAGGGCATTCGTGTGCTTGAGCACATCCGCGGGAGTGAACAGTAGGCCATAGAAGGACAGCGCGGCTATCAGCGTCGGAATCACCGACAGCAGCGCATACATGGCTAAGCCCCCGGCCACCAGCGAGACGTTGTCGCGACTGAGGTCACTCTTGACGCGCACGGCGATGTCCCACCAACCCGACGCCGGAATCTGCGGCGGCTGCTCTGCGGCGCGTCCACGGTTTGTACCGGTTTTACTCAATACGCTGTACCGGTTGTTTTCGGCGCGCTGTTAAACGTCATTCCGCTGTCGGAGTCGACTACGATCGTCGGGACTGCGCGGTTGGGACGTGATCTGCGCCACCACCGCGGCTACGGGCGCCAGTGAGGTCTCCTGCGGACTTAAGAACTCGGTCAAAGGTCCGCCCAGCCTTGAATTCTGCGCCACGACTTTCAGGGACAACAAGGCCGGCACAGCCATCACAATACCCGCGACGCCCCAGAACCAGCCCCCAAGCCACAAGGCCAGAAACACCATGAGGGGGTTGAGTTCCAGTCGTCGTCCGACGATCAATGGCTGCACCACTTGACCCTCGATGGTGGCCAGGGCGAGGTAACTCACGGCAACGGCGACGACGTGACCGATCCCATTGAACGTGATGAAAGCGACTACGGTGAGCAAGACTAAGGTCGTCGCCGACCCCACATACGGCAGGAAATTAAGCACGGCAGTGACGGCTCCCCAGAGAAAGGGATTAGGCATGCCGAGTAACATCATAGTGATGGCAGTAGACAAGCCCAAACCTAAGTTAATCAGCGCAATGCCCGCGTAGTAGCGGCTAACTTCGAAGCGTACCGCGTTAATCACTCGCAGTGTCTGCGTGGACTCCAGGTCAATCGCCAGCGCCGCGCTCAGCCGCGCAAGCATCGGTGGGCCACCGGCC
>Ga0182018_10004621_pt1 | contig 11485 bp, 11 predicted proteins | sample 812P2MmetaG_FD_120490 | JGI IMG/M metagenome (GOLD analysis project Ga0182018, IMG submission 120490) | Permafrost microbial communities from Stordalen Mire, Sweden - 812P2M metaG | ecosystem: Environmental > Terrestrial > Soil > Wetlands > Permafrost | place: Sweden: Stordalen | collected...
GAATCGGAAGCCGGTATGCCGGATAACCGGACAATACGATACCATACCGTATATGGAGAGGTTCCGCGTGGCGCGCCGTCCCCGCCGTCAACGAGGCCAAACATGAACGCCGAAATACAACACGCCCGTCAGTTGCTCGATTATTTGGCACCCAATCAGGTCGCGGCGGTGGTCCATCTAATGGAAGTAATGCTCGACCCGGTTTCCCGCGCCCTCGCCAACGCCCCCATCGACGACGAGCCGGTCACTGAAGAGGAAGAGCGCGCCGTCGCCGAAGCCCGCGAATGGCTCAAACACAACCCGGGGATTCCTTTCGAGCAGGTGGTGGCTGAACTGGGCTTCACTATGGAGGAAGTAGAGAATTATCAGGATCCCGCGTGATCAAACGCGTGGTTCTTTCCACTCATGCGCAAGCTGACATGGCCCGGCTGGACCATGCTATCGCCCTGCGCATCATGGGAGCGATTCATCGTTTTGCCGCTACCAGCGCCGGCAACGTCCAAGGACTTCGCGGCCTCCATCCGCCCGAGTTCCGTTTGCGCGTCGGCGATTGGCGGGTCCGCTTTCACGACCATGGCGATTGGATTGACATTCTCCGCATCCGAAATCGTCGCGACGCGTACCGCTGAAGCCGCTACGAACCCCGAGTTCCGTTCTTCCCATGGCGGCACCCTGAAGCGGGGTGCCTAACCGTCTTGGGATCGCGGTCTGGGGCCATGCTGTGCTCCCGCCGGGTTGGGCCGGTTACGAAGTTCTGCTTCCAGGTGAAAATCGCCCCCTTACTTCGCGGCGTCCAGCTTGTTAATCGCTTTCACGAACTCGGCGTAGGGCTGTGCGCCCACCATCAGTTCGCCGTCGACACCTTGCGGCGTGCTCTTGCCGAGTACGAAGGTCGGGGTGGCCTCCGCTCCGATTTTCATGGCTTCCAGCACGTCCGTCTGCACCGCTTCTTTGTACTTCTGCGTGTCCAGGCAGCCTTTGAAAGCGCCGACGTTCATTTTCAAACTTGTGGCATCCGCCAGCAGGCCGTCCATATCAAGCTTGTCGGGATTCGCGCCCATCAGATCGCGCAGCTTCCAGTATTGATCCTGGTCGGCCGCGCACCGCGCCGCCTGCGCCGCCCGCATGGCGTTGGGATGCAGCGAGTCGAGCGGCAGGTCGCGACTGTAAAAGCGTACCTTCCCGGTATCGATGTAATTCTTCTTCAGCTCGTTGAACACCGTCACGTGGAACTGGCGGCAGAAGGGGCATTGGTAATCGGTGAACTCGACCAGGGTGAGCGGCGCGACTTTCGAGCCGAGCATCTGGAAGCCTTGCAGATCGAGCTTGGCCCGCGCCGGCCCGGTGGGCGCGTTTTTCTCCGCCTGCTGCTGCAGCAACTGCCGGATCTGGCGCAGTTCGTCCAGGATCTGTTCCGCCTGCTCGCTGGTGATGCCGGCGTCTTTCTTGGAATCCTTCTTGGAATTCTGCGCGGTCAAAGGCAGCAGGAATACCAGCGGCAAGGCCGCAAATCCGGCGTATCGGAAGAAATGATTCATGGTTCCCTAACTCTTCTCCAGCACCAACATGTACTGGACGTTTTTGATGTGCTCTTTTTCCATCAGCAGGTGGAAGTGGTTGGCTTCCAGTTCCTTGATGAGGTCGGGCATGTCGAGCCGGATGTGGGTCAGCGCCCGGCCGTTCGGCATGGCCGATTCGCGTTTGTAATACTCCACCACCACCAGCTTGCCGTCGGGTTTCAGCGCTTTGCGGAGAGCCGCCAGCATCTTTTCCGGATAGTCGAAGTGGTGGTAGGCGTCCAGCACCAGTTCCATGTCCACTTGTCCTTCCGGCAGGTTGGGGTCGGTCTCGGTGCCTTTGATGAAGGTGATGTTCTCCAGCTTTTGAGTCTCGGCGGTCTCTTTGGCACCGGCCAAGAAATCGTCGAAGATGTCCTCCGCCAGCACGCGTCCCGCGGGTCCTACGCGGCGGCTCAGGGACGGCAGCATGTATCCCACTCCGGTGCCGACGTCGGCCACCGTCATGCCCGGCTGCAATCCCATATCCCGGATCAACTCGCCGGGCTTTTGGGTCTGCTCGCGATTGGGCGCAGCCAGACTCTGAGCCACGGCTTTGCGGCCGGCTTCGGTCTGGTAGGTTGAATTGGCCTGCTGCGCCACCTGCGCGCACAGTGCGCCCACCAGCGCCAGAACACTCGCTGCCAGTCTCTTCATAACGCAGTCTCCATGGGTAGCGCCAGGGGCGCCTCTTTCAGAAAGTCCAGCCGGGACATTTCCTCCACCGCATCACGGATGGCTTGCTCCGACGTCTCTTCGGTAGTGATCACAAACGGCAGATCGTGCTTGGTCTCGCACGGCTCTTGCAGCACAGCTTCCAGCCCGATTTTCTTGCTCGCCAGAATGCCGGCCAGTTTGGCGATGATGCCGGGGCGGTCGTCCACGCGAAACCGCAGATAATACGCTCGCCGCTGCAGCGTCACCGGTACCGGTTTGTTCTCGCCCAGCCTTTCGTGGGCGAACGGGGAAACGCGCTGCGGGCTGCCGCTGCGAATCTCGCGCGCCACGCGCATCAGGTCGCTCACCACGGCCACTCCCGTGGGAAGCGCACCCGCACCCCACCCGTAATAGAAAGTGTCTTCGCCGTACACGCCCTTCACCCAGACTGCATTATAAGCGCCCTGCACGCCGGCCAGAATGGTAGACATCGGGATGAGCGCCGGCCGCACGGATAGGATGAGCCCTTCGGGAATTTTGCGCGCCCCGCAGATCAGCCGGATGGTGTGCTTCAACTGTCCGGCGTAGCGGAAATCCACTTCGGTGATGCGCCGGATGCCTTCCATGAAGATGTCGGAGGGCGTGATCTTCTCGCCGAATGCCAGCGCCGCCAGCAGCACCAGCTTGGAGCGCGCGTCGTAGCCATCGACATCGGCGCTGGGGTCGGCTTCGGCGTATCCCAGCCGCTGCGCCTCTTCCAACACCGTGGCAAGCGGCACGTTGCGCTTTTCCATTTCGGTGAGGATGTAGTTGCAGGTGCCGTTGAGGATGCCGTAGAGCGCCTGCACGCGGTCGCCCGAAATGCCCTCGCGCAGCACCGCATGAATCGGGATGCCGCCGCATACGCTGGCCTCCATCGCCAGATTGATGCCGGCGCGGATGGCGCGATCCCAGATTTCGGGACCGCAAGCGGCCATGAGTTCCTTGTTGGCAGTCACCACCGACTTGCGGTGTTCGATGGCCGCGTCGAGGATTTCCGCCGCTATCGTAGTGCCGCCCACCAGTTCGGCGACGATCTGCACATCGGGATGCGCCACCACTTCCCGCCAGTCGGTGGTTTTGAATATGGTCCCCAGCGCAGGCGGGAGTTTCTTCGAGTGGACGGTGCGCGAGCACACCGCGACTACTTTGAGCCGGAACCCCAGTTTGAGCGAAATCTGGCCGGCATTCTCCGCCAGGATGGTGAGAGTGCCCGTGCCCACATTGCCCAGGCCGATAATACCGAGTCTGACTTCCTCCATGTAGGTAGGATAACAGGAAGAATATTAGCCGCGGATGAACGCAGATAAACGCGGATAAAACAAAGCCTTTTCTAATCCGCGTTCATCTGCGTTCATCCGCCGCTAATTGTCTTTATTGCGAGGCCGGCGAGCCCTTGGGCATCACGTAACCCTTGCGCGCCAGTACTTGGGCGTCGGGATAGCGATTGCGGCCCTGCGGGCTGAGGTCCACGGCCACGCGCCGGGACGAGCCGGACTTGCCGGCGGGCATCGCGTAGTAGAGGCTATATCGCCGGCGGATGCGGCGCAGCATCTCGCGGAACGTGTGGCCGGGGTCGTCGGCATCCACGGTTTCGCCACCGGTCTTGGCGGCCACTCCCAGCATGTCTTCCGACCCATTACGCCCTCCGAAGCCGACCTGCGACATGGGTGTCGGAATGATCAGACCGCAAAGCAGAATGTCGGACTGCCACATGTGATTGACCACCGATTTTTCGCTGGCGGAGGGCTGGCCGTCGTCATCGGTAAGAATCAGGATGGCGTGACGGCGCTGCGGATCGGCATGTTTGGCGAAATACTCGGTGGCTTTATCGATGGCGGCGAGAATGTGAGTTCCGCCGCCGAAACGCAGATCCACCACGCGGTTCACGGTTTTCTCCACTTCGTCGAGATTGTCGTTGAAGTCGCCGAGCAGCCACGCGTCGGCGTTGAAATTGGCCACCGCCACGCGGTCGCCTTTGCGCAACTCGGAGAGTGCCGTGTGCGCGGATGCCGCCAACCGCCGCATGGCCGGCAACATGCTGCCGCTATTGTCGAACAGCAGCAGAACATCGAGCGGCTGTTCGTCCTGCGAGCAATAGAGGACGCGCTGCAACTCGCCGTTGTCGCGGATCTCGAAGTCTTCCTTGCCGAGTCCGTTGACGCCGCCCGCCCCGCCGTTCACCTGCGCATCCACGCGGACCAGCGAGACACCGGTGCGAAACAGGACGTCCTGCGCGGTGAGCGCCGCCGTAACGCAGACGGTGAGCAGCCAGAGCAGGATGTGTCGCCGAAACACGGTATTGCCAGTATGCCGTATTTCCCGCAGCGACGGCGCGCGAGGCATTCAGGGCAGGGACGGAGGCTTCGGCGGGGACGGCGGCTTCGGCAGGGACGGCGGCTTCGGCGGGGCAGGCGGGGCAGGTGGGGCAGGCAAACCCACCTGCTTATAGTCCGCGGGAATTTGAAACGTGGATGGGTGCGGCTCTCCCGCAACGGTGTTCTTGCAATGGCACATTTGTTGGCCGAAACTCCCGGTAATCCGGGTGAGCACCGGCATTTGCAGTTTCGTACTCATCCAGACTTCCGACACCAGGGCTTTTGGGTCGGGCGCCGCCGGTGCTTGCGGAGGCTTCGGCATGCCGGGCACCCCCGGAATCGGAGCTTGTGGCGCGGCCGGCGGCTTGGGCGGAGCGATCGGCGGCAAGGTGTATTGCTTGCCCTCCACTTCGACACCTCCGATCAGCCGCTTGCCGAGGTCCTTGACGGTCATGGCCGGAGCGGCGGGAGGGGTCGGAGCGCCCGGCATCCCAGGCGGCTTGAGTTGCGGCGGAGTCAGTTGCGGCGGGACTGCCGCGGGCAACGGAATCGCTTGGACCTCTTTCTTCACATGATCCAGCAACAGCGTCTGTCCGCTGGCCGGGTTGGTGATCACGGAAGTAGTGGGGTAATCGATGCGCACCTTACCGTCGGCAGAGCGGGACATCTTGTAGGCAATCTGCTGAGGAAGGCTGCCGGGCAGGGCCGATTGCAGGGTGGTAGTGCATTCCGTGCACGCAGGCGGCAACGGGACCGGCGGAGTGAGGGCCACAGCTTTCACAGAATACCACGCACCGCCCGGAACGTTTCAGAACGTTCCCGGGGGCTTGCCGCCCGGCTCCAAACGTGAAATACTCTTGAAGCATGGGATTCCCGGCGGCCCGTCTGAGCGACATGCATCTCTGCCCGATGGTGACCCCCGGGGTGCCACCCATCCCGCACGTCGGCGGGCCGATCCTGCCCGCGTGCTCCGTGACGGTGCTGACGGGATGCCTGCCGCAGGCCCGGGTTACCGACGAGGCATTGTGCGTCGGCCCTCCGGATATGATCGTCAAGGGGTCCACGACGGTGCTGGTCAACTATCTTCCGGCAGCCCGAGTCCTGGACATGACGGTTCACGGCGGCATGATCATCCTGGGCGATTTCACCGTGCTCATCGGCGGATAACACGGCCTTTTGCGGCAGATTGCCAAGCCGTGCTCCGAGCGCATAGATTAGGGCTATAATATACACGTTGAACGCTGGCAGCTCTCTGCAAGCCGTGGCTCTACGATAAGAGGTTTGGGAGGGAATACGACTCAGACGCTCCCCATACGTCGCGTCCTGGCGTGCCTGTGTTTGGGTGCAACCGCGCACGCCGGCATCCTGGTTTTCAGGTCCGCACAAGGCCTGCAGTTCACTGACGCGACTGCCATCACCGTCAACGGCAAAGACAAAGTTCTGAGTTTGGGCGATCGGCCCACCGTCGGCGTCCCTGTTTCCAAGCTGGCGGCGGGCCGCCTATCGGGGGTTCTCCTGAAAGACGGCGATGCCGGCGTCCTGCTGGAGTACGAGCCCGGCAAGATCGACTATCTGTTCCCTGAAGGTCTTCCCAAGAACACGCCGGCCGAAGCCCCGGGCGCGTGGAAGGCGTCCAGGATCGCCTACAAACAGTCCGCCAAAGACAAGACCGTTACGGACATTTCGATTGACGCCTTCGTCGCTTTTCTACCCGCCGGCACCGACGATCTCGCCAAGCTGTGCACCGACTCCCAGGCGCTGCAGTTGATGGGGGGGAAGGGCAAGAGTTTTCCCACCCAGGTGGAATTGATGTCCGCTAGCGCGAAGGCGTACGCGGCCGACCCCGCGGTGGCTCCCCTCGAAAGGTACGTCGAAGACGCCATGCGCAGCCGGTACGATGCCTTCGAAGACGGCACCGGCGGTGTGGACGTATTGGACCAGGGGCTGCAATTCTCTTCGCTGTCTCAAGCCGTGTACCCCAATTCGCCCGAGCAGGACAAGTTGCGGAAGCTGTTGACCAACCGCAAGGCATGGCTCGACCGCAGGATCGCCGTGCAGAAGGCCTTTGTGGCGGCGGCCCAATGGGACGCGTTTCTTTTGGGCGACCGCGACCTGGAACGCTACCAGCGCTCCTTTCCGGAGATGGCGAAGGATCACACCCAGGCTCTCGAAGGCAGCCTGCAACTCCATGCAAAGGCCGCCGCCACGCTGCAGAGCGAGGGCGACTACGGCGCGGCCCATCGCGAGTTCCTCGTGGCCGGCCGGCGCAAGCCTTCGGACTCCGCCCTGCACGAACAGGCCATGCAGGCCTGGACCGAATATTCGCGGCGGAACGCCATGGATCTGCAGGCCAGGCGCAGCAAGCTCGGCGCCGGTCCGCAGAGCGCCGTCGAACGGGATCTCTACTTCGCCGACCAGAATAGGCTGGCCGGGAAACTGGACGACGCGCTCAAGAATGTGCAGGACGCCGAAGGCGTCCTGCAGGCTTCCCAGCCGGTCGGCGCCGTCAGCAACGCCACCTTGAAGGTGTGGTATGCCAAGGCCGAGATCCTGGGGGCGCAGAATCGCATCACCGAAGCCCTGGCGGCACTGGACGATTACGATCTGCATGCCGTGGAAGAAGAGCGCACGCCGGCCGACAAGCTGCGCAATGGACTGCTTTTCAGCCTTGGCGATTCGCTCAAGGGTTTGAAAACCAGGCTGCAGGCGGCCTGGTCCAAGGGGAACTTCGCCATGGTCCAACAACTCTCGGCCCAGAGCTTGCGGATGAAGGCCGACGATGCCGACATGCTGTATTACGCCGGCATGGCCGCTCTGGCCAGGCGGGAAGCCAAGCCGGGCCACGATTTTCTGGCACGCTACCTGGAGGTCTCCAACACCCTCGATGCCGACGCGGAGCAGCGAGCGCAGGTCAGCCGGTTGCTGCCGACTATCGTCGCGCCCCTTGGCGCCGGGCAGGGCGACGCCAACTGGCTCTCCGGAGAAAAGCTGCCCAAGGGGGTGTTTTATTCCCCCATCAGCCTGGCATTCCAGCCGCGGATCGACCATATCGACGCATCCGGTACCGCATCCGGTAAGTTTCACGTGATGTTCGAGTGGGATGGCGAACGGTTGAAGTCGGTGACGCCCACGTTCGAAAAAGAGGAGCGCGCTACCGGCGAGAAGAGAATCCGGTTCGGTTACGAAGACCGCGTGCCGCAGGTGGTCTGGGCCTCCGACGGCGACGAAGCCCGTCCGGCCGCCCCCGCGAACCCCGACGAGGCCTATAAGAGCGCGACTGTGCTGCTGCCCAACAACCCGCTGGTGGATCCGCTGGCGATCCAGCGAATCAACGGAAAGAATCTGACGCTGGTAGTCGCGGGCAACCGCTTTTTCAACCCGTTCGTCTGGGAGAAGCTGTACTACTTCCGCTTGACTTACGACGATCGCGGACGAGTCAGCCACGCGCAGCAAGTGACCGGCCCCGGGGGCGCCCCCGGGGAACAGGCGCTCGATTTCGAATGGAACGGGATGCAGTTGACCTCGATCCGCGGCTACGTGGGGAAGACCAGGAACTACGAGCGCACCATGCAATATCAGGACGGGCTGCTGGTCTCGGAAGAAATCCAGGTGCAGGGCAAACCTTCCCGCATCAAATACAGTTACGCCGCCAACCGGCTGGTATCGGCGGAGGCGGCCACCGATGCAACCCTGGACAACCGTAATCGGAAGGTGACATTCCTGGCGAACTCAGCCTCCACACTGGTGAAATAATGCGAATCTGTATCTGGTTACGCTACAGTCTGCTGCTTCCCGCCGTGCTGACTTCGGCACTCCACGCTCAGGACGCCGGCAAGCGCCTGGCCCTGATCATCGGCAACGACAACTATTCCATCAGCCCGTTAAAGAATGCCGTCAACGACGCGCGCGCCATGGAGAATGCACTCAAGACGGCGGGCTTCCTGACCACCAGGCTGGAAAATGGCAAAAAAGCCGAAATGGACAGCGCGATCGGCGAATTCCTGGACAAGATCGGCCCCGACGATACCGCGCTCTTCTTTTTTGCCGGCCACGGAGTGCAGATCGAAAGCGAGAATTTCCTGGTGCCCGTGGATTTTGCGCCGGTCGCCTCTATCTCGGCCGCTAAGTTCGAATGTATGTCTGTGGCGCAGATTTTCGATCAGTTGAAGCGCAAAAGGGCCAGGCAAAATATCGTGATCCTGGATGCCTGCCGCAGCAATCCCGTGACGGCGCGGTACTCGTTGGAGGCCGGACTGGCTAAACCCCAGGACGCTCCCAAGGAAACCTTCGTCGCCTTCTCCACCGGCCCCGGACAAACCGCCACCGACAATAAAGATGGCCGCAACAGTTGGTTCACCGAGGCGCTGGCCGACTACATTTCACAACCCGCGCTCACGGCGGAAGTCAACGAAATCTTCACCCGCGTCAAGAAGCGCGTTTCCGACGCCACCGAAGGCCGCCAGACACCCTGGACCACGTCCAACCTTACCGGCAGGTTTTATTTCCACCCGCCCCTGAACGGCGATTCCGATACCGATTCCAGCTTGACGCAAAAGTGGATGGAGGACGCCCTGGTCCGGGAGCAGCGCGGCGAATGGGCGGAAGCCGTCGACCTGGTGGGCCGGGTTCTGCAGAAGAAGCCGGGCGGGTCGCTGGAAGAGCTGGCAAGAAGAAAGCAGCCTTACCTGACGGCGCGCAAAGACGCCCAGGCGCGCTTTGACGCGGACGATTACGCCGCCGCGGCCGCCCTCTACGAACAGGCCTTGAAGCTCGATCCGTTCGACGGCGACGCCGCCCAGCGGGGTGTCAACACCTATCTGCTGCTGGACCGTTTGCCGGAGGCCGTAGCGCTGCTCGGAACCATGCGTCGGCGTGGAACCTCCGAAGCCGTCCAGACCGCCGACCTCATGCTGAAGCAACTCGCCGCGGTATCTCCCGAGGCCGGCAAGGAGGCGCAGTCGAGCCTGCCGCAGCCACCGCCCATCGAAGAGCTCTTCGGCGGCACGCACTTCGGAGTGCCCGATTGGGACGCCGGCAGGCGGCATCTGGAAACCACTCCCGTCGACATTACGCGGTGGACCAAGGAGCTGAAAATGGAAGTCGCCATGCCGGTGCTGCTCGCGCCCGTGATTGCGGCCGCGCCGGCGCCGGCCACCGCCGAGGCGATACCCGCGGAACCCGCCGCCGCCGCACAAACCGCGGCCGTGACCACTGCCATCTTTCATGTGGAGGTGGTTCCCACAGGCGATTCGAGGAACTTGAAGATCCGCCCGGGCGCCCCGGAAGAGGTCGGCTGGGTGCAGTTCGACGGACCCTCCGCCGATACTCCGGTGGTGTACGATGGCAAACAGGTAGTGCTTCCCACCAAGCTCAAGCTTCCCGCTGGAAAATACGAGATCCGCACGGTAGACGCGGGCAAGGTGTTAAACAGCCAAAATCTGGAAGTGACGCCCCTCTCCACCCAGACCTACACGGTAAAGCGGCCATGAAATACTTCGCAATCCCGCTGCTGTTGGCGATTTGCGCCGCCGCGGCCAACTGGGCCGACCGCAAGGAATATGACCTCGTCCTGAATATCCGTGCCGAGTCCGCGCCCCACAACAGGCTGGGGTTGCTGGACCAATGGAAGAGCAAATACCCGAAAAGCGAGTTCCAACAGGTTCGCCGGGAATTGTACCTCGCCACCTATCAGGCGCTGGGAGACAGCCCGCATTCGCTCAGCGTCGCCGGTGAGATGCTGGCGGCCCAACCGGACAGCCTGGTAGGCGCGTACTGGTGCACGTTGTTGCTGCCGGAACAGAAGTCCGCCTCGCCGGAACAGTTAGCCCTCGGCGAGAAGGCCGCCCGTCTGATGCTCGCCGGGCCGAAATCGCAAGCCGGCGTGGAACTGGTGGCCCACCGCACGCTCGGCTGGATCCACTGGCAGCGGGGCGAATACGCAGCGGCGGAAGAGGAGTTCCGGACGTGCCTGCAATTGGACCCCGCCGCCACCGAAATCTCAGCCTGGCTGGGCACCGTGATGGCGCTCGAGGAGCAACCCGAAAAGCGCGTCCCCGCGCTGTGGCAACTGGCCCGCGCCTCGGCCTATCGCGACGCCAGTGGCGAGTCCGGCGGGCAGCAGCGACAGGTCGGCGCCGTTCTGGAGCGCCTCTACACGTCCTATCACGGAGACGCAAGCGGCCTGGACCAACTGCGCAGCGCCGCGCTCGCCGCGCCTTTTCCGCCGCCGGGATTCGATATTGAATCGGTGGCGGCGGCCGCCCTTCGCAAGCAGGACGAAGAACTCAGCCGCACGAATCCGCAATTGGCGGCGTGGGTACGCATCCGGCAGAAACTGGAAGCCCCCGCGGGGGACCAGTATTTCTCGGAGAGCCTGCGTAACAACCCGCTCCCCCAGTTCAAAGGAACGCTGATCAAGGCCGATCCACCCGAAAAGCCCAAGGAGCTAACGATCGGCATCATCGATCCGGCCAAGCCCGAGATCGTGATCAAGCTGGATACCGAATTCCCAAACGAAGCCGACGTTGGCACCGTTTTGCAATTCGAGGGGACCGCCGATTCCTACGTGAAAAGCCCGTTCGCATTGACCGTGGTGTCCGACCCGTCGAAAATCTCAGGCTGGCCCTCGGTGCCGGCCCCTCCAGCCCCCAAAGGCAAGAATTAAGGTTTGGCACTCCGCTCCTTGACGCTTGACAGTCGCGTCTCTGTGCAACGGTCGCGGCTCTGTGCGGAAGCCTCTCACCGAGCCGCGACTGTCAAAGGAGCGGAGTGCCGGAATACGGTGCACTAATTACCCGAAAAACGGCAGTTGACCCTCAGCATGGTCGGCAAGTCTGCGACCTGTCTGAAGTTTCAACTGCTGCGCAGTTCACCCATTTGGTGACAACTGGCTTTGCTGCAAGCACTTGCGACTGA
>Ga0182018_10004622_pt1 | contig 11483 bp, 11 predicted proteins | sample 812P2MmetaG_FD_120490 | JGI IMG/M metagenome (GOLD analysis project Ga0182018, IMG submission 120490) | Permafrost microbial communities from Stordalen Mire, Sweden - 812P2M metaG | ecosystem: Environmental > Terrestrial > Soil > Wetlands > Permafrost | place: Sweden: Stordalen | collected...
ATGGTGCCCGGGTCGACGTTGATGTACGGGTCGAGCTTGCACATGGTGACCCGGAGGCCACGACATTTGAGCAGCCGGCCGAGAGAGGAGGCAGTGGGGCCCTTGCCGAGGGAGCTGGAAACGCCCCCGGTGACGAAGATGAACTTGCTCACGCCGCCCGCGGCACGCCGAAGGTCACGTCAATTGATCGGTGCACCCTTCCACGATAATCGACGGGGCCCGGCGAAGTGGCGGATTCACACGCCGAGCAGCTCACGGGCGTGGGCCCGGGCGACATCGCTGTCGGGGTGGCCCGAGAGCATGCGGGACAGCTCGATCACCCGCTTTTCGCCGGCGACGGCGTACGCCGAGGTGAGGGTGCGACCGTCCACCTCATCCTTGTGCACCGTGATCTGCTGGTCTGCCTTCGCCGCCACCTGTGCCAGGTGGGTCACCACCAGGACCTGCCGCGCGCGCGCCACCTCACCCAGCGCCGAGCCGAGCGACAGCGCCGCCGACCCACCGACCCCGGCGTCCACCTCGTCGAAGACCATGGTCTGGGGCCCTCCCATGGCGACCAGGCGGATGGCCAGCATGGCGCGGGCGAGCTCACCCCCCGAGGCGGCCTTGGCCAAGGGGAGCACCGCCTCGCCGATGTTCGCGCCGAGTGCGGCCTCGACGGGCTCCCCGGTCCCCTCGGGCCCGACCCGCATCTCCACCCGGGCCCCCGGCATGGCCAGGTCGGCCAGGCGCTCCCCCACCAGGACACCGAACTCCGCCGCGGCGCCCGTGCGCACCAGGCGCACCTGCTCTTCGGCCGCCGCCAGCTCCACGGCCAGCGCGGCGCGCTCGGCTTCCAGGCGTGCCGCCTTCTCCTCGGCGTGCGTGAGCTCGTCCAGGCGGCCGGCCGCGCCCTCGGCGAAGACGATGACGGCGGCCAGGTCGACCCCGTACTTGCGGCGCAGGTCGGCCAGCAGGCGCCGGCGCTCTTGGACTTCGGCCAATCGCTGCGGGTCGTCCTCCCAGTTCTCGAGCACGTCACGCAAGGAGCGGGCCACATCGGAGAGGTCGACGGCTGCCGCTCCGATCCGTTGGCGGTACTCGTCGAACGCCTCGCGGCCGGCCAGCGCCCCGGCGGCCTGGGCCAGGCGGGCCAGCACTCCCCCGTCGTCGTTCCCCGAGGCGGGGTCGAGCAACTCGGCGGCCTGGGCCGCCGCCGCCCGGTACGCCCCCGCATCGGCCAGGCGGTCCTCCTGTTGGCGCAGCCCCTCCTCTTCGTCCGGGTCGGCGACACGCGCGGCGGCGATCTCGTCGAGCTGGTAGCGGAGGACGTCCGCCTCGCGGGCGCGCTGCTGCACGTCGCCACCGAGGTCGGCCAGCGCCGCGGTCAGGGCGCGCGCGCTCGCCCGCAGCGCCTGCACGGGACCGAGGTCAGTGCCGGCGTAGGCGTCGAGCACGGCGCGCTGGGCCGCCGGAGTGACGAGTGACTGGTGATCGTGCTGGCCGTGGATCTCGACCAGCTCCGCGGTGATCCCGGCCAACGCGCTGACCGGCGTCATCCGCCCGTCGACCCAGGCCCGCGACCGGCCCTGCGCCGGAACGGCGCGCGCGATGACGACCTCCTGCTCTCCCTGGGCGTCCGCGCGCACGAAGCGCGCCTCGACCATGGCCTCGGTGGCTCCCGCCCGGACGAGGGTCGGGCTGGCCCGGCCGCCCAGCACCAACTGGAGCGCCTCCACCACCAGGGTCTTGCCTGCCCCCGTCTCGCCGGTGAGCGCGGTCATCCCGTCCTCGAAGGTCAAGCTGAGGTCCTCGATGACGCCCAGGTCCCGCACCCTCAGCTCGGTCAGCATCGGCGGCGCGCCGGCATGGTGAATCCGGCCTACTGCTCGCGGTCGGCCAGCAGGCGGAAGCGCACCAGCGCACCGAAGCCCTGGGGTTCGTTGCGCACCACCCGCACGGGGCGGGCGGGCACCCGGCAGGTGACCGACGACCCCGGTTCGAACCGCCCGATCTCCTGGCCGTCGATGACCAGGACGGCCGCCCGGTCGGGCGCGATGGTGACCTTCACCTCTTGGGAGTCGGTCAGGACCAGGCTGCGGTCGAGCGAGAGGTGCGGGGAGACGGGCGTGATCACCATGGCGCGCAGAGCGGGCGACAGGATCGGCCCGCGGGCGGACAGGTTGTAGGCCGTCGACCCGGTCGGGGTGGCCACGATCACACCGTCGGCGGAGTACGTGAAGACCTCCTCGCCGTCGATGGAGGTGGCCAGGCGCACGGTATGGCCGAAGTCAATCTTCTCGAGGACCACCTCGTTGAGGGCCAGCTGCGTCGAGACGGCATCGCCCTGTGAACGGTCGGAGATCACGAGTTCGAGCGCGCAGCGCAATTCGATGACGGCCTCGCCCTTCAGCACCCGGGTCAGCGCCACCCGCACCTGGTCGGGGACGAGATCGGGGAGGTAGCCCAGCCGCCCGAAGTTCACCCCGAGGACGGGCACGTCGTGAGCCCAGGCCAGGCGCACGGCGCGCAAGAAGGTGCCATCGCCGCCGAGGCTCACCACGACCGCCGAGCCGCTGAGGTCCACGTCGTTGATGTCGCTCTGGGTCCCGGCCTCGGTCAGCCGGTCCGGCGCGCTGAACTGCAAGATGCGTGCGGCGTCGCCCTGCGCCGTGAGCCACTCCGCCGTCTCACGGGCCAGCGCGAGCGCGGCGGGTCGCCCGGGGTGCACGAGGAAGGTCGCCGTCGCCACGGTCAGCGCGTGATCCCGGCAGGGGCCTCGGGTTCGGGCGGGCGGCGGGAGGCCGCCGCATCGACGGTGTCGTGGAGGAGGCGGCCAACCTCGGGCGCGGGAAGGCCGCGGGCGCCCTTGTGCGCGTGCACAAGGAACTCGACGTTGCCGGCTGGGCCGGTGAGCGGGGAAACCATTGCCCCCATGATGCCGGTTCCGGCGCCCTCGAGTGCGGACGTCACCCCCTCCAGGGCACGCAGCCAGACCTCGGGGTCGCGCACCACCCCCTTGCCCCGGGCCACGATGGCCCGGCCCGCCTCGAACTGAGGCTTCACCAAGAGGACCAGGTCGGCGTCGAGGCGGCCCAGTGGGCCGCACAGCACCGGCGTCACGGTGATCAGCGAGATGAACGACAGGTCGGCCGTGATCAGGGCGCAGGGCTCGAACGAGCGATCGCTCTGGCCTACCTTCTCCGGGGTCAGCAGCCGCACGTTGGCCCGCTCGAGCACCGTCACCCGGGGGTCGTTGCGCAGGCGCTGGTCGAGCTGGCCGTGCCCCACGTCCACGGCGTAGACGTGGCGCGCCCCCCGCTGGAGAAGGCAGTCGGTGAACCCGCCGGTGGACGCTCCCGCATCGAGCGCGCGCCGGCCCCGCACCCCGACCGAGAATTGCGTGAGCGCGGCATCGAGCTTCTGCCCGCCCCGGCTGACGAACGGTGGCGGGGGTCCGAGCACCGTGACGGGCTCGTCGGGTGCGACCAGGCGGGCCGGCTTCTCTGCCCGTGTCCCGGCCACGAGGACGGTGCCCCCGGCGATGGCCTCCTGGGCCTCATGGCGATTGGCGGCCAGGCCGCGCCTGACGAGCTCCGTATCGAGCCGCCGGCGTGGCCCCGGGCTCAGCTGTTCGTCCGGGGGGAGGCGGCGCCGGTGCCGGAGGCGCGTGCGCGTGTGGGCGTGGGCGTCGGAGCGGCCTTCTTGGTTGCGGGGGCCTTCTTGGTTGCCGCAGCCTTCTTGGCCGTCGTCTTCTTGGCCGCGACCTTGCGAGGGGCGGTCTTCTTCGCCGCCGCCTTGGCGGGCGCAGTCTTTTTCGCCGGGGCCTTCTTGGTTGCCGGGGCCTTCTTGGCGTGGGCCTTCTTGGCAGTCGGGGCCTTCTTGGCGGCGGCCTTCTTCCGGCTCACTGCCGGAGTTGCCTTGCGGGCCGCATCCCGGGCGTGCTCGCGGGCGGCATGGGCCCCCTTGGTCGCCTTTTCGGTCATATCGGCGGTCACGGCACGGCCGACAGTGGCCGAGCGCTTCAGCACGTCGGCCACCTGGGCCGCCAATGCCTCCAGCGCCGGAGTGTCGATCTTGCTGAGCTGCGCCCTCACCTCGTGACGCACCGTCTCGAGCCATTGCTCGCTGGTCTTGCGGCTCTTGTCCACCAAGCTGTCCACCCACTCCTGTGCCTGTTCGCGCTGGACGTCCCCGGCGCTCACCAACTCTCGCACGATTTCCTCGGCCCGGGCACGTGTGATCTGACCGAGGACCGTGCCAGCATCGAGGTACTTCTTTATCCGGTCATTGCTTGCCATACAACAAGAGTATCTATATTGCTAGCTGATAGCAAGCAGTATCCGGAAAGGGGGCTCGATCATTCGCTCCTTGTTTCGGTGACTCCCCTAGAAGGTCGTGCAGGTTTGCTCGGCCGACCCCACAAGGTACGAGCCCTGTCGCGTGCGAACGGTGGTGACTTGGATCCTGCCGTGGACCCCGTCATAGAGAAAGACGTTCTTCGACGGATGTGTCCATTCGGTCCGGGGAAAATGCCTGCCATCGCTTCCGCCGCGGAGGAAGTCCTTGAACGCTTTCGTAGGGGAGGACGCACCAATGGATGCCTTGCTCCCGTCCTTGACCGCGTATCCGAAGGACATTTCAGATACGCCGACAGTCCCGGGGCAGTGAAACCCGGTTGCCCCCGCGGGCGAAATCGAGACGAAGCTGGCCAACCCGCCGGCAAGCAGGGCGAGCACCGGACCTGTTATGCGTCGCCGCACGTGCCACCTCCTGTCGCTCACGTAGTTTGCCACCGGCGCCGGGTCGCGTCGTTTTTCTCCTCTTCCGCGCGCACAACCCCCTACGGGTGCGTCGGGTTCAACACCAGAGGCACCAGTGCAGCCAGGTTCTTGGCCATGTAGGTGGGGGCGGGGTCCTGCGGCACGTGGGCGGCGTCGGTGACCCCCGAGAGCACCAGGGCGAAGGGGAGGCCCAATTGGGCCGCCAGGGCCCCGTCGGTGGCCGGACTGTCCCCCACCCCCAGCGAGAGGTCGTGGGCCCGGGCCCTGATGGCGTCGGCGGTGGGGCGGTGCGGCTTTCCGGCCACCTCGGGCGCAGTGCCCGACGCAGTGGCCACAGCGGCCAGGAGTGCCCCACAACCCGGAAGGAGTCCCTCAGGCGTGGGATGGGTCGGATCCTCGTTGGTGCCGACGAGCCGGGCCCCGGCCCGCACGGTGCGGGCCGTTTCGGCAATGGCGTCGAAGGTGAATGACCTCGTCCATCCGACGACGACCGCATCGGCCGGTCCTGCTTCGACCATCGTGATCCCCCGAGCCTGCAGCGCCTCGCGGACGCCGTCGTCCGCCAGGACCAGGGCGCTGGAACCGACCGGCAACATGCCGGCGGCCACGTCGGCCGAGCTGAGGAGATCCTCGTCGCTCGCCGTGATGCCGCAGTTGGCCAGTCGGGCATGGAGGGTGGCCCGGGTGGGTGCGGAGTTGTTGGTGGCGAACAGAATCCGTATGCCCGCTTCACGGACCGCGTCGACCGCATCGGCTACGCCGTCGATCGGGTGGCCCGTCAACCAGATGACCCCGTCGAGGTCGATGACCCACGTCCCCTGTGTGGGGGGTGGTGGCGACGCATCTTGCGGCGCGCCTGCTGCGTGGGGGCCTTGGGCCCGAGGTGAGGACATTGACCGCACGCTACTTGCGGCATCGGGGCCGCCGAGAGTTCACACGCCCGTAGCCTGCGGTCGGGTCCCGCCTGTTAACACTGTGATGTGGCGACGATGACGGACACCCTGGCGGCCCGTCAGTCGGTCGATACCCACCAGAAAGCTCTCCGCATCAACCTCGACCCCCGTTGGTACGGGACTGTGGCCGAGATCGGCGCCGGCCAGGAGGTGGCGCGATGGTTCTTCCGTGTGGGCGGCGCCGCCGGGACCATCGCCAAGTCGATGTCGGCCTACGACATGGCGGTCAGCGACGCCGTCTACGGGGAGGTCGACCGCTACGTGTCCGAGGCCCGTCTCCAGGCGATGCTCGACCACGAGTACGCCCTCAACCTGGACCGGCTGGGCGACGCCCGCGGCGACAGCACCTCGTTCTTCGCTTTCGCCGACACGGTGGTCGCCCGCAGCTTCCGGGGTGGCAACGAATGCCACGGCTGGATGGGTGTCAAATTCCAGGCCCACCCGCATGACGAGCCCAGCCAGATCGCCCTGCACTTGCGCATGCTCGACGTCGAGGCGGCACTCCAGCAGGAGGCGCTCGGGATCGTCGGGGTCAACCTGTTGCACGGCGCGTTCTTCCAGCATCACGAGCCGGAGTCCCTCGTGGAGAGCCTGATCGACCGGCTGAGCACCGACCGCATTGAGATCGACCTGATCCGGTTCCGCGGCATCGAGTTCCGCAGCGTGGACAACCGGCTGGTGGCGCTGCAGCTGGTGCAGCTCGGCCTGAGCGGGGTGGCCATGTTCGGGCCGGACAAGGAGGTGCTCCAGCCGAGTGAGGTCCTGCGCAAGAAGGCCGTCCTGGTGGAGCGAGGCAGCTTCCGGCCAACGACGGTGGTGAACCTCGACATGCTCGACTGCGCGCTCGCCAAGTTCCAAGCCGAACCGGGGGTCGAGGGCAAGCCCGTGCTGACGCTGGCGGAGCTCACCATGCGCAACCTTTTGGCGGGCGGGGACGAAGTGGACCGCCGGGACTTCCTGGCCCGGGCGGAGCTGTTGGCGGCGTGCGGGCTGACCACCATGATCTCTGACTACTTCGACTACTACAGGCTGGCTGCCTTCCTGGCGGCACGGACCACTGAGCGAATCGGGATAGTGATGGGCGTGCCCAGCTTGCTCGACCTGTTCGACGAGCACAACCACGCGCAGCTCCAGGGCGGCATTCTCGAGAGCTTCGGCCGTCTCTTCAAGAACGACCTCAAGCTCTACATCTACCCCCTCCGGCGCGCCGCGGGCGACGAGCTCGAGACGGTCGACAACCTCAAGGTGGATCCGACCGTGCGGCCACTCTACGACTACTTGGCTAACCGCGGAAGCTTCGTGCCGCTCGACAACTACGGCGAGGGCTGCCTCCAGATCTTCAGTCGTGATGTGCTCAAGCGCATCGCCGGAGGGGATCAGTCGTGGGAGGACATGGTCCCAGTCGGGGCGGCCGAACTCATAAAGAAGCGCGGCTTCTTCGGCTACGTCCGCGCACCCGGGTGAGCGGCGACGACTGCGATGGCCGGGGGCGGTCAGCGGCTTGTAGCGGTCAGCGGCTTGTAGCGGTCAGCGCCCCAGGGCGGAGCGGTTCTCCTTCTTGTCCCGTTTCGCCTCTCGCTTTTCCTTGAGTGACTTTCCAGGCTTCTTCCCGGCCGGCTTCTGTGGCGACTTCTCGGGCATTGCGCTCTCCTTCTCGAGTCGCACCTCGTGTCGGCACATGACGGCATGAGAGCGGCAGAGCACCAGGGTACTCCCGAAGGCATTCGCGTTGCGGGAGGGATGGCCACAGAGAGGTGCGACAGGGATGGCTCAGTCAGGCGACGGCGTCACCCATGCGGTAGGGGTGGGTCAGCGCATCGAGCTCGCTCTTGAGCTCTTCCTTCATGGAAAAGCCGGACGCCGCCAAGCTGGCGTCGAGCTGATCCGGGCGGCTGGCCCCCACGATGGGAGCGGTGACCACCGGGTTGGCCAGCACCCAGGCCACCGCCAGGGTCACGAGGGCGACCCCCTCCCGCTCGGCGAGCTTGCGGAGCTCCTCCACGGTGGAGAATTCCCGATCGTGCCAGTACCGGTTCTGATAGTTGCCGGCGGCGTTGCCCAGGGTGAAGCGGGTCCCCTCGGGCGGGGGCGACGAAGGGTCGTGCTTGCCCGAGAGCAACCCGCCGGCGATCGGGTTGTAGGAGATGATCCCGACCCCCTCCTCCGCGCAGAGGGGGATCAGGTCACGCTCGATCTGGCGGAACAGCAGGTTGTAACGGGGCTGCACGCAGTCGAACCGGACCAGCGCGCGCACCTCACTGCGACCGAGCGCCCGGGCCAACTGATAGGCCGGGAAGTTGGAGCAGCCCACATAGCGGACCTTGCCGGCCCGGACGAGGTCGTCCAGGGCGCCCAGCGTCTCGTCGATAGGTGTCCCCGGATCGGGGCGGTGGAGCTGGTACAGGTCGATGTAGTCGGTGCCCAGGCGCCGCAGCGAGCCTTCGACCGCGTCGAGTATGTGCTTTCTCGAGTTGCCCTGCTGCCAGGGCGCCGGCCCGGTGCGCCCGAAGCACTTGGTCGCCACGACGAAGCGGTCGCGCTTGCCCCGCATCCAGTTGCCGACGATCTCCTCGGTTCGGCCCACAGTGTCGAGCCCGCCACCCAGGGGATAGACGTCCGCCGTGTCGATGAAGGTGATGCCCCCCTCGTCGGCGCGATCGAGGATGGCGTGCGAGGTGTGCTCGTCACACTGGAGACCGAAGGTCATAGTGCCGAGACAGAGGTTGGAGACGAGAAGGCCGGTGCCGCCCAGTCGAACGTGGTCCATGGTCCCAAGGTAGTTCCCGGGTGCGGTCGGGTTTCGGCGCGGGCCGCGGTGTGCGCCGTCAGCTGTCGTCGGTGCTGAGGACTGCTTCCCGTTCGGCGTCCGCCCGCTGCCGATCGGAGCCCATCGAGACGTAGCGATTCAGGGCATCGAGGGTGGCCTTGGCCGCCGACACCAGATCGCTGTCTGCACGCGCGATCCCCATGCGGTCGTCTTCATCGGAAAGTGAGCGGAAGGCCACGATCACCGAGCAGCCGATGACCGTGTCGATCTTGGTCACCCCCATCAGATAGAAGGGGATCACGTGCCCGAGGTCGCGCAAGGCCGCCAGGGTGGCCTCGGCCCCACCGATGAGGGGCCCGCTGCCGGCACGGCCGGCACCAATCCGGCCGGCATAGCTCAGCTGCACCTCACTGATGCCATCGTGCTCATTGAACTCGGCTCGGGACAGGCTGATCCTCGTGGCCATGCTCGCGGCGCGCAACGCCGGCATGGTGTGGGTCTCTTCGAGAATGACTGTCGCATCCGGGAAGTAGAGGCTGGCCACCTGCACCGCTGCCTCCCGCACCACCTCTGGATCCGAGTTGCGCACGAAGAGCACGACGGATTCCACGTCACCGTCGTTGCCATGGATGAAACCGACGTTCAACACACCGGGCAGCGAGCGGAGCTCGAGCTCGAAATCCTCCTCGATCGTCGATGTCATTGGAGGAAGATGCCCTTCTTCTCGTACAAGCGGGCGTCGGCGATGCGGTACAGCTCGGCCGGATCCGTCGAGTCACCCGGTGAGGTGGCGGTGCCAACCGAGAAATTGAGCTCCGGCAGCGACACCAGGAGCGAGCGCAGGCGCTCGACAAAGGCGAGCACCTCGGTGCCCTCCGCATTGCAAAGGATGATGGAGAACTCATCGCCCCCCATCCGGGCGGTGGTGTCGCCGCTCCGCACGGAGCGCCGCAGCGCCCAACCAAAACTTCGCAACAAGTCGTCGCCCACGACATGGCCGAGCCGGTCGTTGATGGCCTTGAAACCGTCCAGGTCGATCAGCACCAGCGTGAACGCCCAGCCGTAGCGTGCGCTCTGCACGGCGGCGGACTGCAGAGCGGCGTCGAAATGCCTCCGGTTCGCAATGTTCGTGAGGGGGTCGTGGTCGGCGCTGTGCCTGGCCAGGTGCAGCGTCAACGCGAGCTGGCACACGTTGCGGACCACGTCCCGGACCACGTTGGGGACCACATCCGGCTCGGAGTAGACGCCAGCTGCCGTCGCCATCCCCGCCGGCGAATCGCTCGGCAGGCTCTTGCGGCCCAACCGGAAGGCCTGGAGGCCCAAGGCCTCGTCTCCGAGAACGACCACGGCGTCGGTCAGCTGGTAGCGCCGGGCCAGGAGGTCGAGGACCGAGTAGATGAATCCGATGTTCACCTCTGACGTCGACATCTGGTCCAACATGGTCAAGAATACCCAGGGCTCGTGTAGTTGCCCGGATGTCTCTGAATCCTTCGGGGCGTCGTCCACCAGGGTCACAGGGACTGGTCCGACAGTGCCGGGGCCACCTTTCCAACCGATCGGAACGTTGACACTGGGACGGCCCCGGCGCGGAGCACGGGTGCAAGTTCCTCTGCCGACATCGGCACCGACATCAGGTATCCCTGGCCGCGGTGACAGCCGAGCTCGAGGAGCTTGTCGATAGTGGCACCGCACTCGATGCCCTCAGCGATGACGCCCAGGTCGAGCGCCCGCCCGAGCTGGATGATGGCTTCGACGATCGCTTTGTCGCTCGGGTCGCTGGTGATCCCCTGGACGAAGGTCGTGTCGAGCTTGAGGTAGTCCACCGGGAGGTGCTTGAGCTCCGTGAACGACGCGTAGCCGGTTCCGAAATCGTCAATCGCTACCTCCACACCGAGTGCCTGGAAACCCTTCAGGATGCGCGCTGTCTGCTCGGGCTCTTGCAGCACGGCGTGCTCGGTCATTTCGATGCACAGGCGCTCGCCCGGAATGCGGTGCACCCGCAAGCAGTTCTCGACGAACTCGACCAGGCCACTGATCACGAATTGCGCCGGTGACATGTTGACCCGGACCACCAAAGGCAGGTCGGGGTATTCACGCCGCCAGGCCGCGAGCTGCCGGCACGCTTCGGCGAAGACCCAGCGCCCCATGTCGACGACGAGCCCGGTCTCCTCGGCCACGGTGATGAAGGCGGAGGCGGGAAGGAGGCCACGTGTCGGGTGTTGCCAGCGGACGAGCGCTTCCACCGCCAACAGCTCGCCGGTGCGCAGGTCGACTTCGGGCTGGTAGTGAAGGCGCAGGCCGTCGCCTTCAATGGCTTCGCGCAGCGTCAACTCCGTGCGGGATCGCTCGCTGACCGACTCCCGCAACTCCTCGTCGAATACGACGGCCTGGTTGCGCCCCTGCCTCTTGGCGGCGTAGAGGGCGACATCGGCCCACCCGAGCAGCTCCACACCGTTCTGCACTCCCGGCTTGGAAAGCACGATGCCGATACTGGCCGTGTGGCTGACCTGCTGACCGGCGAAGTCGATCGGCTCACCGATCACGCCGAGGATCCGGTAGGCGGTCGCCGCCACCTCCATTTCGCTGCTCACATCGCCAACCAGGATCACGAACTCGTCGCCCCCGAGCCGAGCGGCGAAGTCGTTGGGCCTGATGCTCGTGCGGATCCGGTCACCGATCGTCGTCAGTACCCGGTCCCCGCTGGCATGGCCCAAGAAATCGTTCATCACCTTGAAGCGGTCGAGGTCGAAGAAGAGGATCGCCGTCTCCCGGTGGGCGGCCAGGCGGACCTCGAGCTCGCGGAGCAGGGATCGCCGGTTCGGCAGTCCCGTCAGATCGTCATGCATGGCGATGTACTCGGTGCGTTCCTGCGCGTCAATGCGCGCCTGCAACTGCACGAGCATGGAGGCGATCGCCTGTAGGGCGCTGATCTCCTCGGGTGTCCAGCCGTGGAGGCCGAAGTGGAGGAAACCGATCACGCCCCAGGTGGTGTCGGCCAGC
>Ga0182018_10004623_pt1 | contig 11482 bp, 10 predicted proteins | sample 812P2MmetaG_FD_120490 | JGI IMG/M metagenome (GOLD analysis project Ga0182018, IMG submission 120490) | Permafrost microbial communities from Stordalen Mire, Sweden - 812P2M metaG | ecosystem: Environmental > Terrestrial > Soil > Wetlands > Permafrost | place: Sweden: Stordalen | collected...
CGGCCCTCGGTCAGCTCACGCCAGCCGAGTTCGTCGAGCGGTGGTCGACCAACCAGCCCGGACTCACATAGGAGCTGGACCCGTTATCGGGGGCAGGTCAGAACTCCTCGGCCTGGGCTGATGAGCTCGCTCGCAATGAGTCTCCACAGGTTTAGGTGGGCAGTCTCCACAATGTCTGAAGGCTCGAGCAAACCCGACGGCGGTCACGGGCTTTACAGAGACTGTGGGCAGCAGTTCACCTCGCTGCCTTCTTTGCGGCGATGGATCCACTGGCCACTCGGTGCCTTCTCCACTGAGTCGCTGTAGCCGTCTTCTTTGGTGACGTCTTTGGGCTGCCGGCACCTGAGGGCGATCGCTTCATGAGCTGACCAACTCGCTGATACGAGACCCCCAAGATGGACCCAGCATCCCGCAGAGTCAGTCCCTGGCCGTGAACGAGCTCGGCCGCGGCCGCGGCCATCCCCTCAGCGGCGGCAGTTTGGGCGTCTCGAAGTTGCTTCTGAGCGACCGCGAGCTGAGCCAGAACCCCCTGTTCGACCGAAGTGAGTTGAGGTCGAACGATTACGTCGAACGCCTGCGGGTCGATGTCCAGCATGAGTGCGAGAGCGTCGCGGGCCATCTCCTCGACCTGATCGAGCCGGCGCGCTTGGGTGTGAACCCCTCGCACTCCTTCGACGGTGACGGCCCACCAATCGCCGATTCGAACCGCCTTCGCTGCGTATACCTTTCGTCCCATTACCACCAACCCTCTCCCAACTCGTCTTCGGTGTCTCTCAAGATTCCTTGGGCCGTTAGCTCGTTGATCTCCCGGTGGCGGGGGATCGACACCTGCAGGTCGCCGACCTGACAGATCTCGTCACGGGCGCCTTGGCGGACCAACTCCCACTCGACCTTGGCTTTGCGAGCTTCCTTCCGGATCTTGCCGATGAGTTCCGTCCGTTTGATAAGTCTAGTCTATATTGACTAGACTTATCAAGTCAAATGATGTTAGACATTTCTGTACCCTATTGGCCGGTCCCCGGCGCGGATCGGGCACAGGTGCCGAGACCGACTCCCCCACCGGTCGCTCAGGACCGATCCAGTCACAACGTTTTGCAACGATCCGAGCAGACAAACTGCAAGGCGAGCTGGTCGCCCGAACCGCGTGCTCACCCCAGAACCAGCCGACCACCGCTGTAGTCGAAGATCACCCAGCCGAACCGCTTCAACTGGTCCGAGCCGACTGCGCCGGCAATTCCACCCGGACCGACCGGTCCGAGGTTTGCCGCTGCGAGAAGTTGTGGATGAAGCGTCAAGCCAGGAAGCGACCAGTGACCACTGTGCACCAGGGGCACGGTGATGATGGAACACGCCGTGTCCTGACGCTGAGCCAGGTCGCTGTGGGCCAGATGAGCGCTTGGGACGACGACATTGGCGACAAGAGACTGGGATGAGCCGGTGTCAACGACGAAATCTTGGGCCGGTGCGTTGCCGAACCGCACCGGGACATTGAGCGAGATGTTCCCCGGCGTCAGTACCACGGTGAGGGGCACCGTCGTGCCCCTCTGCCCATGGGTCAACGCTGTAGGGGGGAGCGGGCCGGTCGGACCCTGCACCTCGCCGCCCACAGGAGGCATGATGGCGGCACCTTGTGGGCCCTCGAAGGTGAGTGTCTGGGCCTTGAAGTCGAGGCGCATCGAACCAAAGCGACTCAGTACATCGGAGCCCAGTAGTCCATCGGGTTGTCCCGCGGCACCAACGCCCGGCTGTTCGGCCGCGCCCAGTGTTTGCGGGGCCAATGCGACTCCGCTCACCGACCACGACGGCACCGCCACGATTTGACCGGTACCGGTACAGCCGAATCCTGAGTACTTAATCGGCGATCCCTCGGCCAGGTCCAGCCGATCCGCCAAACGCGTGTCGATGAACGACACTGCCGCACCGGTGTCAATGATGAAGGGGAAGGGCCCCTTCCCGCCGATGCAAACATTGACCGTTTCGCCCACCTGCCCGGCCACCGTGCTCACGGTGATCGGGATGCGCTCGGCACCCCCCGCCAAGGCGGTGGTACCACCGCACCCGGCCGCTTTGGATGGCAGCGCGAAATTCACGAGCGGCTCTACGTGTATGCGGGCGTGGTGACTCGATGCAATGGCGCCCACCGAAGATGCGGCCGTCACCATGACGACGAAGAATGCGATGACGACGAGAAGTGAGCTAACCGTTCGACGCATAGTCGACGCTAGCACTCGGAAACACAGCCTACGCGGGTTGGTAGTGGCTCGGTTTTTCAATCTGAGCCACTACCGCACGCCGCTGCATTTGGAAGTTGTCCCCGGTCAGTCACGAACCCAACGGGCAGACCTCGCAGCTTTCCTCCCTCGGCGTGCGCTGACTATGGATCTAGTCATTGCAGATGTAGTGGCGCCGGCGGGATGCCTCGCATACTGCGCGACCCGAATAGGCCTTGGAGTAAACGCCCTCTTGGCGTTCCGAACGGGGTGCAGAACGCGCTGCACTTTGCGTGGAACGAACCAACGAAGGATGGCCGTAGGCCGATGGTAGTTCGGACGGTAGGGACCCATGCGGGGGGGTCGACGTACTACTTACCTGTCTTCCATGGCACCTCAGGAGATAAGCCGTCTGAACCTCGCTTCCGACGGCATTGAGGGGACATTTGAGGGCCGGTGATGGCCATGTACTCAGCTGCGTCCGCCGTGCTGATTGTCCTTTGTCAATGAACGGTCGGAGTACGCGATCGAAACGGTGCCCTGCAGTCTTCGTCCGGGAGACATACAGTGCCGCCGTGTTCATCAGAAGAGGCATTCTGGCTCTATCGGTGTTGATGTCCATCTTCGCAGGAAGATTGCTAGCTCCGAGTGCTCCTACGGCAGCTGCCGCAGTGCGGCTGCAGAATTCGGCTGGCTGTCAACCGGGGACGGCCCCCATTGAGAATGGGGAGACGCTCGACTTCTCCGCTGCCCGAGAAGCCGGTAGCTACATCGTGGAAGGGCCCTCCGACGAGAACCCGAGCAACCCCCTACCTCTCGTCATCGATCTTCACGGCTACAGCGAGACCGCTGCGATACAGGCTGACTTCACGAAGCTTGGCAGCTACGGGGCCACGAAGGGCTTCATCACTGTGACACCGCAAGTGAATGAACCGGTCCAACACTGGGTTACGACGCCCGGAAGCGCGGACCAGAAGTTTCTGATCACGCTCATAGAACATCTCGAAAGGACATTGTGCGTCAACACCCACAGGGTGTACGTGGCCGGATACTCGAACGGAGCGTTCATGGCATCCGCATTGGCCTGCAGTGATGCCAGCAAGATTGCTGCGGTGGCCACCGTTGCTGGGATCGAAGCGACGTCGGGGTGCCGTCCCTCTCGGCGCGTTCCAGTGATTGCGTTTCACGGTACGGCGGATCCCTTTGTGCCATACACAGGGGGGATCGGCCCAGCCGCTAAGAATCTGCCCGCGCCAAATGGGAGCGGAACGATCGGATCGCATCTCAACTCCAAGATTGACCAAGGCATTCAACAGAACGACCTGCCAATCCCAGTGGAAGAGGCTCGCTGGGCTGCCAGGAATGGTTGCTCGAAGTCTCCAAAGACTTCGACTGTGGCAAGTGATGTGACGCTGATTGCCTACAACTGTCCCGGCAATGCGACGGTTGAGCTGTACAGAGAAAATGGGGACGGGCACATTTGGGCTGGAAGCGAAGCGATGGTCGCGATTGCGTCTATCGTGGGAAAGACAACGTTCTCAATTTCTGCGAACCAGCTGATCTGGAAGTTCTTCGAGAGCCACCCGCTCTAGAAGCTGCATTTGTGCGGAGAACAAATGCCGTCCCAGAAAGAGGAGGGGCACCTGGCAGGCGCTCATCGGTGAACTCTCAGCCGACGTTCTCGAGCGTTCAACCGGACCGCCGGGTGAATCCACTCCCCCGCTGAACCCCTCCGGCCGTAAGGCCGGCTTTGTCGCGCCCGCGCCCGACTCGACAGGTCGTTATGTGGCGACGGGAACTCGTGTACCGCGTCATTCAGCTCGAACAATCGAGCCAATCAGCCCGAATTTGCGAGCCCGACCACCTGAAAACTGAGTTCTGCAACAACGAAGGCCTTCAAACCCCCAGGCGCATCCGAGTGCGGAGGCTCCACAGGTTAAGGAGGGGAGTCTCCACACCGACAGGGGTTGCTGATCCGCGGCCAGTCGAGGCTTGTGAACCGACCATCCCGACGGGTACGGAACTACGTAAGGAGGTTCCTTCGGCTTGACCCGGACAGGGCCGGGTCGCTGAAAGTGGTTGACCAGCCACACGACCCCCCAGGTGGGGCGCCCCGGCCCGGAATCGAACCCGGAGAGTCCGCTTAGAGGCCGCGCGGATAGGCGCTGCCCTGCGGAAATGAGTTTGTCGGCGACGAAGCGTTCGTGCTGGTGAACGTGCTCAGATGGCGCTTTCACTCTCCCGCGGTGGCTCAACGAGTCTGCCTATCCGCTGAAGCTCTAAGTCAGGGCGGATCTGCCATCCAGGCCCAGGGCGCTCCGGCAAGAATCTCAACAGCCTGTGACACCGATACTGGTATTCTCGGGTCAAGTCAGGGCGGGTCTGTCATCGTAAGAAGGGGCTCTTCGGAGCCCCTTCTTCGCGCCCGCGACGGGATGGCGGCTGTCGCCACTAACCACCGTCCGCCGGCTCGTCACAGCGTTCTGCACTATTCGGTCGGGAGTTGTGCAAGCACCCCCTGGAGGCGGCGGGCGGAATCGAACCGCCGTAGGGGGCTTTGCAGGCCCCTGCCTAAACCACTCGGCCACGCCGCCAACTGCACTTTTGTGCGGGACTCACCCTATCCGGCTCCGAAAGGGCCCTCGGTCCCCGGCGGAGCCAACCTTGACCGGCTCGCAAGACGCTGGCCTGACTTGCTCTGACTCACCTCCCACAGGCAGGCACGATGAGGATTCTGAATCGTTCCGGGGTGGCGACGCGTCACCGTGCCGTTGGTACATTCGGATTCAATGACGTTCGCAATCGATCTCAGTGGTCAACGCTCCCTCGTCACCGGAGCAGGGCACGGGGTCGGCAAAGAGGTGGCCTGCACATTGGCGATGGCCGGATCACATGTCTTCGTCAACGACGTGGTGAGCGAACGGGCCTACATCGTTGCCGACGCGATCCAGTCTGGAGGTGGCACAGCAGAGGTCGTTCTCTTCGATGTCACCGACTACCGGGCGGTGCTAGATCGCATCTCAGGTCTTGGACCCGTCGACATCCTGGTGAACAATGCCGGCAATGCCGGAACACATGGTTGGAACTTCAGCCCGTTCGCCGAGACGAATCCGCAAGATTGGGAGAAGTACCTCCAGGTCAACCTGTTCGGCGTCATGAACTGCGCGCGAGTCGCACTACCGGGGATGATCTCGCGCGAATACGGTCGGGTCATCACGATCGTGTCTGATGCCGCCCGATCGGCCGAGGTCAACATGGCCGCCTACGCCGCCGCCAAGGCCGGGGCCGCTGGACTGACGAGGTCGATCGCTCGCGAAGTCGGCCGCTACGGGATCACGGTCAACAACGTGGCGCTCGGGTCGATACGGGCCGACGACTCCCCGACCGCGCTCGACGAGGAGCAGGCGGAGCGGGACCGAAAGACGCTGCAGAGCTACATCATCCGCCGCTTCGGTCGTCCCGACGACGTCGCCCCGCTGGTGGCGCTTCTGGCGAGCCCGATGGCCGGCTGGATCACCGGGCAGACGTTCCCGGTGAACGGTGGTTACACCGTGAACTTGTGATGCCCGCTCAGGACTGAGCGTCGGCCCCGTCTCGAGCCGGGGGGATCACCCCGGCGAGTCCGGCTGATCAGCGACGGCGCCGTGCCCCGGGCGGGGGTGTCCTAGGACTTCAGAAGGGAAATAGCCTGCTTCGGGCACGTGCGAATCGCCTGCTCGACTCTCTCCAGCATCTCGGGCGGCGGCTCCTCCAACAGCACGTGGAGCTCGTCATCGTCGTCGAGCTGGAAGACCTCGGGTGCGGCGGCCATGCACAGCGCGTTGCTCTCGCACTGACTCAAATTCACAACTACGCGCATTGGTCCTCCTCGGGCGAGTATCGCTCGGTCGCTTCCCAACGCGCTTGCCTCAGAAGCTCCGGCAGTGGACCGTCTCGAGCCTCTGGGTTCGGGGCCGCGTGACGATGAAGACGTGGACGTCGCCGATCGCCTCCACCTGCTGCCCGCCGTAGCGGCCCTGCACCTGGGCCAGCAGACCCAGCTCACTCCAGACAGCCATCGCCGCGGCCGCGTGCTCCGGGTCCCAGGCCCAGTCGGTGGAGTCACTGCCGGCTCCCTCGGCCGTGCCCTGCACCACCGTGGTGACACGGATGTCATCGTCGCGGATTTCTTGGGCGAGAACTTTCCCGAACGCCTCCAGCGCCGCCTTGGTGGCCACATACATCGCCAGCATGGGAAACGGGAGCAGGGTGGACTCACTCGAGGTGTTCACGATGTCCCCGCCGCCCGCCGCCCTCATCAGGGGAATCGCGGCCCGGGCCGTGTGGACAGGACCCATCAGGTTGGTGGCGATCTGCCGCTGGATATCGCTGTCGCTCAGGAGTTCGACCGCGCAGGGTCGGTAGACCGCCGCGTTGTTGATCAGCACATCGAGCTTCCCGTATCGCTCCTCGACCTCGCTGAACGCCGACCGAACGCTGTCGGGGTCACCCACATCGGCGGCAATCGGCACGGCGTTCGTGCCGAGCTGGGAGGCGACGGTAGCGAGCCGCTCCTTCCCCCGAGCCAACAGGACGACCGAGGCACCCTCCTCCAAGAAGCGCTTGGCGATGCCCAGGCCCGAGCCACTCGTCGCGCCCGTGATGACCGCCACCTTGCCTTGGAGTGCTTCCACTACCGACCGCCTCTCAACTCTAGTTGTGCCTCATTGCTCACCCGAGCGACCACCTTGTGTCAACCCCGACCCAGGAGAAACTTGATGATCGGCTGCCCTGGTTGCCAGGCGCCGGTCAACGAGGACATCACATGTCCGGCGTCCACCAGCAAATTGACGCCGCTGATGCCGCTGGCCGCGTTGCTGTTGAGGAAGACCATCGTGTCGCCCATCTGGCCGGGGGTGAGATACGGAGTCCCGGTCTCGTCGCGATAGTCCTGGGCAAATCCAAGCCATAGCTCGGCATTGGACCGGGCCAAGGGGGTGTCGGTCGGCCCCGGGCAGATGGCGTTGATCCGTATCCCCTTCTTCAACAGCGGGTACGCCTGACGGGCCACGTAGCAGTTCATCGCCTGCTTGCTGAACGAGTAATTGTCGGTTCCTCCGTGCGCCTGGACCCAGGAGTCAGCCGACGCGTAGTCGGGCGTGGAGAGGAAGTCGATCAGGGTTGCCATCTCGGATTCCCACCCGAGGCCGGCGACCGACGAGATCATGCATATGGCGCCGCCCCTCGACACCACGCCGCGACCAACGAGCTGCTCGATGATGTGGCGATGGGCAATGAAATTGGCCCTCATGATGCCCGGCGTGCCGTCGGCCACCCCGGCGGCCGCGAACACCGCGTGGATCGGCGTGGCCAACCCGGCCAACGCTTCGTCGAGCGCGGGCAGGTCGCGAATATCGACCTGGACGGCCTGGCGCACCGGATACCCGACCGGATGCTGGTCGAAAACAATGGCCTCTCCCCCGAGGGACTCGACCGTTTGGGCCGCCGCCGCTCCCATGCCCGTGGCGCCACCGACGACGAGGACACGCTTGCCGTCATACCGAAACGCCGCGTTGTCGCTCACGTGCTCGCTTCCTTCCGCCCCGCTCGGGGGTGCGGTACGCATCGGCCGTGGGCGATCACGTGACCGCTCCAGCCAGCTTGAGCTCCAGGATCCGATCCATCTCGAGGCCGAGCTCGCCCAGGATCTCGTCGGTGTGCTCGGCAAACTGTGGAGCTCGACGAATGTCCGGCGGTCGATTGTCGAACTGCACCGGGTTGGCGACGAGTTCCCGCTCGTTCCCCTCGGCATCCATCACCGGCCGGATGTAGCCATTGGCCCGGAGCTGCGCGTCGTTGCCGACCTCCAGTGCAGTCTGGACCGGAGCCCATTGCCCCTCCATCGTGGCGAGCTTCTCCACCCAGTGCGCGAACGAATGCTCGGCGAAGACCTCGGTGAGGATCCGGCCGGCGACCGCGGTGTTCTCCGGCGTCATGAGCGCCTCGACGGTCGCGAAACGTTCATCGGTGATCATGTCGGGCCGACCGATGTGGGTGCAGAAGTCGGCCCAGTACCGTCCGGCCTGCAGCACCGTGAGGTTGATCCACCGATTGTCAGCTGTGCGGTATGTCGCGACCAGCGGATTGAACATCGCGACGTTGAGGCTGAGCGGCGCCGCAGGCGCCGCCTCGCCCGTGAGCAGCGCGTTGTTGACGCTCAGGGCGGTCACCCAGGCACCGACCGCCAGGAGGGACACGTCGATTTCGGAGGGCTCCCCGGTCTGCGTCCGGGCGAAGAGAGCGGCTGCGATGCCCCCGGCGATCGTCATACCCCCCATGGAGTCGCCATAGGCCCCGGCCGGCATCCCGATCGTCCGGGGCGAGTCCGACGGCGTGCAGCCGGCCGCGCTGCCGGCGCGGCACCAGAACGCGCTCGAGTCGTAGCCGCCCTTCTCGCGTTCGGGTCCGTGGTTGCCGAAGGCCGAACCCCGCACGTAGATGATGTCCGGATTGATCATGCGGATATCGTCGATGTCGATCTTGAGCTTCCGCCGCGCCGCGGGCAGGAAGTTCACCAGGAACACATCGCTCACTTTGACCAAGTCGTAGAGGACCTCCAAGGCCTCGAGATTTTCGAGCGCGAGGCCGATGCTGCGCTTGCCCCGATTTGGATGCTCCATCAGTGGCTGAAAGGACCCGATCGAGACTCCGCCCGTGCCGATCTGCAGACCCCGTTGTGCGTCGCCGGTCACCGCGTGCTCGACCTTGATCACTTCCGCGCCCCAGTCGGCCAGCACCGCTCCCGCGCTGGGTGTGAACGTGAATTGGGCAACCTCAAGAATTCGAACGCCACGCATCGGCTGATATGTCACAACACTCCCCCCGAGGGCCGTCGCGGCCTCTGTATAGCGCTAGGTGAGAACCGGGAGCTTGTCCCACCCGCGCACCGTCGAGGTGTGGGCCTGGACGGCGTTGTCCCAGTCGACTTCCCATGTCGGAAAGCGCTTCAGAACCTCGTCAAGCGCGACGCGGCCCTCGAGCCTGGCCAGCGCGGCACCGAGACAGAAGTGGATGCCATAGCCGAAGGTCACATGGTGATCGATCTTGCGAAGCGCGTCGAAGTTGTCGGCATCGGGGAATCGGCGCTCGTCCCGATTGGCCGAAGCCGTGAGCAGCAGCATCACGCTGCCCGCGGGCACCGTCTGGCCGTAGTGCTCAACGTCCTTTGTCACGTAGCGGGCTTGCACCGGTGAGGGGGCCTCGTAACGCAGCAGCTCCTCAATCGCGCCCGGAACGAGTGTCGGGTCCTTCGCCAGGAGCTCGCGCTGATCCGGGTGCTCGGCCAGGACCTTTCCGGTCCAACCGATGAGCCGGGTGGTCGTCTCGTTTCCGGCCGCGGCCAGAAGGCCGACGTAGGAACCCACCTCAGATCGGCTGAGCTTGCGGGTCGCCCCGCTTTCGTCCTCAAACTCGGCGTTGAGCAGCTCTGTCATCAGATCGTCAGAGGGGTGCTGGGAGCGCCACTCGATGTACTCTTCGAAGTCGTCACTGCTCGTCACCGAGTAGCTGGCCTCGCGGTCGGGCATCGCCCCCTCGCTCAGGTGCATGCCGGCGTCGATCCGGTTGCGGATGGCCTCTTGGTCATCCTCGGGGATGCCGAGCAGCATCCCGATGGTCCGCATCGGCATCTGGGCCCCGAGGTCACCGATGAAGTCGAACCCACCCGAACCCACCAGCGGGTCCAAGCTCCGCGCGCAGAACTCACGAACCTTGGGTTCGATGGCGTTCATCTTCCTCGGCGTGAACACCCGCGACAACAACCCGCGATGCAGGTCGTGCGCGGGGGGATCTTCGAACAGGATCATGCCAGGCGGCATTTCCATGCCGCTCTTGATCATCTCGAGAACCGATCCCTTGCCCGAGATGTAGGTCCTCCAGTCGACCGAGCACCGTTCGACGTCCTCGAACCTGCTCAGTGCGTAGAAGTCGTACTTTTCGTTGTAGTAGAGCGGCGCCTCGTCCCGCATCCGCTTCCAGACCGGGTAGGGGTCGGTGTCGATCTCAAAGTCGTACGGGTCGTAGTAGACGTCCCCACTGAGAGTCATCGCCAACCTCGATCGGCGTCGTGTAGTTGAGGCCAGCGAGGTGTCACCCGCTCCCCGGGAGGCCAAAGTAGCAAAGAGCCTTGCCGAACGCTACAGAGATGGACCGATGAATAGAGAAACCCCCACCCCAGCGGTTCGGCAGCGAACCAGCACGGTTGCTGAGGTCGGGTTACGCAGCAGGAGTGGCATACAAGGGGACCCTGCCGAAACCACTCGGCCACCCCCGATGAGGGGTGAGCCTAGGTCGTGCTCGTTGAGGACAGCGCGTCCCGGGTGACTAGCGGCGGCGGCGACGACCGAGGGCCCACAAGAGGCCGCCGATCACACCGACGATGAGCACGATCTTCACCAGTTCCCAGACGAAGCCGACCACGAAGTGCAACACGGCGAACGCGACCACCACGCCGACCACGCCTACGACGACTACTGCCGCCCCGTCGAGAACCCGGAGTCCCGAACTCTTGGCCTTCACCGGCTTGTTCGACATACCGCTCTCCCGTTCGCCGCTGCTACGTTCCCGCCATGGCCGAGGTCTCGCTCAGAGAACGTCGCCAACGGCTGGTCGAACGCTCCGACTTGCGGGGAATGGCCTTTTGCCGAGCTTACGCCCGCCAAGCGGACGAATGGCTGTCGGCCGTGGCCGACCGGGCGGTCGACGGAAATCCCAGGTCGCTGGCCCTGTTGGCCGTGGGTGGCTACGGCCGTGGGGAGCTGTGCCCCTACAGCGACCTCGACGTGGTGCTTGTGCACGACGGGCTCCGGAACGTGGGCACGGTGGCCGATGCCATCTGGTACCCCGTCTGGGACCAAGGGGTGCACCTCGACCACAGCGTCCGGCGCCCCTCAGAGGTGCTCTCGGCCGCCGAGGAAGACCTTCGGGTCGCTCTCGGGCTGCTCGACGCGCGGCTCGTGTGGGGCGAGGAGCGGGTCGCCGGCCCGCTCTTGTCCGAAGCCATCTCGTTGTGGCGCTCCAAGCTCGGCGAGAGTTGGCTTCCGGCGCTCTCCGCGCAGATGGGCGAGCGGCACCGGACCCAGGGCGAGCTCGCCTTCTTGCTCGAGCCCGACCTGAAGGAGGCCCACGGCGGCCTGCGAGACGCCAGCGTGCTGCGAGCCATGGCCGTGTACGCGCCGAAGTTGGCCGGCTACGTGGACATCGACTCCATCGGGCCGGCTGTCGACACGCTCACC
>Ga0182018_10004625_pt1 | contig 11478 bp, 6 predicted proteins | sample 812P2MmetaG_FD_120490 | JGI IMG/M metagenome (GOLD analysis project Ga0182018, IMG submission 120490) | Permafrost microbial communities from Stordalen Mire, Sweden - 812P2M metaG | ecosystem: Environmental > Terrestrial > Soil > Wetlands > Permafrost | place: Sweden: Stordalen | collected...
CAAGGTATTGTTCTGGCTCAGTTGATAATCCACGCGCGGACTGACGCGCAGGCGGTGTTGCGGAGCCAGCAAAACGCCGGTATAGGGATTGATCGCGTAGGTCTGCGGATCGAGCGTAACCGCGTCGATGACCGAGCCGTTGTCGATGTCCCGCCGTTCGGCATCCAGGATGAAAGAGGCGCGCTTGCCGAGCGGTCCGCTGACCGTGCCGCCGAATTCCTCCACTTGAAACGGCGCCTTCTGCTGTGCGTAAGGATTCCGCGAATTGAAGGTGTCGTCGCCGAAGTTGAAGAAGGCCTGGCCGCGCAACTTATCCGTGCCCGGCTTGGTGAGGATCTCGATGCGGCCGTAGCCCAGTTTGGAGAACTCGGGCGAGAACGGATTCTGGTTGATGCGCACTTCGCGGATAGAGTCCTTGGAGGGGATCTGACCGCCGCTGAACCCGTCGACGTAGATCTCGCCGCCGTCGGGACCTGCGGACGGCCCGGCCAGAGCCTGCAGGTCCGATTGCAAATCGTCGGGATCGTCGGAGAGGGCCTGCAAATCGTCGCCCCGCAAGACCGTAGCGGTGGAGTTACTGGATGGGTCCGTGGAGACGCTGGGGCCGGCGCTATCCTGCACCGTCACCTGCTGGGTTACCGAGGCTACTTTCATTTTCACGTTGAGGGATTGCGCGCCCGGCTGTAGAACGATCTTGACCGGTTGCGCCTGCGTGAGGTCGGGCGCGGACACCCGAACCGTGTAGCTGCCGGGCGGCAACCCGATAAACGAGTACGATCCATCGCTGCCGGAGGTGGCGGCCCGGGCCAAGCCGGACGGCCCGTTGAGCGTGACCGTAGCGCCGGGCACCACCGCTCCGGTTTCATCCATGACTTGCCCGCGCAAGGTGGCAGTCTGTGCGCAAAGCGGGAGAGAGAGAACAAGCAGAGCCAACAGGAGAAGCGATAATTTCATCTTGGATTCGGGACCGGCCGCAAGCGGTGGCGCCGCAATGGGCCGGATATCTGTGGATTCCAATAAAAGACGATGGCCGCCGGGCCGAGGTTACGACCGCCATTGTAGTTCGCCGCGGATCGGGGGATATTGGAAGACGGATGATTTCTCTGAATCTAGTGCGATGGCAGAGCGCAGTCGATTTCGTGGTGTTGACGGCGGCGCTGTATGTCCTGTTGCGATGGGCGCAGCAGGCGCGGGCCTTGCGCGTGGCCCTGGTGGTGCTCGGGCTGCACGCCGCAGCCCTGGTGTCACGGCATTTCGACCTGATGCTCACGAGCTGGGTGTTGGACGGCGCGGCCATCCTGGCGATCGTGATGTTGCTGCTGGTCTTCCAGGTGGAGCTGCGGCGCGTCTTCATGCGGCTCGACAGCCTGCTGAACTGGCGGACACAATCGGCGTCCCGGCTGAACGAGACCTACCAGGCGATGGCGCAGGCGGCTTTCCGTCTGGCGGGCGCGTCGGTGGGCGCGCTGATCGTGGTGGTGCGCCGCAACGCCGTCATGGAGCTGGTCGGCGGCGGCATCACCCTGGAAGCTGGGATCTCCCCTGAAATCCTGGAAGCGATTTTCCAGAAGACTTCGCCGGTGCACGATGGCGCGGTGATTGTGCGCGGCGACCGCATTGTGCAGGCCGCCGCCGTGCTGCCGCTGACCGAGCGCGAGCGGGTGCCCAGCTACTACGGCACGCGGCATCGCGCGGCGATGGGGCTTTCCGAGCGCTGCGACGCGCTGGTGGTGGTGGTTTCCGAGGAACGCGGCGAAGTCACATTGATGGAGGCCCGCCGCATGGTCCGCTTCGACGACGCGCCAAAGCTGGCGCAAATGCTGGAGAATCTTTGCGCGCAGCCCGCGGACGGTATGGGAAGCACGCTGCGCCACTGGCTGTTATCTAACGTCGCCGTCAAGCTGGCCGCGCTGGGCCTGGCGGCGGCCATCTGGAGCACATCGGTTCTCTCCACTGGAACGACGGTCCGCACGGTCAGCGTGCCGGTGCAGTTTGTGAGCGTGCCGGCAGGAATGGACATCGCGGCGCCATCCGCCGAGCGCCTCGATATGGAAGTGCGCGGCAGCGCATGGTTGATGGATTCCGTCGGTCTGACGCGGCTGGTGGCCAGCTTCGATCTGCGCGGCGCAAGTGCCGGGACCCTGAATCTGCCGGTCGATTCGCGGAACGTCAACCTGCCGCCGGGGATCGTGATGGAGCGCGTCTTGCCCCCGAAAATTACCGTGCGGCTGATACCGCGGCGGTAGTGACGCACGCACTCGTCGTCAGCAGTATGTGTCACGCCTGCGCGCGCGACTTGCGGATCAGATCGGACAGCGCTTCCGGCTCTACCGGCGGCGAGAAATAGTAGCCTTGACCATAGTCGCAGTCGAGCGATTGCAGCTCTGTGAGCTGCTCCTTTCTCTCGATGCCTTCGGCCACCACCTCCATGCCCAGGTTTTCCGCCAGTAGCAGGATGGTACGGATGGTTTCGCTCGTGCCGTCATTCCCGGACATGTTGAGCACAAACGACCGATCGATCTTCAGGACGTCGAAGGGAAGACGGCTCAGGCACTTGAGGGAGGCGTACCCGGTTCCGAAGTCGTCGATCTTCAAACCCACGCCCAAGGTTTTCAGGCGGCCCAACAAGCCGGCGACGGAATCCAGATCGTCCATCAGGACGCTCTCGGTGATCTCCAGTTGGAGCGCCGCCGGATCCAACTGCGTTTCGGCCAGGATGGCGGCAACCTGGGCCTGCAGATCCGGCTCGCGGAACTGCCGGACGGATACATTCACGCTGACATCGAGAGGCGGAACAGTGGGAAATTCGGAGTGCCACCGGTGCATCGCCATGCACGCATCCCGCAACACCCAGAGGCCGATGGGCACAATCAAGCCGGTTTCCTCGGCCAGCGGAATGAACTGGTCCGGCGGAACGATGCCACGCTGCGGATGCCGCCAGCGGATCAGCGCTTCCGCGCCCACGATCTTGTTTGTCTTGAGACTCACCTTCGGCTGGTAGTACAGCACGAACTCCTGGTTATCGACCGCGCGCCGCAGATCGCTTTCAAGCTCCAGACGGGCCACAGCCTGTGTGCGCATACCGGCGTCGAAGACTTCGAAGCGCGATCTGCCGAGCGACTTGGCTTTGTACATGGCCGTGTCCGCATCGCGCAGAACCTCCGTCGGAGTGCGATAGCCGGAGTTGCCCGGAACAATGCCGATACTCGCGGTGGTGAACACTTCTTTGCTTTCCAGCTTGAAAGCCGCGTGGATGGACTCGCGGATGCGCTCGGCGATCCGGATAGCTCCATCGGTATCCACGTGCTCCAGCAGGATAGCGAATTCGTCGCCGCCCAGGCGGGCGATCGGATCGTGCGTAGCGTCCCGGCTCACCGTGCCGGCAGGCGGCGCGTTGCGCACCGCCGATCGCAAGCGCTGTGCCACATGAATCAACAGCTCATCGCCGGCCAGGTGCCCCAGGCTGTCGTTGATCACCTTGAACCGGTCGAGATCCAAGAAGAGCACCGCGAACGGGTAGGCCGGATCCTGCGCCGTGCGCTCCAGGCAGGCCGCCAGCTTGTCGTGGAAAAGCGTGCGGTTGGGCAATCCGGTCAGCGCATCGTACGCCTTGCTGCTGGTGATGTCGGTCTGGGATCCGGCCATGCGCGTGGCTTTTCCCCGGCCGTCGCGCTCGACCACGCCGCGGCTCAGCATCCACCGGTAGGAGCCGTCCTTGTGCAGCAGGCGATGTTCGATGGCGCACTCCTTGTTCGCCGTGGCGTCCCAGTGCGCGGCTAATTCGGCCTGCACCGTGGCGCGGTCCTCCCGGTGCACGCGAGACAGCCACTCTTCGGGGCTGTCGCCGATTTCGGCCTCTGCATAGCCCAGCATGGCTTTCCAGCGGGGCGAGAAATAGAGTCGCTGGGTTTCGAGGTCCCAGTCCCACAGACCGTCGTTGGCTCCGCGCGCGGCCAGCGCGTAACGCTCTTCGCTCTTGCGCAGGGCGTCCTCGGCGCGCTTGCGCTCGAGTTGGGTTTTGATGCGGGCCAGCGCCACCGGAAAGTCGACCGGCTTGGAAATGTAATCGTTGGCTCCCAGGCTCAAGGCCTCCACCACCCGTTCGCTTTCGCCCAAGGCCGTTACCATGATGATGGGCAGCCGCGCCGGTGAGAATCGCTGGCGGAGTTGGCGCAGCACCTCGATGCCGCTCAGGCCGGGCATCATGCTGTCCAACAGGACCAACTCCACCTCCCGCCGGGCGAGCACGTCCAGGGCTTCGTAACCGCTGCACGCCACTTCGGTGGCATAGCCTGCCCGCTTCAATCGGCGCGACAGCAGATCCTGGTTGGCGGGGTCGTCGTCGACCAGCAACAGAGGTTTTGCATTCGTCAGCATTGCGGATCGCTCCTTAGCGCTTCTGCGTTGCGGCTCAGGCTGGCCGGCACGAGGTTCGCGGTTCGTGCGCGGCGGTTCCGGGCTTCCAGAAACGCCTCCAGGGTGCGTACCAGACTCTCGAAATCCACCGGTTTGGTATGGTAGTCGTCACAACCGGCGTCCATGGCTTTCTTCCGGTCGCTGGCCATGGCATGCGCGGTGAGGGCCACGATGGGGATGACGCGCGTGGCGGGGTCCGCTTTCAAGCGGCGCGTAGCCTCCCAGCCGTCTATCTCGGGCAGACTCATGTCCATCACGATCAGGTCGGGGGATTGATCGTGCGCCATGGCGATCCCGCGCCTGCCATCGGCCGCCGATATCACCTCGTATCCACGCCGCGAAAGGCGCCGGGAGAGCATGTCCCGGCTCCATTCGTTGTCTTCGACGACTAGAATTTTAGACATGCACCGTCTCCCTCTCCGCGATCCCGCCGGTGACGGCGGCGAGCGCTGCCGGCGCCGCCGGATCGCCAGGCAGCCGGACGGTGAACGCCGACCCCTTCCCCAATTCGCTCTGCGCACTGAGGGACCCGCCCATCATCTGGCAGAACTCGCGGCTGATCGCCAATCCCAAGCCCGTCCCGCCATATTTCCGCGTGGTGGATGCATCGGCCTGCATGAACGGGCGGAATAGCCTGTCCAACTGTTCCGCGCTCATGCCGATACCGGTGTCCGTCACGCGGAACTCCACCCAGTCCGAGCCGTTGCGCCGGGTGCGCTTGGCGTGCAGCCGGATCAGGCCGTTCTCGGTAAACTTGCACGCGTTGCTCAGAAGGTTGAACAGCACCTGCCGCACGCGGGTCTGGTCGGCCAGCACTGCGCCTGGCGGCCCGGCACACGCCACTTCCAGGCGGTTTCCATTCTTCTCCACCAGCGGGCGGATGGTGTCGACGGCGTCGTCGATCACCGGCAGCACGTCCAGGCTCTCGATCGACAGTTCCAACTTTCCCGCTTCGATTTTCGAAAAATCGAGGACATCGTTGATCAAGCCCAGCAAATGCTTGCCGGCCCACCGGATCTTGCCGAGATCCGCCAGGATGTCCTTCTGCCCGCGATCGTCCGCCACCTCCTGCAGCATCTCGCTATAACCGATGACCGCATTCAGCGGCGTGCGCAGCTCATGGCTCATGTTCGCCAGGAAGGCGCTCTTGGCCCGGTTGGCTTCCTCGGCTGCGTCCCTGGCGCGGACCAGTTCCCCTTGCACGCGCTTCAACTCGGCCATATCCTGGGCCAGCCAGACGTAGCCCTCCAGCACGCCCGAACCGTTCCGCATTTCGGCCGACGAGAATAGCACCGGGATCGGCCGGCCGGTCTTGGTGCGATAGGTTCGCTCTACGGCGCTGCGCCGCGCGGGGGCTTCGCGCTCCAGAATGACCTGTCCCGCGGGCCGGCCGATCAGCTCTTCTTCGCTGTAGCCGAGCAATCGCAGTGTGCTGGGGTTGACGCGGCGGATCTGCAGCTCCGTATCCGTGACCAGTAAGGATTCCTCCATGGAACGCAGAATATTATCCACGTACTCCTGAGCCCGCTGCCGCGTCATCGAGGCTCCCAGCATGCCCGCGGCCGACCGGAAGCCATCCCGCTCGGCTTCGGTCCACACGCGCTCGCGCCAGTGATCTTCAAAGCCGAGAAAGCCGAACCAGCTCCCCGCCACTTCTATGGGCACCAGAATTGCCGACTTCGGCGCATGTTCGTCCGCGGATGCCGTGCTTAGCTGCCCCGCATGGCCCGCATGGATCGACACTACTTCGCCGCGGCGCAGACTGGCGGCGCGCGCGCTCCACTCCGTTCCGGCCGATGCCAGACGCGTTTGGCGGAATCCGCCGGTGCGGCGGTCCAGCGAAGCCTCGGTCCATTCGTGCAGGATGGTGCTCACCAAGCCCGGCTCCGCGGGATGCACCTGCGCGACATAGGCGCGGCTCACGCGCGCGGCGGCGCCGATCTTGGACAGCGTTTCGGGGACTACCGTCTCCCAGCCGGCCGCGCTCAGAATCCGCCGCGCCGCAAAGCTGACGGAGGCCATCAAGATACCCTTGGCTTCATTGGCGGCTTGCGCCGTCTCTTCCGCGCGCTTGCGCACGGCGACTTCGACCTGCAGGATTTCGGTTTGATTCTCGAACAGCGTCATGATCATGCCGAAGGCCACAAAGTACTTGGGAAGATCCCAAACCACGTGATCGCCGGGGATGTTGACGTGCAGCGCGCCGCAGATTTCAGCCACCGGGAAGACCAGCCCCCAGGCCAGGAAGGCGAGCGACGTGAGCAGGACGCCCGGAGTCAAGCGGCGGAAGTATCTCCAATAGCGCCAGCCCGTGATGGCAAAGCCCTCGAAGAGGAGGAAATCGATCCCGGTCTCTACGTGGGTGGAGACGCGCCAGGCGGCCCACAGCCCCGGCGCGATGGCTACGGCAAACCAAGCTGCCAGGCTACCCGGCGACTGTTTGGACTGGCGCACTGCGAGCCAAACGCCTGCGCCGAGCGCTACGGCCAGCAGCGCACGGTAGACCTCCGGGTTTTGCACCTCGAAGACCATGCAGGTCCAATAAGCCACCACCGGTGCTACGATGGCGGCCCAAAACAGGATATGGCCCCGGCGTGCGATGCGCGTCTCACACACCGAAAGAAAGAAAGCGGAAGCGGCGGCGACCAGGGTGGAGTAGGCCGACCAATCCGCCAGCCGCGATGGGATCAGGCTGAAGCTGACCAGCAGCATGCCCGCGAAATGGGCGACGATGCAGGCCCAGCCGATCATCCACAAGCGGGCTCGCGGCTGGCGGTCGCGCACGTAGATCCAGGTGAACAGGCCGACCAGGATGCTCATCACCGAAAGCGTGACGACGCGTTGAAATTGCGGAAACATCTAGTCCATCTTCCTTTAACTCGCCAACGCATCCACGAGCGCCGCGTCTTCTTCGCGCGGTAGCGATCCGCCGGGTCTCTCCACCATTCCCTCAATCGCGGCTAAATCTCCAGGCAGCCGGACCGTGAAGACCGATCCCCGGCCCAACTGGCTCTCCACGCTCAGAGAACCGCCCATCATCTGGCAAAGGCGGCGGCTGATGGCCAATCCCAAGCCCGTTCCGCCATAATTCTTGGTGGTCGACGCATCGGCCTGCATGAACGGCCGGTAGAGCCGGTCGATCTGTTCCCGGCTCATGCCGATGCCGGTATCTGCCACCCGGAACTCCACCCAATGCGCGCTTTCGCCGCGGACCTGTTGTGCCTCCAGCCGGATGAGCCCGTGCTCGGTAAACTTGCAGGCGTTGCTTAAAAGATTGAAGAGCACCTGGCGCGTCCGGGTCTGATCGGCCACCATGTAACCCAGGTTTTCCGCGCATTCCACCTCGAGGCGGTTGGCGTTCTTGTCGACCAAGGGTGCCAGGGTGCCGGCCACGTCGTGGATCACCGGGGCGGCCGCGAATCTCTCGGTCGACAACTGCACCTTTCCGGCTTCGATCTTCGACAGATCCAGAACGTCGTTAATCAGGCCGAGCAGATGTTTGCCGGCGGTTTGAATGCGGCGCAAGTCCTGGAGCATATCCTCCGCGCCGCGTTCCTCGGCGATCTCCTGCAGCATCTCGCTGTAGCCGATCACCGCATTGAGCGGCGTGCGGAGCTCGTGGCTCATGTTGGCCAGGAACTCGCTCTTGGCGCGGTTGGCCGCTTCGGCGGCTTCCTTGGCATGCAGCATCTCGTCTTCGGCGCGCTTGCGTTCCGAGATGTCGCGCGCGATGCCCAGCCAGCCCACGGGCCGTCCTCTTTGGCGGATGGCCTGCAGGCTGACCTCCACCGGCGTGCGCCGGCCGTCCTTGGCGGCGAGTTCCCATTCCCGATTGGGATACGGCTCCCCGATCGAGACGCGTTGCACCGCCTCGCCGATCTTTTCACGCCACACCGGCGGGAGCAAACGGGCGAGCGGCAGGCCGCCGGCTTCCTTGCCCGTATAGCCCAGAATGCGCTCCCCGGCCCGATTCAGCGAGGTGAGGGTCTGCTTCAGATCCAGCGTGAAGATGATGTCGTTGGCATACTCGACCAGGCTCTGATATCGCTGTTCCAGCGTGGCCTGGCGTTGCAGGACGACGATCCAGGCGAGCCCGCCCAGTATCGCCAGCGCGAGTATGCCCAACGCGCCCAAGGCCTTCGGGACAGTCCACCAGGGTGGCTGCCGCACGATGACCACGTCATTGGCGGACTGGAGAAGTACGCGAAAGCCCTGGTTGTGTCCATTTTCATCCTGGTCGGCCACGCAAATTCCGGACACTCGCAAGACGCTGCCCGCAGGCGGCGCAGCCCGCCTGTTTGCGCCGGGCATGACGCCGGCCGCCTGGCGGATAACGGCCCGGAATACCGCGCGTCCCTTTTTCAATACCAAAGTCTGCTTATCGGCAAGAACCGATCCTCCCAATAGACTCCCCTCCATCGAGACAGGCAGGGAATCGTAATCGCCGCCGAGGATCTGTTCGACGGTGACCGGAATCGGCGTCATCGGCGCTTGACTCCCGATGCGCCGGCAGACGGCGTCCTCTACCGTAATGGTGTAATCGGAAACTTGCGGGAAACCGGCCACATCCAGGCGATCTCCGCGCTTGAATGCAGCCGGCTCCGCGGATTCGATGCGCAGTCCGCTCCGGCCGTCGGACAGATAAATGGTCGCGCCATCTTGCAGAGTGACGATACCCTGCACCCGGATACGGTGCCCCAAGGTCCGTTGCGGGGCAAAGCGTGCCACCGTTTCGATGGGCTGAACCTCTTGCGTGAAGGGATCGTGGGGCGGCTTCAATACCTCGATTTGCTTCAAGCTGGGTACGTAAAGCACGATTCCCACCAGTTGCAGCTTGTGGTTGAAAATAGCGCCGCAGGCCCCGCGAATGCGTATCTCCGCATCGACGAATTGGCTGGGAACTGGGCCATGGATGTCCGGCACCAGCGCTCTCAATCGCCCGCCGGCGACGGCCACATCCAGTGTGAGCATTCCGCGGAAAAGTCCGACCTGCCGTACGATGCCCTCCGTCTCGACCCATTGGCTATCTTCGGCAGTCGACAGCATCTTTTCCAGGGAAGGCCGCTGCGGTTGCGGGAGGGCAGCGTGGCCGATCACGCGGTATCGAGGTTTGCCGATCTGCGGCGCGAAGTCCGGAACCTCCGTGACGCCTTCCAGATCGAGAAGCTGTCCCGCCTGGAGGGGTGGCGCATCCTTCGGGACGTTCATCCATATCCCTGCCGTGGAATCCTGCACGAACACGTCGGGAGTATCGGTGCCCATGTACGGATTCTGCGCCATGAAGTTGCCGCCGATAGGGCTGTAATACGTCACGACCGCTCGCAGCCGGACAGGGTAGCCGCGCGCGGCCTGATCCGGTGCGAGTTGGCGGATCTGGGAGATTTCTGTCAGGACCGGTAGAGCCGCGCCGGGTTTGGACGGCTGGCCGTAGGCGGCTGCGACGGACAGCGCGGAAACCAACAGCGTCGCAACACCCGTTGGCACAGTGCGATACCCGTGAGATCCCGGCAGTGGTACAGTCGTCCTCATTACTTGCCGCTATGCAGGTCTTATCGGCCCGAAACTAGCTGGACGATAGGTGGCCGCATATTGCCTTGCGACCATCTTGGGCCAGTTCTAGATGTAGTAGCAATACTATCGAAAGGTTAGACTGAGTACTAGAAGTTCCAGAACTTACGAGTCGGGCCGGTTCATGGCCCACACACCGAGGTGCCCCCGGACGAACCCAAAACCAAATGAGGAGGAGACGATCAATCTAATCATTTATTTGCAATAAGTTAGCCGCGCTTGTAGAATTCCGCGGTGAATTCGTAGATTGAGCGCGCGGGTTTAGCGGATTGCAGGTTCTTCAGGATGGCTTGCTTATCCGCATCGCTGCGTTCCTGGCCCAGTTTGAACTTTCCCTCCAGCAGCTCGATCTGCATCTCAAAGCCGATGATGCCGCCGATCAGGCCATTGGTGTAACTCTCGGGCAGCTTGGCGAAGTTGTAGCTGGAGGCGGGGCCCTCAAACTTGGCGATGAGCCGGGCGAGCACGTCGTGCAAGGCCTTCGGATCCGCGATGGGCTTGAGCCGTCCGGAGGCGTGAACCACGGCGAAATTCCAGGTGGGCACGGCTTCCGGCTTGCTGTACCAGGTGGGCGAGATGTAACTGTGCGGACCGCGGAACACGATTACCGCAGACTGTTGGCCGTCAAAACACTTGCTCTGCAGGTTCTGGCGCGAGATGTGGCCGAAGATGGTGCCGTAGGGCGCGGCGGTTCGATCCAGGACTGTCGGGATGTGCGTGATGCGGATACCGGGGCTGGCTGTGACGAGATCGGCGAAAGCGAATTCGTCCATGAAGTCCTGCAGGAACTTGCGGTCTTCGACGAGGTGCGGCTTGGGGATATAGAGCGAGCCGGGCGACGGCTCTTGCGCGTTCAGATCGAGTCCTGCGGCGGCCAAGCCGAGCAGCAGTTGGCGGCGGTTCATGGGTGGACCTCCCTTACAATGGGCTTTTGAATATCATGCCACGGATTCCGGATTCGCTGCACGCCCTGCTCGCGAATTTGATCGATTATGCGGGTCTCTACCCGCCGGCGGGTCTGGCTTTGCCCGCGGTGTTGGAGAACTACGAAGCGTACCTGGCGTCGCCGCAGAGCTGGATGCTCAACCGCCTGGTGCTGCCCGCGGCAAAGCTGCCGGACGCGCGTCTGCGGGACAACTGGCGGGTGACGTTACTGGTGGAGGGGGAACCGGGTCCGCTGCCCCCGCAGGTGGAGACGCTGGAGACCAGGCTGCCGCATGGGCTATCCCTGCCTACCTATTGTGAAGCGCCCATCGGCGAGATACAGGGAGCCTTCGCCAAAGTGCGCACCGGAGGATTGACGCCCGAGTCCATACCCTCATCGGAGGCGCTGGCCGAATTCCTGGGCGAGGCCGCAGCGCGCCGGATGGCCTTTAAAGCTACGGCGGGGCTGCACCATCCCATCCGGTCACTGCGCCCGTTGACCTATGCCGGTGACAGCCCGTGCGCCACGATGCACGGATTTGTGAATGTGTTTGTAGCGGCGGCGTTCGC
>Ga0182018_10004626_pt1 | contig 11477 bp, 14 predicted proteins | sample 812P2MmetaG_FD_120490 | JGI IMG/M metagenome (GOLD analysis project Ga0182018, IMG submission 120490) | Permafrost microbial communities from Stordalen Mire, Sweden - 812P2M metaG | ecosystem: Environmental > Terrestrial > Soil > Wetlands > Permafrost | place: Sweden: Stordalen | collected...
CCACCAGAGGAGGCGGTCCCGGCTTCGGTCGCCCTGCTGGGCTCCCTTCGCCGGGACCGCCTCCTCTACTCCTGTAGCGTAATGGAACCTCAGCTTGAGGTCACGAACTCAGAAACGGGGGGATTCGACGCGACATGCCCTGCGGAAGCACCCCGGGGCATTTTGTAACCAGCGCCCTTTCAAAATCTTTGACAGTCACCGTGGTTCTGGCCACTCGTCGCTCAGCACATGATATCGGCCGCCGACGTCGAAGCGGAGCTACTCAAACCCGACCGAGGCAAGCGCACCGGCGCCCAAAACATTACCCTGTTGCTGTTGTCGGTGGCCGCCTTTGCCGCGACCGGCCTGCTTAGGACATCATGGACCTACACCGTGATAATCGTGGTTGTGCTGTTTGTGCATGAGTCCGGCCACTGGCTCGCGATGAAGTTCTTCGGATATAGCGACCTCCAGATGTTCTTCATCCCATTCTTCGGCGCCGCCGTTTCCGGGAAGGACTCCAATACGACGGGCGCAAGAAAGGCCATTGTGGCCCTACTCGGCCCGGCCCCAGGCATTGTCCTGGGGCTCATCAGCGGATTCGTCTATATGAAATGGCATGAGCCGCTGTTTCTCAGATATGCCGTCACCTCTCTCTTCATAAACGGCTTGAACCTGCTCCCGATCTATCCGCTGGATGGCGGTAGGTTCATGGAGATCGTCATATTCTCGCGACATCCGGCCGTTGAGATCGTCTTCAAGGTGCTTGCGGTGCTCGCACTGGTCGGATTGGCCGTGCGTCTTTCATCGATATCCCTGGGGATCCTGGCCTTCGCCACCTTATTCCTGACCAGGGAGGCCTACTATCAGAACAAGATCGTCGGACGCCTGAAGGTGATTTCAGGCGGCCAGCCTGTGCCCAAGGCGGAGCATTTCCCGGTGGAGTACCTGGAAGCCATCCTCCCAGACCTCTCCGACGGTCTTTCGCGAAATAACGTGAAGCCAAAGCTGCTGGCGAATCGAGCCGAGTCGGTGTGGCGCAGGTTTTCCCAGCAACCGCCCAGGTTCGGGCCAAGCCTGGCACTTCTGGGAGCATACGCAGGGATCTTTCTATTGGCTATCGGCGGGGTGTTCGGAGCGGCATGGCTCAACAGGGCCTCGAACGAAAAGGCGGTCATTTCCCATCGGGCAGTCGCGGGCGGGAAGTCCGTGCTCGTTGAGGAACGATATTGGAAGCAATCCAAGATTTCCGAGGTGCAGCTGAACGGGGAAGGGCTCTATGAGGGACCTTCGACCTATTGGACGACAGCGGGGACGAAGCGGGAGGAAGGCTCCTGGGTGGGAGGATACTGGCAGGGCGAGTGGAAGAATTACGACACCAGCGGCAAGATAATATCGATCGTTACCTACGACAACGGGCGGCCGACAAGGTATCAGACGCCCTCGAACGGCGCCTTCGTCGACGTGAAGCCCGATCAATGGCCGGCGGCTACAAAGCTCAGCATGCAACGTTCGCCCGCGCGGACTTCGCTGAAGCTCCCGGAAAACTGAGCTCGGGTGCCCTTTCTTGAGAAACGTGCAGACGAAACGGCCATTCGAATTTTCAAGCCGTGCGCGAAGCTTCAAGTACGCGGGGCGCGGAATCTGGCTGACGGTCAAGTCCCAGCACAACGCGTGGATCCATGCGCTTGCGACGGTTGCGGTGGCAATTGCCGGGTATCTTCTTCGAATTTCGCGGATCGAGTGGAGCATCATCGCGCTCACATGCGCGTCCGTCTGGGCCGCAGAGGCGCTAAACACGGCGGTCGAGCATCTCGCGGACGCGACCACAAAGGAATTTCACGCGGACATAGGCCGGGCCAAGGATATTGCCGCGGGCGCGGTTCTCATCACCGCGCTGGCCGCGGTCCTCGTGGGGCTGCTGGTGTTCGGGCCGCACCTCCTCGTCTTGATTCGCACGTCCAATTGGCATTTGGGTTCCTGACCTCCGTCTATCGTTTCCGCGCTCCTTTTCCATAGCGGCCCCAGATGAGCCCAATTCCCGTCGCGAGCCATGCAACGCCGAGCGCCGCAGTCGCCCCAAATTGGATGTAGAATCGTCGCTGCCACTCCGCCAGCGCGGGCTGGTCCACGTGGTAGGAGCACATCCATGCGCAGAAGGCCAATTTGTAGGTGCTGACGAAGCCGGCCACGGTCAGGATCCCGAGCAATGCGATCAAAAGGCGGCGCTTCATGGAATAGACGGAGCGATGTTCGCGGCTCAGAAATTCAAATTCGCGGACGACTCCGCCATGCGCCTGATGACCGCATTCCGTTCTTCCAGCAGCCTGCGCATGTACCGCTCCAGAAAGAGCACGTCGGCGAGGTCGCCGAGCAGGCCCAGGGGCGATGTGTAATCGAGGATATCCCTCATCCGGGTGCCTCCGCCAGCCATCGCCTCGAAAATGTGGTCGTGATCGAGCCTCTTGAATGCGCCCGCAACCATCGAGTCGCGAAAATGCGTGGGCCGCGTCATCCCCACGATCCGGCTGGTCAGGCGCTGGCGGACCCCAAGATGAACCGCCTCCCATGTCACGTCCTCTCCCATCTCGATCAGGCCTGAAGTCCTTCCGGCGACCGCTCTCTCGCTGTTGCGCGCCTGGCTCCGCTGATGCACGTCGATGTTACGGGAGAGATCGAACACTCGTTCGATGGGCGCCGCTATCTCGGTGACTACCTCGATCTTTGGCATGGGAGCGCGCTCAGCTTGAATTTGCGGCGGGTTTGGCCCGCGAATTCGCCGCCCCGTTGGATTCGCGCCACCGCCCGCAGAGGTCGCGGGCCGCGCCCCGCCAGGCGGGAAACTCAAACATAAAACCGCGCCTCGCAAGTATGCCCGGGACAACCCGCCTGCTTTTGAGCAGAAGCTCCGTCTCGGTTCGGATCGCAAGGGCGCCGATCTCCAGCAGCCACCCGGGGGACGGAAGCCCCACCCGGGTCCCCCACTCTTCCCGGAGCGTGCGCATGAATTCCGCGTTGGGCAGCGGGTTCGGCGACGCCAGGTTCACGGCGCCCTCAATGGAATCCTTCTCGATCAGCCAGTAGACGGCGCGGATGAAATCGGTCTCGTGAATCCACGAGACGTACTGGAGCCCGTTGCCCGACCGGCCTCCGAGGCCGAGCCGCACCAGCCGCAGCAGGATGTCAAACGCGCTCCCGTGGTCCGGGTTGAATGTGATCGCTGAGCGAAGGAGCACCCTGCGGGTATGCCGGAGCTCGACGGCGCAGGCCGCGCGCTCCCATGACGTGGCAACGTCGATGCTGAAACGCCAGGTGTCGGGGGCGTCGGGCTCGGAGCCGCCCAGGATGCCGGTGGCCTCGTCATTGGGCGCATCGAACCGGTGCGCGTAAATTGTCGCCGTGCTCGCCTGAAGCCAGATCCGCGGCGGTCGTCCGCAGCGCGCGATGGCCTCGCCGACCACCCTGGCTGAGTTCACCCTGGAATCCATGATGACCCTGCGGTTGTAGGGGGTGTAACGGCAATTGACGTTGCGTCCGGCAAGGTTGACCACCACGTCGGCGCATTCCAGCTCGTCCGTCCACCCGCCGATCGAGGACGCGTCCCAGTTCACGATTCGCCATGGGGCCGCTGACGGTGGGTTCCGGCTCAGGACGACCACCTCATGTCCGTCCCTGGCGAATGCCCGCGCCAAAAGGGTCCCGACCTGCCCCGTGCCGCCTGGAATGACGATCTTCATTGGAAACGGGGCACCAGCTGCGCGACCGGTATTGTTCGGCCCGCCCTCGGCGCGCCATTCAGGCGGCTGGGTGCGCCCATGCCGACGCTCTGAAACCCGGCGGATGCATGGGCGGAACGCATCTCTGCATTACCGAACCATGGGCAGCTGGCGCGGATGAGACTGTCGTCAATCGCCAGAACGGACGGCTGGGTCACCGACCAATGAGGATGCGAGATATGAAAAAACCGGGACACCCCGCGGTGGTGCGTGTATGCCGTGTATTTCTCCAGGAGAAATCCGTCCAGAGAGCCTGGATCGACCGTCGAGGCCTTTTTCCCGTCGCCCGCGACCGTCACCTGGAACGACTTCTTCGTCTGCGCATCGGTCACCCGAAGGCTGGACCGGTCATCGGTGCCCCCTGTCGGGCAATCAAACCTTCCCCTGCGATAGGGCAGCCCATAGAGCCACGGCCCGATGAACAGGCTCAGGGGGTTGTCGATCCATTCGATCAGGAATTGAATCCCGGGCCCCGCGGCGCCGCGGACGTACGTGCGGACATTCAGAAACCAATTGTCGGATGCGGGCCGAAAAAGGACGCGGCCGAGGGTACCGAGAAGGAAACGCGCGGGGCGCATCCCATCAAACCGGAAGAAGACGAGGCTCACGAAGGCCCTCCCGTCGCGGCAGTCGAGTTCGAGCGGCGTGAACGGAGCCAGGTCGCCGGGCGGAAGCGCATAATGGATGAAGACAAAACGCGTCCAATCGGCCTTGAACATCGGGCGCCAACCATCGGGTCGTGCCGCGGCGGCATTCATGGGCGGAGCCGCAGCAGCTTGAGGATCCTGTTCCCGAGCCGGAGAAAGCGCACCACGGTCGGCTGGGGCCACTTGCTCACCTGGGCATACCACTCCGAGGTGATCCCGAAGAAATCCGCGAGCGCCTGCAGACGCTGGCGCGAGACCGGATCCAGGGAGCCCTCCTGGGTCTCGTCGGCGAGGCAGCGCTGGAGCAGCTCCTGCGTGGGGACGATCTCGCGACTCACCCGCTCGTTGAGAATGAGCCGGAACATCTCCCATACGTCGTGGAGCGACTCAAAATGGTCGCGCTTGTCGCCGACGAGGTGAACGAGGCGCACGATTCTCCAGTTCTGCAGCTCGCGCAGGCTCGTGCTCATGTTCGAGCGGGCAACCCCGAGCGTCGTGGCGAGCTCCTCGGCCGAGAGCGGCCGATCCGAAAGGTACAGCAGGGCATGGATCTGGGCCATCGTTCGGTTGATCCCCCAGCGGGTGCCCATCTCACCCCAATGAAGGACAAACTTCTGGCAAGCGGGCGATAGAGTATTCATCAATTTCTGTCATGACAGAACTAACAGAACAAACAACTCGATTTTTGGCCCCTTTTCGCTACGATCTGGATATGAACAACTCGCGCTGGGAATTTGCCCTCGAACGCGCGGGATGCCTGCATTTTGTCACGCTGGCGCTCGCATGCCTGACCCCCATTCCGCCGAACTGGGACGCCAACCTTGAACTTTTGCCGCTCGTCCATCGCAGGTTCGCAACTGCCCAGAACGTCTCGATAGGGGCGATGATCGCCACCCTGGGACTGTTCAGCATCCTCTTCGCCCAGGACATGGTAAGCGGCGTCCCGATCGCGCGCGCGGCGTGCCTTGCAACGGCGTTGTTCTGGGGCGGACGTCTGCTGGTCCTGCCGTGGCTAAGGGCCCATACCTGCCTGCCAACGCCGTGGCTCAGGATTGGGTTTGTGTTCCTGATGCTGGAATGCGCGACCTATGCAGCCGCATACTCCTGGCTGGCGATGCGGCCTGTTTCTTAGGAAGCGGCCGCCGAATTCGCCCTATCTCGGCCGCGTAGGCTCCACGGCCCCGAATTTCTTTGAAAAGCCGGCCACCACGAGTTGTCCTAGCCGTTTGGTCACCATGAGCTGCCGTCTCGCGACATTTCAAGATGACTTTGCTATGCTGTTATGCTGGGCCTATAGCTCAGTTCTAATGACTGGTAATAATCACAGAATGATTCAGGCCACTCTGTTCTCCCCTAAGATTGGGAAGATCCTGATTTGAGGATCACACTGTGATCACAGGATGCCTTAGAGGGGCCCCTTGATCCCTCATTTTGATACTGAGACCCCGGAGGTGATCAGCTTCCTACGCCAAGCCTCGAGGGCCCGTCGCCGATCCGGAGAGGTTTTGCGGTCCCGGCGGGCAAGATCCAATTTCAGCCGGAATTCAGCTCCTGGCTCGAGACGCTCGTTTACACGTATCCCAAGAACCTCTTTTTCGTCGGACCCTTTCATTACTTTTGTCTTTTCCGGGCGAAAATTAAATCCGTTCTGCTTGAAGATTCGAACGATCAACGGAATTGCGCGTCGTAGGCCTTCTGGACCGCTGAGAGATAAGTCATCGACAAACATAGCAAATCGGCAATTCAGGGAAATATTGCTCAACATGTTTTCGATGCGAATTAGTACTGGCGAAATGACGATTCGCGCTAAGACGGGGCTCGTCGGAGCCCCTTGAGGAAGTCGATTCTTTCGTGTCGTTAATCTGCATACTCTATCGGACATTGCCGCATTCATTCCATTGCTCAGAAGGGCACGATTGATCATACCCTTGCGCACCGAAGGGAAAAAATTCTGAATGTCCATCGCTATCACGATAGGTTGGCGAACGTGATTCTTCGCGGCAGAAATCTGGGAGGTACCTTTATGGCCATGCAGACAATCGTGGATTGGTATGCCGTTCAGGAAGAGATGACAGAGCTTACGTTGTGCGTTCTTTAGTATCGGGAACGGTTCCTCGATTTGCCGGACACCGCCCGATTTTTTCCGCTTAGGGTAGCATCGATACATGCGATGGGCCGCCGACAAAAGCTCAACAAACTCTGAATTGGAAATGCCCAAATCGGATGCAAATGATTCGTCGGTATGGGCCTCTTTCTCCATAAAAATAAATTTGGGTCTCACTTCTTATCCATCGCCAAACAGCAGAAAGTGCAAATTTTAAGCCCGCTATAACGATCGTTTTCGCGAGAGACGCGACGACCGAAGATTTTGCAGGCCTTGATAGGCTCTCTTTGACGCACTGCAATTTTGCAGTGTCGTCTCTAGATAGCTTACTGGCAACTAACTCAAACCGCTCGATTGTAAGTCGCGCAGATGAATCGTCGCCTTGCACAGTATGCTCCGCAGCAATTGCAAGAAGATGAGACCCAGATTTGTTTTTTCTCCGCTTTGCCATGCTGCGAAGAGACTTCGCGGCCTGGATGCGGTCAGATTTCTGAGTATTCCTTCCGAAGATTTTCATTTAGATTTCACCCCCTTTCTAGCTTTTCACATCGGCGGCGGAATGCTGCCGAATTTAGAAAAGAAGCGTTCCTCGTCGTTGGCCGAACGAGGTCTGCTTCCTTTGGCAACTGTGCGGTCGTGTGCCGCTGGCTCAGTTGACGGCGTAACCTCTAGAGCCATTGCGGACCGGTCGGAGCAATTAACCTTACGAAAAGGAAAGCTACCTCAAGCCGATCAACCGAGCTCAGAAGTCACTTCCGATTGGATGCTGCTTTTTGAAGGCAACAGAGAATAGAGAGGACATCTGTCTTCGAACGGATTCCAAAGAACGTTAATGCCGCCGAAAAGATGCGGCACCCGGAAACACATTCCCTTTGGCACTATGGGTCAATCAAAACACCACAATATGTACCAAGTTGTTGGCCTGCGACCACTACCTGTTGTGGTATTTGGCCAGCAATTGGATCAGCGCCTCCCTTGGCGTTAGCTTGTCCCATGAGAAGAAACGGTAGATGACGCCCGTCCGATAGTCCCTTAAAATAAGGCGAACATATCGAGCCGCTTTAGTCGTTCCCGGGTTTGACCAGTGAACTCGTTGCCAAAGAGAAATTGCCTGTTGAGAGCCATGCAGAGGGCCACCGACAAACAAGGCGAATTTTTGGCCCGGTCGACTGCCGTAAGGATCGCCTCGGAACCCCCATCATCATCCTTCATTGCGCGAGGCGTAGCCCCCTCGTTGTTAGTGCGTAAACCTGCTTTCCTCACGGCGACGGCGGCATCGACATGAATCGCTGGAGGTAAGACTGGTTGTCGGTGCAGAGCTTCGCCACCAGGTCGTCGGGGATCCCTATTTCCCGGAGGAGCGTGGCCTCGATGATGAGGCGGAGCACCGTGCACATGCGGTGTAGGTTTCGCCGCCTCCTCGAGTCTTTGTCCGCTGTGGGCTCGTAATGCGTCAGCTCGTTCCGGGCGTCTGCGATCGCTGAGGCCTCTGCCTTTGGCTTGATCCGCAATTTCGTCATGATGTCCGGGTACTCCGCAAAGAGATCCTGGAGCCGCTTTCGAAGCGAATGCTGGTTGCCGTATTTGAGTCGGCTCTTGAGCGCCTGACGAAACGACCGATCGAGAGTTTGTGGGATAGCCCCTTCCAGGAGCGGTCGGACCTTCGTGTCGTACTCAACTTGGTCGATGTACGTTCCGGCCCTCGTGTATCGGTGCAGCGTCTCGATACTCTGCGAGAGGAAGATGAACTGCGACTCGTGGAACTGATCGGAGTAGAGGGCGCAGTTATATAGGAGGAGCGCCGGCTCGAGGAGCACCTCTTTCTTGAACCATGCCTGGATCGCAGCATCGAGGTGGGCTGCGATAGCCTGTTCCGTGAAGAGACAGTAGACCGGATTCACCGCCGAGTCGTCGGGGTCATTGAAACCCATTTTCAATGCCATCTTGGAATATTTCTCTTGGGCCTTGAGGGCCGCGTCCTTTGCTTTGCGGAAGTCGCACTTCAGGGAGATCTCGCTCGGTGTCGCGAACCGTAGAGTCCCCACGCTGAGGAAGTCTCGAAGGCTGGTGAGCTTCTTCAGGAAAAACGACAGCGGCTTCGGGGAGCGAGTCTCGATCGACAGCCTGAGTTTTTCGGTGAGGTGGACACCGCCATCCTCATCCCGGCTAATGGGTATCGAGTGTTCGCGGTTGAACCGCAGATTCGTGCCGGCCCCCAAAGAGATTTTTCGCGCCTTCGGTATTTTGTACCGGACCGTGTAGTCGAAGCTCTTCTTATGCCGTTTGAGACCGAATCCAGTGTCTTTTGCCCAGATATTGGTGCCATTAAAGCAGGCCTGAATCTTTGTTACACAGGGACTATCAATTCCTTCTATCCATGCTCCAAAGATGGCGGAATCGAACCTGAGCTCGATTCGAAATATGCCGTTCGACGACGTTGTCTGATTCGCAATCCAGGGAAAGATGAGGGTGATCTGTGATGCGTCCATCGACTGGCCGCGCATGATGGGGAAGGACCATGTTTTCGGGACATATCGTCCCCGAGGCGTTTCCCCTACGAGACGGAGGACACCACCAGTCTTTGAGTCGAACGTCAGGGTCCCTGCGAACCTCTCGGTTGGCTTGTCGGGCCACCACCAGATCCCCTCGGTCGCGGGCGGTATAAACGGCTTCGAAGCCATTGGCACATATTAGCCCGCAGTTTGTGGCACGCTACGCGAATCGCCGGCGGCGCGGTCTGACTTCAGAAGGGGCGGATCCTCGCCGGCGGCCAGTACCAGAAGCGTTCCCTTCTATCACGCTAAGGGGGAACGAGGACTAAGCATTTCGGCCGCAGATGCCCCACCTTGGGTCTGTCGGGGCGTTTTCAACGGGTGAAATCCATTTTCATCCGTAGCTACGGCGGCGCATTATTGGCTGATAGTATCTAATGTACTAATGTTAATGGCTTTAGGTCGGCCCCATTGAGTTTTCGAACTCGGGAGTAATTAGACTGCATGACTAATCACTCCTTTCCCTCAAACACCTCCCTAGCGGAGGAGCGCAACCACAAGGCAGCGTCCCGCGCAAATCGTCGGTACCGCCTCAGGCAAGAGGTCCGTAGGGCCCCAGGTATCTCGACCGCGTACTCCGCTGAACGGAGATGGATGCCGGTCGCCGCCGGGCCCTTCAACTCCAAGCCATAGAAAATGGCGGAGAGCGAGGGATTCGGACCCCCGGTGAGTTACCCCACATCCGTTTTTAAGACGGCTCCTTTAGACCACTCAGGCAGCTCTCCGTGTACCATTTAATACACCAAAATCGCGTTTCGATTTTTTGTCCTAAGCGGCTGTACTAGAACCGTATCTGTGGCCGACCATTTTCTCGTTTTCAGCCTTTGAAAATGGCTTTCAACCGTAGCTTTTGCTCTCCTTTCGATGGGCATACCTCGACCCCGGGAAGGGGCCTGGAGGCCTAAAACCTAGGGTTCTATAGGCGTTTCATGCGCGTCCAGGTTGACGCTGGTAGATAGGGTATGCCTACACATCCTACCACTACCCCGCCCCTCCTCCAGGATCGGACGGTTGCCGCCGTGACCTCGAAGCGTGCAGCCACCTCAATGCTCGAGAACGAGCGACCGCTTCGCTTTTCAATGAGGGGTTTCTCGGCTTCTCCGCGAGCGAGTAGCAGATCCCGAATTTTAGCGCTAGCGTTCATGACGCGATGCCGTAGTCGATCCTCTTCAGGCGCGTGATCACGGCCTTCTTGCCCTTCACCGTGGTGCACATGTCGGCAGGAATCTTGTCGAAGCCGGGCTGTTCGCTAAACATCCAATTTGCGGCCCCGATCTCACTCTCGAAGGTGTCGAGCGCCACATTTTTAACGTCCGGATGCAGTTCACCGAACTGCCGCAGGCGCCGCAGGTAAATTTGGCGTATTCTTACCTCGAGTGCCACTGGCTTTCCTAAGTGTGCGATGCCTCGCCTCGCCATTATGGGAACACGCCGTGGGAGAGTTGGCCCAGGGCCAGGAGCACGGCCGCCTTTCCTTCGCGAGTCCGAGACAACTCCATGGGCGTCTTGTCACTTCCTAGACTCGGATGGACCTTGGTTAACCAATATCCGGACGATAAGCGCGTATGAAAGGAGTCCAGAGCGGCCGCAGCGACCTCCTCGTCACACATTGCCAGCTCATTGGCCAGGATCATGTGTTCCTTTAGCTCCACGACCAGTGTCTCGGAAATCTGTTCGGCGAAGGTCATTGATGCGCTCTTCTCGTCAAAATATTCAGCTCACGTGGACGTTCATTCTGGGACGGGCGTATTTCTCTTAATCTTGTCCAGAAGTACGACCACCTCCGCCTTGCCGAGGACCGTTTTTATCTCCTCGAGTGCGATCCTTCCTCTTCCCAACGACCACACTTTTTGCCTTCCGTCGAAGCCTGTCTGTGGCTCGGTCAACCATTTGACCGCGCGTTGCCCGTTAAACGTATCTAACGCCATTTGCGCCACTTCCTCGTCCATGGATTCCAGTGCCATAGCCACTTTCTCCATTTCTTTCATGTCATATCGAACCTCGAATGCGATTCGTGCAGCAGCCGTCCTTGTTTGCTGAGTTCCATTTCTCGAATCGGTGCTCCGGAAAAAGAGAAATTTAGACATAACCCAATGATCAATTAATGAGGCCCGCCGTCGCGAGTTCGTCAATTTATAACATGCGACCGGTCGCATCTTTTGTGTCCTTTTTTCCTGTAGCATGGCTGCGACATGTCGCAGCCACCGAAGAAACGAATCCGTAGAAAGGACCTGAACTGTGTCGGGAGTGCCGTCGCCCGCTTCCGCAGGGCGCAGGGTTTGACCCAGGTTGAATTAACCTAAAATCCGCAGTTGAGGCGGTGGCCTGAGTACGGAAGATGCTGCAAAGGATCGCCATGGATGACCAAAGCCAGACGGAGGCCATTCACCCGCTGGGTGAAGGAGAGTTCGCATTTCCG
>Ga0182018_10004627_pt1 | contig 11476 bp, 8 predicted proteins | sample 812P2MmetaG_FD_120490 | JGI IMG/M metagenome (GOLD analysis project Ga0182018, IMG submission 120490) | Permafrost microbial communities from Stordalen Mire, Sweden - 812P2M metaG | ecosystem: Environmental > Terrestrial > Soil > Wetlands > Permafrost | place: Sweden: Stordalen | collected...
CATCTCGCTGTGGCTGCCCGCCTCGGACGCGGACCTGCTGGCGCACCGGGACTGGATCGCCGCCGAGACCCTCGCCACGTCCGTCCAGGTCGCCGCCGACGAGCAGATCCGGCTGACCCGGGCATGACACCCGCCGCGGGGTCCTGGTGACAGCGAGCGGCGTGGCCCGGCTGACCGCCGCCGACTGCGAGTGGGCGGCGGAACTGATGCAGCGCCGGCGCGAGGCGTACGCCGCCTACTCGCCGGTGTTCTGGCGGCCGGCCAGGTTAGGGCGGCCGGTCAGATGCCGGGGGTACGGAAGCCGCCGATGCCAATGCCGAACTCCGCGCCCGCATCCAGCAGCGCGTCGAAAAGGTACTGGCCGTAGGAACGCTCACAGTGCAGCAAGTAGGAGGCGACTGTCCCGGCTGCGTTCTGCTGGTCGTCTCTGATCACGTCGGTGACCAGCTTGGCGACCGAAGAGCGGAATGCCGTGCCGTTGGGGGTGCTGGCGTCAGCCAGGTCGATGCCGCACATCTTGGCGAGCGTCGCGGCGGCCGGCCTCCCGGTCAGCCGCATCAGCGCGCGGCCGTGGGTGAGGTCCAGGACGGTCACCAGCTCCGTGCCCGCGTGCGCAGCGGCCATCTCTTCCAGCCGGTGCCGCAGCGCGCGCCCTTCCCCGACGGGGCCGAGGACTAGCCATTCTCCTGGTCCGGAACCGATAACCAGCGCTCCGGCGCTGTCGCGGGCGGCCCGGCCGAACGGTATGCCCAGCGCGCGGGCCAGGGCACCGTCGAAGCAGGCCCGGACCCCGGCCTTGGCCAGCGGCGTGAGGTCGGTCAGGAGGAGGCCGGCGTCACTGGGCCGCCCGGTTACCTCCCAGCCGGCCACGACAGCCGGCTGAACCGGCCGGACTGGGCTTCGCGCGATCACGTCAGGCACGCATCCGCTTCCCATCCGGATCGAAGTGAGCGAGCCCCTCCATCACCCGCGCGGGGATTCGCCGGCCATCCGGCAGCAGTACGTCCACCTGCGTTCCGGGCGTCGCCAGGTGAGCGGCGAGCTGCGCCAGGCAGATCGACCGGCCCAGGGCCGGTGACATCCGGCTTGAGGTGATGCGGCCGACGATGCCACCGCCGTCGCTGACGATCTGGCTGGCCTCGGGCGGAACGACGGACTCGTCGACGGGCTGCAGGGCGACTAGCCGCGGGTAGTCCGCGCTCGCCGCCTGCCAGGCCAGCTCCGGCTGGCCGGAGAAATCGTCTTTGTCCAGTTTGATGGCCCAGTCCAGGCCGGCGCTGAAGCCCTGAGTGAGGCCATCGGTGTCCTGGCCCACGATGAGGTGCCCCTTCTCCAGCCGCAGGATCCGCTGCGCCTCGACGCCGAACGGCCCGACGCCGAGATCACGGCCCACGGCCAGCAGCGTCTCCCAGACATGGAGCCCGTAGGACGCCGGCACGTGCAGCTCGTAGCTCAGCTCCCCGGTGAACCCGATCCGCCACATCACGCACTCGTCCACGCCCGCCACCCGGCCGGTGCGCACCTGCATATAGGGAAATGCCTCCGGGGCCAGGGCCGCGCCGTCCGCCACGCGGCTCAGCAGGTCACGGCTTCGCGGGCCGGCGATGTTCATGCTGGCGTACGCCGTCGTCACCGGTGTCAGGTGCACCTGCCAGTCGGGGTGCATTGTCTGCAGCCAGTTCTCGGCCCACTCCGCGACGGCCTCGGCACCCGAAGACGTGGTGCTCATCAGGTAGTGGTCCTCGCCCAGGCGGCCGGTCACGCCGTCGTCCATGATCACGCCATCCTCGGCGCACATGACCCCGTACCTGACCCGGCCGATGCCGAGCCTGGACCACTTGTTCACGTACAGCAGGTTGAGCAGCTTCGGGACGTCGGGACCGCGCAGGTCTAGCTTGCCGATCGGAGTCACATCGATGATCCCGGCAAACTCCCGGACCCGGCGCGCCTCCGCGGCCGGGTCGCCGTAGTGGTCGGGGCGTACCCAGGCCCCGGCAACCAGCGGCCTGGCCCCGTGCTGCTCATGCCAGGGCTGCATGGGCGAATGCCGTACCGGCTCGAAGATCCGGCCGGCCAGGGCGCCGAGCGTTACCGGGGCATACGGCGGCCGCCAGGTGGTGGTCCCGGTTTCGGCGATGGACCGGCCGGTGAACTCGGCCAGGACCGCCACCACGTTGACCGCCTCCAGCTTTCCCTGGGTCGGGCCCATCGTCGCGGTCGTATAACGCTTGGCCAGCTCGGCCGAGTCGTAACCCTCCTGCACCGCCGTGCGGAGGTCTTTCGACGACACGTCCTCGCCGAGATCCACGAACCCGTGCGTGCCGCCGTGGAACAGTTCCGGGTGCTCATCGACGGGCAGCGCGGGGAGCGGCGCCGGCCGCCCGGCGCGCCGGCCCCGGCGCGCCGCGCCCGCCGCCTTCCTGCCGACCGCGCCCGCGTGCGCGAGCATTTCCGCCAGACTGCCATCGCCCGCGACGCCCCCGGCCGGCAGCACGTCACCGGGCAGCCGGCCGGTGTCCGGGAAGAACCGCGCCGCGCGCTGGCTGTAGACCGGCCGGTCGCCGGCCATCGTCAGCAGCGACATGGGAGCGGTCCAGCCGGTGGCGGTGACAAACAGGTCGCAGTCAAATCGCCCGCCGCCCGCCAGCTCGACGGCCCGGACCCCGCCGCGGCCGTGCACGCGGATGACATCGCCGCCCCGCCGCGCGTCTGCAACAGCCGCGACCTCGACCCCGGCTCGCATCAGGTCATCGACTGCGGCGTCCCCGGACGGGTTCGCGCTGAGCACGACCGCGCGCTCGCCCGGCTTGACCGCGTACATGTTGATTAGTCTGCGCACCGCGGTGGAGAGCATGACCCCGGGCAGGTCGTTGCCGGCGAAGACGTACGGCCGCTCGATGAGGCCGGTCGCGGTGACGAGGACCCCGGCCCGGGCCTTGATCAGCCGCTCCGCCACGCCGGGCAGCCCGCGCTGCATGACCGCCACCCAGTTGCCGTCGTAGCGGCCGATGACCACCGAGTTCGCCAGCACCTCGATGGCGCCCTCCGCGGCGACCTGCTCCGCGAGCTCGCGGAGCGCCGCACGCTCGGCATCCGTCCCCCAGCGGAGGTGGCCGCCGAGCTGGTGCTCCTCCTCGACCAGCATCACCCGGCTGCCGTCGCGCGCGGCAGCTATCGCGGCCGCCATCCCGGCCGGGCCGCCCCCCGCCACCAGCACATCGGGATGGGCGTAGCGCTTGTCGTAGTAATCCTGGGCCGTGTCCGGCGCGATCACGCCGCCGGCCGAGAACCGGCGCAGCACATTCTCGTAGGCGGGCCACAGCCGCTGGGGCTTGATGAATGTCTTGTAATAGAACCCCGCGGGCAGGAATGCGGCCGCCAGCTGGTTGGCCGCTTTCACGTCGAAGCGCAGCGACGGCCAGCTGTTCTGCGCCCGTACGTCCATCCCTTCCTCGGCCAGCCGGTGCGCGCCCCGGACATTCGGCTCGTCGCCTACCTGCACGGTGCAGCCAGGGTCCAGGTAACTCGCGGTCAGCAGGCCCCGTGGCCGGTGGTACTTGAAGCTGCGGGAAAAGACCCGCTCCCCGGCGGCGGCCAGCGCTGAGATGATGGTGTCGCCCTGGTAGGCCGGATACGGCCGCCCGTTCCAGCTGAATGTCAGCGCCGAGGACCGGTCGATGACCTCGCCCGGCTGCGGGCCGAGCCGCATGCGCGCGGGGGGCGGCGGGCCAGCCTGGCTCACCGGGCCTGCTCCCGCGGCCGCGTCTCGTCGGTAGCCGTGTCGCGGTCAATGATGAAGTACTGCCGGCAGCCCGCCTGGTGATACCACCGCTCGGTGACCCAGCCACGGCGGTTGCCGCGCAGGTACAGGTAATCTCGCCACTCCCGCGGGGTGACCGTGGCCGGATCAGGGCGCGGGACTATCTCGCCCGCGTAGCGGAACTCCGATACGTTGCGGTCCCCGCACCACGGACAGGGCAGCATGATCATGACAATGCCCCCGGCCGGCCGCGGCCTTGCGCACCCGGCCTGCCGCGGCCTGGCGCACCCGGCCGGCCCCAGGCAGGCGGGTGGCAAATCTCAGTGGCCAACCGACGCCGCCCCCTTCTCGCCCAGCTGCCTGCCGTCGTGGAACCTGGCCAGGTCGAAGGCCTCGATGATCGGCGGGGGCTTCCCGGCGGCGATGCACGCGGCCATCGCCTCGCCGGAGACCGGCCCGGCCTTGAACCCGTACGTGCCCCACCCGATGTCGACAAGGAAGCCTTCCACCGGGGTCAGGCCCATGATCGGGGAGAAGTCCGGGGTCATGTCGCACAGCCCGGCCCACTGCCGGAGCAGGCGCAGCTTGGCAAGCGACGGCATCAGCTCAAGGACATGCCCGGCCAGGCCCTCGATGAAATCCAGCGAGCCGCGCATCGAATAGGACGGGTACGGGTCGACGCTGGCCCCGAACACCAGCTCCCCGCGGTCGGTCTGGCTGACGTAAACGTGCAGGCTGCCGGAGACCACCACGGCATCGAGGAACGGCCTGACCGGCTCGGTCACCGCCGCCTGCAGCGGGAAGGTCTGGACCGGCACCCGCACCCCGGCCATGTCGCAGATCAGCGTCGACCAGCCGGCCGTGCAGTTGACCACGACCGGGCTGGCAACCGGGCCGCGGCTGGTGCGCACGCCGGTCACCTTGCCGTGCGCCACGTCGATGCCGGTCACCTCGGTGCCCTGGTGGATGTGCGCGCCGCCGGCGTCGGCGCCACGCGCGTACCCCCAGACGACGGCGTCATGCCGGATGATGCCGCCGGGCGGGTGGTACAGCGCGCCGAGGATCGGGTAGCGGGTGCCCGGCGACACATCCATGTAGGGCACTAGCTGCTTGATCTCGGCCGGCCCGATGACCTCCGAGTCCACGCCCTGCAGCTTGTTGACTTCGGCCCGCCACCGCATGGTGCGCAGCGAGCCGTCGTTGTGCGCGAGGGTCAGGTGGCCGCGCCGGGAGAACATCACGTTGTAGTTCAGGTCGGCCGCCAGGCCGCGGTAGAGCTCCATCGAGCGTTCGTAGAACCGTACGCCCTCGGGGGTCAGGTAGTTGGAGCGCAGGATGGCGGTGTTGCGGCCCGAGCCGCCGCCGCCGATGTAGCCCTTGTCCAGCACCGCGACGTTCGTGATCCCGTGATTTGCCGCGAGATAGTAGGCGGTCGCGAGGCCGTGCACCCCGCCGCCGATGATGACGACGTCGTAGCGGTCACGCAGTTCGTGCCGGCGCCAGGCCGGCTTCCAGCCCTGCCGCAGCAGGCCATGCTTGACCAGGCTGAACGCGGAGTACTTCGCGGTGTCCGCTGGCCGCGCCGCAAGGCTCACCGGTCAGCTCCACGGGAACGGCGAGTTGCTGACGGGATGCAGCCGCCCGGCGGCGTAACGGGAGAACCGGAACGGCTCGAGCAGCGCCTGCGGCTCGCCGAGCAGTTCCCTGGCCACCAGCGAGCCCACGCCGATCATCTTGAAGCCGTGGTTGGAGTCAGCGATGACATACGCGTTCTCGCAGAAGGTATCGAAGACCGGGAAGCTGTCCGGGGTGAACGCCCCGATGCCCCCGGAGGGTTCCTTGCTGTAGAGATGGCGCTGCTTCTCGAACCGCTTCAGGCTGTGCGCCAGCCCGGAGGTCCACATCCGGGTGAAATCCTCGCCGACGGTGAACTCGGGGCTGGCCGGGCCGTAGGGGTCGATCGCGACCTCGGCCGATGGCCGGTCGACGATGTAGGGCTCGGCACCGCCCTGGACCCCGCCGAAGCTGAAGTCCGGCTTGAAGTAGATCCCCCACATCTCGTCGGTGATCAGCGAGCCGTCGATGTCGTCGTAGAGCGGGGCGTCGGAGTCCACGTGCACCACGGGCGGGAATCCGCCGGTGCTGGTCGTGAACGCACCCGGGTCGACCTCGAGCGTTCCTTCCTGCAGCGCCCAGTAAGTCCACATGGGCCGGCCGGGATGAACGTTCCCGCCGGCGTCGGCGACGTCGATGTGGTCAGGCAGCCCAAGCATCGCCCAGAAGTCCCGCACCCACGGGCCGGGCGCGATGACGACGTGGTCGCAGGCGATGGCCCCGTGGTTCGTCTCGACCGCCGTGACCGCGCCGCCGGATACCCGCAGGCCGGTTACCCGAGTCCCCGCCTGGATCGCCGCGCCCGCGGCCCGGGCCTTGGCTGCCAGGCCCTGCACCGCGCGCTTGTTGTTGGCGTACCCGCCCTGCTTCTCGTGCAGGACCGTGGTCGCGCCGGTGGCCTGCCAGTCAGGGAACATGCCGAGCATGTAGGCCCGGCAGGCGTCCGCTCCCTCTACCAGCACGGAGTCGTACCCGATGGCCTGCTGCTGCTCATAGACCGCCGCGACGTCCGCGTGCATGGCCTCGGGCGCCGCCTGCAGGAAGCCGACGGGATGATAGGAGAACGCTTCCGGATCTGATTCCCACACCGACACGTTGTGGGCCATGAGTTCGCGCATGGCGGGCTGGAAGTAGTTGTTGCGGATCGTGCCGCAGGCAATCCCGGACGCTCCTGCCGCTATGCCGGACTTGTCGAGAACCAGGACATCCCGGCCACTGCCGATGCCGCGCGCCTGAAGTTCCCTGGCCAGGTGCCAGGCGGTGGACAGGCCGTGCATGCCCGCGCCGATGATGACGTACGGGGCATGTGCTGGTGCGCTCACGGTTCAATCCCTGTCATATCGACGATGGGGCTAGCATCCCCGGTCACCGCGCAGCAGGTCAAGATCAGTTACATCCGGGCGCAGCCTTCAGGGGCAGCGGGGCGGCTACAGATTGGGGGCGTACTCGCGGTAGCTCGCGGTGACGCCGGCGGCGGAGCCAAGGAACGAGTGCTTCGACATGTCCGGTGAGTAACGGGATGCAGGCGGCGTCTTGCCTGCCGCCTCGGCCATGGCGCGCACGTGCTGCGGTCCGGCGCCGCAGCAGATGCCGAGATACCGCACACCGGCCTCGAGCGCAGCCTCGGTGAAGTCGCCCAGCTCATGGCGGGTGCAGGTGAAGGGGTCCAGCGCGGTGGGGAAAGCCTGCGCCCCGCCGCGGGCGTCGTCGCGCAGGGACTGGAACGAGGGCTGCGCACTGGTGGTCCGGTAGGGCACGGGCAGCGCCGCGACCGGGCACGACACGGCTGCGCGCAGCGGGGCCAGCAGCGGCAGCATGGTCAGCGGGCCGCGGATGCAGTTGAGGCCAACCACGTCCGCCCCGGCCTGCTCCGCCCGGCGGCACGCATCCACCGGGCTGGGCTCGTCGCGCAGGGTGCCTTCCCGGTGGACCGCGAACGTGACGACCGCCTTGAGGCCGGCCGCGCGGATGGCCGCCAGGGCCAGCAGCGCCTCACCCGCCCAGCTGAACGTCTCGGCGATGACGAAGTCCACCCCGGCCTCGGCGGCCCAGCCGACCTGCTCCTCGAACGCGGACCGGACGGCCCGCTCGGCGGCGGCCCCGGGCTCGTAGACGTTGGTGTTGCACAGGTTCCCGGCCAGCAGCGTGCCAGTTTCCCGCGCCACCCGGGAGGCGATGGCGAGGGCCTGCCGGTTGAGCGGCTCGAGGATGTCTTCCTTGCCGATAACCCGCAGTTTCTCCCGGTGACCGTAGTACGTGAACGCCTCGACCACGTCGGAGCCGGCGTGCACGAACTCGCGGTGCAGCTCTTCGACGACCTCCGGGTGCTGCAGCACGACCTCGGGGACGAACGCCCCCGCCTGAAGGTAGCCCCGCCGTTCACACTCGAAAAGGTAGCCTTCGGCGCACACGACAGCGCCATCCCTCAGCAACTCGAGCAGATCAGGCACACGATCCTCCAGGCTCCTATCGCCCTGCCACAGACAACACGCAAACCGCGGGCGACCAGGCGGGGCAGCGGCAACGCTTCGCCGGATGATACTCCGGCCCCGGCGCCAGGGTAATCAGCGAGCCAGCACTTCTCCGCTGATCTTCTGACGGCACTGCGGGCTGCCCGGCGGCGAAGATGTTCGGCCGCCCCGGTTCCGGGACAGCCTGGGCGGCCAGGTCGTGCCGGGGCCAGAATCAGTGCATACCTGCTGGCGTGATATCCCGATTGGAAAGGTGGCCGATGGCCAAGGACCGGCTTGTAGCGGTGAGCTACCCGGCAGATGCGGAATACGTCCGGATGAACTCGGCAGTCCTGGCTGCTGATGCCGAGGTCGCCTACACCTACGAGCTGGACGCCGCACAGCGCGTCCAGGCGCTGCGGCGTGCCGACGCACTGCTCGCCTGGGATCTCACCCAGGAGATTCCGGCGGGCGCCCTCCACGAGGCCTCGCGGCTCCGTTTCGTCCAGTTGCTTTCGGCCGGTGTCGACGCGGTCGACTTCCGGGCCCTGCCGGACCGGCTTCTCTTGGCCAGCAATTCCGGCGCTTACGCGGGGGCGATGTCGGAGCATATCCTGGCAATGACGCTCAGCCTCGCCAAGCGCCTGCCGCAGCGCCACGCCGCCCTCGCCGCCGGCCGGTTCGACAAATGGGCGCCGTCACTGGTCCTGGATGGCGCGATCTGCGCCATCCTTGGTTTCGGCGGGATCGGCGTCGCCACAGCGCGGCTGATGACGGCGTTCGGCGCGCGCATCTATGCCGTGAACCGCGGCGGCCGGACCAGCGTGCCCGTCGAGTTCGCGGGCACCCTGGCGGACCTGGACCGGGTGCTCGCAGTGGCGGATGTGCTCGTCATCTCGCTGACATTGACCCTGGCCACCCGCGGACTGCTCGCCGCGCGCGGGCTGGCACTGATGAAGCCGACGGCCATTTTGGTGAATGTGGCCAGAGGCGCGATTGTCGACCAGGGTGCGCTGTACGAGCACCTGCGCACGCACCCGCAGTTTAGTGCTGGAATAGACACCTGGTGGGATGAGCCGATCGCGGACGCCCCATTCCGCACCGACTACCCCTTCTTTGACCTGCCCAATGTGATTGGCTCCCCGCACAATTCCAGCATAGTTCCGGGGACCATGCTGTCCGGCGCCCGGCTGGCCGCCGAGAACATGCGCCGGTACCTGCGCGGCGAAGCCGTTACGGGGGTGATCCGCCGCGCCGATTACGTGGCAGCACAGAGACCTTGAGTTCAGTAGCGGTGGCTACGGATTGGTCGGCTGGCTGGCCGGGCGTGCCGCCGGCTGGGTCCGGACGGCGCTGCGGATCGGCCCGTCCGGGCCGCCCGCGCTGCCTGCCACCGCGAGCTGCGGTATGTCGCTGATCAGCCGGATCGTGTAGGGGTCGGCCGGGTGCTCGAGGATTTGCTCGACCGGACCTGACTCGACGACCGCGCCATTGCACAGCACCACGGCGGACTGGGCGATGTTGCGCACCAGGGCCAGGTTGTGCGTGATGAAGATCATCGCGAGCTGGCGCTCCCGCTGAAGCCGGCGAAGCAGTTCCACGATGACCGCCTGCACCGATACGTCGAGCGCCGAGGTGACCTCGTCGCAGATGAGAAGGTCAGGCTCGACGACGAGAGCGCGGGCGATGGCGACGCGCTGCCGCTCGCCGCCGGACAGCTGGTCCGGATACTGCGAAATGAAGTTGCGGCTGAGCGAGACGTCGTCGAGCACCGTCGCGATCCGCTCGGTCCGCTCCCTGAACGAGAGCCGGAGGAACTGCTCGAGCGGCTGGCCGACGATCTGTCCGACTGTCTTGCGCGGGTTGAGGGACGTGTACGGATTCTGGAAGACGTACTGCACCCGCTTCAGGACGTCCTTCGGCCGCTGGCGCGCGCCAGCGGCCAGCGGCGCCCCCTGGAAGCTCATCTCACCGGTCCAGTCACGGTGCAGCCCGGCGATGCAGCGAGCCAGCGTGGTCTTGCCGGAGCCGGACTCGCCGACGACGGCAACGCACGACTCGGCCGGCACATCGAGTCCGACGCCGAACAGCACCGGCGTCTGACCGTAGCTGGCAGACACGTCACGGAGTGACAGGACAGCAGGAGCCCCGGTCCCGGCCCGCCTGGCCAAGGCCGCAGGACGGGAGGCAGCGGCGCCACTGATCTCAGCTGTCCGCAGGCACAGCACGATCCGGCCGCCGATGCTGACCGCCTCGGGCGTCTGCACGCTGCAGCGGTCGACGGCGAAGCTGCACCGCGGCGCGAACGAGCAGCCGCCGCCGCGGCGTCCTGGCCGCGGCTGCTGACCCTCGATGCCCGTGAGCAATTCCGCGCGCTCAGGCGAGGGGACGGCAGCGAGCAGCCCGCGAGTGTAGGGATGCACCGGCTCGGCGAACAACCCGGCCGTCGAGCCGATCTCGATGATCTTCCCGGCATACATGACAGCCACATTGGCCACCAGGCCGCCGACCACGGCGAGGTCATGGCTCACGTAGACGGCCGCCACCCCGTAGGAGCGGCAGAGGCTGCGGACCGTGTCTAGCACGTGCCGCTGGGTCGTCACGTCGAGTCCCGTCGTCGGCTCATCGAGCACGATGAGCGATGGCCGGCACGAGAAGGCCATCGCGAGGCTGACGCGCTGCTGCTGACCGCCGGACAGCTGGTGCGGGTAGCGGCGCAGCATCTCGGGTGTCGCCTCAAGGGATGCCTCCCGCATGACCTCGGCGATCCGGCCGGAAGGGTTGTCGACGGTGCCGGGATGGACGCGGAGCGCCTCTTCGAGCTGCGTCCCGATGCGGAGCGCGGGATTGAGCGCCGCCGCCGGGTCCTGCGGGACGTAGGCGACCTTCGCGCCACGTACCTCCCGCAGCTGGGCAGGCCGCAATCTCAGCAGGTCCAGGCCGTCGAGCCGGATCTCTCCCGACCTGATCGACAGTCCCCTGCGGGCATGGCCCAGCAGGGCGAGCGCGACGGTTGTCTTTCCGGACCCCGACTCACCGACAATCCCGAGCACCTCGCCGGCCCGGACGCTAAAAGAGACATCGTTCACGACGTCCGGCCCGGCGGCGCCGATGCGGACCTCCAGGTCACGTACCTCAAGCCGGACCCCGGCCAGCGGGGGGGATGACGCTGCCATCTCGGTAACCGGCGGCTCGGTGCTCATCCGGTGTCCCTCGGGCCGAGGTCGTCAATGAGCGCCGCTTCCTCTGGCCGGCGCTCAACGCCGATCGCCACCCTGGCCACCGCGTCGGTGAACGTGTTCGTTCCTATCGTGAGCAGCGCGATCAGCAGGGCGGGCACGATTACGGCCCACGGGTTCAGCGAGAGGCCGATCCGGTTCTCATTGATCATCGTTCCCCAGTTGGGCGTCGGCGGCGGCTGGCCGAAGCCGAGGAAGGCCAGGCCAGCCATGATGATGATCGAATACGTCAGCCTGAGCCCTATCTCCACCATGAGCGGGGAAATCAGGTTGGGCATGATCTCCCGCATCATCACCCTGGCTGGCCGCACTCCCTGCAGCTCGACCGCCTTGACGTAGTCCTGCTCGGAAATGTCCAGGGTGGCCCACCTGAGCACCCGGCCGACGGCAGGCGCGTGCGACAGGCCCACCGC
>Ga0182018_10004629_pt1 | contig 11474 bp, 6 predicted proteins | sample 812P2MmetaG_FD_120490 | JGI IMG/M metagenome (GOLD analysis project Ga0182018, IMG submission 120490) | Permafrost microbial communities from Stordalen Mire, Sweden - 812P2M metaG | ecosystem: Environmental > Terrestrial > Soil > Wetlands > Permafrost | place: Sweden: Stordalen | collected...
GCCTCACGTGCGCCTCCCACAATACCCGGAACCGAACCACCCGCAGCCTCCAGAACAGACTGCGAACAATTCGGACAACTCATGCGCTTCAAACCGCGGACAACTCACGCGCTCCCAACACCGCTCCGTCCTGGGCTTGTTGCCCAATCCGAAGAACTCCATCATGCTGCATCGCACAATAACCGCGGTCCCCGTTCAGCCGATGGCCAGCACACCGCACAGCCAGTATTCAGCCCATCCAACCGGCCTGCTCGGGTCGCCTCTACGTAACCTCGTCTTCGGCGTCAGCTTCACCTTCGCGATCATGGTGATCTCCACCATCGCTTACCACCGCCTCGCAGGCTGGAGCCTCGGCGACGCCATCTACATGGTTGTCGTGACCGTCTACACCGTCGGCTACGGCGAGGTGCACCCTGTCGAGACCCCGCTGCTCCGAAGCATCACCATCGGAACGATCGTGCTCGGCTGCACCGGCATGATCTTCGTCACTGGCGCGCTGGTGCAGTTCATCACGCTCAGTCAACTTAACCAGGTCTTCGGTCACAGGCGCATGAACACGCAAATCGACAAGCTCAACAATCACATCATCGTTTGCGGGTTCGGCCGCATCGGTGAATCGCTGGCCAACGGATTGCGCGCCGGAGGTGCCGCGTTCGTGATCCTCGAACAGGACGAAGCCGGCGCCGAACACGCCCGCGATCTAGGCTTTTTGTGCATGCGTGCCGACGCCACCACCGAGTCCGCGTTGCAGGCGGCCGGCGTCATGCGCGCCCGCACGCTCGCCACCGTGCTGTCGAACGACGCCGCCAATGTCTTCATCACCCTCAGCGCGCGCAGTCTCAATCCTGGGCTGGAAATCATCGCCCGCGGCGAACTGCCCAGTACCGAAAGCAAACTACTGCAGGCCGGCGCGTCCAAGGTCGTGTTGCCAACCCATATCGGCGCCGAACGCATCACCGAAATGATCCTGTATCAGGAAACCGCGCGCTTCATCCGCGGCTCCGAGCGAATGCGCGATTTCGAACGCGTGCTGCAATCGCTCGGCCTGGAACTCGAGGTCGCGGCCGCGGCGCCTGGCAGCCCGATCATCGGCCAGACGATCGAAGCGGTCGAGCAACAAGCCAACGGCGCGTTCTTCATCGTGCAACTCAATCGCCGCGAGGGCGAGGCGATCACCCATCCGGATGGCAACACGATGATCGAGCCGGGGGACGGGCTGGTGATCGTCGGCCGCGGCGCCAGGGCCCGCGCGTTGAGCGGCCTGTTCGCCGCGCGAGCCTACCGGTTCAGCGTGCGGTGATGCAGGATCGCGCGTATGTCGTGCCTCCGGAAGCAGCAGGCACTCTGACGGAGGGGCAATGATTGGGTTCGGCAAAGTCAGGATTTCAGCACGGAGAATATGGAGAACCACGGTGGCCACGGAGAAAGAGTTACACACCCTCTCACGCGTCTGCGTTTAACTGGCACGGCCTGTCGTCAGTCCGGCACGACCTGTCGTCAGGTGAACTCCGGGGCCTCGGTGGTTCTCCGAATTCTCCATGCTAAATATCTTTCGGTCGCCAAAGCCAATCAAGGCCCGTCCGTTTCCGCCGCTCAGGCCGCCCGCGACGTACCAGGACTGGCGCTTGCTCGACGCGCCGAGGCGATGTGTGCACGTTGCGACATCTGACCGGGACTCAGTCGCCGCACCGGTGCGTGAAAAGTTGTCCAGGACCGGCGACCTCAGAAGCGACCCGGGTAGCACGCAACCCGGGCACGATGGGAGAACAGTGTGGGTCAGTCACCAAGGCAACCGCGATGATCATGCCTCAACGACCGTCCCGCGCCAGCCCGGTCTCCTCGGGCGGTCTGCTGGCCTCCCCGGTGCGCAACCTGCTGGCCGGCACTTGCTTCGTTCTGGCCGTGGTGCTGCTCGCCACGATCGCGTACTGGGCGGCGGGCTGGAGCCTCGGCGACGCGTTCTACATGGTCGTCATGACCGTCTACACCGTCGGCTATGGCGAGGTTCACCCGGTCGATACGACCCTGCTCCGTGCTATCACCATCATCACGATCGTGCTTGGCTGCACCGGCATGATCTTTCTCACCGGCGCGTTGGTGCAGTTCATCACGCTCAATCAACTTAACCAGATATTCGGTCTCCGCTCCATGAACGCGCAAATCGACAAGCTCGACAATCATGTCATCGTCTGTGGTTTTGGCCGTCTCGGCATCGCGCTCGCCCAGGAATTGCGGGCCGGAGGTACGAGTTTCGTGATCCTTGAGCGTGATGAAGCCACCGCCGCGCAAGCCCGTCATCTGGGCTATCTCTGCGTGCAAGGCGACGCGACCGACGCGGCCGCGCTGCGCGAGGCCGGCGTGATGCGCGCCCGCACTCTGGCCACCGTGCTGCCGAACGACGCCGCCAACGTGTTCATCACGCTGCGCACCCGCGGCCTTAATCCGCACATCGAAATCATCGCCCGCGGCGAGTTGCCGGCGACCGAAACGATGCTGCTGCAGGCTGGCGCGACCAGAGTCGTATTGCCCACCCATATCGGCGCCGAGCGTATCGCCGAAATGATCATGTATCAGGAGACCGCGCGGTTCCTCCACGGCTCCCCGCGCATGCGCGATTTCGAGCAGGTGCTGCTCTCCCTGGGCCTGGAACTGGAACTGATCGAAGCGGCGCCGGGCGGCAAACTCGTGGGCCAGACAATCGAAGCGATCGAGCGCCAGGCCAACGGCGCGGTGTACATCGTGCAGATCAACCGGCACGGCGGGATCGTGCTCAACGATCCCGATCACCAGACCGTGATCGAACCGGGCGACGGACTGGTGATCGTTGGCCGCGGTGTCAAGGCGCGGGCGCTGGAGGAACTGTTCACCGCGTGATCCGCTACAGCACCTGACGTTGCCGGAACGCGGCCTCGATCTCCGGACGTTTGATTTTGCCGGACTCGGTGCGCGGAAACGACGCCAGCGGCATGATCTCAAACTTGCCGACGTATTTAGAGATGATCGCGCCGATCCGTCGCGTCAGTTCCTCCGGCAACGGATCGCTGTCGATCTCAATCGCCGTCACCAGATTGCCGACCTCGTTCGCACTGGCGACGCTCAGGACGATGACGTCGCGGACTCCTTCGATCAACCGCACCTGCTCCTCGATTGGAGCCGGCGGGACCTTCACGCCGCCAATGTTCAGCATGTCGTCGGCGCGGCCCAGAACGACCACTTTCCCCGGCTCCGGCGTGAAACCGATGTCGTTGGTCACGTACCAGCCGTCGATGAACGCGGCTGCCGTTATCGCCGGATTATCGAAATAACCCTGGACCATCGTTTCGGACCGGACTCGGATCATTCCGGTTTCACCCAGCGGAACATTCCGGCCGCTGGAGTCGACGACGCGCGCTTCGACACCCGGGCACAGCGTGCCGATGCCGTCGTCGCCGACGATCGCGATCGGGCTGGTTTCATTCGTCGAATACAAATTGGCCACACGCGCGTTCAGCCTCTCCCGCACCAGCCCCCGCAACCTGGGAGTCAGCGCCGCGCCGAACATCTCGACGCGCAGCACATGCCCGGCGGGCGATGGCGTGGCGACCTCGACAAACCGCTCGGCGTCCCCCACGGCGAACATGGCATAATTCACCGCGCCCGACGCGATCAGCGGCCCGGCATGGCGTCCCAATGTGAACAATAACGTGCCGCCGAACTGCAACACACCCAGAGCCCGCCAGTAAACATTGCTGACCGCCAGGCTGTACAGGCAAAGGAATCTCGGATTCGGCAAGATGTCCTGTTCCACACGATCGATGCACCGCCGAGCTCTGAGCAACTCGTTGCCAAGCGTCACGCACATCGCCTTTTGCTTTCCGGTCGTGCCGGAGGTTCTGACGATCCGCGCCACGCTATCGGGCGAGATTTCTCGATCCAGCAGCGTCAGTTCCTCATCTGACACCACGGTCGCGGCGAGCGCGGCGGGCCATTCGGAGGGAATGACCTCGGTTCTCGGCAAATCCTCAGCGGCCGGCGCGCGGCTGGCGAGGATGATGCCACAGTGCCGTATGATGTCGTCATTCAGATCCGGCGGCAGCGAGGCGGTGGCCGCGCCGATAGCCTCGCACGCCAGCAGAAGCAGCAAATGCATGTAACGCCGCGGGTTTTCGATTCCCACGATCATATCCGGCCGCACCCCCAGCGCCTCGATCGCCCGCGCGCAACGAACGAGGTCCGCCGCGAACGTCCGGTAACTGACGAACAAATCGCCCTCGACGATCGCCGGCGCATCCGCGGAGTGCCGCGCATGAAAGGCGATATATTGCGACATGGAGCCCAGGACGGGGATTTGCACGATGGGTACTCCTTTTACGGTCTGGTTGCCTGGCGCCGCCGGAACGAGGCCTCGATCTCCGGACGGATGGTCTTGCCGGATTCCGTGCGAGGAAACGATCGCAGCGGCATGATCTCAAATCGTCCGACGTGGCGTGAAATGATCGCGCCAATCTGTTGTGCCATGTCCGCCGGCACTTCGTCACCGCCGATCTCGATCGCCGCCAGCAGGATGCCAATATCGTTTGGGCCGGCGACGCTCATGACGATGGCGTCGCTGACCGTGTCAATTCGTTTCAGTTGATCCTCGATCGGCGCCGGCGGCACCTTCACCCCGCCGATGTTCAGCATGTCGTCGGCGCGGCTGAGCACGATCAGCCTGCCGGGTTCCGGAATCATGCCGATGTCGTTGGTCTGGAACCAGCCATCGATGAAACACGCTGTGGTCATCGCCGCGTCGTTGAAATAGCCTTGTGCCATGGCATCGGTTCTGACCCGGACCAGCCCGGTTGCTCCCAATGGTTTGTCGCGGCCGGCGTCATCGACGATCCGCGCCTCGACGCCTGCGCAAAGCGCGCCGCCGGCACTGTCCATCGTGATCGTGCTGGTCTCGTTCGTCGCATAAGGGTTGGCGACGGGCGCGTTCAGCCGTTCCAGAATCAGTTGACGCAACCGAGGTGCGAGCGCGGCGCCGAACACCCGGACCTGCAACGAATGTCCGCCGGGCGGCGGCGCGGCGTTCTCCAGGAACCGCTCAATGTCCCCCACCGCGAACATCGCGTAATCCACCGCCCCGGCGGCGATCAGCGCACCCGCGTGCCGCCCGATCGTGAACAAAACCGTGCCGCCATGCAGCAGGACGCCCAGAACCCGCCAGTAAACCGCCGCCACCGTCAGGCTGTACAGGCAAAGAAATTTCGGGTTGGGCGGAATGTCCCGCGCCACGCTATCGATACTCCGCATCGCCCGGCGCAACTGGGCGGACCGCGACAACATGATCGCCTTCGGCGTACCGGTCGTGCCGGAGGTCCTGACGATACGCGCCAGCCGGCCGGGTGCGACGGCACGATCGAACAAGGTCAGTTCATCGACATGCACCGGGGACGCCGACAGCCCGGCAATCCAGTCAGGTGGGAGCACGTGCGTTCGCGGCGGAGCGTCGGCCGCCTGGTCGCCGCCGCTGAGGATGACGTCGCAATACCGGGCGAGTTCATCGTTCTGGCCCACCGCGAGGGAGGTCGTCGCCGCGCCAATCACCTCGCACGCCAGCAACAGCAGCAGGTGCGTATAGCGGCGCGGATGTTCGATGCCGGCGAGCCTGTCCGGCCCAATTCCCATCGCCTCGATGGCGCGCACGCAACGGACCAGGTCTTCCGCGAGTTTCCGGTAACTGACGAACAGGTCGTCCTCGACGATCGCCGGCTCGTCGGGCATGTGGCGGGCATGCCAGGCGATGTACTGGGCGGTTGAAGCGAGGTCGGGACGCGCCAGGGTGGTTCTCTTTCCTTGCCCGAGGTTGTCGCCCACGGCGGCACGGCCATGGTTATGCAAGGGATTCGACCGGTCACGCAATCGCGCCGAACGTCAACGCGGCGAAGTTTCGCTCAGTACGATCTGGCGTTCGGCATGGTAGCCTTGAAGCGCCGCCGCCTGGCCCGACGCGTCGGCCAGCGCGACGTAGCCGTCCGGGCGCAGCAAATAGACCGCGTCGCGTTCCAGCCCGGACTCCAGGTGCTCCGCGCGCCATTCGAACACGTGCATGGTCAGGCCATTGGCGGTGCACCACGTGACGACTTCCGCGGCGGGCGTTCCGTAGACGTGAACCTGCCACGCGATCGCGGCGAGCGAGGCATAATTATCGCGTCCGCCGAACGATACGTAAGGCAAACGATCACCGCCATGCACCTGTCCCGCCTTGCCGGCGCTGAGCGGAGAACCGCGGTAATTCAAAGTGAGCTGTCCGACGGTACGGTACAGGAATTCGCGTGCCGCTCCGGCGCCTGCGATTTCCGGGATCAGCCACGGCGCGATCCTGGTGCGCAGGAAATCGGCGATCGGTCCGGCGGCGGTGGCGAAACTGAACGCCCGGTCAGTGGTGGCGACCAACCGGCGCGCGAACGGCAACCGCTCCGCCTCGTAACTGTCGAGCAACCCGTCCGGCGCCTGTTCGCCGATCACCGCGGCCAGCTTCCACGCCAGATTGATCGCGTCGCCAATCCCGGTGTTCATGCCCTGCCCGCCCGCCGGGCTGTGAATATGCGCGGCATCGCCAAGCAGGAACGCGCGGCCTTTGCGGAATTGTTCCGTTACGCGGTGATGCACGCGATAGGTGGAGAACCAGTTCACCCGCCGCACCGACACCTGAAGATCGCGGATGGCGCGATCGCTGACATCCTCGAACCGCAGCGTATCGGGATGATCGGCGCGTTCGTCCCGCACCGTGCCGATCAGCCGCGCCCGCCCCTCGCCCGCCAGAGGAAACACCGCGAGAAAATCCGCTGCTTCCAAATCCACGTTCAGTTCGCCATTGAACGCCGGGCCGTCGCCCTCGACATCGGCGACGTAGAATAACTGGCGATACGTGCCACCGGGAAAGCCGCTGCCGATCGACTCGCGGACGATGCTGCGCGCGCCGTCACATCCGGCGATATACGTCGCGGCGCAGTCCTCCTCGGTGCCATCGGCATGGCGCAGGCGGGCGGCGACGCGATCGCCTGTGTCCTCGAATCGGACCAGTTCCGTGCGGCGTTCGACGCTGACGCCGAAGCCGGTCAGACGTTCGATCAGCAGGCGCTCGTGTTCGTCCTGCGGGAAGATGTGCAGGAAGGGATACGGGGTCAGGCCGGCGCCGACGTCCTCGAACGGGACGCGGGCGGCGCGCTTGCCTTTGACCCAAAGATTGACCGCCGGCGTGCGATGGCCACGCGCCAGCACGGCGCCGGTCAGGTCGAGCTGCTGGTAAAGTTCGAGCGTCCGCGCCTGGACCGCCAGTGCCCGCGAGGTGGTGCCCGGTTCGGCGGTCTTGTCGATGATGCGCACTTTGACGCCAAGCTTCGCCAGCCACAGCGCGAGCACCAGACCGGTCGGTCCTGCCCCGGCGATGAGAACGTCACAGTCGGCCATTGGGGTCCTTCGGGGTGGAGCGAGGGGCGACGCTCAGGGCAAGTGCCAGGCGGCGTCAAGGTTCCCACCGGCGCTTGTTTCTTCTCCGACAGTCGCCCAACTATTCTCGGGGAACAGGATCGGGCCGCAATGCGGGTCTTCATCAGCTACGCCCATCAGCCGCCGGAAAACGCCGCCTTCGTTGAGCGCGTGCGCGCCCGGCTGGAACAATCCGGGATCGAGACGTGGATCGATGCGGCCGAGATCAAAAGCGGCGACCCCTGGCGCCGCGCCATCGTCGATGGGCTGCGCACCTCGGACCACACGATCGCTTTTCTGTCGAAACAAAGCGTGCGCGACCCGGGAGTCTGCCTCGACGAACTGAACATCGCTCTGCACGTCAAAGGCGGCGCCATCCTGCCGGTGCTGATCGAGCCGGAAACCGAGGTCCAGGCGCCGCATCACATCGGCGGCTCGCAATGGATCGACATGGCGGCCTGGCGCGACCAGGACGACGCGTGGTTCGAGGCGCGGGTGGCCGGCATTCTCGCCGTTCTGACCGACCCGAAAAATCAGCGCTTCGCCGCCGAGATCGACGTCCTGGAGCGCGCGTTGCGCCCGATCGAGCAGGCCGCGACCATCGCGGAGAAAATCGAGGGTTTCGTTGGCCGCGAGTGGATGCGCGCGGCTCTGGACGAACGCCGGGGCGGGGCGCTGCCGCACCGGCTGATCTGGATCACCGGCGGACCGGGCACCGGCAAGAGTGCCTTCGCCGCCTGGCTCGCGACGTGGCACCGCGGCAATGCCATCGCGCTGAACCTGTGCGAGGCCGGGATCGATGCGCGCAACGATCCGGCCCAGGTGGTGCGGACGATCGGATTTCAGTTGGCTCGGCGGGCGGACGATTATCGCGGCCATTTACTGAACCGGCTGGCGAGACTGCACGACGCCAATGTGGCGTTGGCGACGCCGGACGACCTGATCCGGGCGATCGCCGGCAACCTCGGCGAGATCGACGCCAGGCTGCGGCGGATGCAGCCGGAGACGTTGTTCGACTGGCTGCTGGCGGAGCCGTTGCACCTGTGCATCGACGGCGGACGCCGGCACGACCGGTATCTGGTTCTGCTGGACGGGCTGGACGAGACGCTTCGGGACGGCGAGTGCCCGCTGGCCGATCTGCTGATGCAACGTGCGCGGCTGCTGCCGGAGTGGCTCGCGATCGCCGCCAGCAGCCGGGATGAACCGCCGATCCGCGGCATCTTCGACGTCCTGGAGCCGCTGCGTCTCGACGCGGACGGTCACACCGCCGATCTTCGTGTCTATGCCCAGGGTTGGCTCGGCGCTGACCAACCGGCGCTGATCGAGCGCGTGGTGGCGGCGTCCGAGGGCGCGTTCCTCTATCTGACCCTGCTGCGCCAGGCGGTCGAATCCGGGTCGATGAGCCTGACCTCGCCCGAGGGTTTGCCGCGCGGCCTCGCCGGCATTTATCGCCGCTGGTTCCGTCACCGTTTTCCCGATCGGGGGCGTTACGCGGCGGTTTATCGGCCAGTGATTTCCGTCATCGCGGCCGCTCGCCAGCCCGTGCCGCTCGCGGTTCTGGCCCGCGTTTTCCCCTGGACCGCACCCGAGCGGGCCGAAATCCTGCAAACCCTTGGCACGCTGTTCCCGATCCGCGGCGACGCCATCGCGCCCTTCCACGCCAGCCTGCGTGACTGGCTGCGTCCTGGCGATGACTACAAAGCCGACCCGGATTACATGGCGGACGACGCCGGCGGGGTGACCCGCCTGACCGGAGCGCTGTGGCCCGCGTTCACCGCCTGGCTCGATGACCCGTCCGGAGTGGCGCTCGACAGCTTTACCCGGACCGAACTACCAACTCTCGCGCTGCGCCAGACCGATTCAGCCTTGCGCGAGGCGATGGACCTCGCCGGCCCATGGGATCGCCTCGCCGCCGTCCTGCCCGAGCTCGTTCAGTCCGCCGAACAAACCTACGCCTGGGCCGAGGCGCGCGACTGGCTGGGCCTTGCCCTCCGCGCCGCGAGCCTGAGTGGTGCGGACGGATTGGGTCTCCGCCTCTGGGCGTGGGTCGAACTCGGCGATCTGGAAATCACCCTGGGAAGGACCGAAGCGGCGGAGGCGGCTTTCAAAGCAGGCCTGTCCGCCGCTGTCTCGTTGGTGGCCGCCGGCCCGAACGATCTGGACCGGCGGCGCGACCTCTCGGTCAGCCACGACCGGATCGGCGACGTTAAGATTGACCAGGGCGACCTGCCGGGGGCGTTGGCGGCCTTTGCCGCTGGCATGGATATCGCGCGGAGCCTGGCCGAGGCGGACCCTGGCAACGCGGGCTGGCGGCGCGACCTCTTCGTCAGCCACACCAAGATCGGCGGCGTTAAGGTTGCCCAGGGCGACCTGGCGGGCGCGTTGGCGGCGTTTACCGCCGGCATGGATATCGCGCGGAGCCTGGCCGAGGCGGACCCTGGCAACGCGGGCTGGCGGCGCGACCTCTCGGTCAGCCACGACCGGATCGGCGACGTTAAGGTTGCCCAGGGCGACCTGCCGGGCGCGTTGGCGGCGTTTACCGCTGGCATGAATATCGCGCGGAGCCTGGCCGAGGCGGACCCTGGCAACGCGGGCTGGCGGCGCGACCTCTCGGTCAGCCACAGCAAGATCGGCGACGTTAAGGTTGCCCAGGGCGACCTGCCGGGCGCGTTGGCGGCGTTTACCGCCGGCATCGACATCGCACGGAGTCTGGCCGAGGCGGACCCTGGCAACGCGGGCTGGCGGCGCGACCTCTCGGTCAGCCACGAGCGGATCGGCAACGTTAAGGTTGCCCAGGGCGACCTGCCGGGCGCGTTGGCGGCGTTTACCGCCTGCATGGATATTCGCAAGAGTCTGGCCGAGGCGGACCCTGGCAACGCGGGCTGGCGGCGCGACCTCTCGATCAGCCACGAGCGGATCGGCGACGTTAAGGTTGCCCAGGGCGACCTGCCGGGCGCGTCGGCGGCGTTTACCGCCGGCATGGATATTCGGAAGAGTCTGGCCGAGGCGGACCCTGGCAACGCGGGCTGGCAGCGCGACCTCTCGGTCAGCCACAACAAGATCGGCGACGTTAAGATTGCCCAGGGCGATCTGACGGGCGCGCTGGCGGCGTTTACCGCCGGCATGGATATTCGGAAGAGTCTGGCCGAGGCGGACCCTGGCAACGCGGGATGGCGGCGCGACCTCTCGGTCAGCCACAACAAGATCGGCGACGTTAAGGTTGCCCAGGGCGACCTGCCGGGCGCGTTGGCGGCGTTTACCGCCGGCATGGATATCGCGCGCAGTCTGGCCGAGGCGGACCCTGGCAACGCGGGATGGCGGCGCGACCTCTCGATCAGCCACGAGCGGATCGGCAACGTTAAAGTTGCCCAGGGCGACCTGCCGGGCGCGTTGGCGGCGTTTACCGCTGGCATGGATATTCGGAAGAGTCTGGCCGAGGCGGACCCTGGCAACGCGGGCTGGCGGCGCGACATTGTCGTCAGTCATACGAAACTTGCGCGAGTCAAATCGGACCTGGGCGACGAAGCCGCGGCGATGACCGAAATGCGTGCGGCGCTGGCCGTGCTCGATGGCATGGTGACTGACCACATGCATCTCGACCCGGGGGCGGCCCGATTGCGCGAGCAACTTCTGACGTTGTTCAACGGCTGAGCTAAAACCGCGCCATAAAACGCGATGAAGTCCTGACCGCGCTACGCACGCCTGGACCGGAGTTGCGAGCCGCCGGCATTGTCCGGCTGTCGCTGTTTGGCTCGACCGCACGGGATGAGGCCCGGGCGGACTCCGATGTCGACCTGCTGGCGGCGTTCGACGAAGCCCACGAACTCTCCCTGCCTGGTGTTATCGGGATTGAAAACCGGATCTCGGACCTGATTGGACACCAGGTCGACCTGATCGAGGAGGGTACGCTCAAGCCCCGTGTGCGGCAAAGCGTTAGCCGAGAACTCGTGCGTGGCTTTTTGCGACCCTGTTCGGCGTTCACCGGCATCATGCGGATCCAGCCGTAATAACCGGTGGGTATA
>Ga0182018_10004630_pt1 | contig 11472 bp, 9 predicted proteins | sample 812P2MmetaG_FD_120490 | JGI IMG/M metagenome (GOLD analysis project Ga0182018, IMG submission 120490) | Permafrost microbial communities from Stordalen Mire, Sweden - 812P2M metaG | ecosystem: Environmental > Terrestrial > Soil > Wetlands > Permafrost | place: Sweden: Stordalen | collected...
CCCCCGGCCACTTGGTTCGGCATGAGCACCAGAAGCTGCTCGAGTCGATCCGAACGTTGTAAGGGCGCAGGATTCCCCTGTCCTAACCACCTCGAATCGCAGTTTTCCGCAAAATCCGATTTCTCCCCAGCCGCAAAAATTAGCGCATCTCGAAGTCATCGTCGGCCCCTATGGGCGGGCCGTCGGGAGGCTCGGATGGTGGCGTCAGATTCAACTTTGAGGGATCTTTCTGGAATTGCTCGATTTGCGCCGCGCCGAAGAAAAGATGAGCGCGCTGCGCCGGATCTTGAGCGCCATTCACGCCGCCGGCCAGCAACTTTTTCATTTCCTCTAGGCGCACAGAAGCGATAGCGCGCACCTGATCGGTGGCTTTCGTATCGCTCGCCAGAACCATCAGATCATAGAGCGCCACGTCGTCCACAACGCGCCCTATTTCTCCCCGATATCCGGCGTCATGCGGCGCGTTCCATGTGGTCTTGAAAATGGCGCCCAGGATCTCGTCGAGGCCGGGGTTCGCCGCATCGCGCGCGTGGAATTCCACCAGCCGCGCGGCGCGTTCCCGGTTAAATAAGAATTGCAGCGTTTGCTGCGCCGCTGCTTCGGCGGGAGCGAGCGCGTCGAACGCCGGGTTGGTGTGAATCTTGAAGTCTTCTCGCCCGCGAGGGTATTCGACCGGGCGCGGCGGAATGATTTTCAGCAGCGACTCCGGCAGCGCGAGTTCTTCCGGCTTCAGCGTCGCCAGCACCGCGGCGAGCGCTCGCCGTTGTTCAGCCGGCGCGACAATTTGCGTCGGTATTTCGCCGTCGCCGCGCACCGCGAAGGTGTAGTCCATGCCGCCGACGAGTTTGCTCGCCGCCTCCACCTGATAGCGGTGCAGCATGTAGATCGGAACCAGCGCATCTTCAATCGTGGCGAGTGGCGCGCCTTCGCGAATATTATCTTCGCCGAAGCGGTGCAACGCCGCTGCACGAACTTTCATCAGCCGGTCGAGTTCATCGACCGCGTTCGCGCCGGAATCCCACAAGTGCGCCACGCTGCTCGATGAACCAGCCGGCCGCGCGTCCTGATCGGTCAGATACCGCAAGTGCCGGTGCAAGAAAGCATCCTCGAGAATTCCGTTCAGCGCGGCGTGCTCGTCCGTGCCCGGCACGAAGTCCTGGTATCCCCAGGTGATGGAGACTTTGTCCCACTCGCCGATCCCGGTGGCATACGCCTGCGAAAGATCGGGAACCCCGTCCGCGCCGAGCGTAACGACCGGCGGCGGATAATCCATCACCGACGAGCGATTGACCGTGCTAGCCGCAAAGTTGTGCTCCAACCCCAGCGTGTGGCCGACCTCGTGCGCCGCAAGCTGCCGCAAACGCGCCAGTGCCATCTCCTGCATCTTGTCCGGCTTCGGCGCTTTGCCCTTTTCGTACGGCGCGAACAACCCTTCTGCGATGAGGTAATCCTGCCGCACGCGCAGCGATCCCAACGACACCTGCCCCTTGATGATTTCGCCCGTACGCGGATCGACGATCGCCTCGCCGTACGACCACCCGCGCGTCGCGCGATGAATCCACTGGATCACGTTGTAGCGCAGATCCATCGGGTCCGCACCCTCGGGCATCAGCTCCACGCGAAACGCATTCTTGTAACCCGCCGCCTCGAACGCCTGCTGCCACCAGTTAGCGCCCTCCAGCAGCGCTGAACGAATCGGCTCCGGCGCCCCGCGATCCAGGTAATAAACGATGGGCTGCACGGCCTCGCTCACCGCCGCCTTCGGATCTTTCTTCTGCAAGCGATGCCGCACCGCGAGCAACTTCACGATCGGTTCGCTGATCGGCGTGGCGTAATCCATGTACGAAATCCCGAAGAAACTCGACCGCGGATCGAACGCGCGCGGCTTGTACCCCGGCGGCGGTAACTGCACGAACGAATGATGCTCGCGCACGGTGATCGATTCCGGCGAAGGCGTCACGTCTTTCACCCACTGTCCAGGCTCGTCGCCCGCGAACGTCAACGTCGCTTCGACTTCGGTGTTTAGCGGAAAATTTTTTGTCCGCGGCAAATACAACGCGCACCGCGAATCGTCCAACTTGTAGGAACCTTGCTTGGTCCGCCGCAGCACTTCAGGAACGTGATGCGCATCGCGCAGGAAAAATTTCGTTGCGTCGACCAGCACCCGCTCGCCATCCTCCGCCTCCACGGCAAAGCCCCAGAGTGCCGACTCCGCAAACGAGTCGCGCACCGCCCGCCGTTCGTCCTCATCGTTGCTGACCGCGCGATAATCCAGGTTCGACTGAATCAGCAGCACCTTCGGCCCGCTGCGCTCAAAGCGCACAATCCGCGTAGCCCCCAGCTGCCCGCGATCCAACCCAATATCGTTCGAGCCGACGCCCGCCGGCAGCGCGCTTTGGTACAAGAATTCCGTCCCCCACTTGTCGACCTCCAGCCAGAGCTTCCCGGCCTTCGCGTCCCAATAAAGATTGAAGTACCCGGTCAGCTTTTGCGCCCCCGCGGTCTTCTCGGCGATGGTAGCGGAGGCCTTGGCGTCGTCGGCACTCGCAGTGGTCGCCCGCTCGTAAGCGCCGGGCTTTAGCCCTGCGCTGACGCAGCTCGCGGCAAGCAAACCGCCCGCGATCAATCCGACCAAAACCTTTGACATGTTCTGTGTCTCCGAACTGACTGGTAGCGCCGGCATCTTAGGCCAGCTCCGGCGCATTCATAACGGCGCAAACGTTTTACCTCAAATCTGGTCCGCGCCGGCACAAAATCGCGCTGTCCATCTCTGCTATACTGAATGTTCTACGTAAGGCGCGGGCCGGGTGCCCAACACGCCGGTGTCGCGTGTGGGTCTGCACTCAGCAGCGTCCGGAAAAAAAAGCCAACTTGCCAAAACTTCGCATCTCGATCGTCAAATATCTGAACACCACCCCGCTGGTCTGGAGCTTCACCCACGGCCCTCTTAAAGGTAAATACGACCTCTCTTTCACGGTCCCGTCCCTCTGCGCCGAGGCCCTGCGCACCAACGCCGTCGACATCGCCATCATCCCCGCCATCGAGTACCAGCGCATCGATGACCTGGTCATCCTCCCCGACCTGGCTATCGCCAGCAAAACGCGCGTCCGCAGCCTGCTGCTCGTCTCCAAGCTCCCGCTCGAGAAAGCCCGCAGGATCGCGCTAGACAGCAGTTCCCGCAGCACCCAAGCCCTGACCAAAATCCTTTGCCAGCAAAAATGGAAGATCGCTCCCGAATTTTTCGAGATGCCGCCCGATCTCCCCAACATGCTCCTGCGCGCCGACGCCGCCCTGCTGATCGGCGACCCCGCCCTTCGCCTCAGCCTGGCCACCGAGTCCGGCACCCGCCGCGGCGAAGCCGGCGAACAAATCTGCTCGGCCGCCAGCGCCAACCTGGCCGCCTTACCCGGCAGTCAAGCGACCGCTGTCCTCGACCCTGACACCACCCTGCACATCTACGACGTCGTCGAGCAGTGGCGCCGCCTCACTAGCCTCCCCGCCGTGCTGGCCGTCTGGGCCGCCCGCCGCAAAGTCGCCACCCCTGAAGTCGTCGCCGACTTCCAGTCCTCCCGCAATTACGGCCTGCGCCGCCTCACCGAAATCAGCACCCAGGCCGCCGCCGATCTCAACCTCCCCGCCAACAAACTCCAGCGCTACCTGACCGAAAACATAAATTTCACCCTCGACGAAGAAAACCTCCGCGGCCTGACCGCCTTCTTCCAAGCCGCCGCGGACCAAAACCTGATCTCCCAACCCCAAGCCAAGCCCATCGACCTGGCCACACCCCGCCCCGACCGCCAACGCGATACCGCCGCCTACGCCAAATCCCGCTAGCCCCAATCCTGCCCACCACAGGTAGCGCCGTCATCCTGCCGGCCCGTTCCGCCCTTCCTGTTTCGTGTAATCAAAATGGAAGGATTTCGATGGACGCGCCCGTCCATGCTTCGATGCCGCACGGCCGGATGTTTTGTTCCCATCGGCGTGAAAAGGAGTGGTTTGCGCGGAAAGCGACCTGCCTTGCAACGTTTTCATTCTTCGTTCCGTTCGAACATTTCGAATCTGGATGCCTTAGCGTCTCGGGGTACATTGCGGCTAGAATAGAAGCTTCGTACGAGGTTTCCTTGTGGGACTGACCAAACAACAAGCGATGGAGATGTTGGAGTCCGATGACCTGGTGGGGGTCGGAATGGAGGCGCACCAGCTGCGGCTTGAGAAGAACGATCCGCGGGTGGTGACTTACCAGATCGATCGGAACATCAATTACACCAATTTTTGCACTGAGTATTGCTCGTTCTGTGCGTTTTACCGGCCGATGGGGGCCAAGGATGGGTACATTCTTTCGCTGGAAACGATTTACGCGAAAATCGAAGAGATGCTGGAGCTGGGCGGAACCGGAATTTTGCTGCAGGGCGGGTTGCATCCGGATTTGCAGATCGGCTACTACGAAAATTTGCTGCGTTCGTTGAAAGCGCGGTTTCCGCAGGTGCATTTGCACTGTTTTTCGGCGCCGGAAATTTTGTGCATCGCGGATGTGTCGGAATTGAGCGTTCGCGAAGTGATCCAGCGGTTGATGGACGCGGGGTTGCAATCAATTCCAGGCGGCGGCGCGGAACTGCTCGACGACGAGATTCGCTCGAAGATCGCGCGGTTGAAGTGCACCAGCGACGACTGGGAACAAGTGCACCGCATCGCGCATTCTCTCGGGCTGCGCACCACCGCTACGATGATGTTTGGGTGCGGCGAGGAATTGAAGCATCGCGTGAATCATCTGGAACGCATTCGGCGCATTCAGGAAGACACCGGTGGATTCACTGCGTTCATCCCGTGGATTTTCGCGGCCGAGAATACGGCGCTGGGGAAGAAAGTGCAGGAGACTACCGCAGTCGATTATCTGAAGACTTTGGCGGTGAGCCGGCTGTATCTCGACAACGTCGATCATATTCAATCGAGCTGGCTGACGCCGGGAATCAAGGTGTGCCAGGTGGGACTGCAATTCGGCGCCGACGACGTCGGCAGCATCCTGATCGAAGAAAACGTCGTGTACGCCGCCGGCGTGAGAAACCGCACCAACGAGAACGAGCTGCGACGGATTATTTCGGATGCGGGATTTATTCCGGCGCAAAGGGACACTTTGTACCGGTCGTATGCGTTGAAGTAGGGATGGAATAGAGGGAAAATCCGCACCCCTAAAAGGCCCGGTGCGCGGCACCCAGGACCCGGACCTCGGCAGCGGTTCCTTGGCGTCCTACGCGGCCAGGAATGACCACAGACCCAATCAGGTAGATTTTGGGGGCAGCAGGCGGAGGAGGACATCGACTTCGACGCCGTCGGGCAGGTCTACGTCTTCGAGCAAGTAGAGGACGCCGCTGCGGAAGCGGGCCCGGATTTTGCGGACTTCGCCCACTGGCCCGCGGGGTTCCGATTTTGGCGTCGGGATCGCGGCGAGCTTGGCGGATTTGGGCGCGGCGCTTTCCACTTCGTCCATGGCTTCGTTGGCGAGGGCGTCGGCTTCGCGATTCTGTTCGCGGTAGACGTGGTCGATGCGGAAGGATTCGAGGGCGGCGGCCATTTTGCGGGCGCGCTCATAGAGTGGTTGCAGTTCCGGGCTCCGCACTTTGTACTGGCCGCGCATCTGCTTGACTAGCAGCTCGGAATCGGATTCGATGCGCAGCGCTTTGATGCCTTGCGATTGCATGTAGTCGAGCGCGGCGATCAGGCCGTAGTATTCGGCGACGTTGTTGGTCATGCGGCCGATGTATTTTTTGAGCTTGGCGACGATTTCGCCTTTGGCGTCGCGAATCACGACTCCGTAGGCAGCGGGGCCGGGATTGCCGCGAGAGCCGCCGTCGATATTGGCGCGATAGGCGGCGGTGATGATTTTCGCCTCGGGCGCTCCGTCAGCGAAGAGTCCCGCGGCGGGGGAAGTGGGCAAGCGTTTAGCCATTAGGAGCACTCAGCCATTAGCAAGGATTAGCCATCAGGAAGAAGTTGACGCGGAGGCCGCGTTGCCAGATTCGGCTTCTAGATTGTGCGGGACGACCGGCTCGAGAGAATAAAGGATCAAGCCGCAGCTTTCACAGCGGAAGACTTCCTCGTCATTGGCATCTTGCACGAGTAATTGCAGGATGTGGGGCAGAACGCGCATGCCGCAGCCGCGACATTGGCCGTCGCGTGCCAAGGCCAACGCGGTACCGTTGTGGCGCTTGGCGATGCGGTCGTAGAGTACGCGCAAATCTTCGGGGATCGGAGCGAGGGCTCGTTCGCGCTCGGCTAGCGCGGCGTCGAGTTCTTTCTTCTTCGCGGTTTGCTGCGTTTCGATGTCTTTGCGCTCGATGGCTACGGATTGTTCGGCTTGCCTTAGGTTGGCTTCGGAATTCTTGACACGGCGCTCGACGTCTTCGCCAGCCATCATGATTTCCAGCTGGCTGTCTTCGGCTTTGGCCATTTCGGCTTCGGCGTTGGCGATTTCGTGTTGCAGCGCTTTGTAGGCTTCGTTGGTCTTTACGGCCCCGCTCTGGTCGCGGTATTTGCGGGCGCGTTCCTTCCACTGATCGACGTCTAACTCAAATTTTTTGCGTTCTTTCAGACCGTTGATGTGGGCTTCCTTGGCGGCGGCCACCGCGGCGCGGGCGCCGTTGAGCTTGAGGTCGGCCTCGCGGATGCGCTTGGGGAAGGTGTCGAGTTCGGAGCGCAGGGCGGCGATGTGGTGGTCGACGGTTTGGAGATCCAGCAAACGGGGTATGGCGGGATGCATGAAAGGCAATTCTAGCATACGAGAGGGAGGTTGGATGGGCCGGGTTCGCATCCGGAGGTGGGCGAACAGAGAAGGTGAAGATCGACGGCGACGAAAAATCAGGGGTGGGTTTGTAGGCGACCTTGCCGGGTGGGGGCACAGCAGTGCTGTGCCTTTACAAGATCCCGGTCGTTGCGTGATTCCCTGCACGACCAGTTCGAGTTATTCGGCGGTGCGATGCTATTGCGCTCGCCTGCGTCGCGGCTAATGCGCGGCGGAGGCGTCGCGGCGGATTAGCGTGGCGTCGAGGAAATAGCCGATGCCGATGGCCAGGGGGATGATGCCAAAGGCGGCGGCGACCCAGGTGTCGGGTTCGCGCTCGATCTGAGCGATCAGGGCGAAAGTGAGGATGTAGCCCAGTGCCCCGCTAACCAGCAGGATGCCGGAGCGGCGGGAGCGGGCGGTTTCGGACAGTTCGGCGGCCATCGAAATGTCCGCGCCTTTGGCGATGGCGGCGAGGCGCTCCTCGGTGCGCAGCTTGCGCACACGGTAGTAGGTGTACATGGCGCCGAGGGGGATACCTAAGCTCATGATTACGGCGACTAGACCGATGAATTGACCGTCCATAATTGCTCCTTCGTTCTTGTGCGCCAGCGGCGCTTACTGCGGGGAATTGATGCTGGGGCCCTGTGTCATCTAAAGGTACGCGGAGGGAGTGGGAAAAGTTCCCCGCGCTTAAGCGTGCCCCGCCGATTTGAGTTTGCGAATAGACGCCAAGATCGTTTTCGGGGGCAGATTTATTGCCGCGCGGCGGGCTTTGTGCCGGGGTTGGCGCCGGGCGGAGCCCTTCCAGAGTCAGGATAACGATCCCCGCCCCTGCACGTTATTGCTGCTGGTTAGTTCTGTTCGTGGACTTGCATGGTTTGGTCGATGGCTAGGGTGGGGTAGCGAACGGGGGAACCTGCTGCAGCGGGAGCGTGGTTTGCAATCGCGGTGAAATCGCCGCCGGCGCATTGCACTGTGTAGGTGTAGCCGTCGCGTTCAGGGCGCTGCATGGTGAGGGATTTTGAAGAGATGAGTTCGTCGATGGAGGCACAGTGATCGTTGAGGGCCGTGAAGCTGCGCTCGGCTTGGGCGATTTGCAGCAGGTCGCCGCGAACGCCGGTGAGGCTGATGGCCTGGGTTGGGGCGGTGCCGAGGTCGGAGACGGGCATCTTCTTCAGGGAATACTGATAGATGCCGAAGGCCATTCCAGCGGAGACGAGCAGTAGGGCTAACACACGCATAAAGGCATTGTGTTGCGGCTCGTCGCGCGGTGCAACGTCGCGGTTGGCGCTTGTGCGGTAGGAAACAACGGTCGAGGTTTGGGAGCCGGGCTACAAACCGGCTGGTAAACTCGCTTTACCGCGCCAAACCCTTCCCGGTGACACGTTCGGTCTGAAAAATGAACCCCATCACTATGCCAGTGGATCTCGGCTTGATTGAGAAATTGCGCGAGGAAGAACTCGAGGAAGCACGGTCGATTCAAAGCGGCATGCTGCCAACCGAGCCGCTGAATCGCGGCAGGGCCCGGATTTCCCACGAATTTCAGCCAATCGCGGAAGTTGGCGGCGATTTCCTGGATTATTTTGAACTCGCCGACGGGTGCATTGGCTTGTACCTGGGGGATGTGTCCGGCAAGGGCCTGCCGGCGGCCATGTATGCGGCGCTGGCGGTCGGAACCTTGCGCGGGGTACATAAAACAGGGCAATCGCCCGCGGCTGTATTGTCCACATTGAACCGGAGACTTTTGCTCCGCGGGGCCTCACGGCGGCACGCCGCGATGCAATACGCCGTTTTCGATCCCCGCACGAACCAGATGCAAATCTCCAGCGCCGGCATGCCGGGCCCCTTCCACCTCTCGCCGCAAGGGTGCCGCGTGATGGAAATTCAGGGGATGCCACCTGGCCTTTTCGATCCATCGGTCGAATACGAGACACAGAAGATAACCATTGGGCTGGGTGATTCGGTGCTCTTTTTTACCGATGGAATCTCAGACGCATTCAGTATGGACGGCGAATCGTTCGGGATCGAGCGATTGCAGGTGGTGTGCGAGGCGTATCGCGAGAGTGCGCCGCCAGAGCTTCTGGGACACTTATTTTCGGAGGTCGAGCTTTTCACGCAAGGGCGAGCGCAGCATGACGACATGGCGGCAGCCCTTTTTCGTCTGGAAGGCGTTTAGACCGGGCGGCATGCACCCGTGCAACGGTATTCGGCCGGATAGCGTCGAACTAATGTTGCCTACGCAGCGACCTCCAGTGTCTTGTGTGCTTTGTACGCTCTCAGCTGCTGTCGTACACTGAATGATTCGTGGACCCGTCTAAGAGTAAGTGAGGATTGCTTTGAGCAAATCGATTCGGAATAGAGTGTTTTCCATGTGTGCGGCGCTGAGTTTGCTGGCGCTGCTGGCTTCGGTGAGCGTACGCGTCGCGCAGGCTGCGCCGCCGGATACGCCGGCCAAGCGATCGCCGCTGCTGGCAGCGATGCAGGCGGAGCTGGACCGCTCGTTTAAGACATTGAGCGCGCAGGATCCGCCAGCGTACTACATGGGCTATACCATCACCGATACCCAACGCGCGGAAGTTTCGGGCTCCAACGGGGCGCTGCTGAACAGCAGTGAAAATCGCAACCGTTGGTTGGAAGTTTCGGTGCGTACGGGCGGCTACGACCTGGACAACACACATAAGGTGGGCGCGCGTCAGGAAGAGCGCGGCGGACCAGGTGAACCCGTGGCGATCGACAACGACACCGAGGTTTTGCGACGCGCCATCTGGCTGGAGACCGACAAGCAATATAAATCGGCGGCGGAAGCGCTGATCAAGATCAAAACCGGCAAGGAAGTGAAAGTGGAGACCGCGGAAGGCGCGGCGCCGGACTTCACGCACGAACAACCGCACACCTACATCGGTCCGGAGACTTCCTTCCAGTTGGAACGGAAGCCTTGGGAACAGAAAGTGCGCGCTTATACCAAGGAGTTTCGTTCTTCTCCGGCGGTCATCAACTCGATCGTGACATTCACGGCGCAAGCCCAGAACGCCTACCAAATTACCAGTGAAGGCACGCAACTGCAGTTCGGCCAAATCCGCTACCGGTTGGAGTTGTTCATCCAAGGAAAAGCGCCGGACGGGATGGACCTGGACCGCTACTACAATTTTGACTGGGTAAATCCCGCGGATGCGCCGGACGACAAGGCGGTTTTTGCGGCGGGCGCGACGATGCGCAAGGAATTGGAAGGACTGGTTGCCGCTCCCATTAACGAGCCTTCCGTCGGACCTGCGTTGTTGACCGGGCGCGCGGCGGCAGTTTTCTTCCATGAAGTTTTCGGACACCGCGACGAAGGTCATCGACAGAAAGATGTTTCTGAAGGGCAAACCTTCGCGAAAAAAGTGGATCAGCAGATTTTGCCGGACTTCCTGAGCATCGAGGACGACACCACGATGCGCAAGCTGGGTTCCACCGACTTGTTGGGCTATTACGAATACGACGATGAAGGCGTGAAAGCGCATCGCGTGGTGCTGGTGGATCACGGGGTGCTGAAGGATTTCGAGATGTCGCGCTCGCCGCTGGTGGGTTTTCCGCACTCGAATGGACACGGACGGCGGCAGCTCGGCGCTTCTCCGGTTTCGCGGCAGGGCAACCTGATCGTGGAAAGCAGCAAGCAAGTGACGAATGCGGAGTTGCGCGTGAAGCTGATTGAGCTGATCAAGCAGCAGCACAAAGAGTTCGGCTTGTTGATCGATGACATCGCCGGCGGATTTACGTTCACGGGCCGCGGGCAGCCGCAGGCGTTCCAAGTGTTGCCTCTGGTCGTCTACAAGGTGTTTGCCGATGGACGGCCGGATCAACTGGTGCGCGGAGTAGATATTGTGGGAACGCCCTTGGCGTCGCTGACCAAGATTGTGGCTACCGGTGACACCACGGAAGTTTTCAACGGGTATTGCGGTGCGGAATCGGGTTCTGTGCCGGTTTCGGCGGCCTCGCCGGCTATTTTAACGAGCGAACTGGAAGTTCAGAAAAAGGAAAGTTCCACTGACCGGCCTCCGATTTTGCCGTCTCCCGCTCAGGATGTGGTGAAGGCTGGAGGTGCCCAGTGAATCGCGCACGCACGGCGTTCGCATTTGCGATCGTGGCTGCCATCAGCTGGTTTATGCCGGCCGGGACGCAAGCGGCAGGTGCGCAGACTCCTCAGGACAACGATCAAACGCTGCGCGCCATGCGCGACGAAATGGCGCGATCGAAAACGCGGCTGGAGTTGCAGATTCCCGGCACGAATGAGCCTGTGCGGCCGTACTACGTGGAATACCGGCTCCTCGATCTGGACGTGAAAGAGATCGTGGCAGAATCCGGCGCGCTGATGACCAGCAACCACACGCGGAACCGGTTCATGGATGTGGAAGCGCGCGTGGGAACCTACAAACTGGATAGTTCGAACTTCATTGGTGACGAGGGATTTCGTGGGTTCATCGGATCGACGGGATCGGTCGGAATCGATCGCGATTACGATTCGCTGCGCCAGGATTTGTGGATTGCCACCGACCAGGCCTTCAAGGAAGCGATTGATACGTATTCGCGCAAACAAGCATATCTGAGCAGCCTGGCGCGGCAGTCGGACATCGACGATTTCTCGAAAGCCGAGTCGGTTCACCTGATCGATCCGCTGGTCACACCGGATTGGTCGAGCCGCAATTGGGAGCAGGAAG
>Ga0182018_10004631_pt1 | contig 11469 bp, 12 predicted proteins | sample 812P2MmetaG_FD_120490 | JGI IMG/M metagenome (GOLD analysis project Ga0182018, IMG submission 120490) | Permafrost microbial communities from Stordalen Mire, Sweden - 812P2M metaG | ecosystem: Environmental > Terrestrial > Soil > Wetlands > Permafrost | place: Sweden: Stordalen | collected...
GAGGATCGTGCCGTCCGAGGCGATGATCTCGCCGCGCTGGTACTGGTTGTTGTTCGTCGAGTTACGTGGATTGAGCGTCGAGGCATTGAGCGCCGGAGCGTGGAAGAACTGCACCCACGCCGACTGCGCGGCGATCAGCACGAAGAGCAACAGGATCACCGAAGCGAGGATGCTGAGCCGGCGCGACATCGACTAGCCCGCCTTCACGGTCGTGGTGGCCGACTTGACCGTGGTCGTGGTCGTGGTCGTGGTCGTCGTGATCGAGTGCACGGTCTTCCACTCGCCGTTGAGGTAGGCGGCGTAGTTGAGCGCCGCGCTCAACGTCGGTTCGGTGATGGTGGCGCGCATCGCCGGCCGATTGGCCGGCAGGATCTGCGCGAGCGAGTAGGACGTGTCAGTCACCTTGACCGGCTTGAACCAGAGCACGCCCTTGGGCTGACCCTGGTAGACCGCCACGGTGCGCCCGTCCAGTCCGAGGTAGTACGTCGAGTAGGCGTACCAGTGCACGACGGCCAGGCCGCCGCCCAGCACCAGGACGAACACGAGCAGGCTCGCCCACACACGCCAGGTGAACCGACGATGCCCCCGATAGACGCGCGCGCTGCTCTCGCGCGAGCTGTGCACCACCGGCGGCGGCCTCGTGCTCACCGTCTTCTTGATCTCCGTGGCGGCCACGCTCACGTCGTCGAACTCCAGCAGGACGACCGAGATGTTGTCGCGCCCGCCGGCCCGGTTCGCGGCCGCGACCAGCTGGGTCACCGAGTCCTGGAGCGCCACGGGGGCGCTGGCGAGCCGGGCCAGCGTGTCGTTGGTGAGCTCGTTCGAGAGGCCGTCGCTGCAGAGCAGGATCCGGTCGCCGGGCAGGGCGTTGAGCGAGACGACGTCGATCTCGAGGGACTCTTCGATCCCCAGCGCGCGCGTCAACTGGTGCCGGCGCGGATGGACCTCGGCCTCCTCAGGGGTGAGTCGACCCATCCGCACCCACTCCTCGGCGACGCTGTGATCCTCGCTGATCAGGCGCAACGCCCCGTCACGCACCTGATAGACGCGCGAATCACCGACGTTGAAGAGGGTCGGCGACACCACGCCATCGTTGTCACGTGTCAGTCCGACAGCGATCACCGTCGTGCCCATGCCGAAGCGTTGCGGGTTGTCGCGAGCGTCGGCGATGATGGCTCGGTTCGCCGCCTCGATGGCCATGTAGAGACCCTCGACCGTCGGGCGCTTGTGGAACTCGTCGCGCACCAGCTCGATCGTGATCTCCGACGCCACCTCGCCAGCCGCGTGGCCCCCCATGCCGTCGGCCACGATCGCCAGCAGGTCATCGACGTAGACCGCGTCCTGATTGGTTTCTCGCACCAGTCCGGTGTCGGTGGCCGCGGCGTAGCGCCAGCTCGTCAACGAACCACCTCGAACAGGACGCCGCCCACCTGGACGATGTCCCCGCGCTCCAGGTGAACGCGACCCTTGATCAGCTCCTGGTTGACGTAGGTGCCGTTCGTCGACTCCAGATCCTCGATCGAAAGGTCGCCGCTGTCGTTCGCCACCCTCGCGTGTCGCGACGAAAGGTACGTGTCCTGAAGCCTCACGTCGCAGTCGGGACTGCGGCCGATCGTCACCGCGTCGTCGACCTCAATCCGCTGGCCCGCGTGCTCCAAGGGCTCGATGAACTCGAGGCCGAGCTTCGTCGTCTTGCGCCGCTTGGACGTCTGCTGATCGGGGTTTCTCGCCTGCATCGACGCGACACGCAGCACCCGAAAGAAGAAGAGCACGGCGATGACCATGACCAGCACCTGGAGCGGGCGCACGACGGCCGCGTAGTTCGACGTCGCGCCCAGAAGGCTCAAGCGAGTTCGATCCGGAGGTGGACCGCGCCAATCGTCACGTCGTCGCGAGGCGACAGCGACACCGCGGTGACGCGGTGGCCGTTCACGTACGTGCCGTTGGTGGAGTCCAGGTCGCGGATCGCCACCCCGTCGCTAGTGCGCCACACCTCGGCGTGCCGGCGCGACACGCTGGTGTTGTTGATCACCACGTCCACCTCGGGGCTTCGACCAATGACCAACGGCCGGTCCCCGACCACGAAGGAGCGCCCGTCATTGGCCAGCAACCGTGGCTGGCTCTCGCCGCCCAGGAACTCGGTGACAACCGCGAGGTTGCCAACCTTGAGGTCGTCGTCGATGAAGACCTCCACGCGTACCGGACCGACGAAGTTGTAGCCCTCGCTCAGGGCGTGCTGGCGCACCGTCTCTTCCAGTTCGGCGATGAGGGCCTTCTGGAAACCATCGAATCGCTGGGCGTCGTCCGGACTCAGCCAGACCCGGATGTGGTTCGCCGACAAGGGCCCCTGGTTAGAGAGCCGGCGAGTGAGGTCGACTTCGCGGATGATGCGCGCACCGATCTCTATCGGCTGCAACGAGTTCTTGAACGGCCGCGAGAGGGAGCGCTCGAAGAGCCGCTCGAGGCGGTTTTCTACTTTTTTGAGAACCATGGCACTACCAACTGTACCGGTCGACCGAACGACTTAGGAGTTGTAATTGGCCGTCTTAAGAGCCTGGACTATTGTGGCGAGGTCTCAGGGCGAGTGGCGGAATTGGCAGACGCGCAGGCTTCAGGTGCCTGTATCCGAAAGGATGTGGGGGTTCAAGTCCCCCCTCGCCCACGAACGGGATGTGACACAAGCTCTGGGACAAGAACCCCCAGGAACTACTTCGCCCCGCCCACGGCTGAGCCAGTGCAGGCACGTCAATTTCTCTCGTTGAGTGCGCGGCCTGGATTCTCTCTTCCGCCACAAAGTGATGCCTCGAACTACTGTCAGGAAATGGAACCTGCGCCCGAACTAGTCCCGTTAATGGAACGCATTGTGAAGAAGACTTTCACAGGTGACGCCGGCGCGTTCGTCGATATCATCTCCCACCACCCAGGTTCAATTCTGATCGGCACGGACGATGAGGAGTGGTACGAGGGTTTCGAAACGATTGCGCCGATCTTGCGGGTGCAAATGCCAGAAATCCAAGCGCTCAGGGGTACCGATCCGATCAATCTAACGATCGAGGTCACGGCTTGGAAAGAGGGATCCGTCGGCTGGACTTCCTCCTATATTCGAGAGGGCGTTCCAGGCAATAAGAATCCTCCAATGAGGCTCACCTGCGTCTTTCATGAGGAGGGGGCTCAGTGGCGCGCCGTCCAATGGCACGCGTCGTTTCCGCTCTCCAACGAGGCCGTGCTAGGCACCTCAATCACAACGTCGGTCGACGACATCCTTGCCCTTGTAGGGGATTACGTGTCGCCAACCGCCGCAATGGCCGCCGACGGCACGGTCACCATTATGTTCACCGACATCGTGAACTCAACAGCCCTCATGGAGGCTCTCGGGGAGCAGAAATGGCTTGAGTTGCTCAGCTCGCATTCTGAATTGGTGAGACAACAGACCGCGGCTTTCGGCGGTACAGTCGTCAAGGGCCAGGGTGACGGCTTCATGCTGGCATTTCCTGCTGTCGGTTCAGCCGCGGCGTGCGCAATCGCGTTGCAACGGGACTCATGCGAAGGTTTCAACGGCGTGAAATTTCAACTACGTATCGGTGTTCACTGCGGCAACGCCAAGTCCGAGGAAGGGGATTTTTTCGGGCGTACGGTCGTGGTTGCGGCGCGACTATCAAGTGAGGCCGGGGCAGGTGAGATCCTCATTTCACAACTACTGCAACGGAACCTAGGACGCGCATTCCCAGTGGGAGAGCCGAAATCACTGGTCTTGAAGGGACTCAATGACGAGTTCACGGTGTATCCCCTGATGTGGCGATAGGTATCCGAAAACATTGCGTGACTCGAGTGGAGGTGTCGTTCACAATGGGCTGTCAGTTCTTCGCGCTCCGCATCGATGCCAACGACCCGCTCGCTCTCGCGCGTTTTTGGGCGGGCGTCCTGGGCTGGAGTGTGGCCGACGAACCTGATGGAAGCGTGACGCTCCTGGCGAGTGATGACACCGGGTTCGAGATCGGATTCCTCCCAACGCCGGAACCAAAGGTTGGCCAGAACCAGATGCACTTCGATCTGACCAGCACATCTCTCGAAGACCAGCGCCAGACGGTGTCGCGGGCGCTCGAACTCGGGGCCCGACACCTTGACATCGGTCAGCGCCCCGATGAGGGTCACGTCGTACTCGCCGACCCCGAAGGCAACGAGTTCTGCGTCATCGGTCCAGGGAATAGTTTCCTGGCCGACTGCGGCTTCATCGGAGCACTCGCGTGCGAGGGTTCGCAGAACGTTGGGTACTTCTGGAGTGAGGCGCTGGATTGGCCGTTGGTCTGGGATCAGGACCAAGAGACCGCGATTCGTTCACCGAGCGGCGGTCCCAAGGTCACCTGGGGCGGCGGGCCACTGACGCCCAAGGCCGGGAAGTACCGGTGGCACTTCGACATCGCCCCGCCCGTTGACGGCGATCAGCAGGCGGAGGTCGAGCGACTCGTCTCCCTGGGGGCGACGCGAGTCGACATCGGCCAGGGCGCGGTCGACTGGGTCGTCATGGCCGATCCCGATGGCCACGAGTTCTGCGTCTTGACCCCGCGCGATAGCTCCGTCACGTGATCGCACGCCGCGACTTTCTTTGAGCGGTTCCCGACACCCTTAGCGCCAATCGTCTAATGTCGTACACCTGTGTTCGGCGGCTCGTCGCCGTGAGCACAGTGTCGGGGTTGCGACGGCTCATGGCGTGCGAGCACCGTACAAGCGGCCGAATCATCCATCGCGACATCGCACCAGAGTTCGCCGTCGGATGGTGTTTGGAAAGGGGGCGGAGATGATGTGTTCCACGCCGCACCTCTCCCGTCACGCCCCCACCACACTGCGGAGCGCCTCGTGACGAACGGTCATATCCTCCAAGCCGACCAACTCGTCAAGCAGTTCGGCGACATCGTGGCCGTAAGTGGCGTCAGTTTCGCCATCGACCGGGGCGAGAGTTTCGGCTTCCTCGGGCCCAACGGCGCCGGCAAGACCAGCACGATGCGCATGATCTCCGCGGTCTCTCGGCCCAGCTCCGGCACACTCAGCATCCTGGGTCTCGACCCACTCACGCACGGGCCCGAGATCCGCGGGCGCCTGGGCGTCGTGCCCCAGGAGGACACCTTGGAGCTCGAACTCTCGGTCCGGCTGAATCTCGAGATGTTCGGCCGCTACTTCGACCTTCCGCGGCGCACGATACGCGAACGAACGGCGGAGCTCCTGGCGTTCGCCCAGTTGAGCGAACGGGCCAACGACAAGGTCGACAACCTCTCGGGCGGCATGAAGCGCCGACTCACCATCGCGCGAGCGTTGATCAACCGCCCCGAGATCCTCATCCTGGACGAGCCCACCACGGGCCTCGACCCTCAGGCCCGCCACCTGCTGTGGGAGCGACTCTACCGGCTCAAGCGCGAGGGCGTCACCCTCGTCATCACCACGCACTACATGGACGAGGCCGAGCAACTGTGCGACCGGTTGGTGGTGATGGACCACGGCACCTTCGTCGCCGAGGGTGCCCCGCGCGACCTCATCACGCAGCACTCCACCCGAGAAGTCGTCGAACTTCGTTTCGGAACCGACTCGCACGAGGAGCTCCACTATCGCCTGGCACCCTTCGCCGAGCGGGTCGAAGTGCTGCCCGACCGGATCCTGCTCTACGTCGACGACGGTGACGACACGCTTCGCCAGATCCACGCCCAGGGCATCACGCCGACTAGTGCCCTGGTGCGTCGCAGCTCGCTCGAGGACGTCTTCTTGCGCCTCACCGGGCGCACGTTGGTGGACTGATCATGTCGGCCTCGCTGGAAACCTCACTCGGCGGGCCCCGGTGGCGGCGCAGTTGGTGGTACCACGCGATGTTCTACGCCCAGACGTGGCGCGGTTCGGTCGCGAGCACCGTGCTCTTCCCGATCTTCTACCTGGCCGCCCTCGGCGTCGGCGTCGGCCACCTGGTCAGCGCCCACACGGGCCTGGTCCAGGGTCAGACCTACCTGCACTTCATCGCCCCGAGCCTGCTCGCCACGTCCACGATGCAGATGGGCGAGGGCGAGTCCCTCTGGCCGGTCCTGGCGGCGGTCAAGTGGATCCGCACCTACCACGCCGTGGCGGCCACGCCGCTCGAGCCGGAGGACATCCTCGTCGGAAAATTGACGTGGGTCGTGACGCGAGCCTTCGCGACCGGGGTCGTCTACACGATCATCATTGGCTGCTTCGGCGCGCTGCACTCCTGGTGGAGCCTGACGCTGCCCTTCCTCGGCGCGCTGATCGCCCTGGCCTTCTCGGCACCGCTCGTGGCCTACGCCGCGACCGCCCAGTCCGACGCCTCCTTCACCGCGATCTACCGGTTCGCCTTCGTGCCGATGTTCCTCTTCTCGGCGACCTTCTACCCGGTCTCGGCCTACCCGGCCGACATCCGGCCGATCGTGCAGTTCGTCCCGCTCTATCACGGCGTCGCCCTCGCCCGGGCGGCCGCCTTCGGCCACGGATCGATCGCGCCGGTGATGGGCCACCTCGCGGTGCTGGTCGCGATGGCGGTCGGCGGCGTCCTGTGGGGCCGGCGCACGATGCGTCGACGGCTGGTGGACTGATGCTGACGCGCACGCTGCCTCGTTTCGGATCGCGACGGTCGCTGCACATCTTCGAGCGCAACTTCATGGTGTACCGCTCCCAGTGGCTGATGCTGGTCTCGGGCTTCTTCGAACCTCTCTTCTACTTGTTGAGCATCGGGATCGGCCTCAACCACCTCGTCGGCAACCTGACGGTCGGTGGACGGGTGATCAGCTACGCGACGTTCGTCGCCCCCGGCATGCTGGCGACCTCGGCGATGAACGGCGCGGTGATCGACTCGATCTTCAACACCTTCTTCCGTCTCAAGATCTCGCACGCCTACGAAGCCGTGCTGTCGACCCCGCTCGACGTCACCGACGTCGCCCTCGGCGAGGTGTGGTGGGCGCTGGCGCGCGCCGCCATCTATGCCGCGTCCTTCATTCTCTGCATGACGCTGCTGGGTGACTCGGGCAGCGCCTGGGTGGTGCTGTGCTGGCCAGCCGCGATCATCACCAGTTTCGCCTTCAGTTGCCTCGGGCTCGCCGCCTGCACCTACCTGCGCTCGTGGCAGGACTTCGACCTGGTGACCTTGATCCAGTTACCGCTGTTCCTCTTCTCGGCGACGTTCTTTCCCATCACGCTCTACCCCCACTGGCTGGGCGCCATCGTCTCGTTCTCCCCGCTCTACCAGTCGGCGGCACTGCTGCGGGGGCTCGCGCTCGGTCAGTTCCACTGGGTCATGATGATGCGCGTCGCCTACCTCGTCGCGCTCGCCTTCACCGGACTGTGGGTCGCGGCCCGGCGCTTCCGTCGAATCCTCGTGCCCTAGCGCGGGGCCGACGTCCGACGATGAGTTCGTCGGACACCTCACGATCGTCACGAAGGGACTGAACCGGTGTGCTGTTGACGGCTCGGACGTCCTCTCCTAGCGTCGCAGCCATGACCGGCCCCTCCCGGACCAGGCCGCGCGTACGTCGCCCGGATCTCGAGATGGCCAAGCGGCTGCACAAAACGACGCGCGTCGCGACCGATCATTCGCGCGATGGACGTGATTCTCACCCCGGGGCGCACCAGTGGAGCTAGAGCGCACGTCAGTGCTGATGAAGGCGTTGTGGACCCTCGTCTGGTTCTCCGTCCTGTCGGTCGGCACCAACGCCTTCGGGTCGTGGGGCGTGTGGTCAGGGTTCAACATCGTGGGCCCCCTGCTGACGTTCGCCGGCCTGGTGGGAATCGCCACCGTCTGGCTCATCCCCGACCGGCACCGGATCGCGCTCGAGCACGCGTCCTTCATCGCGGCCGCCCTGGCCGTTCTCCTGATCGACGGGCCGGTGCTCGCGACGAGCACGGATTTCAACACCGACGCGGCCGCCTTCAATCAGCGCGCGACCGAGCTCCTGGTCCGGGGCGTCAACCCGTACGGCGCCACCTTCCACGCCGCCCAACTGCTGCTGGACCACGCCAACGACTTCTGGACCTACACGCTGAACGGGGCCTTCGTCGACAAGGTCTCCTACCCTGCCGGCTCATTCCTGCTCCAGGCGCCCTTCCAACTCCTGGGCCTGCGACACCTGGGCACCGACTGGGTGGACCTGCTCGCCTGGATCGCGGCGGCCGTCATCTTGTACGCGGTGTCGCCGTGGTACGCCAAGTGGCTCTCGCCGCTGCTGCTGCTCGCCTCGGCCTTCACCTACATGTTCGCCTTCGGCGGCACCGACGCGCTCTTCGTGCCGTTCATGATGCTGGCGGCGCGGCGCTGGGACGACTTCGTGCTGCGCCAGGGCGCGCGTTGGACCAGGTTCATCGGGCCCCTGGCCCTCGGGGTGGCCTGCTCCATCAAGCAGACGCCCTGGTTCACCGTGCCGTTCTTCCTCGTTGGCATCACCATCGAGGCGAACCACCACGGCGTGCCCATCGTGCGCACGCTGTCGCGCTACGCCGCCCTCGTGGCCGCACCCTTCGTCGCGATGAACCTGCCTTTCGTGATCTGGTCACCGGCGGCGTGGTGGCACGGGATCCTGCTGCCGATGACCCAGCCCCTCATCCCCGACGGGCAGGGGCTGGTGTCGCTGGCGACGCACGGCCTGCTCCACGTGGTGCACCCGATCGACCTGCAGGTGGCCAGCCTGCTCACGATGGTGGCGCTGTTGCTCGCCTTCTGCTTCTGGTACCCCACCCTCAAGCGATCCTGGATGTTCGTCGTGCCGCTCATCCTGTTCCTGCCCAGCCGCAGCCTCTCGAGCTACCTGGTGGACTTCATTCCCGCCGCCTTCGTCATGGTGCTCACCACGGAGCGGGTCCCCCAGCGCTGGACGCCCCACATTCGACCGATCGTTCGCCGACTGTTTGTCGGCCTGCCAGTCGCGCTCACCGTGGTGGCGATCGTCAGCGCCTTCAGCGCTCCACCGATCGCGATCGCTCTCGATCACTACGGTTCCTCGTCTCGAAACGAGTACATGAACGAGATGACCCTCACCCTGACCAACGACACGGACTCGACGATCACCCCGCACGTGATGGCGGTCGTCGGCAACGGCCACCCCGTCGGCTTCTGGCGACCCGCGAAGGGTTCGACCACGACCATCGGCGCCCACCAGCGCGTCACCTGGACCCTGAAGCCTCCCCGGTTCATGAAGGCCCCGACCTACCGCGAGAGTTGGTTGATGGAGGTGCTGACCGCGTCCCCGGCCGCGCTCACCACGACGCCGGTGTACACGTGGCCGTACGGCCGCGACGACTAGCGGCCTCGACGGGGGCCGACGCGCGACAGGGCTACATTGACGTCGTGACCCTCGCCACTCGCCCGCCACGGTCCGCGCCGCCGAATGGCGAGAGCGGTCGCTAGGCCCGATGCAGTACCTCGAATTCCTCGATCGATTCCACGACCTGTTGACGCCGCGCACCTACCTCGAGGTGGGCATCCGCAACGGCTCGAGCTTGGCGCTCAGCCGCTGCCCGAGCATCGGGATCGACCCCGCCTTCGACCTGACCACGACCATCGCGGCCCCCCACGAACTCTTCGCGATGACCAGCGACGACTACTTCGCCTCGCTCGGCTCGACCTCCCCGTTCGGAAAAGCGCCGATCGACCTCGCCTTCATCGACGGCATGCACCTCTTCGAGTTCGCGCTGAAGGACTTCATCAACGTGGAGCGGTACTGCACGGCGTCCTCGGTGGTGGTCTTCGACGACATGCTGCCGCGCGACGTCGACGAGGCGGCCCGCGACCGGCACACCCAGGCGTGGACCGGAGACGTCTTCAAGCTGCGCGACGCCCTGGTGGCGCTTCGACCGGACCTGCGCCTCACCCTGGTGGACACCGAACCGACGGGCCTGCTCATCGTGTCGAACCTCTCGAGCACGAATCGAGTCCTCGAAGCGAACCTGCCGGAACTCGTGGCGACGTACGTGCAGCCCGATCCGCAGCGCATCGCGCCCGAGGTCCTCGACCGTTCGATCGCGGTGACGCCCGACGCCGCGCTGTCGATGGCCGACTGGCGAGCGATCCGCAAGCGCCGGGCGCGCCAGCGCCGTTTCCCCGCCCTCTTCCGCTAGGAGAACTCGTTAGTATGGGCGCCGTCGGCCACCGGTACCGGCGAAGAGGAAAGGTGCGTGCGCGTGACCCTGAACCTGAACACCGTCGAGGTCATCACCCTGTTCACCGACGACCTCGAGGCGTCCACGTCCTTCTACCGGCGGGTCTTCGAACTCGAGGTGGTCTACGAGGACGAGAACTCGGCCGTCTTCCAATTCGAGAACCTGACGATCAACCTGCTGAAGAGCCCCGCCGCGCACGAACTCATCGCGCCCGCCACGGTCGCCGGCGCCGCGTCGGGCGCTCGTTTTCAATTCACCATCGGCGTGTCCGACGTCGACGCCGCGTGTGAGGAGTTGGGCCGCCGCGGCGTCACGCTGCTCAACGGACCCATGGACCGGCCGTGGGGCATCCGTACCGCGAGCTTCGTCGACCCCGGGGGCCATATTTGGGAGGTCGCCAGCGAGTGACCCGGTGCTCCGCGCCGTCGTCGACGACGCGAGCTCGCGGCCGCCGCGCCAAACTCGCCCAGCGGTATCCTCGTAACGTCGCGATCCGACATCGTGCGGAGCGCCGACGCCAGTGACTAGTTGAAGGAGCGACCATGTTCGACCGGGTTCTCGTGGGAGCCGACAACTCCCCCACCGCCAAGCGCGCCATCGAAGCGGCCGCGAGGATGGTACTGATGTCCGGCGGCACCCTGCACCTCGTCACGGCCTTCTCCACGAAGCAGATCAACGATCCGTCACTGCCGGCGGAGTTCAAGCACTCGACCAACGAAGGCGAGGCCGAGGCGGCCCTGCAGGTGCTCTCCTTCATCGCCAAGAACCTCGGCGTCGAACCCGTCCTGCACCTCGCCAGCGGCGACCCGGCGGACGTGATCGTCGAGACGGCCACCAAGGTCGACGCCGACCTCATCGTCGTCGGTAACCGCGGCATGAAGGGCGCCCGTCGCGTGCTCGGCAGTGTGCCCAACTCCGTGGCCCACGGCGCCAACTGCTCCGTCGCCATCATCGACACCACCGAGTAACCACTGACCCTCGACGCGCCTCGACGTGCTCGTTCGACGCCGACGGTGACGGCCGCGGCGCGAACGGCGGACCTTCAATCCCACTGTGTCTGGCCGCCGACTCCTCATCGTCCTGGCGGCGGTGGCGCTGCTCGTTCCCCCGGCCGCACTGGGTACCGCCGACGGCTCCACCACGGCGACAACGTCGAGCGACTCCTGTAACCCCACCGGCTCGTCCGGTCCCACGTCGAGCAGCGCCGTCACGCCACCGCCGGACGGTCTGATCGCCGTCCAGCAGTACACCGGGGCGGCGCCGGTCTTCTCCGACGCCGTCTTCAACGACGCCTCCATCGTGGGGGTGGATTTGCGGATCAACTGGAACGAC
>Ga0182018_10004633_pt1 | contig 11467 bp, 7 predicted proteins | sample 812P2MmetaG_FD_120490 | JGI IMG/M metagenome (GOLD analysis project Ga0182018, IMG submission 120490) | Permafrost microbial communities from Stordalen Mire, Sweden - 812P2M metaG | ecosystem: Environmental > Terrestrial > Soil > Wetlands > Permafrost | place: Sweden: Stordalen | collected...
GCCTTCCCAGAACCGCTTCAACACGACCCAGAACAATTTGTCAGTAGCAGCAAATCGCGGCAACGGATGCTTCTGTTTGAAAACACCGAGCTGTTGCCGAAGAGCCAGGTTTTCGAAGAGCAGGTCCCGGCGAGAGCGAAAGAGCCGAGTAAAGAAAACAACCACGAGCTTCAGCAAGCGCACATGAGACCAGTTTTACATGTGAAAGGGTCGGATAGGATGAACACTCTATATACTTGATTCGAGAGCCGATCGGAATTTTGGCGAGGCACAGCATACCAAAGGATCAGGTGGCCTCCTTTCGTCTGTGTTGCGTGGGATCATTCCGTTGTAATGACTGGCTTCATACCGCTGTAATCTGCAAAAAGAATGAAATTCTTGGCAGGATCCTAAACTGACGGTCCATTAGCCTCTATCGGCTCGCAACCAGTCGTCCCCACTCAAGGCATTTGTGAAGTCGATGAATGCTTCCTCCAATTCCATCATTTCCCGATCGACTTGTTGAAAATCACCCGAATCTGCACCAGCTTCAATCGCCGCGGCTGCACGTTGAAGCATCTGTGCGCCGAGAGTAGCTGCAGCACCCTTTATCGAATGAGCCTTGAGACTGCAGCCAGAGGCATCCATCAGCTTGATATAGTTTTTCAGTGTCCTAAGCTGGTCCGGAAAATTCGCGAGAAACGAGAGAAGATAATCGGAAATGAGTTCTTCGTCTCCCATCATGCGGTTAAACACACCTGCGCGGTCAAATACGACCAGTTTTTTATCAATAGGCTGTGGCTGCAATGAGGTTGGCGGTACGTCTGAAGTCCCGCCCCTTTCGAAGGGGAGCCACCGTTCAAGTGCTCCGCGTAGATCATCAATTGAGACCGGCTTTGGCACAAAGTCGACCACTCCCGCTGCAAGACAGGCCTCTCGGTCAGAATTCATGGCATTGGCGCTCAAGGCAATGACTGGAATAGTGTGATCGAGCACTGCAGATTGCGGATTACGAATCTGGCGTGTCGCCTCAAGGCCGTCCATCACTGGCATTCTCATATCCATCAGAACGAGGTCGTAAGGAAGCAATGCGAGCGATTCGATCGCTTCAGCCCCATTTCCAACAGCATCCGCATTTAGCTCGAGCTTTTTCAGCAACCCTAAGGCAACTTCCCGATTGATCGAATTATCCTCCACAAGAAGAATCCGGGCACCATCTCTGACCCTACAATGCACCGGGCGTGTGCGTGGTGTTTCCGGAACTTTCCCAGACAACTGATTCAAGCTTCCCTCGTCCTCGTATGCTTGAGATAGGTGCCTGAAGAGCTCTTCACGCCGAACTGGTTTGGTAACACAGTTGATGAAGCCAATTGCATCCCAGGATGGCTTCTTTTGTAGTGAACCAAGGGGTGCCAGCATGACCAATCGGGTATTGCACAGAACAGCGTCCGCTTTGATCGTCCGGCCAAGGGTCTCCCCATCCATGTCCGACATTTTCATGTCGATAATTGCGATCTGGAAAGGATCATTCTCAAGATTTGCTTTTTGGAGTGCCTGGATTGCAGCGAGACCACCGTCAGCCTCGCACGGGCGCATTCCCCATGCTGCGGTGAGCCCCTTCAGCATCTCTCGACTTGCGGAAGAGTCATCGACGATCAGCAAACGCACATTGGTCAAACTTCTGAAATTCGTGCGCTCCGCATCTTCCGCGTTACTCTCGAGTCCGAGCGGAATCGTGAACCAGAATTCCGAGCCATTGCTCTCCTGGCTCTTGACTCCAATCTGTCCACCCATCAACTCAGCAAGTTGCTTTGAGATCGCCAAGCCGAGACCAGTGCCACCGAATCTTCGTGTCGTTGACGATTCAACCTGTGTGAACCTATCGAAGATCGCGCCGAGCTTGGCTCTCGGAATGCCGATACCGGTGTCGCGCACCGCAAACCGAAACAGACAGCTCGATTCGTCGCGCCGCTCGACACTTGCTCGGACGGTCACTTCTCCCTTTTGCGTGAACTTCACAGCATTCCCGGCCAGATTGAACAGTATCTGTCGCAACCGAGCCGGGTCACCCATCACATGCATTGGTGTTTTCGGATCGATGAGGAAACAGAGCTCCAGCCCCTTCGCATGTGCCGTGACAGCGAGGGTAGTGGATAGATCCTCGAAAAGATCCTGAAGATCGAAGTGCAACATCTCGAGTTCCAGCTTCTGAGCCTCGATCTTCGAAAAATCGAGAACATCATTGATCAAGCCGAGCAGGGCTTTGCCGCATCCGCGCACTGTACCGGCATAGTGACGTTGTTCGTCGGTCAACTCCGTGTCCAACAGAAGTCCGGTCATGCCAATTACACCATTCAGAGGGGTTCGAATCTCATGGCTCACGCTCGCAAGAAACTCGCTCTTGGCGAGGTTTGCTGCGTCTGCTCGTTCACGGCGCTTTCTTTCGGAAATTTCCTGAAACACAACCACGGCGCCGTTGGGCTTGCCGTCTTGCATCATCGGCGTGCTCGTGTACGCCACGGGAAAACATGTTCCGTCCTTCCGCCAGAACACCTCGGTATCGCAAAAATGCACTTTGCCATCATGCAATGCCTCGTAGATGCGGCAGGTTTCCTTTTCATAGATCGACCCGTCCGGATGCGAATGGTGAATCATGGTGTGTTGCGATTTCCCGATCAATTCATGAGGCTGATACCCCAGCATAGTGGTCGCAGATGGGTTGGCAAAAGTAGTCAAACCGTCTTTATCCAACCCGTAAATGCCTTCTCCGGCAGCTTCGAGAATGAGTCGATGAAGATCGTTTGTTTCCTGGGCGGATTCCAACTCAAGCCGAAGGACAGCCTCTTGTAGCTTGGAACTTTGCAACTGAGCCTCCTGAAGATCGGCCTCAGCCCTCTTACGTTCCGTGATGTCCTCGATGATGGTCATGAAATGAAGAATTTGCCTGTTGTTATCACGCAAGGCGGAAGATGTCACTCGTACCCAAGCGAGGGTCCCATCCTTGCGGACATAGCGCTTGTCCCATCGGGGGGTGCTCGGCGCTCCATGAATCAAAAGTTGGAAATGCCTCTGACTCTCGGGGAGATCTTCAGGAAGTGAGATGTCCGCGAGGGCAAGACCAACGATCTCTTCTTGGCTATAGCCAATGATCTCGGAAAAGCGCGTGTTACATCTTTGAAGCCTGCCGTCCAGCGAGATATGTAATATGCCGATCGCGGCTTGGTCAAAGGCTGCGCGGAAGAGTTCTTCTCGTTCTCGCAGAGCATTCCTTGTCTGCTTCGCTTCAGTGATGTCCTCTGCAACGCCAACAACCTTGAGTATGCGCCCATCCGCGGTGCGAATTGGAAAAGAACGATCTCGTATCCACCTCTCACTTTCTCCAGCCGAAATCCGAAACTCAATGTCTGTCGACTCTCCCAACAATTGCTTTTTGAAAGCCTTTTCGGCCGACTTCGTGTCACTTGGGTGGACAGAGTTCATGAGTTTCTTCAGGTCGACGTAGACTTGTTCTCGCGGAAAGCCCCAGATTTCGTCGAACGCAGGGCTAAGATACTGCATCTTGGTGCCATCGCCATCCATCATCCAGAAGAGCTCCCGGATATTCTCCGTGAGCAGCCGGAACGTCTCATCTCTTTCTTGAAGCTGGGCCTCGACACGTCTGCGTTCCGTCACGTCATGAACGATGGAGAAGAGCAACTGTTTTCCGTCCACGTCGATGGGGGAGGAACGCACTTCGACATCGCGTGATTCACCACTGTCGAGCCGGTGCTTAGAGTAGAAACAGTTCTGCTGTTCATGCAGAGCCAGTTGCATCTTTGAGCTGATCGTTGGCGATGAATGGACATTCACTTGGTCGATCGACATTCCAGCAAGTTGATCCTGCGAATAACCATAGAAGGCGGAGGCGGCTTGATTAGCGCTATTGATGCGGCCAGTCACTGGATCGATCAACAGCATCACTGATCCGTTGTTTTCGAAGATTCTCCGGAATCGCGATTCGCTTTCGATCAGTTTCTGTTCAGCTCGCAGACGGTGAGTGATATCGCGAGCGATTCCGGATGCACCAACAACCTCTCCGGCAGCATTGCGGATCGGGAAGATAGAGAATGATGCGTTGATTCCCCTTCCGTCTTTGGCCCGAAGAATGACGTCGACGGGCCCGATACTAAGCCCTTTCCGAACTGCTTCTAAGATCTCCGGCAATCGTCCAAGCCGTGCGGGCTGCGCGAGAACGGCAACATTCCTTCCAATAATCTCCTCGCTTGTATAGCCGAACATTCGTTCCGCAGCTCGGTTCCAGCTGAGGATCGTTCCATCCAGCGTCGCAGAGCTAATTCCGTCCTCGGAGGAGTCAATGATAGAGGCCGCCAAGGCATGCGCTGCCTCAGCCCTTCTGAGTGCAGTGACATCGCGGATCGTAGTCGAGATGGCGGTTATCCTACCCTCGGTGTCCTTGATTGGCCACCATGTGATGCTGAGGGTAATCATCTTTCCGCTTTTAACGACTCCTTGCCTTTGGATCAGGCGAAGGACGCCTCCCTGCGATACGTGACGAATATGTTGTTCAACCGCCTCTTGATCCTCGGGCAAGATCAAGGAATGGAAGCGCATGCCGATCGCTTCCTTGGCAGAATAGCCAAAAATAGTTCCGGCGCCGTGATTCCAGTTGAGAATTTTGCCTGACAGACCAAGCGCCACGATCGCATCTTCAGAACTCTCGACCATCGCGGCCACTAGCTGCAGGTCCTGAGTTCTTTGAATCTCGGGGGCTTTGAGCAGCATTCCTGCCGCATCTGTGATCAAAATCCCTGCTTGATCCTGGGTCACCGCTAACCACACCTCTCATTAATGACTTAAGCAGACTTGCAACGCGCACTGCTCTCGACGCTCCGATCAATATCGGCAAATCCAAGAGTCCTCATCAGTTGACGGCCGGAAAATAAATGGCGTTTGAATTGGAACGTATCGAGTGACCTGCCGATAGACAGGAGTGACCCGCTCTTTGCCGGTGTCAATCGGGCCGGCTTTGAGACGCTGCAAGAGCGACGCCACGAAAAGCTATGATTCAGATTGTCATTGAAGTCCATCCTCACCTCTGATCGATATCCAATCGTCAATGCCCACTGGCAAGGACGCAGCTCGCGCTCCTGGGCAAAGCGCAAGAGGCTCCTGGTCCGGCTGCTAACATTGTCTCGATCTCGCGCGCCGGAACTGGCTTAGAAAAGAAGTAGCCTTGCCCGAAACTGCAGCCCATTTGATCAAGTAATCGCGACTGTTCAATCTCTTCGATGCCTTCTGCGATGACCTCCATATTGAGCCCTTTCGCCATCATCAAAATCGATCGGACAAGTTCAATTGATTCCGGGCTTTCGGCATTCATATCACGAACAAATGACCGGTCGATCTTGAGCATGTCAAAAGGAAGCTTTGCAAGGTGCTGGAGACTTGAATATCCAGTACCAAAGTCGTCAATCTTAAGACCGATTTGAAGGCGCTTGAGCGCTTCGAGCATCTTGCATGTCTCCGTCATTTCTTCGCAGACCATTGATTCTGTGAGCTCAAGGTGAAGACATTCTGGTAGCAGACCAGTTGCTTCAAGTACTGCTGAAACATGTTCGATGAGCCGTGGGTCTTCACACTGTCTAGCTGAAAGATTAACCGCTGCGTAATAGGGTGTGAGGTCCGGGCGCTCTTGGTTCCACGACTGAACTTGCCGGCATGCCTCACCCAGCACCCAAAGGCCTATCTCATCGATCAATCCGGTTTGTTCCGCGACAGGAATGAACGCGCCTGGAAAGACAAGTCCGTGGTTAGGATGGTTCCATCGAACTAATGCCTCGAAACCTCGAATTGCCCCAGTCTCCAAGAGGACTATGGGCTGATAGTAGACCTCGAATTGCGACTCCTGAATCGCTTTGCGCAAATCGTTATCAAGTTGCAGACGATTTGTCCGCTCCTGCTGCATGGAGACGTCAAAAACTGCCCACTTCCCCTGACCTCGCGCTTTGGCCACGCACATCGCAATGTCGGCATTCCGGAGCAAGTCTTCTTCTGACATCCGGTTCGCCTGCGGAAACGCGATGCCGACACTAAACGTGCAATAGAATTCCTGGCCGTTCTCGTGGAATACCGGCCGCATAATTTCAGAAACAGAGTTCGCCAGTGCTTCAGCGGTCGAGGTGCCCCCGAGATTTTCAACGAGAACGGCGAACTCGTCTCCGCGCAAACGGGCGATGAATGCTTCTGCATCCGGACAAATCTCTTTGATCGAAGCATTCAGGGAGTTTCGCAACCGCCGAGCGACTGCTGCCAGCATTCGATCGCCGGTGGCGTTGCCGAGGCTGTCATTGAACAGTTTGAAGCGGTCGAGATTGAGGAACAGGACAGCGAAATGCCAATTCGGATCAGACCGGCGATGAGCCAGGGCCGCCGACAGGCGGTCTACAAACGAGACTCGATTGGGAAGTTCTGTCAAGAAATCGACTGTTGCTTGATTTGTGATATCGCTTTGAGATCCAACCAGTCGATACGCGCGTCCATCTCCGTGGCGGACAGCCGCACCGTGAAGCGACATCCATCGGTAGGTGCCGTCCTTGCCTTGGATACGGTAATCGCACTGAAGTTCTGCTGCTGCGTTCCCGAGGTGCGCCTGAATGATGGATTTGAGCCGTTCGACGTCGGAAGGATGGACTCGCGAGAACCAATCATCGGGCTGACTGCTCAGATCTTCTGCGGCATAGCCGAGCAAGGATTTCCAGCGCGAGCAAAAGTAGACTTCATCGTGCTCAAGATCCCAATCCCACAAACCGGTGCGGGCTCCCTCGGCGGCCAGAGCGTAGCGCTCCTCAGTCACTCGTATGGTGGTTCCTTTCCTGATGTTTGCTACCTGCGACCGAATTCTCGCCAACGCGACGTTAAAGTCGATCGGTTTTGTGATGTAGTCGTTCGCTCCAAGGTCGAGAGCTTCGGAGATCTTGCTGCTTTCAGAGACAGCAGTCACCATGATGATGGCGAGCTCAAGGGGATCATGACGTAACCTCAGAGCCTTCAACACGTCCACGCCGCTCATACCAGGCATCATGTAATCGAGCAATACGACGTCGTAGTGTGCCTTTTGTGCCATTTCCATGGCTTGGGGGCCACTCAAGGCGAGGTCGACTAGATAACCGCTACGATTGAGTTGTCGAGCGCACAGTTCCAGATTGTTTCGCTCGTCATCCACCACGAGGATCTTCGCGGAACTCGCCATCGGTACACCTCCTTCTCGATTCGGATTGGTGGATGCCCTCGTGGTGAGCGAGGGCATTTTTCATGGGCTTCATTCAAGGTGAGGGACGAACCCACCCGGCCGCAATGAAGTAGATTACGCCGGGTCTGCGGTACCAATCGGATTGGGCGGCTTCCGCCGGCGTTTGGTCGTTGATAGTCAGGGTGTCCATTACCCAAACGTACTCCTCGATTCGTGCCGGACCATTCCCCGTTTGTGTGAGACCCGGTACCCTAAGGACCGAGAACCCGCTTTCCTCGTTGAAAAACGTGACCCGTTCCACAAGGCCGGCGATCTCTTCCACTGGAGTACGGAGCTGGGGAGAAGACGCGCTCATCCTGATCGAAGTCTATGCGGACGGAGTTGACTTTGGCATCCTGTCCAGCGAAATCACTGGCACATCAACAAGGTGAGTTCGCTGCCCTGCTGGCAATGCCGCCTTGTTGCTCAGGAGGTTGCCGCTGAGCCTGCACGAAGAAACTCCTTTCCGGCGCAGAAGCCTGCGCCCTGATCGCCGGCGGCCAACTCAACGGCGGAAGCGTTGTCGCAGCACATACCGCTGGGACCAGAGCTCGGTATATCCTGAGGTCGAAGTTTGGGGAGGAACTGGAGTGTTGTCGGACGACGAAAGGAGGCAGCGCCGGCTCTGGTGCAATTAACGAGGTTACGTAGGATACATTGGTGACTTGGATGAAATGGGCCGAAGGTGAGCAAGGTGAGAGGCACGAAGGATCTGTTTGCGGGACGACATTTCGACCGGGATGTCATCATCCTGTGTGCGCTGGTACCTGTGCCACAAGCTCAGCCTTCGTGATCTGGTTGAGATGATGGGCGAACGCGGGCTGTGTCTTTCGCATACGACGATCATGCGATGGGTGCAGCGTTATGCGCCAGAGTTCGAGAAGCGCTGGACTCGCTTTGCGCGTAAAGTGGGCCGTTCGTGGCGCGTGGACGAGACGTACCTGAAAGTGCGAGGACGATGGGCCTACCTTTATCGTGCCGTAGACCGGGATGGCGATACCGTCGACTTCCGACTAAGTCCAACCAGAGACGTCGCGGCGGCCAAGGCGTTCTTCCGCAAGGCGCTTCGTACCCACAAATGCGCACCGTTCTGTATCACATTGGATGGCTACGCTGCATCGCACCGAGCAGTGCGCGAGATGCCGAGGGAAGACGAGGCATGGAAGAACACCAAGTTGAGATCCTCGAAATACCTGAACAATCTGATCGAACAGGATCACCGCGGGATTAAATCCCGAACAGGGCCGATGCTCGGCTTCAAGAACTTTGATTGCGCAGCTACCACCATTGCCGGGATCGAACTGCTCCACCGTATTCGCAAAGGACAATTCGCCCTGGGGAGTCTTCGTCTCAAGAACCAAACTGTCCCTGCAATCTGGAATGCGGTACTCGCCGCGTAGTCTTTACTCCTCCACTGGCCTTGTTGCGCCCCTCACACATATTTGCACCAGAGCCCATTTTTTCTGCTAGAGCAGAGTCCGGCCAAAATGGCCCTGACCTCTGCCCTAGCAGGGCAGAATCGACCGGCTCGAGACCAACTCGGCGGGCAATGGCGGGCAATGCGCCACGGCATGGCTGGCATACACGGTATCTGCGGCATATTCCTTTCTGTAACTTACAGATTCTAAAAGAGCTAAGAGGGTACGAATCCCACTCTCTCCGCCATTTAAGTAATTTAGAATCAATATCATATAGAGGATTTATCGGCGCAGCTGACAATGATTCCAAGCGCGCCCCAGCGAGCTACGCCTGCTAGGGCTCAACGTTATAGAACTGATATGGAGTGACCCTGTCAACTCCCGCGAACCTGTGAGGCGGCCGCAGTTCCGATGCGTCCAACCAGAGTTGCAGACTCTCCAGGCTCAGACAGTCTGCTGGTCATCACCTGAAAGTGATAACCCATCACGGCCAGCGTCATCGCTGCTCCAACGCAATGGCGATAACGTGTCGCAACTGCTAGGAGGAACTTCCAATAGCTCCAGCGTTGCTTGCCAAAGACTCCCTGCCGAACAATTGACGTGACGAAGGCGCGGGCGTTGCCCTTGGTCAGCCACTTCTGCCTGGTTCTTTGCGCTCTCCCGTTTGTCTCACTGGGCCGGGGCTGGGTCCGACTCAGATAGAGTTTGACGCGCTCGTAGTAGGCCTCGCAAGAGTAGATCCTCTTCAGGACAGAGCGGTATCCCTCAACGAGTTGCGTCGCGTCCATGGCGGGAAGGAAGTTCAGTTTGTCATCCGTGTTGTCTCCGTGACCCGCATCCAGGATCCTTCCCTCCTTGCGCAAACGCCTAAAGAGTTGAGTCCCTGGCATGGCTTGCAAAAGCCCCACCATGGCTACCGGGATGCCGCTTTTTTGGATAAACTCCACCATCCGGTCAAAAATGTCCTCGCGATCTGTATCGAATCCAAGGATGAATCCTCCCATCACCTGCATTCCATAGCTCTGGATCTTGGCCACGCTGTCGAGCAGGCTGCGCCGAGTATTCTGCAGCTTGTTGGCCGCGATCAAACCGGATTCATCAGGAGTCTCAATGCCCAGAAAGACCGAGACAAAGCCGGCGTCTCTCATCAACCGCATCAACTCAGGGTCGTCGGCGAGGTTGAGTGAAGCTTCGGTATTGAAGTCGAAGCTGGTTTTATATTGGCTGCGCCACTCGGCAAGGGCGACGCATAGCTCTTTGGCGCGCGCCTTGTTGCCAATGAAGTTGTCGTCGACGATGAACACGGCTTCCCGCCAGCCCGCCGCGCGCAGCTGGTCCAGTTCAGCCAGCACCTGCGCTACTGCCTTGGTGCGCGGGCGCCTGCCGTAAATCTCAATGATGTCGCAGAATTCGCAGTTGAACGGGCAGCCACGCGAATATTGTACGGCCATGGTTGAGTAGCGGTGCATCTTGATCAGACTCAAGTCCGGTAGCGGGCTGCAAGTCATTTCCGGTCTTTCCATAGCCTGATAAACGGGTTTGGCGGTTCCCTGTTTCAGGTCTCGTGCAAGATCAGCAATGATGCTCTCTGCCTCGCCGATGACCACATGATCCGCTTTGAGATCTTCCCATGAAAGGCTGCTCGCGATCGGCCCGCCTACAACCGTTCGCAACCCACGCGCGCGGCATCGTTCAACGATAGCTACCAGCGAAGTGCGCTGGACGTGCATACCGCTTACAAGGGCCACATCGGCCCAGGCCAGATCACTGTCTCGCAATAGTTCAACGTTCGTGTCCACGAGCCGCTTCTTCCAGGCTCCCGGCAACAGCGCGGCAACTGTCATCAGACCTAGGGGAGGCTGTGCAGCCAGCTTGCCCAGGAACTCGAGCGCGTGCTTGAAGCTCCAAAACGTGTCAGGGAATTCAGGGTAGATCAGCAGGGCGTTCATCTGCCACCTCTTTAGGAAGAAGGGCGTTTTGGCGAACATCGCGATCCACACTCGGATGTGGCGCAGGGTCTAGGCGCATCGGAAGCTGGCGCACCTGCCCTCGGAACTGCGCGTGGCCTCGATACAAGATTGTCCTTACGAGCCGAAGAAAAACTGTATAAAACGAGCCACTTATTGAGAAAAGGCCAGCTCTTGAATCACCCGGCGCTATCGAATTAACGCTAAATAGGTTCGGGGTATCGCGACGAGGAACTCTTTGATGTCGTAGCGGGTTACGGGGCCTTGACCGGTGCCCGCCGCATAGCTTGATGCAGAGGCGATTGCGGCTCGCGAGCTTTCCAATTGCGCCTCTCCACTTAGACCCCATGACCTATCTTTATCAATGACATCACGGCTCTTCCTCCAGCCTGTCTTGACCACAACTGCACAGATTCCTGATCAATCCGAGTCGATACTGATTAGGAGCGTTTCAGCCACTGGCGCGACTCTCTGCCCCGCCGCCAAGCCCAGGTTTGAATTGTCTGCAGCCAATCAGATTTGCAGCGGTAAGTGAACAACATGACGATCAATTTCGAAGACCCACCACGTGCCGCCAGGCAAGAAGCTCAAATTGAGGGAATGGCCCACGGCCGCACCGGCACTGACCAAATCGAAGAAACACTATCAAAGGCTGCTTGAAGGTAACGTGAGGGATCTCAGCGCATTGCAGCTGTGCCTCGCCAAAACTCCATCCGACGAGAAATTGAATAGAAGTCCCGATGTCTTAACGGTTAAGAGCCGGTTGGATCCCCCCGACTCGTGTTAGCTGAAAAGCTATGAAAATAAAGGCGGAC
>Ga0182018_10004634_pt1 | contig 11465 bp, 8 predicted proteins | sample 812P2MmetaG_FD_120490 | JGI IMG/M metagenome (GOLD analysis project Ga0182018, IMG submission 120490) | Permafrost microbial communities from Stordalen Mire, Sweden - 812P2M metaG | ecosystem: Environmental > Terrestrial > Soil > Wetlands > Permafrost | place: Sweden: Stordalen | collected...
CCGAGCCGATCAGAACACCCGTACGATCTCGGTGCTCTCCATTCCGCGGGATCTCGTCATCGAGAACGTCCGGGACGACGACCAGAAGTTCTACAAGATCGATGCCGCACTGTATGAAGGCCCGAGCCAGCTCGTCGCCGTCATCGAGCAGGACTTCGGCATTCCGATCAACCACTTCGCCGAGCTCAACTTCGACAGCTTCCAGAATGTGGTCAGTGACCTTGGCGGGATCAGCATGTACTTTCCCTACGCAGAAACCGACAGCTATTCCTCCCTCGACATCAGAGCTCCCGGCTGCCACGTGCTTGACGGCTTCGAAGCGCTCGCCCTCGTGCGCGCTCGTCACCTGAGCTACTACGACAACGGCCAGTGGGACTACGACGGCAGCGGTGACCTCGGCCGGATCACTCGTGTCCACGAGTTCCTGCGGGTTCTGGGGACAACAATGGAGAAGGAGGGACTGGACAATCCGCTGAAAGACAATGCGATCATCGGCGACATCGCTCCGCAGCTCACCGTCGACTCCGGGCTCTCCCTCACCGACATGGTGAAACTGATCCTGGCCTTCCACGACGTGAACCCGCTGACAGCCCCGGAGCAGACCCTTCCGAATGTCGAGGACCACAACGACTACACCTGGAATGGCATCGACTTCGGATCCGTCGTGCTTCCCTCCTACCCACAAGACCAAGAAGCCGTTGACCAGTTCGAAGGCATCTCCGTACCGCCGGGTGCGAACATCGCTCCGCACGCTGTGTCCGTCTCGGTCGTCAGCGGCACGTACGTGACCGGCGACGAAGGCGTCGTGGCCTCACGGCTCGCGTCGCTCGGCTACAAAATCGTGGGCACGGGCACGTCGACGCCCGTCGGTCCGATCTCACAAGCGATCGTCTATTACTCCCGCGGACACCAGCTCGATGCCGAGCGCCTCGTTCAGTCACTCAGCGGCATCGTCTCGATGGCCGAAGGGCCGACTCAGGACGGCGCCGACGTCACACTCGTGACAGGGTCGAACTTCTCCGTCAAAGTGCCGGCTCACCACGGCGGCTCGCCCGGTCCTACGACCACCACGGTCCCAAACCCCTACCCGGTGCTCAGTCCGCCGAGCGCCGCCATTCAAGCCCTGCCCGCTTACGACCCGCGGGCGTGCCCGAGCAGCTGAGCTTTCGGGCAGGTCAGAGCCGTACGCCAGCGCCCGACGTTCCCCGGTACCGGACCGGCATCGCGCCACGACGCCTGAGCTACCAGAACCTGCCCTGCCCGGGTATGGTCTCGAGGTCTGCGAGGACGATCTTGCGGTCCTCGTCATCGACGATGTCCTCGGTCGCCGACAGAGCGAGCTCCGTCATGGCTCGAGCTGTTTCGGCATCTCCCGCGATCGCATGAGCACGAGCAAGTGCCTCATAGGCGAAGGCCAGGTCGAAGTCGGCGAGCGCTTCTGCCCTACAAATGTCGAGCACCCGCTGCGCGTGATGCAGGCAGGGCTCCGGCCGGCGGAGCACGGCGTACACCCTGGAGCACTGCCACTCTCCGCGAGCGAGATGAGGAGGCGAGCCCACCTGGCCCCAGTGGTACCTCGAGGCGTGCGCCGCGTGGAGCATCTTGTCATCGTCCTCAGCGGTGCGGTCGTCGGTCTCCAAGAGCTCCCATACGGCGTTGAACAGGTGTCCGGCGAGGCGGCGCTCCTCGTCGTGGGCGAAAAGCTCTTCTGCTGGTGGTGTAGTGCTCATGGTCGTCTCCAGTCCATCGTTCAAGAGGTGATTCAGCTCATGCAGGTCGCCAGCGAGGCGCGTTGCCCGAGTCTCCAGCCGGGTTCGATGGGCGAGCAGGATCTCCGTCAGGCAGTCGGGATGTTCGAGACAGCGGCGGACGTCCTCCACCGGTACGTCCACTGATCTCAATCGCATGACGAGGCGCGCCGAAGCGACCTGACTGGGTGCGTAGTACCGGAAGCCGGTTTCGTCGTCCACCGTTGCGGGCCGGATCAGCCCGACGCGGTCGTAGTAGCGAAGGGCCTTGACAGTCAACCCACTCAGACGGGAGATCCGCCCGATACTGAACGCTTCGCCCCTCACGTCAACAACCGTAGAACTCTCCCCTGCGGGAGAGGCAAGCCCCGTCAGCCGAAAGCCGTCGAGACGACGGGAGCGGGCGCGCCATCGCCGGCCGTCGACTCTGACAGCAACCCGGTGTGGGAAGCCGGCAGGCGATCGGCTTCCCCGCTGAGCTCTCCTGGCGGCGTGGCGAGCGCTTGGCTATCGGCCGGGAAGGCCATTTATCGGGGTCCGATAGTTCCGGAATGTCGTGTTCCGTCGTCGCTTGGACATTTCGCCACGCGGAGGTCCCTACCGGTACCATCTCCGCCCGTGGGCGAAAGAACGCCCGGAAGCGAAGGCTCGGGCGGCAAACCAGCGCAAATGACCCAGACCGTCGCGCCGCGCCCGCGCCCGCGACCACGCGCAGCGGCTGACTCCGGTGCCGTCCACGGACTGGACGGGATAGCCCTCCAGCCTCTGCTCGAGATCGGTGATCGAAGCGCCGTCGGCTACGAGGTATTGCGGCGACCCTCGGTGGGACCGCCAGATCCGGCGGCCGACTTCGAGCGGGCTCTTGCGCTCGTTCCGATCGTGACCCCGGCCGTCCTCGTCGTGCCCGCGGACGAGCAGCTGTTCCGCGAGCTCGGGGGCGAGCTTGCCGCCAAGGCATCCGCCGCGGGCGTCATGCCGGCCGAGCTCGTGTGGCTCCTGCCCGCGCTCGATGCTGCCTTGTCCGGCGAGCAGTTGGAACGCGCCCGTTGGTTGGTCAGCCTCGGTTTCGGGTTGGCAGTCGACGGGGTCAGCGTGGCGTCGCTTGCTCACGAGCGCTTGGCCGAGCTCGGTCCGGCATTCGCGATGCTCGAGAGCGGGCTCACCGCGCGAATCCTTACCGAGACGCGGGCACGCGCCGAGGTCGCGGCACTGATGTCGTACTTCGGACGGCTCGGCACGAGGACGATCGTCCGGGGCGTCGACAACGAGCGAGACGCCCAGCTGTGGCTCGAGCTCGGTCTGCAGGTCGGGGTCGGCAGGCATCTCCATCCGCCCGTTGTCCTCGACCCTGCTTCCGCACAGCCCGGGGACACTGTCGTCAATCGCTCCTGGTTCCGCGAGCGGGCCGTCCGGGTGGTCGGCAGGCCAGACTGGCCCGAACCCGTGCGGGTGCCGGTGTCCCAGCCCTGGTTATCGATGGCGAACGCCACCGAGGACGACCGTGAGTTCGCGCGGGCTCTCGGGGAGGCTGCCCGCAGCCTGCAGGCCGAGCACGATCCCCAGCGAATCCTCGAAGTCGTCGCTGATCTGGTCCCACGCGTGCTGCGAGTCGATCGGCTGGCCATCTTCCAGGCCGACTGGGACAGCTACACGCTGCGCCCGAGGGTCCTCGTCGGCGACGGGTTGGAAGGGCTGAACGACATGGACGACCTCATGGGGACCGGGATCACCGGTTGGGCATTCCTGCGGGGCGAGCCGTACAACTGCGGGGACACCTTCGCCCACGTCGAGGCGGCGCATGTGCCGGGGAGCAGTGGCGGTCGCGTCGACGAGTCGCTTGTCGTGATCCCTTTCGTCGCCGGCGATCATCGCTTGGGAGTGCTCGATGTCTGGCGAGACGGCATCGACCAATTCAGCGACGACGACGTCGAGCGCTGCGCCCTTGTCGGCTATCTGGCGGCAGCCGCCTGGCGTAACGCCCAGTTGTACACCGAGCTGGAGCAGCGAGTCGTGACCGACAAGCTGACCGGCCTGCTGAACAAGCGCTGGTGGGACGAGCTCGCCCCGCGGGAGGCTGCCCAGGCGATTCGCACGGGGTCGGAGCTGGCGATCCTGGTGGTGGATCTCGACCACTTCAAGCGCGTCAACGACACCTGCGGGCACGCTGTCGGGGATGTCACGCTCCGCAACGCCGCCCGAGTGCTCGCAAGCGCCGTGCGCTCGGGAGATGCGGCTGTTCGCTTCGGTGGCGACGAGTTCTTGCTCGTCCTGCACGGCGCAGACAGTCGCGGAGCTGAACGCGTTGCCGAGATGGTACGCCATGCGCTGGCGGCGCTTCCGCCGACGTGCGCGGGGCTTCCGACCGTCACTGCCTCTATCGGCGTGGCGCTCTTCCCGGCCCACGGCCCGTCGCTCGAGGAGGTCGTGCACGAGGCTGACCTTGCGATGTACCGGGCGAAAGCTCGCGGACGCGACCAGGTAGTGGTCTTCCAGCCGGACTGAGGACGCTCGATCCGCACCGCTTCGGGACACTCCGAGCGTGTCCGCGGCGGTGCACCGGCACCTGACGGCGACAGCGACGATCCGGGCGAGGCAACATGGGGTCCATGGATGTACTCGTGATCGCCGGTCGGACGACGCCGCCCGACTTCCTCCTCGCCCGAAACGACCGCATCATCGACCTCGCCGACGCCGAAGTCTCGCCGGCCGTGATGACCGATCTGCGCTCTCGCCTGCCGAAGCGCGTGACCGTCGTCGGACCTGACGCCGTCACCGTCGCCGCCCGGCTGCATCGGGCGGGTCTTCCCGTGCGCCTGCACACCGACGAAGACGTCGCCGCCCGCCCCAATCTCGCCGGCGTCGAGATACTGCCCCTCACCGATCGAGGGGCACCGATGGACGTGATCGGTTCACTCCTCGATCTCGTCGGCAACACACCGCTCGTCCGCCTCGACCGCATTGGCAAGGATCTGCCGTGTCCTCTGCTCGCGAAGCTCGAGCTCCTCAACCCGGGCGGGAGTGTGAAGGACCGGCCGGCAGTGGCGATGATCGACCAGGCGGAACGCGACGGTCTCCTCAAGCCCGGAGGCACGATCGTCGAGGGCACGTCGGGCAACACCGGGGTCGGCCTCGCGATCGTGGCAGCACGCCGCCGCTACCGCTGCATCTTTGTGATGCCCGACAAGATGGCCCCCGAGAAGATCGGGCTCTTGCGGGCGTACGGTGCCCAAGTGGTCGTGTGCCCGTCAGCTGTCGCGCCGGACCATCCGGAGTCCTACTACTCCGTCACGGCTCGTCTGGCAGGGGAGATCCCGGGCGCCTATCACCCGAACCAGTACCGCAACCCGGAGAACCCGGCGTCGCACGTGCGCTCGACCGGGCCGGAGATCTGGCGACAGACTGCCGGGAGGGTGACACACTTCGTCGCCGGCATCGGCACCGGTGGCACGATCAGCGGCATCGCCCGCTACCTCAAGTCGCAAAACCCCGACGTACAGATCATCGGGGCGGATCCGGAGGGATCGGTCTACTCAGGTGGCTCCGGGCGGCCATATCTCGTCGAGGGCATCGGCGAGGACTTCTGGCCGACGACCTACGACCCGAGCGTCGTGGACCGCGTGATCATGGTGCGCGACACCGACTCGTTCCTTACGGCTCGACGCGTCGGCGTCGAGGAAGGCATCCTCGTCGGGGGTTCGACCGGGACGGCGTTGTGGGCGGCGCTTCATCTCGGCTCGGAGCTGGGCGCCGATGATGTCGTCGTCACGCTCATCCCCGACTCGGGGCGCGGCTACCTCTCGAAGCTGTACAACGACGAGTGGATGGCTGATCACGGTTTCCTGCGCCAGCGCGGTCAGACCGTGGGGGACGTCCTCGAGCGCAAGGACGCCGCCCTGCCCGAGTTGATCCATGTGCACCCGGAGGAGACGGTACGTGAGGCGATCGCCATCATGCAGGAGTTCGGGGTGTCGCAACTCGCCGTCGTGCAGGCCGAGCCTCCACTGGCGGAGGCAGAGGTGATCGGCGCCGTGCACGAGCGTGACGTCATGCAGCGCGCCTTCAAGGACGCGTCGCTCCTCGATCGGTCCGTGCGCGAGGTGATGGGGCCGCCGCTGCCGACCGTCGGCAGCGGGGAGAGCGTGGAGTTGGCGGTGCACCGGCTGGAGGAGGCACCGGCTGTGCTCGTCATCGACCACGGGCACCCGGTGGGGGTGTTGACTCGGACAGACGCGTTGGGGTTTCTTGCTGAGGCAGGACGGATGACGGAGGCAGTGCGATGAGCGACCGTTTCGGCTTCGAGACATTGGCGATCCATGCCGCCCAGCCGCCCGACGCGACCACCGGCGCGGTCATCCCGGCGGTGCACCTCGCCACGACGTACGCGCAGGTCGCCGTCGGCGAGCACCAGGGTTTCGAGTACAGCCGCACTTCAAACCCGACCCGGGCGACCCTCGAAGCCACCTTGGCCGCCCTCGAGGGCGCCGAGCACGGCTTCTGCTTCGCCAGCGGGATGGCGGCCGAGGACGCCCTCTTGCGGCGGCTCCGGCCTGGGGACAACGTCCTGATCCCCGACGATGCCTACGGTGGGACGTGGCGCCTGATCGCTCGTGTGTACGGCGAGTACGGCATCTCCCACACCCCCGTCGATCTCACCAGCCCCGACGCCGTGGCCGACGCCTGGCAGACCACCACCAGGCTCATCTGGATCGAGAGCCCGACGAACCCCCTTCTCCGGATCGCCGATATCGAGGCACTGGCACACGTTGCCCACGAGCGCGGTGGCTGGTGCGTCGTCGACAACACCTTTGCCACGCCCTATCTGCAGCAGCCGCTCGCCCTCGGTGCCGACGCCGTCGTCCACTCGGCCACCAAGTACCTGGGCGGGCACTCCGATGTCGTCGGAGGAGCGGTCCTCACGAGCGACGCGGCACTGGCGGAGTACCTGGGATTCATCCAGAACGCCGCCGGCGCTGTTCCGAGCCCATTCGACTGCTACCTCGTGCAACGCGGCCTCAAGACGCTCGCCGTCCGCATGGACCGGCAGTGCGCCAACGCCCGCGCCATCGCCGAGTTCCTCTCCGAGCATCCCGCCGTGGCCGCCGTGTGCTACCCAGGTCTCGTCACCCACGCCGGCCACGACGTCGCCAAGCGGCAGATGCGCGACTACGGCGCCATGGTCTCGTTCACCGCCGCCGGCGGAGAGTCCGCCGCCCTAGAGGTGGCCGCCCGGACCGAGCTGTTCACCCTCGCCGAGTCCCTCGGCGCCGTGGAGTCGCTCATCGAGCACCCGGCCCGCATGACCCATGCCTCCGTCGCCGCCTCGCCGCTCGCCGTCGACCCTGCCCTCATCCGGCTGTCAGTCGGTCTCGAGGCGATCGACGATCTCTTGGCTGACCTCGCTCAGGCGCTCGCCTGAAACCGGGGCGGCCGGCGGCGCCCGCCCACAGGAGGACGGGTTTCTGGCTGCGGTTCTGGGTCGCATGTGTCCCGTAGCCGCAGCCGGAACGCCGGCCCGAGCTCGTTGCTAGTCGGTCTCGGCCTGCTCGGCCACGAAGTCCTCGGTGACCAACGTCGCCGAGTCCCTGTTGAGGGTCTCGCCCCGGAAGAACGCCGGCCGGAAGGCCTGCTGGGTGAACATCAGGATGATGCCAAGGAGCAGCATGCCGACGTCGAGGATGAATGTGCCGCCGATCTGGCGGTGGAAGATGCCCCAGTGCGTGTAGCTGTTCACCGGCTGCCAGTAGTACCAGAAGGCCCAGCCGAGGATGAAGAAGAGGATGAGGCCACCGACGGTCGGAAAGACGCCCTGCATGAAGAAGTTGCGCACGCTGCTCGTCAAGGACTTTCGGTAGTACCACGTGCACGAGAAGCCCGTGAGCCCGTAGTAGAAGGCGATCATGACGCCGAGCGAGTCGACTGAGTCCTTGATCACCTGTCCGGCGGAGAGGTAGTTCATGATCACGTAGAGCACGATCGACACGCCTCCCATGGTCACCGTCGAAACCGTCGGCGTGAGGTGGCGCTTGTGCATCTTGGCGAACGACTCCGGAATCGCCTTGTAGACCGCCATCGAGAGCGTGGTCCGGGCCGTCGGCAGGATGGTCGTCTGAGTCGAGGCGGCCGCCGACGACAGCACCATGAGCAAGAGCAGGTGATCCAGCACCGACGCCAGTGTCGAATGCCCGAAGATGGCAGGACCGAGGATGGAGAGCACGTCGTTCTGGTTGGCGGTGTTGCCGAGACCGATGCCGGTCGAGCCGATGCCGGCGAAGGACTCGACGGCGAGGATCACGAGGGCGTAGATGCCGAGCAGGACGAACGTCGAGATGACGCCCGCCTTCCCGGGAGTCACCTCGGCGTTGGAGGTCTCCTCGTTGCAGGCGAGCGCCGTATCCCAACCCCAGTAGATGAAGAGCATGTCGGCGATACCGACGACGAAGTCGCTGAAGTGCTTCACACCAAAGGGGTTGAACCAGGCGAGGGCAGGCGTGATGTGTCCGACCGGCGCTGACCCGTTGCCCACTCTGATGAGTGCCCAGACGGACATGACCGTCAGCATCGTGAGCTCGATCCCGAGCAAGGCCTTCTGGAAGTTGGCAGAGATCTCGATGCCGACGTAGCAGATCCATGTCATGCCCACGATCCAGAGGACGCCGACGAGCAATACCCAACCGCTCGTGGCGTTGTCGCCGATGCCTTTCGCGTTGAAGAGGTCGAAGACGTACTGGCCGGCGATCTGGGCGAGGCTCGCCATCACGAGGATGTCGGCCGCGACGATGCCCCAGCCGCCCATCCATCCCACGCGGGGGGTGAAGGCTCTCGTCGCCCACGTGAAGGTCGTCCCGCAGTCCGGGTCGACCCTGTTCATCTCTGCGTAGCCGACCGAGATGAAGTACATCGGGATGAAGGCGAGAATCGTAACGATCGGCGACTGCAGACCGATTGCGACGACGACGAAGCCGAGCGTCGCCGCCAGGCTGTAGGCCGGGGCCGTCGAGGCGACCCCGATGACGACGCTCGAGATCAGCCCGAGAGCGCCGGTCTTGAGCCCCTTAACCGGCGCCTGACCGGCCGGTTCCACGACGATGGAAGCCACTTCGCCCCTCCCCCTTGCGACGCGAGACCGGACGCTCTACAGGAACCGCACGGCTTCGCGCGGGTTGCAGTTCGCCCACTGATTTCGGACACCATAGCCTGCGTGATCAGAATCGTCACGTGAAAAGCGCAGAGAAACCCACCGCCTCGCAACCGAATCCGTCGTACCCCGATGTACGAACCACTGATTCAGTGCTGAACGCCCGGGCCGGACGGTGCAGGCTCCTCGTAGAACCACCGCCCGCGTCAGCGGGGATCCCATGCGTCGGGCTCTGCGAGCATCGTGCGGACGTGCTCGGGCAACTGGCCGCTCACGACGTGCTCCAGCGTCACCTCGTCGAGAACCGTGCGAAGACAGGCGCGTACGGCGACCCATACGGACTGGAGATGTTCGGCAGCGGCTTCGTAGCTGGCGGCTTCGGGACGCACACCCCGTACTTCGGCGAGCGGGCCCTCGAGTCGTCGGAACACCTCGCCGATCGTGATCTCGCCGGCGGGCCGGGCGAGGTGGTAGCCGCCCTCGTTGCCGCGTTGGCTGGTCACGATCCCGACGCGGCGTAGCTCGTTCAGGATCGCACGGAGAAAGCGGACCGGCAGTCCTTGTGCCTGTGCGAGCTCCTCGGCCGTGAGCGACTCACTGCCGCGGGCGGCGAGCGTACAGAGAGCTCGAAGGGCGTACTCGACCCTGGCGGAAATGTGCACACCCGCATTCAACCCGATTTACGGGTACGGGTGCGAGCGAAGCGAGCGCGCTACCGCTCTCAGTCTTCGACGAGCAGGTGGGCGTCGACCATTTCGAGGTAGTTGCCCCACGCCTGGCGGACCGCCTCGCGGTGGGCATCGAGCTCACCGTCGACGGCCGCACGGTAGCTGGAACGAGCGTCGTTGACGTTGCGCAGGTAGTCATCCCTGGCGATCGCCATGTTCTCGTTGTAGGTCTTGCGAACCTGAGCAGCGGTCTCGTTGTAGGTGGCTCGCGCTTGCGCCACGATGTCACGCCGCATGGTTGACGGTGCGTTCGCGACCGCTTGCTTGTAGAGGGCCCAGGCCTCGTCAATCTGTGAGCCGTGCGTCGCCTCGGCCGCAGCCTGCATCGACTCGAAGTTCACGCGTGCGGGATCGAGGGAGGTCTCGAAGGCGTCCCATGCCCGCTCGACGGCCTCCCGGTAGATCTCCCACGCATCATCGATGATGCCTAGGTACTGGTTGCGCGCCTCAAGGTCTGCCGCCCTCGTGCCAGCGTCCTTCGCCATCCAGCATCCTCCTCCCGATCGTCAACGCTAGCGCCTGCCGCTCGGGGACCGACTATACGACGGGTCATCACCGCCACGCCGTCCCACTACGTACAAACGGCACCACGAAGCCGAGCAGTCATTTTTCAGCGTCAGCCTACAACTGTGACAGCTCCTTCGGAGGGCATTGGCTGGCGGGGCGGGTTTTGGCCTCCGGGAAACCCGCGCTTGTGCTCATCCGCCCTGTTCCAAGGCGCGTCGGCTGGCCGCCAACGCCGCACGGGCCGTGTGCGGCGACGAACGCCGAGTGCGTTCGAGATCACGGTTGGCGGCCTCGATGGCGCGGAGCCACGGAGAGGGGGATCGGGCGACCGGCCGAGTGGAGAACGTCCGCTCTGCGGCCCAGGAGCAGTGCAGCTCCTCCTCGGCCCGCGTGCAGGCGACGTAGAGGAGCCGGCGTTCCTCAGCGACCGCATCGGCATCCCGGGCGTGCGCGATGGGCACGTAGCCGTCCTCCAGTCCGGTCACGAACACGACCGCCCACTCGAGGCCCTTCGCCCGGTGGAAGGTGGTGAGCTCGACTTCGTCTCGCCGCAGGCGATCGGCGTCCGGCCGCAAGGTGGTCTCCAGCCAGTTCCGGAAACCCGGACCCGTCGCCACCACATCCTCCGACAAGTACTCGACCGCAAGGCTGGCGAGCTCCGCCAGCTCGAGACGTGCGTCCGGTTTGAGCTCCCCAGTGTCCTCGGGCGCTTCGTCGTCGTCGGCCGCCAGCACCGAGGTCCGGAGGTCGATCGCCCAGGTCGCCAGCGCCGCCGCGTCGCGAGCGCGCGACGCCGCCCGCACCGCCTCCTGTACCCACTCCTTGCCGAGCAAGGCCGAGGCGCTCGGCACCCGGGCCGGGATACCGAGGGCCCCGAACGCTCGCTCGAGAACCGTCAGCTGGGCGTTCGTCCGCGCCAGGACGGCGATCTGCGACCAGGATCGCCCAGGCCGACATGCCCTGCGGGCGGCGTCGGCGACTCCAGCGGCTTCGGCCACCTCGTCGTCGTACGACACGATCGTGGGGAGCGGGCCTTCGGGGCTGGGTCCTCCTGCGGTCACCGCCCGGGACTCGCCGAGCACAGAGCCGGCGACCGTGAGCACTTCGTGGGTCGAGCGGTAGTTGACCGACAGTCGGCAGACCGTGGCAGCTGGGAAGTCGTCGCAGAACTCCGTGATGGCTCTGGGGTTGGATCCGTTCCAGGAGTAGATGGCCTGCTGGGGGTCACCGACGACGCAGAGGTCGTCGTTCGGGCCGAGCCAGGCCCGAAGGAGGCGCTGCTGGGCCTCGTTCACGTCCTGGTACTCGTCGACGAACAGATGCCGGAAACGCCATCGAGCCGAAGCG
>Ga0182018_10004635_pt1 | contig 11463 bp, 8 predicted proteins | sample 812P2MmetaG_FD_120490 | JGI IMG/M metagenome (GOLD analysis project Ga0182018, IMG submission 120490) | Permafrost microbial communities from Stordalen Mire, Sweden - 812P2M metaG | ecosystem: Environmental > Terrestrial > Soil > Wetlands > Permafrost | place: Sweden: Stordalen | collected...
CAACACCATCGACGTCTCCAACGCCAACACCCCCGCCGTCATCGACCCCACCAACCCCGTCCCCGGCGCCTACTATCGCGCCGTCGCCACCGTCAACTCCGCCGGCCAGTTCTCCTTCACTGAGACCAACGCCTACTCGGGCAACAACGGCCGCGCCGCGCTCTACGTCAACACCGGCGGCAACAACTTCTTCTACACCGTCGGCAACGCCGGCAACGGCGGCAACCCAGAGCCCCAGCAGGTCGTCGCAGGCGCAGGCGTTCAGATCATCGCCCCCGCCAACGCACCCGAAGCCTCGCAGACTCCCGGCCTGCCCACCCCCGTCGCCAGCTTCAACGTCACCCAGCTCGGCGATGCCGCGGACAAGGTCGGTAAGGATGACAACTTCCGCGGCATGACCCTCTATAACAACGTCCTCTACGTCACCAAAGGCAGCGGCTCCAACGGCGCCAACACCGTCTACTTCGTCGACACCACCGGCACCGCATGCCCTTCCACCTCCGCAACCCCCGGTGTCGGTCTGCCCGTCCCCGGAGCGCCTCTGCCCACCACCAGCATCGCCTCCACCTATAACTCCACCACCGGCCTCGCCAACAACATGTGCGTCCTCGCGGGCTTCTCCACCATCTCCAACAAGGTCTCCAACCCCACCGCTTATCCCTTTGGCCTCTGGTTCGCCAACGCCACCACGCTCTACGTCGCCGATGAAGGCGATGGCGTCAACACCTATAGCTCAACCTCCAACACCTACACCGACGCGGCCAGCTCCGCCAACACCGGTGGCCTGCAGAAATGGATATTCAACTCCACAACCGACACCTGGCAGCTTGCCTACACCCTCACCACCGGCCTCAACCTCGGCATTCCCTACAGCCTCTCCGGGTACCCCACCGGCCTCAACAACGGCACCGATGGCACCGGCCTTCCCTGGGCCCCCGCCACCGACGGTCTGCGCAACATCATCGGCACCGTCGAGGGCAACCGCTTCACCGGCCTCCACGCCGTCATCTGGGCCATCTCCTCCACCGTCTCCGGCGATGGCGACCAGGGAGCCGACCCCAACAAGCTCTACATCGTCACCGACCTCATCTCCAACGCCTCACCCACCGTCGCCGCCGAGGAGACCTTCACCGACCTCCGCGACGCCGTCTCCGGCGAGGTCCTCCGCGGCATCTCCTTCACCCCCGGCAGCCCCGTCACCTCCTACTAATCACGCACCAAGGAGCACCTTCTCCACGGCAGGCCCACAAGGCCTGCCGTCTTCTTTCCCCACCCCACAAAAATTGTCATCCTGAGCGTAGCCGAGGGTATACCGTAAATCGCCCATCTTCAGTTTGGCGCCAGCACCAGAGGAAACACCGTCTGCCCAGGAGGCAGCATCGGGTACGGTGCAAGGTATTCGTCATCCCACCCGTTTTTGAACATCTCCACCCGGTCGTCCGTCTCCGGCACATTCAGAAACTGCGAGTAGAACGTCGTAGGATAATTGGCGTCCACATAATTCGCGACTTGTGGCGTCAGCTTGGCCATATACAAGCAACGGTAGAGCCACCCCGTCATATAGTCGTACGCTCCCTGCGGCGCGAACTTCCCCTTCCCCGCCCCCGAATTCGCCCCGTAATAGCCGGTGTGCGCGTTGCTCGCCTGCACCCCAAACGCCGCCGCCTCCAGAAGTATCTGCGTAACCGCCGGCAGCTGGTTCATCGGCGTCGACTGTATCGCCTGCGGCAGCTCCTCCGCGCGTGCCGTCGTCATCGATGCCGGATCGAGCGCCTGCGGCTTCCAGTACGGCACATACTGTCTCAGGCACGCATTCATCGTATTGTCCAGCGTCGCGAGGTTCGGCGCCGCAGGCGGCTGCGTCCCACCCCCGGTCGGCGTGGCGGGAGTTCGCGTGACCCCCTTCGATCCAGGCGGCTGTGCGGGAGTAGACTGCGTCCCCGCCGCAGGAACAGGCTGCGTTCCCGGTGCCTGGGGTGTTCCCGGACCTCCTCCGTCGGTCGTCCCGGGCGTGCCGTCCGATCCGGTGCTCACGCCTCCCTGAATGGGCACGCTGGGCGCGCCCGAGCCGCCGCCAGACGTGCCGCCCGACTCACTTCCGGGGTTGGTCCCCCCCGTCGCTGGGCTCCCGTTAGAGCCATTAAGGGCGTCGGCCAGGTCGCACTGCGCGAACTCCGTGCGGGCCCTGGCATAATCCTGCTGCGCGGATGCCTGCGCTGGCGCGTTGCCTGTCTGCGAGATCTGAATCCGGTAGCCTTCTTCCGCGGAATTGATCGCGGCACCCAGATTCGCGGCGCACGGAACCAACCCATTGCGCTGCTGTTGCGTGAGAGCGCTGCCGTTTAGCCCTATGCTGTTATCCCATTGCGCCCAGGCCGCGTCGGCCTGCGGCCAATGGTCGGTCTTCGCGTCATAGCCGGAACTGGGATCGTTGGTGATCGTCGCCGCGATCTTGTAGAGGTTCTGCACCGCTTGCGCCGGAGTTTCCGCGCTCGTCCCGCTCTCATACACGTCACCGACGGGTTGCTGCGCGTAGGCGAAGCACGCGAAACTAAGCACTGATCCCAGAACCACTCTGCGCATGAGTTCCCCCCTGACACAGCGGCAAGCGCGATACGCGCGAAGCTTTCACACGGATAAGGCACGATAATACCCTCAAAAAGGAGCTGAGGGCAATCAGGACCGCACCCCCGAAGAAATCTCTTCCCTCTCTCCCCTCCCATGCGTATACTGGCGCCCATCTTCCCCAGAGCCAAAACCACGGTAAGCAATTTGCTTTCACCTGCTTACATATAGAAGTCACAAGGAGAAGCTTATGGGCAAAATCAACGTTGGTCGTGTCATCCTCGGCGGCATCGTCGCCGGAATCGTCTCAGATCTCCTCGGCTACCTCGTCGACGGCATCCTCCTCGCACCTCAATGGTCCTACGGCATGTGGAAGCTCGGCCACCCAGCTCTGTCCACGAACCAGATCATCTGGTTCAACCTGCTCGGCCTAGCCGCCGGCATCGCCCTCATCTGGATCTACGCCGCCATCCGTCCCCGCTTCGGCGCCGGTGCCATGACCGCCATCTACGCCGGCCTCGCCGTCTGGTTCATCGGCGTCCTCATCCCCAACGCCAGCTTTATGTTCGTCGCCGGCCTCTTCGGCAAGCACCTCACCCTCTACACCACCGCCGGCGGCCTCGTCGAAACCCTCGCCGGAGCCCTCGCCGGTGCCGCCCTCTACAAAGAGGAATCCACCGCCTAACTGTTTTTTTTGAATTGTCATCCTGAGCGCAGCGAAGGACCCGCTTTTTATACCGGGTGCCCCCATCCTCGCTGCGTAGCAGCAGGGTCGGGTATTGGGCGCCCCTCGACGCGTAGCGGCAGCAGGGTGGGTATTGGGTGCCCCATCCGTATTGGGTGCCCCATCCATGGGCAGTTTCATCGCCCATGGGTGGGTTATCGCGCAACGCGCGACCGCCTTCGCTCTTGCTGTCACCCTTCGCGCCCCCTCTAGAAATTGTCATCCTGAGCGCAGCGAAGGATATGCTTCTATACCGCCACAAATCCGGGTGCCCCACATCTCGCCTTTGAGATGTGGGTATGGCGCCCAACAATCCCTGCCCTACCTCCGCCGCGCCCCCACCGCAGACCACAACGCCCCCACCCCACCCACCAGCGCCAGCACCGCCGTCGGGTTCTCCAGCGAGTCCGTGCACCCCGTCTGCGCCTGCAGAGGCACCGCAATCAGCAATAACAGCGCACATCCGATGAATCTAAACGTCAGTCTTGTCATTGCCATCCTCACTCAGTAAATCCGTAGGTGCCGAGTAATTTGAATATCCAGCCAACCCCTCGCCCCGGCCCTCACGGCCTCGTCCCCAGATTGCTCGTTCCATTCCCCGTCGGCGTCGCGGGCAGCCCCGCAACGATCGGCGTAATCACTGGGGCGGCGGCCCCAATCAGTTCGGAAATCGTATTGTTGTTGTTCGCGACCCAGACATCGCCGGAACCGTCAATGACGGGCCGGCAGGCAAGTTCATGCAGCCCCCGCAGGTATAACCGCTGGAGCCGGTGATCGCTGTGCCGGTCGAGTTGAACTCGCTGACGCTGCTGGTGGATTGATTCGCCGCCCACACGTTGCCTGCGCCGTCGATGCCAATCACAATGGGCGCGTTCAGACCCCCGCCCGAGTAACCGCTGGAGGTCGAGATGGCTGTGCCTGTGTTGTTGAACTTACTGATGGTGCTATTGCCGTTGTTGGCCACCCATACATTGCCCGCGCTGTCGATGGCGAGATCCTTGGGCGCATTCAGACCGCCGCCCGTATAGCCGCTTGAGGTAGAGATGGCTGTGCCAGCCGAGTTGAACTTGCTGAGGGTGCCACCGCTATTGTTCGCTACCCACCCATCGCCCGATCCGTCGATGGCGATGCCGTAGGGCACGCTAAGACCGCCTCCCATGTAGCCGCCCGGCCCTGACTGCGCCGTGCCGCCCGAGTTGAACTCGCTCACGGCGTCGGTGCCGCTGTCCGATACCCAGGCATTGCCTGAGCCGTCGATCGCAAGTCCGGCAGGTCCGTTCAGGCCGCCGCCCGTATAGGGTGAACCGGAGGTCGGTGTGCCAGAGCTGGAGAGTTCGGTGACGCTGCCATTGCCGCCGTTGACGCCCGCCGCGCTTTCGTCGTTCGCAACCCAAACGTGGCCCGGTCCGTCGATGGCGATGGCATCGGGATAATACAGGCCCCCGCCCGTATAGGGCGAGTTGGCGAACGACGCGCCCAAACTGGTGAGTTCGGTAACGCTGCTGTTGCCGTCGTTCGCAACCCATGCGTTCCCCGAGCCGTCGATGGCGATGCCGATGGGTGAACTCAGGCCGCCGCCGGTGAAATTCAGCGCAATGGTAAAGTCATTCGGCTTCGCACTCAGCGCCGGCGCAAACGGCGGGCTCGCCGTCGATAGCGCATACAGCGCCATGATGTTCGTCCCCGGATTGTGCGCCATGTTGATCGCGGCCGTCGCTGTGTCGCCGGGCAGTGTCCCGCTGCTCCCACCGCTCTGCGCATCGTGGAACAGCGTATAACACGCGGTCGGACTCGTCGGCCCGGAGCTCGCCCCGTTCGAGTTCACGCACGCTGCCAGAATATTCGCCAGCGTGTTGATCGTCGTCTGCGGCACCGTCCCATTACCCGCCGGAGTCGTCGCCAGCGCCGCTCCAGTCGAAATCCCCGCAAGGTTCGCCGCATTCGCAAACGCATTCGCAATCCCCGTCTGCGCCAGCGGCACCGTCCCTGAGCTCGACACATGCAGCGCGTCTGAAGCAAACCCCGCAAACGCATACGCCGCCGCAATCGTCGACACCTCGTTCACCACCACAAAGGGTGTCTCCGTCGCAAAGCTCCCGCCGCTCGGACAGTTGCCCAGCGCCGCCAGCAGACCCGCCACCGGGTTCGTCACCCCACCCTGGCTCCCGCCCAGCGAGTACAGATACACCTGCGTGCCCGCCGTGCAGCCATAGTCGCCAGTGATGGAAAAGCATCCGCCAAGTGGGCACGAACCGGTGCCGGTGGCAACGGATGTGGTGACGTAATAGTCGCCGTTGGTCGCCCCGCCGCTCGTATCCAGCGTCGTGCCCGCCCCTGATTGCAGCAGTGAGCTTGACTCATTGCTGCTCGAAGGCGCGATGCCCGGGCCCCCACAGCACGATACGGAGCCAACGTCGCCGGGGCATCCGCGCAAAGTCAAAAGAAATTCCGCCGCCCAACCCCTACAGAGCCGAACCCCTCCCGCCGCCCCGCCTTTACTAACCACTAGTCACTAACCACTGACTCCCACCTTGACACGCCCTGTACAATTAAAAGAGAGAACCAGGAAGGGTCCAACAAGGCGAGATCACGCCAGACCTGTCGTGGCTTTCCACAGAAATTCCGGGCTGGGTGGCCCATATCCTCTTTGTTTTGAATATCTCGATACTTAACCCGTTTGCTTTGAATATCTTACAAAACCGGTAGGGGGTACTTTTCTCTGTGTTTTCAATACTTTAGTACTTTTTTGAGAGTTTTTTAAATCGATCTGTCTCTATTACGAAAGGAGCAACCCTACCGGCTGATCCCTTCCATCGGTGAGCTCGCCGTCGCATACAGCCGCCTTGGCAGAAGGGTTTGTCTTTCGACAGGGAGTGTGCGGGCTATTGAGCAAGCTCCACCTAACCCGTCACCTAACTCCTTTAGATCGGGATCTTTCGACCTTTGAGGGGGGAGGGGGTATACCATTTCAGCCAGCTTGGAACCCAGCACGCAGCCGGCGCCCCTGCCCCCGCAAAGCTCACCCCTAGCCTGGATGCATCGATTCACATATTTCTGCTACACTCGCCGCATTCAGCAGCTCCGGAATACCCAGGCCCCGTGCCTTCATTCCCTCTCGCAAGAGGTGCTCCCTTGAATCTTCCCCACCGCCTATCCGCCATCGCAGCCACCGCCGCTCTTCTCGCCGCCGCGCTCATCGCGCAGCCCGCCCATGCCCAGAAGGAGTTTCCCCCGCCCCAGGGCAAGGGCCGCATCGTCCTCGTCGCCTCCGGCATGTCCGGCCCCGAGCACTATGAGACCGTCTCCCGCGAGATCGCAGCCCTCGGCTACGACGTCGTCCTCTTCGACGGCAACGCCATGGAGAACACCAACGGAGAGGGCCTGCGCTCCGCCGTCACCCAGGCCCAGCAGGCCGCGCACGGCCTCCCCGGCAAGCTCGCCATCGTCGGCTTCTCACTCGGCGGAGGCATGGCCCTCTACTACGGCGTCCAACTCCCTGACACGGTCGCCGGCGTTATCGCCTGGTATCCCGCCAACGCCTTCATCAAAAACATCCCCGGCTGGGTCGACAAGGTAAAGGTCCCCGTCCTCATGTTCGCGGGTGAGAAAGACAACTTCCGCGACGGCTGCTGCACCGCCCAGAAGGCCCACGTCCTCGAAGACGCCGGTAAGACCGGAGGCATTCAGGTCGAACTCGTCACCTACCCCAAGACCGACCACGACTTCGTGAAGGACGGCGCCCACTACAACCCCACCGCCTACGCCGACGCCTTCCAACGCACCGCCGCCCGGCTCAAGGATCTCCTCGGCCCACCTAATCCCTAAAGCCGCTTCAAATAGGCCTTTGCCTCATCCAGCTCCGGAAACAGCCGCTCCTCCGCCTGGAACGCCTTCGAGTGCACGCACCGCCTCCCCGCCTTCACCCGCACCGGATGCTTCAGATGCAGCATCTCGTGGTACAGCAGATACTCCACTGCGCACCGTGGCGTGTCCGCCCGGTCAAACACCCGGCTCACCATAATCGTGTTGTGCGCCGCATCATAGTGCCCCAGCATCCGCCGCGCATGGTGGGCGCTCCACGTCAGCGTCGGCCGCCCCAACAGCCCATAAAAGAACCGCGCATTCAAACTCTCGAACACCTCATCGAGATCGTAATGCCGCCCCTGCGCCGTCAGAATCGTCTTCCGCCCACGTGTCTGCCGAATCAGCTCCGCCTGCCGCGCCACCGCCTCCGAAGACACATGCCGCCGGTACCGGTCGGCATGGCTGCGCGCAATCGGCTTCTTATACAGCTTCGCCATCAGGATGTGCGCGATCGCGCGGTGCACCGGCTCCGGCGCATGCTCCAGCAGGTCGGAGAGACGCACATGCAGCTTCCCCTCGCGTAGCCGGATCGTCGTGTTCAGCGAGGTAAACCTGCGGAACCGGATGTCCAGCGGAGGAATAGGCGCGCGTGGCCGAAGCTCGCGATACTCCTGCTCAAAGATTTCAGTCAGAGGGGAGGACACCTTGAATGCAGTTTAACACGCGCTCTCAAAGCTCTTACTTCGGCGCGGCCGATGCTCCCGCCGGTCCAGCGCTCGGTACCACGGCCGGAGCGGATGCCGGCGCAGCCGAACCGTCAGCCGGTGCAACAACCGCCAGCAAGGGCTTCAATGGCTCCAGCTTCGCCACCGCAGCCACCGGCACCTCTACCGCCCCAACCCGGTCCGAATTCAGGTCGTGAATCGCAGTCCGCAGGTAATACCGTCCCTTCACCGGCACGCTCACCTCCTGGTGAAACGCCATGCCCGCGTTCTGCATCTTCGCATAGTCCGCGGCCGACAGCGCCTGACTCACCGCATTGTGCGCGGTAATCAGCAGCTCTCCATCGTCGTTGTAGACATAAGTAAGAACCTCCAGCGCGCAGCGATGAGCGCCCGTCGGCGTCAGCGGACAACTGACCGAGTGCGCATCGGGGACCATGTCCACCCCATACTCCTTGAATGGGCCCTCGACCTTGACCTTCGGATCCGGATTGGTGTGGTTGCTGTTCAGCGGCGTCTCCTCAGGCGGTGCGATCGCCGGACGAATGCGCACTTTGAACAATATTTCCGCAGGGTCGGGACCGCCGTGCATCATCGCGGTAACCATGGTATTGGCTGGCCCCGCGGCCATCGCCGCCTGCCCCGCCACCACCTTGCTCCGGTCTTCGGGATCGTCCGCATAGTACCCATCGCGATAGCTCAGCTTCAATCCCGGCTGGTCCACCACCTTCAACTTGATCGCACGGAACCGTCCATCCCATTGCAAATTCGCCGGCGTATAGGTCAGCGTGTAATAGTTCGAGCCGTCCTCCACCGCCTTCGTCACCGCCTGGGTCAGATTGTTGGTATTCACAAACGCCTCGCCGCCAGTGTCCTCAGCCATCGCAAACATCGACTCGTGCTCCTGCGACGTCTGCTGCATAAACGCCATCTGCTCCGCGGCATCCTGGGCTCCGCTGTCTGCTGTAATCGAAGTCGGATTCACCTGCGGCAACAGTCCCCTGGCCGGGTCGGTGAACACTCCCCGCGCGTCCACCGGATACACCGCGACCTGCGCGCGCGTAAGCAGGTTATCGGTCTTGCGCACCTCCTCGTCGTTGCGCACCACCGAGTCATTGGGATCCCTCTCGGTCACATTGGGGTCTACGTTGAGCGGGAAGCCGGCCGAGAACCAGATCACGTTCTTGCGCCCCGGAATCCCTACCAGATACCGCGCCAGCAGCTGGAACCCCGCCAGCGTATACCTCGCCTCCATGTCCTCGGTAAATGAGGTCTGCAATGCTTCAAATCGATGAATGTCATCGATCATCTCCTGGGTGATGAATCCGCCGTCCGCCACGGTCTCCCCACCCAAAAGATTGTCGGACAGGCTTGTATCATTCATCGTGCCGCCGTTCACCTGGTCCAACAGAATGTCCGACCCGCGCGGCGCCCCGGCGGCCGACGTGAGCGCCGCCTTCAACACCGAAGGATCGGTCGTAAATCCCTGCAACATGTCCAGCTTCTCGGTCAGGCCGAAGATCGCGATCCGCGTCCCCGCGGGGATCTTGTCCAAAAATTCGAGCAACTGTTTGCGCGCATACGGCTGATACTGCAGCGGCGTGTTCAGGTAGTCCAGCAGCAGCACGTTCACCGGCCCACCCGCCGGCGCAGGCGCCTTGTTAGTGAATAGTCCTGCCGGCAACTTCGGCCCCGAAGTAAACTTCTCTGCGTCCGTCGTCGCCGAATGCTCCTCGAAGTTCCTGATCTGCTGCGGCTTATTGTTCTCCAGCAGGGTAAAGTCCGACTCCTTCAACCCATGGATCGGGTTGTGTTTCGAATCCGTCACCACCACATCCACCACCACCAGATTGGTATGGGTGTGCAGCGTCGTGATCCCCTTGTCTAAGTCCGAAGCCGGGATCGAGGCCTGCTGCGGGGCCCCTACCCGGGATGGCGCGGCTGGCGCCTGGCAATACCCCGCCAGCGCACACGACGTCACGGCCACGATCACAGCAGCAAAACTCTCCAAAGGACGCATACCGATAGGACGAGACAATGGACCCTCCATCCAAAGTTTACACTCCGATTAGACGGACGAGAGGGACCTTTGGTCTCTCCTCCCGGCCGGGGCGCGCCGCCTCCGCGCCACCAACAACCTCAATATCTAAATCTAAGGCAATCTGAGGCGGCCTTTAATTCTTGGATCTTCCAGCCTGTTCTTCAACCGGATGCGCGATATGCCCCACCTGCAGCTTCACCAGCTCTGGCTGCGCGATCCGCGTCGGCCCCAGCACCGCAATCCGCGGCAGCGGCCCATGCACCATCGCAACCTCGTCGCACGCATAAAGTCGCGGACACGCCTGGCAATCCTTATAGATCTTGTCCGGAAGCGTCGTCCGGTCCGCGAGCCGGAACCCGAAGTGGAAGAAGAAGTCCGGGATGCGCGTAAACAGGCACACCGACGCAACCCCCTGCTCGTCCGCCTCTTCCAGCAGCGCGCGGATCAGCCGTCCGCCCGCGCCTTGCGCCTTGGCCTCCGGCTTCACCACAATCGACCGCACCTCCGCCAGATGCGGTCCATACAAGTGCAGCGCGCCGCAGCCTAGAAAGATCCCCGCCTCTGACTCCGCGACCGCGAAGTCGCGCACGTTCTCGCATATTTCCGAATAGCTGCGCCGCAGCAGCGTCCCATCGCCGGAGAGCGAGTTCACCAGCTCAAAGATATTAACCGCATCCTGCAACCTCGCCTGGCGCACCGTCGCGCCCCCGGCACGGCTGCGCGTCGAGGCGGTGGATTCACTGGCGGTCATCAATGTCGTACTCGACAAGGCCCAAAACCCCTCTCTCTATCTTCTCAGACTTGCGCCAACATGCATCACATTTGACGGTCTGAGGTACTACGACGAACTGGTTATGGAACAGATGCCGCCGTTGCCCCCGCGGCTGCATTCAGCCGCTCCCGCGCCTCCTTCAGCGCCGCGCGCACCCGCGCCCGGTTCGTCCCGCCCGCCACATCGTGGCAATCGAGCGTCGCCTCCAGCGTAATCGCCGCAAAGAAATCCTCGCCAAACTCCTCGCCAAACTGCCGCAGCTCGTCCAGCGTCAGCTCATCCAACTCACGCCCGCTCTCCAGCGCAAAACGCACCACGTTCCCAACCTTCTCATGCGCCTTGCGAAACGCCACGCCCTTGCCCGTCAGATAAGTCGCCGCCGCCATCGCATTCAAATACCCCGTCGTCGCCGCAATCCTCATTCGCGCAAAGTTAAACTTCAGCGCCCGCGTAAATCCCGGCAGAATCCGCAGCACTCCGCTCGCCGTATCCGCCGCATCGAAGACCGGCTCCTGCCCCTCCTGCAGGTCCTTGTTGTAGGCCAGCGGCAATCCCTTCATCAGCATCGCAACCGTCGTCGCCGCGCCCACCAGTCGCGCGCACTTCCCACGCAGCAGCTCCGTAAAGTCTGGGTTCTTTTTCTGCGGCATCGCGCTCGATCCCGTCGAAAACGCCTCCGGCAGCTCCACAAACCCAAACTCCGCCGTCGCATATAACGTAATCTCCTCCGCAAATCGCGACAGATGCACCCCCACCCCCGCCAGGCACTGCGTAAACTCCAGCAGAAAATCCCGGTCGCTAGTCGCATCCATTGAGTTCGCCGTTGGCCCATCGA
>Ga0182018_10004636_pt1 | contig 11463 bp, 6 predicted proteins | sample 812P2MmetaG_FD_120490 | JGI IMG/M metagenome (GOLD analysis project Ga0182018, IMG submission 120490) | Permafrost microbial communities from Stordalen Mire, Sweden - 812P2M metaG | ecosystem: Environmental > Terrestrial > Soil > Wetlands > Permafrost | place: Sweden: Stordalen | collected...
CGGAGCTCAGCGACGGGCTCCGCCAGCGGGCGCGCCTCTTCAACACGCTCCTCGGCGACCTCTACGGCCCGCAGAAATTCCTGAGGAACCGGATCCTCCCGGCAAAGCTCGCCATGGCGAACCCCCGCTTCCTGCGGCCCTGCTGCGGCCTCGGAAACCGGCCCGGCGTTTTCCTGCACCACTACGCGGTCGACATCGCCCGTTCACCCGACGGCCGCTGGTGGGTCCTACAGGACCGGATGGACGCCCCCTCGGGCCTCGGGTACTCGCTCCAGAACCGGTTCCTCGTCCAATCGGCGCTTTCCCAGGAATACCAGGGGATGCAGGTGGAGCGGATCTCTTCCTTCTACGATGACTTTGGCCAGTCCCTGGCGCGGCTGGCACCCTCCCCCGGCCGCGGCGAGGACCCCCGCATCGTCTTCCTGACGCCAGGCCCCGCGAACGAGACCTACTTTGAGCATGCCTACCTTGCCCGCTACCTCGGCATGCCGCTCGTCGAGGGCGCCGACCTCACGACCCGCGACCGGCAGGTGTATCTCCGCACGGTAGGCGGGCTGAAGCGGGTCTCGGCAATGGTCCGCCGGGTGGACTCTGGCTTCTGCGACCCGCTGGAGCTCATTTCCGACTCCGTCCTCGGCGTGCCCGGTCTCGTGCACGCGGCCCACGGGGGCCGCGTCGCGATCGCGAACCAGCTCGGCGGGGCGGCCCTTGAGAGCGCGTCCCTCCTCGCCTTCCTGAAACCCCTCTGCCAGTCCGTCCTCGGCGAGGCCCTCCGGCTGCCGAGCGTCGCCACCTGGTGGTGCGGGCAGGAGGACGCGAGGGCCTATGTCCTCGACAACCTCCATGAGCTCGTGATCAAGCGCTCCTTCCGGGAGCGCGGGGCGTCAACGACCCGCTACGGCGCGCTGCTCAGCGAAACCGAACGCAAGGCACTTGCCGCAAACATCCGGGCGCGGCCCGGCGACTACTGCGGCCAGGAGCGCTTGTTTCTTGGCACAACGCCCGCGTGGTCCGGCGGCGAACTAAAGCCGGTGCCCTTCGTCATGCGGCTCTTCGTCGCCTGGCATGAGGGCGAATACCGGGTGATGCCCGGCGGCCTGACCCGCTTCGACCCGACGGGGGCCGATGCGATCGTGTCCCTCCAGAAGGGCAGCGCGACCAAGGACACCTGGGTCATCTCTGAGGGCACCCCCTTTCATCCACCCCCTGCGCCGCCCCGGGAGTCGGCGGCCCTCTACCGCCGGCCGGAAAGCACGCCGAGCCGGCTCGCCGACAACCTCTACTGGCTGGGCCGCTATCTCGAGCGCACGGCGCAGATGCTCTGGCTCCTTGAGCAGCTCGGCCCCCTGCTCCAGGGCCATGTCGCGAAGCTCGATTCCACGGTGACACGGGATGCGCTGCGTCTCCTCCTCACGTCCCAGCTCAGCCTGCCGGACGAGGATGCGACCCTGGCGGAGATGGCCGCCCAGATCCGGGCCGAGGCCGACGATCCCGAACATCCCGGAAGCCTCGCCGCGAACCTCGGGAACCTCATCCGCGTGCTGGACCAGGTGAAGGTCAGCCTGCCCCCGGAGTTCTGGAGGATCATCCGCCGCCTGAGGGCGATCGCCGCCAGCGGAAACCCGCTGGGCGCAGCCGACCTCGGGCAGCAGCTTGCCTCGCTCGAGGCGCTGAGCAGCGAGACCCTGGCCCACGACACCGGATGGCACTTCCTCAAATTGGGACTCCGCGTTGAGCGGGCGAGGCACATCGTCTTCCTCGCCGACGAACTGCTCCTGCCGGAGAGGCCCGAGTGGGAGCAGGCCGAGCCCCCGAGCGAGTTCCGGCTCCAGACCCTCCTCCACTATACATCCTGCCTCTTCACCTACCGAAGCCTCTACCACGGCGATTTCCAGCCGGCATCGATCCTCGCATGGCTCGTAGGGGCCCCCGAAAACCCGAGGAGCCTGCGATTCCAGGCCGACCGGATCGCGGAGCATGTCGCGGCGCTGCCCGAGGAATTGGCGCCGCGGGCCGTCTCCGGCCTCAGGGCCACGGCGTTCCGCCTCGTGAGCAACACCAAGCTGATCGAGCCGTCCATCCTGGAAAGCGACCCGGTTCAGGCGCAGGCCTTCTTCACGAGCGCGGAGGCCATCCTCACGGAGTTCAATAGCCGGCTTGCGCATATCTATTTCAGCCACTCGGAGGTTCCGGGCGGAGCCACCTGATTGGCTCATTTCCCATGCCCCGCTACAGCGTCACGCACAGGACCCGGTACACCCACTCGACCCTCGTGGGCTCCGCGTGGCAGTCCCTCCACCTGCAGCCGCGGAACGAGGCCGCCCAGCAATGCGAGTCCTTCGAACTCCGAGTCGCGCCGCACCCGACAGACCTCGCCTCGCGATTCGACTACTTCGGCAACAAGCAGCACCTCTTCACGGTGCAGGAACCCCACAAGGAGCTGTCGATCACGAGCCACAGCATCGTCCAGAGGGATGAGCCCGCGCTTACGATGGCGGGTCTCACGCCTCCGCTGAAGGACATTCCTGAACTGGTCGCCCAGGCCGTCCTGGAGGAGGACTACTCGCTGGAGGAATTTCTGAACGCCTCGTCCCTGGTGCCGCTCCTCCCCGAGGCCTTCGAACTCTCCAATGAGCTCGGCTCCGGCTTGGATTCCGGCCTCTCCACAATGGAATGGCTCGCGATGTTTGGAGATCGCTTCAACCAGGCGTTCGTGTTTGACCGCGAGGCCACGGAGATTTCGACGCCTCTTTCCGAGGTCATCGCGGAGCGCCGGGGAGTGTGCCAGGACTTCGCCCACCTGCTCATCAGCTGCCTCCGCCAGCAAAGGCTGCCCTCAGCCTACGTGAGCGGCTACCTGCTTACCCATCCACCCGCGGACGGGTCGAGGCTGGTCGGCGCGGACGCCTCGCATGCATGGGTTTCGGTCTACATCCCAGGATCCGGCTGGGTGGATTACGATCCTACCAATGCGTGTTTCGTCGGTTCGGGCCACATCGTGATCGCCCGGGGGCGGGATTTTCGCGATGTCAGCCCCGTGAAAGGTCTCTTTAGCGGTGGAGGCGTCAAGGTGCTCGAGACCGGAGTTACCGTGGAAATCGCGGAATAATTGAATCGTGTGGGCGTCCGCTTTATTCTTCGTAGTTCATAGTGGGGCTCGTTTCGTTGCGGCGCTAATTTTCCAACGATGACGTGGGCCATGCATCCCAATTTCTCGGGCCATCCAAGCACGACGCGAACCAGATGCCATGTCCCCGGGCCCAAAAATCATGTCCAGGTTCGACCTCCCGCAATCGTCCTAAACAGGCTGGTCGGCATTGACCGGACGCGACTGGAGGCTGAACACCCACGACAGGGCCACCCCGGCGGCAACGGTTCCCACAAATAGGTACGGCAGGACGTTCCACGGGGCCGGCGGCGCCGGATAGATGCTGGCCGCGAGCGCGAATCCGAAAATTCCCAGCGCGCTCAACGACACCGCGACGTGGTGCCAGCGCAGGGCCCCCCGGCGGAGCAGGAAAAACGGCGCCGAGACGCAGGCCCAGAGATAGGTGGTGATGAAGCCCAGGCTCGCCAGCTGCGCACCGTACGCCATCCCGTCGTCGAGCGAGACGCCGAACGCCACCAGGGCAAGCGGCATCGCGAGGGCCGCAACGCCCACTAAAGCAATCGCCCTGTGCGGGGTCGCATTCCGCGGATGGGCGATCCCAAAGCTGGACCAGAACTGCCCGCGCCTGGCCATCGCGAACAGAATCCGCGCCGCGGCATTCATGCATCCGAGCATGCAGGCGAAGAAGCTGAGCGTGATGCCGATCCCGATGACAATGGCCAGATGCGGCCATCCCGCTGCAACCGCCAGGTAATTAAAGGGAACAAGGATCTTCCCAAGGTCCAGGCCGCTGCCCTTGAACGCGAGGGTAACCACGTAGGCCATGATCAGATACAAGAGTCCAATGGGAACGATGCAGGCCAAGATTGCCCGCGGTATCGCCCTAAGGGCATGCCTGGATTCCTCACCCAGCGTCGTCACGCTCTCAAAGCCGGTCAGGCTCATGAAGGCCAGGATGATCCCGAGGCGCATGCCCCTCGGCTTGGCTCCCGTGAGGTGAAATTGGTCGGCGTCGAACCACTTGCCCGTGTGGATGACGAAAAGAACGGCAAGCGCCACCATGGTGCCGAGGGAGAGGCACTCGACGCCCAGCATCAGGTTGGTCGAAAGGCTTATGCCGCGCCGGGCCGCCCACCACGCGGCCGCGACGGAGCCGGCGACGAGTGCGACGGCCAGCGCATCGGGCATGTGCATGCCAAGCTGCAACGCGACCTGCGCCGCGTAGAACCCCACGCTCGGCGCGCAATCGGCGACCGCGAAGACAAGCGTTGCGAAATACGTCCATCCCGCGATCAGGCCGGCCCATGGCCCGAGGCCCAGTTCCGCGAACGTTGAAAACGACCCGGCCGACACCGTGCGCGAGGTGAATACGTTGATGTTGGCCGCCAGCAGCGTGTATCCGGCGGCGACCGGGACAAAGAGGAGCCACGTCCCGTTTCCGGCGTTCGCGAAGACGAGGGGGATGAACATCGTCAGGCCGCCGGACGGGGCCATCGATCCCACGGTCTGCGCAACGTTTTCAACAAAGCTGACGCAATTACGGCGAAGGGAGCCCGCTTCCAGGGCGCGGGGCGGTTGAGGGGATTCGGTGGACATCCGTCGCGGGCAGGGAGCACCTCAGATGCCACTCCCGGGGGTCGCGTCCTCGGGACGGGCCGCGGATATGACTTATGGCTCCGCAGGCATGGCCCATGGTTTGAATCTTGCTCCGGTAGTAGGCATGAATTTGCCAATGAACCGCACCCGGCCCGGGGCGTTCCCAGGGAGCGCCTGACTCATGCCGATGGAAGCGGCCACCGCCAAGCTCGCGCCCCCGCGCGCGTCGACGTTCGAGGACTCCGAATGGCACGCCCTGTCCCGCTTCTGGCACCCGGTCGCCTTCAGCGCCGGCGTCAGGGACAAGCCCGTGGCGGCTAAGCTGCTCGACGAGAAGCTCGTCGTGTTCCGGACATCCGCCGGAATCACCGTCGCCCGCGACCTCTGCCTGCACCGCGGCGCCCGACTGAGCCTCGGGGAAATGGACGGGGACCAGCTGGTCTGCGGGTTCCATGGTTTCCACTACAACCGGTTCGGGCACTGCACGCTCATTCCGGCCCACCCGGGAATAGCGATCCCGTCGAAGCTTTGCCTCCGGACCTTCACGTGCGCGGAACGCTACGGGCTCGTCTGGGTGTGCCTGGCGGGCGACGCTGCCGCGCCGCTGCCTGATTGGCCGGAGCTCGAGGGAGGCGCCTACGAGCTCATTCCCATGGAGCCGATAGACTGGAATTCCTCCGCCGGGCGCCACACCGAGAACTTCCAGGACGTCGCCCATCTCTCCTGGGTCCACACCGGAACTTTCGGCCACCGGGAGACGCCGGAGGTCATTCGGTACCCTGTGGACGAGGACGAGCATCGGCTCTCCATCGTGATTCCCGAGGCAAATCAGCACGACCGCGACGTCCATGGGAAGCGGCCGGACACGATCTGCAAAGTGCGCTATCTGCAAAGCATCGACATCCCCTTTGCCTCCAGGCTTCTCGTCGACTACTTCGAAGGCCGGCACCTTTTGTACTTCGACGTGGCGGCTCCCGTCTCCGTGGACTCATGCCGCATCTTCGTCATCATGGGCCGCAATTTTGGATTCGAGGACCCTCCGCGGGCCTTGATCGACTACAATCTCGCCGTGCTGGCCGAGGACAGGCCTTTTGTGGAAAGCCAATGTCCGCAGGATCTCCCGCTCGACCTTCACGACGAGGTCCACATTCCGGCAGATTTGCTGTCCATCCGGTACAGGGAAAAGCTCAGGGAGCTGGGCCTTGGGGAAAAATTCTTCGCGTAAGGCGGCCCTGCCGCGGGAAAATCACGCCTCGTTGTGGAGGTCCGTGCCTTCGCCCTTCATGAGGCTCGGCTGGAGCGCGCGCTTCAATTTTCGCAGGTCGCTCGGGCTATGCCCGTATTTCGCCTTCACGTGCCTGGAAAAGTGAAAAGGGTTCGTGTAGCCGCATTGATAGGCGATCTCGCCCACCGAAAGCCCGGTCTGGCGCAGCAGGAAGGCCCCTTTCTCGGCTCGCAGGTTCCACAAGTGCTGGACGGGGCTCACGTTATAGCTGCGCTTGAACAGACGGACCAGGTACTGCGGGCTAACGCCGACCCGGCGCGCGATCTGCCCATTGTCGATGCGCTCGGCGAAGTGGGCCTCTATGAATTCCTTTCCGTTCGCCACCGGCTCCGGCACGATGGCCTCGTCCCGGTCCAGGTCGGCCTGGTGAAGGTAGGCGCAGATCATGGCCTCACCCAGGGCGTCGCGGAACGCGCGCACCTCGTCGCGGTTCTCGAGCGCCAGCTTCATTCCCATCTCCATCAGCACCCGCAACGTCTCGGAAGCCTCGAGCGAGGTCGGGGCCCTTTTTAGTTTCTGGCGCACCCATGCCGACCCGGCAGGCTCTCCCGTCTCGCACCATCGTACGACGGAACGGCTCCCCCGCGGCAGGCAGATCTCAAAGGAATCCCTCGCATAGATGAGGGACGCCCTGCCCGCGGGAAATTCGGCAGACATACCGTCCCATCTGGCCTCCATCTTCCCCTCCAGGACGATGATCAGGTTCACCGAGCTCGAAAAGACCGGGCCGAAAGAGCCGCCGTTGACGTAGGTCGATTCACCAAAGATAAACGGCTGGTTGCGATAGAAGAGCCCCATCGGGGCGAATAGGAGCACCCGTCATGCCATTCCGGTTCATCCGGGATATCCGTCCCGGCCGCGTTTCCCAATGGGGACCGCACTCCATTTTTCGGTCCGACGTTCCGGAGCATATCCTTAATATTTGCGGGGCCCTGCATGCCTGAGGACATGAAATTAGAGGTTTCAGATATGCGAACTGGTTTGGCTCCTGCTTGGTAGGTCCGATGCACACATTGCCCATAAGCCCGTTCAGAATCATCCCGCGGCACGCGGCGCCGGTTGCACTCGCCTTGCTTCTCACCGCGGCGGCACGCGCACAGCAGGCGCCGGCGAGTCCGGCGCCCGCCGCTCCGCAATCGACTGCAAGTCCGGCCCCGGGCGTCGTGCAAACGCCGGCAGCCCCGGCACCCGGACCGGCGGAGAACTCGGACATCACCCGACTCGCCCAATACACGGTGAGCGACGTACCCCTCGAGGACCAGATCCTGCCGACCGTCCGCCCGGTGGACAGTGTATTTGGCGACTCGTCCAACGTCCTCGATATTCCCCGGGCCGTGTCGATGGTGGACAAGGCCTGGATGGACGACCGCCAAGTCACCAATTCCATGGATTTCGGGCAGTTCTCGCCTGGCGTCTATTCCCCCGCCCGCTACGGGGTACCGGCGACCCCCATCGTGCGCGGCGACAACGCGCAGATCTACATCGACGGGCAGGGAACGCTGTTCACCACGTCGAGCATCCTTCCTAGCTTCAACGGCGTCGAGTCGATGGACGTGGTGAAGGGGCCCGGCTCCGCCATCTACGGGCCCCAGAGCGAGGGCGCCGGCGGCTATGTCAATTTTTCGACGAAGGAGCCCTACTTCGACCACGAGCACACCGACATCTCGATGACGCTGGGCTACCTCGCGGACGGCAATTCCTACTGGAACCCTGAGGTGACGCTCGATACGAGCGCACCCATAACCAACGACCTCGCCTACAGGGTCAGCTACCTGAGCCGCGCGGGCCTCGGTTACTACGAGGACCAGAAGAACCAGACGAACGATATCTTCGCCGCCCTCACCTTCCGCGCGAGCAAGACGCTCACGCTCAAGTGGTGGGCCCAGTATTACGAGAACGTCGTGGGCGACGAGACGGGCGTCAACCGGGTCACTCAGAACTTCATCAACAACGGGACCTACATCGGCGGCCAGGTCACGATCTTCCCGGACACCCCGCCCTTTGGCCTGGGCTTTCCCGACGGTTCCTACGGTGTCCTCAACCCGGCGACGGCCTACACGGTCAAGCTGCCCTGGTACAAGGGGCTGCTCTCGCCCGGGGATTCAGGGCGGACCGGGCGCCTCCAGTCGCAGCTGATCACGACGCTCAGCCTCGGCCCGGACACGACGATCATCAACAGGACCTATTTTGAGAACGCCAACGACCGCCAGTACAATCTGTGGGGCTACAGCGAATATGTGCCCCTCATGGGGTCGTTCCAGGACCGCGCCGAGCTCCACACGGACTTCACCGTGGCCGGGATCGACAACAAGATCATCGCCGGCGGCGATTTCCGGTACACGCGGATTGTCTCGTACCAGGATTATGCGGTCGAGCCCTTCTTCTATTTCGATCTCTACCAGCCGGCCTCGAACATGGTGCTTCCCGACTACGCCGAGGTCGGCAATACGCTTGGCGCCCCCTACCTGGTCCCGGGGCATTCGAAGTACGGCGCCTACCTCGTGAACGACAGCGCCAACCAGGACTCGCACATCTACGACTCGGCAGCGTTCGTCCAGGACACCATCACGCTCAATAAAAAGCTGTTCGCCATCGCCGGCTTCCGGCTTGACCATATCAAGGCCGACGACGGCAACCCGGCGCTCAACCAGGTGGACGATCCCGTGACGGGCGCCTTCTACAGCCCGGGAATGTACGTTCCCCGCGGCAGCATCTACTATGCCGAGGACTCCGTGAACAACCCGTCCTATTTCGGCAGCCTCGTGTTCAAGGCCACCGAGACGAGCTCGTTCTACGTGAGCTACAACAACGTGAACGCGGTCCTCGGCTCGGAGAACTACGGCGGGCTCAATGTCTCGGAGATCACCGACGGGGCCAACACCCCGATCGGCACCCCCGCCCAGTACCACCAGCAGCTTCAGGCCTCGCTGGAAACAAAGAGCATCCTCTATGAGGCCGGCTACAAGCAGAGCTTCCTTGGCAACACGCTCTATTTCGACGCCGCGGTTTACCAGCAGACCAAGTCGGAGCCCCAGGTCAAGGGGCCCGCGTTCCTGGTCAAGGCCGAGGGGATCGAGCTCGACGGCGTCTACCAGCCGACCAAGGCGCTTTCGGTAAATGCCAATTTCACGTACCAGAACGTGACCGACTTCGGCTCGTCGTTCTTCCAGCAGACAAACAGCTACCTGGACGGCTATCCCGTCGGGTTCACCGTGGACGGGCAGTCGGGCACGGGCAATGGCAGCCCCAACTACAGCTCGGTGGCACAGAACAACTTTTCGGGATTCTATTCGCCGCCGGGATCGAGGATGAAGGCTCCGGGTGTGCCCGAGCTCCTCCTCAACGTGTTCCTGCAGTATCAGTGGAAGTCCGGATTCGGCGTCGGAGCCGGCCCACAGGTCCAGGGCAGGCAGTATGCGGACGACGAGGACGCGCTCAAGATCCCCATGGAGTATGAGCTCGACGGGTTCGTCTACTACCGCGCAAAGACGTGGGACGTCACCGTCAACATCAAGAACATGACGAACGAGCGGATTCTTGATCCGATAGACGTGACTTTTGCCGGCAACGACGCGATCTACGTGCGTCCTCCGATAACCGCCTCGCTTACCATACGCTACCACTTCTGACGTGCATCGGCCCATCGCCATCAAGTGGGATTGATGCGGAAGGGACTGGACACGTCATTGCCGGCAAAGCGTTCATCCTCCAATGGCAACCCCTGATCCCGTGCTCGTGCATGACTGGCATCCCCTCGCCAAGGTGGAGGATTTCTCGGGCGCAAAGGTGGTCCCCGCGCGGCTCCTCGGGGAGGACCTGGTCCTCTGGACGAGCGACGGGCGCTACCACGCCTGGCGGGACCTCTGCGTCCACCGCGGCGCCAAGCTCTCGCTAGGCAAGGTGGCGGGCGGATGCCTGCAGTGCCCCTACCATGGCTGGACCTACGACGAATCCGGGATGTGCGTCAAGATACCCGCCCACCCCGACCAGAAGCCGCCGTCCCGGGCAAAGGTGACCGTCCACGGGTGCAGGGAGGCGTACGGATGGGTCTGGGGGTGCCTCTCGGACACGCCGACCGAGCTGCCCGTATTTCCCGAGTGGACCGACCCGGGCGTCCGAAATTTCACGATGGGGCCCTACGACATGGACGCGGGCGGCCCTAGGATTATCGAGAACTTTCTCGACCTGGCCCACCTGCCCGTGGTTCACGAGGGGATCCTCGGAATGGAGAGCCGCGCCGAGATCGGGCGCTACCACGTGGAGAAGACCAGCGAAGGCGTCTTCGCAAAAGACATCGTCGTCTGGCAGCCGGACCCCGACGGTTCCGGCAAGCCCGCCATCGCCAACTATACCTACCGGGTGATCCGCCCCCTCACGGCCTATCTCACGAAGCACGCGGGAACGAGCGTGTTCACGATGATGATCATTGCCACCCCGGTGGACGAGGTCCGGACCAAGGCCTGGATCGTGTTCTCGATGAAGGGGGCCGAGGACACCCCGTCCCAGCAGCTCGTCGACTGGACTGACCGGGTGTTCCTCCAGGACAAGCCTGTCGTCCAGTCCCAGCGCCCGGAGCTGCTTCCACTCGATCTCCAGGCGGAGCTCCACCTCAACTGTGACCGCACGTCGATCGCCTACCGCCAATGGCTGAATGAGCTGGGCGTCACCTTTGGAACCTCGTAAATTCCGCCCGCTCGCCCATGATCGACGATCCCGTCCTGTTCAACGACTGGCATGTGGTGGCCCGGGCGTCCGAGATTGCGCCCTCGTCGGCCCGGCCCTCCAGGCTGCTCGGCGTCGACCTGGTGGTGTGGAGCGGCAACGGCGGAATCCAGGTCTGGGACGACCTCTGCGTCCACCGGGGGGCAAAGATTTCCGCCGGGCGCGTGAAGGACGGCTGCCTTACGTGCCCCTACCACGGCTGGACCTACAACGTCGCGGGGGAATGCGTCCGCATTCCGGCGCATCCCACGCAGAAGCCGCCGCCCCGCGCGCACACGAATGTCCATCCCGTCAAGGTGGCGTACGACCTGGTCTGGACCTGCCTCGGTGAGCCCTCAGGGGACATCCCGCCCTTTCCCGAATGGGACGACTCGTCGTACCGGAACATCCCCTGCGGACCCTACGCGTTCAAGGCGCTTGGGCCCCGCGTCATCGAGAACTTCCTCGATGTCGGCCACTTCCCGTTTGTCCATGCCGGCTACCTGGGGGACCCGGGCCACACCGAGATCGAGAACTATGAGGCCGAGATCACGCCAACCGGGGTCATCTCGCGGGACATCCCGATCTGGCAGCCGGATCCCGACGGCACCGGACAGGCGGCCAAAGTCCTGTACACCTATGAGGCCCTGAAGCCGCTCACGGCGCGGTTCACCAAGACGCAGGGCGCACAGAAGTTCAGCATGATCGACATCGTGACGCCCGTGGACGAGACGAGCAGCCTCGCGTGGGCGATCATGGCGATGAACTACTC
>Ga0182018_10004637_pt1 | contig 11459 bp, 10 predicted proteins | sample 812P2MmetaG_FD_120490 | JGI IMG/M metagenome (GOLD analysis project Ga0182018, IMG submission 120490) | Permafrost microbial communities from Stordalen Mire, Sweden - 812P2M metaG | ecosystem: Environmental > Terrestrial > Soil > Wetlands > Permafrost | place: Sweden: Stordalen | collected...
CGGCAAACTGGCGCCGGCGGCTTTGGAGGATCTTCTGTGGAGTTTATTGCTGCATCCCGAGCTTCAATACTTGTATTAGCGAGCTTTTGTGCGGCCTTCGCGCAAGACGGCGGTGCTGGAGGCGCGGTCTACCAGAAGTATTGCGCGCAGTGTCACGATAAGGGCGTGGGGCGCGCGCCGCAGCTCCTCACTTTGAGCCTGTTGACTCCCGAGCGCGTGCTGGCCTCGCTGACTACCGGCAAGATGGCCGAGCAGGGCAAGGCGCTTACGCCGGCCGAGTCTCGATCCGTGGCCATGTTCGTCACCGGCGGCAAATCCTTCGGCTCCAACGAGGCGGCCCAGCAAGGCGCCTGCCCCGAACCCGCGCCGGCTTTTGATAAACCGTTCTCCGGCCCTTACTGGAACGGCTGGGGCGTGGATGCGTCCAATCGCCGCATGCAACCTGCGGAAATGGCGGGCTTGCGCGCGGACCAAGTGCCGCAATTGAAGCTGAAGTGGGCCTTCGGCTTTCCCGGCGCCTCCAAGGCATATGCGCAACCCACCGTCGTCGGCGGGCGCATCTTCGCCGGCAGCGACTCGGGCAAAGTCTATTCGCTCGACGCGAACACGGGCTGCATCTACTGGATTTTCAAAGCCGATATGTCCGTGCGCAGCGCCATCAGCATCGGGCCGCTGGGCGCGAAGTGGGTGGCGTATTTCGGCGACCAGCACGCCCAAGCCTACGCCGTGGATGCCGCCACTGGCGCGCTGTTGTGGAAGGTGCGCGTAGAAGAGCATCCGGCCGCCATGATCACCGGCGCTCCGGCGCTCTACGAAGGCCGGCTATATGTGCCGACGTCCTCGTATGAGGAGGTCACCGGCGCGTCGCCCAAATACGAGTGCTGCAAGTTTCGCGGCGCCGTGACCGCCCTGGATGCCGCCACCGGCAAGCAGATATGGAAGAGCTACACCATCCCGGAGGCGCCCCATCCCGTGCGCAAGAACAAACAGGGCACGCAGCTTTGGGGGCCGTCGGGTGCGGCCGTGTGGTCGTCACCCACCATCGATCCCAAGAAGCGCGCCGTTTATGTGACCACCGGGGACAGTTACTCGGATCCGCCCGCAGGCACCAGCGACGCGTTTCTGGCCTTCGATATGGACACCGGCAAGCTGCTCTGGTCGCGCCAGTTGACCGCGGGCGATGCCTACGTAGTAGGCTGCCCCGCCGGAGACAATTGCCCCGCGGCCACGGGACCGGACTTCGATTTCGGCTGCTCCCCGAACCTGGTGGATCTGCCCAACGGCAAGCGTGCGCTGGTGGCCGGGCAGAAGTCCGGCATGGTGCATGCGATCGATCCGGATCAACAGGGCGAAGTGTTGTGGAGCGTGCGCGTGGGCAAGGGCGGCCCGCTCGGAGGAGTGCAATGGGGCAACGCGTCGGACGGCCAGAACGTCTACGTGGCCGTCTCCGACCAATTGCAGGATTCCAAGTTAGCGGGCAGCATGTGGGCTCTGAAGCTCGAGACTGGAGAGCGCGTGTGGAACACGCCGCCGCCCGGATGCGGCGGGAAACCCGGATGCAGCCCGGGGCAGTCGGCCGCCGTGACAGTGATTCCGGGAGTGGTCTTCTCGGGTTCGCTGGACGGCCACCTGCGCGCGTATGCGGCCGGCGACGGGCGGATCGTCTGGGACGTAGACACCGCCGTGGAATATCACGCTGTGAACGGCGTGAAGGCCAAGGGAGGCTCGCTCGATGGTCCCGGGCCCGTGGTGGTCGGCGGAACGCTGTACGTAAACTCCGGTTACGCGATGTTTTGGGGCGGAATGCCGGGCAATATGCTGCTGGCTTTTTCCGTAGATGGGAAGTAACTCAGCGCCTACTTCGACACCCATGTAGCCGAGAAGCTGGATCCGTCCGTCGACAGTGCCGACGGAACCGACTCTGTCGCGCCCTTCAGGCTTACCATGGTGATTTCGAAGATGTTCGCAAACGAACTGATAGGGCCGGTTTCTCCAGCCATCGTGGCATAGCAAGTTCCAGGCACGCCCGTGCTATCGTCGCCGAAAAGGACTGTGCCGAAATCGGACAAGGGTTCGATACCTGTTGTGCTGGTGGGGGCCTCGGCAACCCATTCCGCGGATTTCCGCTCCGCCGATGGCACGCTCGCGGTCTTGCTGAAGGATTGTCCGGTAGTTTCGTCTGTAATCGTGACAGTGAACTTCCGGTCGCTGAAACTTACCTGCGCCGACATGCGATCGCCAGGCTGTATCTGGATGGTGCTGATGCTGAACGAAGGCTGCGGGAAAAATTCATACCAGGCATAATACGACGGTACGCCTTTCGAGCAGTCGGAATCCGTTCCGGTTTGCTCGACGGTCTCCGATTTGTACCCATCGATTCCCACCCAGAAGGCGCCGTATTGCGTACCCGAGGTGCAGGTGACCGCCGGGACTATCCATGACCCGCTGGCTTCGGTGAAAGAGCCCTTGGCCCCAGTTACCGCATAGCCGCTCCAGTTGTTGCTCGAAACTGTGCTGTCTTCCCGCTCTTCGATAATCTGGATCGGGGCGTGCCGATGGCGGAGAGGTAAGGGGGCTGTGGAGACTTGCGCAATTGTGGGCAGGATCGCAAGCGCTCCCAGAAAAACTAGCCGGTGCGGTAGCATACGTAACCTCCGTTTTCGCTGCAAAATTTACTGGGAGATTTCCCTTGCGGGGCTCCTAGCTGAAGGTAGTATATACCGCGTTGCTGCTTAACAAGACGGTTGCGGGTGGGTGATTTGTGCGTCAACGGACGCCAGGCGGTGTGCTAGTGCGATGTTTTGTACAAATATCCCGCTAGCCAGGCAGCGTGCTGCTGGCATTCCCGGTGGACGGCGAATAACCGCTGCTCTCGGCCGGAATCTCGGGTGGGCACCAAAGATCGCGCGGGCTTTGCGACCGCATCAGACCGCTCAGCAATTCAGGGCTCACCGGCACGATGTCATATACCTCGCGGTAGGGCAGCGTCAGCCTGCCGAGCACCGCCTTCGTACCGCGGTCGAGCACGGCCACGGTGGCGTTGCGCACTTCCGTGGTGAGTTGCCGGTTGACGCTTTCGCCGGCGAAAATATGACGATCGGTAATGGCCAGCCCCCGTACCCAGTCCTGCAACTGCACCCGCTCCGGTGTCTCGTGCCGGCCGGCGCGGAAGACGAGCAACTCGCTCGTGGCGGAGCTGCACACAATCCAGTCGTCTCCCACGCGTCGTGGAGTATGTGGGCAGCAGATGCCGCTCAGCACATCCGCGCCCGTATCCACCCGGAACAACATACCCGTGCCCTCCAGTTTATGCGGTACCCAGCCGCGAGGTTCCGCGAAACGTCCGAAGGCCGTGGCATACAGCACGCTTTCATGCAGCAGGAGACAGTTCAGGTGCCAGCAATCGTCGCCCTGCGCAGGCTGGTAACGCCGCATGGCCCTGCCCTCGGAACTAACCCAAACGACGGAGTCCTGCAAGGAGGAAACGGCGATGTAGTGCCGCCCATCCCAAAGCACATCGTGCGGGTCCATCAGACCCTCCACGCGAATCTGACGCTCAAGACCACCGGCATTGTAGTGCAGTATCGCGGTGCCTTCCGCTACTTGCCTGGGAGCCCAAAGCATGCGGATCAACTCGTTTCCCGACACGCAGAGGCCGGTGGTGGCCACATCGTCAAGCGCGATCCAACCTTTACCGTCGTAGTAAAGCAGTCCGCCCCCCGTGTCTCCATCCCCGAGACATGAAGCCACCAGATACATGGGGCGGCCATCTAACGTGATGTCGATTTCCATTCGTCCCCATGGTAGCGCGGGTGCCGGTCGATTGTGTGACAGAAAAGTGGCGCCCGCGAGTGCGATGCCTGGCTCGGAGCACACCCGCGACGAAAGTCGCCAGGGGTTCATCCTGCTCAACGAACGCGCTCTCGCATGCCGTCGTGCTTCACGGCGGGAAAGCTGATCCGTTCGGAGCCTGCTAGCGTCCCCGGCTTCGGCATGCGCATCGCACCGGTGGCGTATTTTACCCACTGGTCGGTGGTAGTAATATAGATGCAGTCATGCATCGCGACGAGCAAAGCATCGAACGCGCCATCTTAACCGGCCTTTCGCGCCGTAGTTTCCTGCGCGCCTCCGGCAGCGCCGCCCTAGCCGCGCTGGCCGGATCTGAAGCGCGCCTCCTGGCGGGCAGCACGAAGATCGCGCCGCGGGCCGACAGCCTCATCCTGCTCTGGATGGCGGGCGGCATGGCCCAAACCGAAACGTTCGATCCCAAGCGGTACACGCCGTTTGAACCCGGCATGGAGTCGAAGCGCGTCCTGAGCACGTTTCCAGCGATCGACACCGCAGTCGATGACATCAAGATCTCCGCCGGCCTGGAGCGCATCGCCAAAATCATGGACCGCGGCACGCTCATCCGCTCGCATCGCGTCGGCGATCTGGGCTTCATCCTGCATTCGCGCCATCAGTTTCATTGGCACACCGGCTATGCGCCTCCGCAATCGGTGGCGGCGCCGCACATGGGCGCGTTCGTCTCACGCACGCTCGGGCCGCGCAATCCGGAGATTCCCGCGTTCATCGACATCGGCCAGAATCTGGAAATCGGCGGCGAAAGCGATGCGGTGAAAGCCTTTCACACCGCCGGTTTTCTGGGCAGCGAGCATGCGCCCTTCCTCATCGCCGATCCCCAGGATGCGGTGTCCCGCGTGCGGCCTTCCGAGCACATCGGCCCAGCGCGCTTCGCCAACCGCTACGAACAATATAAGAAGTTGGTGGCCGCCAGTCCCGTGGGCCAATATGGCAGCGACTTCCAACGCCAGAGTCTGCTGCGGTCGTTCGACAATGCGCACCGCCTGTTGACCTCGCCCGCCGCCAAGGCCTTCGACCTGAGCCTGGAGCCCAAGGCCAGCTACGATGTCTACAATACTGGCCGGTTCGGGCTGGGCTGCCTGCTCGCCCGCCGCCTGGTGGAGAACGGCGCGCGCTTCATCGAAGTGACCACGGAATACATTCCCTTCCGCTACTGGGACACTCACGAAAACGGGCACAAACGCGCCACCGGCATGAAGGAAACCATCGACGCGCCGGTTTCGCAGTTGATCCTCGACCTGGAAGCCCGCGGATTGCTGGATCGCACGCTGGTGGTGCTGGCCAGCGAATTCGGCCGCGACATGATGACCGAGGGCAAACCCGGCGCAGAGGTCAAGGCCCAAGTCAAGCAGCCGGACATCATGACCGAGCCGAAGCACTACGGCATGCACCGGCACTTCACGGAAGCCTGCTCGGTGCTGATGTTCGGCGGCGGCGCTCCCAGGGGAAAATTGTACGGACGGACTGCGGACGAACGTCCCTGCAGCATCGTCGAGAACCCCGTTGCCATCGAGGATCTGCACGCCACCATCTACACCGCTCTGGGCATCCCACCGGACACCGCCTACGACGTCGAAAAGCGTCCCTTCTATGTCACCAAGGATGGCAAGGGGAAGGCCGTCGCGGCGTTGCGGGCGTGACGCGGCGCGAACGTTTCCGGGTGCACGATCCCTGCCAGAATTTCCAGCGACTCGACTAACCGCGGTCCGGGGCGATTGAAATACTGATTGCCATCCGCCACGTAGACGCGCCCGTTGCGAACCGCGCCCAGATCGTGCCAACCGTCGCGGCCGGTAAGCCAATACATCTCGCTCACCGTGCGTGCCAGGTCGAAGCCGCACGGCATCACCACGATCACGTCCGGATCGGCCGCCGCCAGATCGTCCCACGTGCGCCATTCTACGTTCTCAGCCCCGGCCATCTCCACCAATTCCGGCATCCAGTTGGCCGTAGGCATCGGCGGCTCGATCCATTCGATGCACGCCAGTCGCGGGCGCGGCGCAACGGCACGTGCGCCGTGCGTGGCATCGGCAATGGCCCGCATGCGCTCCTGCAAGTGCGCCACGGCCTGCTCGCCGCGCGCTTCGATTTCGAGCGACCGCGCCACCCGGCGGATATCTTCCCACACCTCGGTCAGTGAACTGGGCTGTAGCGACACCACTCGCGGCTGGCTGGCCAGGCGCCCGGCCACCGAGCGTTCCACGTCCCGCAGGCTTACCGCGCAGACCTCGCAATGGATCTGCGTCAGGATATGGGTGGGCTGCAAGCGCTCCAGCACATCGTCGAACACCTGGTAGACGGAAATCGATTCAGCCATGCTCCGCCTCACCAAGCGTTCGATTTCGCGGCTGTCGCCATCCACCGCGAAGCGCGGCGCCGTACACACGGGCAGCGCGCGCACTTGCTCGGGATAATCGCATTCATGCGAGCGCCCCACCAGCCAGGCCAGGGCGCCCAGCGCGTGTACGATCTCGGTGGCGCTCGAGATCATGGAAACGATGCGCGGCCTCACGCAGCCTCCGCCGCAACCGGCAGCAGGTCCGCGAAGACAAAGCCATCCGCGTCGCGCAACTCGCCCCCGGCCACCGGTATCGGATGCCGGAACATAGGACCGGCGTAGGCAAACGTGTGGAACTCGCCATTCTCCCCACACGGATCGGCTTCGGGCGGCAGGTCCGCCAGCAACGCCAGGTCGAACTCGCGGCCGGCAAAGCTCGCATCGAGCTGCTTTTTATCCACGCACGTGATTCTGGCGCGCATTCCGCCGCGGATCATTTCGTGCGCCAGTTCGCGCGTGGGAATCTCCCAGAGCGGGAACAAAGGATCCAGTCCGCTGCCGGCCAGCTTACGCTCGCGATACTCGCGAATGTCGCGCAAGAATAGATCGCCAAACACCACGGCGTCGAATCCATCCGCTACCGCCGCTCGGCATGCTTCAGCCATCCGCGACTCGTACTCTTCATTGGAACAGGGCCACGGAAGCTCGACGGCCCGTAACGGCAGACCAGCCGCCGCGGCTTGCTCCTGTACCAGCGTACGGCGCACGGCATGCATGGCCACACGATCGGCGGCCTGGTTGAACGTGGTCAACAGGCCCGCAATCTCCACGCCCATTTCGACGCCGCCGCTGCGCATCAGGTGCAAGGCCCAAGCGCTATCCTTGCCACTCGACCAGGAAAGAAGCGCGCGTTTCAAGCGGTTGCGGGAACCCGCTCGGCGGTGCGCACCGTGCGGCTCAGCCAGGCGTGCAGGCCGAACAGAACGCCGGAATAAAACAGATCGCCGGCTATTGTGCGGCCAAAGAACGGAATGGCCTGCGTGTAGCAGAGCGCCAGTCCGGACCACGTATGCGAATACCAGCCGAGCCAGGTGCCGAAGTTGGAGATGAGGAAGAACTGCACACTGCAGAGAAGGCAGGCCGCGCCGATACGTACCGGGCTTTCGGTCGATTGCAGGCGCCGGCCGATCCAAACGCTGATCATGAAGCTGAGATAAACGAACGGCGTCGCGATGGAATAGCTGCCCTCCGGCCGCAGCGGGTCGGTCACGGCCATCAACAACAGCGGCACCGCGAAGGCTTGCCACCCCCGCAAACGGGCCCCCGCGTACAGGCTCACGCCGCCCACCGGAGCGAAATTCGCTGGATGCGGCAGCAGACGGAGGATCGCTCCCGCTACAGTCAGGCTCAGCGCCAAAGGCCGAACATTGTTTTCCCGATGGTTTTCTCCAGCCATGTTCTCTCCTTATTCAGATAGTGTACCGCCGCTCGGTTCGCCGCCGCTGGCCGCGCGGTTGGGTTCCCACAACGTCTCCGGCGCGCCGCTTTGCCGGCTGGCCCAGCGGCTCCAGACAAAAAACGCGTCGCTCAGGCGGTTGAGATATTTCACGGCTTCCGCCGGGACCGGCTCCTCGCGCGCCAGCGCGATAACCATGCGCTCGGCGCGGCGGCACACCGTCCGGCAAACATGCAACTCCGCGTTGAGCCGCGAGCCGCCCGGCAGCACGAACGACCGCAGGGCCGGCAGGCCCTCGTTCGCCCGATCCATCTCCGCTTCCAACTGCGCAATTTCCGCCTCGGTAATCCGCGCTTGCCGCGGATGCACATCCGCGGGCAGCGTGGCCAGGATGGATCCCAAGTTGAACAACTCGTGCTGCACGCGCAGCAGCATGCCGCCCAGCGCGGCTAGTTCCAGATGGGTTGGGTCGCCCGTCGCAGTGTCGCGCGCCAGTCCCACGAACGAGTTCAACTCATCCACCGTGCCGTACGCTTCGATGCGCCGGGAATCCTTGGGCACGCGCTGTCCGCCCGCCAGGCTGGTTTCACCCGCGTCGCCCTGACGCGTGTAGACGCGGTTGATGGCCAGACGCGGCGCCTCGAACTTAAGCTCGAATTTAGGCTCCATGCATGCAGGATACATCGCGCGAGGTCCTCGCTGTTATGATGAAATCAACCTCAGTCAAGATGGGTACGCCATGACCATTGACGAACGTCTCGAAAAACTCACCGAACGCCATGAAGCGCTGACGCAAGCGGTGGACCTGTTGGCCGCCATGTACCAGCAAAACGAGCGGCGCTTGGCGCAAGTGCTGGATGCCATCAACCGGCTGGCGAATATCGCGGAAGCGCACGACGTCCGGCTTGACGATCACGACCACCCGCCGGACGATCCGTCGCGCGCCGCATAAGCGAGCGGCGGCACGCATGGGCTTGGTCCGGTAATGTGTAGCCCGCAGCCAGGAAGCAGGGCATCATCGTCACCGGCCGGCGCCTGCGGCTAAGTCGGCTTCGTACAGAAGGCGATCGATCTCCGCCGCGGTAAGGCGCATTGCAGTACGCCTTACACGGGTGGACCGGCCCCCTTACCTGCTGGCCCGCCGCCGTCTACCGAACAGCCCAAAAGCCAACAGGCCCGATCCTAGCAGCACCAGCGATACAGGTTCGGGAGTCGCAGCCGATGCCACCGGCATAAATGCCTGCTGCCCTGGTTCCGAAGTCGTGTCCAACAGAAACGATCCGGAGTAATTGGCAGTCTGGTAGGTTGCCTCCATCCCCGCCGTATCCGCCAGCATCCCGCTATCGGGCGCGTAGGTCCCGCCAGTGTAATTCCAGATAGCCTGTTGCGTATCGGCATCCGCCTGGGCATTCCCTGAAGGCACAGCGCCGAAATTTAGTCCGAGCGTGGCTTGCTGTTGAAGCTGCGCCAGACTCAATCCCAGATTATCGCCAGTGAAGGCGCCGCTCACAAGACTGACCACCGTAACATCATAGGTTGCCGGCACGGTGATTTGATTGAAGGCATCGTCGCAGTACATCCAGACCGATTGCGACGGGTCGTTATTGATATATCCCTCGGTCAAACCGACGTAGTAAGCGCCATTGTTCTCTCCGGACGCATACGGTTCCACCGTAAGTGAGACGGTCTGTCCAACCAAGGAGGTAAAGTCAATGGGTGACGCCTGACAGAAAGTTACGCTGATCAAGAGCACGAATAAGCACAAAATGGATTTCATAGTTTCCTTTATCTTCTTGGAGTATTAACGTCCCGATAGTGCGTCAGTCGGAGCCTCCGCTCAAAACCCCGAAGGCATAACTGAGAAACGCTCATGTAGAATCGTATCAGTGGCGATAAAGTAAACAAGTAGTCCTGGTCCCAGTACTTTCTGCGACGATAGGTTTTAGTGGCCCGGCTACGGCGCAATATGCGGGGATTACGATGCGCGCGGCGCTCTTGCTGTTGACGCCCTTCAAACTGCCGGTCAATGTCGGCGGGAGCATCGATAACAGTTTTCGGTACCGGAGGGGGCTGCGGTCACGGGCTTCGGCGCCGGCGCGCCGCCATCGCCACGGTGGCCAATAGCACAAGTCCCTGGATATCAGGCGCTTGCGCCGGGCGGAGGATCGAGTCGGGGATGCGTCTCACGCCGCCGTCCGTGCGCCATCCGTAGCTGGCGGTTACTGCGCCGGGGTGGTGGCCGATACGATGGCGGACATCGGCGAAATGTTGCCGATTTGGTCGAACTCTTCCACGGCGTAGTAGTATTTAGTCTCGGGCTTGAGTGAGTAGTTGGTATATGAAGTTGTCCCCGTAGTGGCCACCTGAGTCAAGGTGGAAGACGAGGTTCCCCGGAAAATGTAGTACCCCGTGAGCGGCAAGCCGCTAGACCCGGGCGTCCAGGTCAGCCCGATTTCTGTGGCTGAGACCGGCGTGGCTACCAGCTTTTTCGGCGCTGTCGGCAGCGCCAGCGTGGTGGCCCGAACAAGCGCTGACATCGGCGAGACGTTCCCGTCCGTGTCCACCGCCTCCACCCCGAAGTAGTATGTCGTCGATGGAGTCAGGGAATAATTCGAGTACGAAGTGGGCGTACTATAAGTGCCCCCCACCTGGATCAGATTGTCGGCGGCGGTTCCCCGAAACACGCGATAGCTGGCAATGCCGATCTTATCCGTCGAAGCAGACCAAGTCAGGTTGATCTCCTGGGTGTTGACGGCCGTAGCCGCGACGTTTGTGGGCTCGCTAGGGGGTATGGAATTCCACGTCGTGACGTGGAGGGGCAGCGAGGGCCCCGACACGTTGCCGGCCAGATCGAATGCTTCCACAAAGTAGGAATACGTCGTACCGTCTGTTAGCCCCGTGTCCACGTAAAACGGTTGGGCCGTAATTCCGGCTTTTACGCCATTGCGAAACACGTAGTAACCGGCTACGCCCACGTTATCGGTGGACGCATTCCATGTCAGATCTGCCTCCGTGCTCTGGTACGACGACCCCGTCAAGTCGCTGGGGATCGAAGGCGGCGTGGTGTTCGGAGCGGGGAGAATCGCGCTGTAGTAGCTCAGTGCCGTGCTGGTAAAGCTGGCGGCCAGCATGTTTGCGCTCGCCTGCTGGGCCTCCTCGTTTAGAATCGCGGAGGGGGTCAGATTCTCGGTGGAAGCGCCATACGGCAGATAGGCCCAAAAGTATAACGATTCGAAGGCATCCATGTAAGTCATGTGCGTGCAGTAGGCCATCTTCTCCATGGTCTGCAGAAAATAGGCATCCAAAGGCGCCCAAAAACTGAATGGGTTGCGGGCCAGAATCTGGTCGTTTGTCAGGATATTCAACTCGCTGTCCGACACCTTGTGCAGCCAGGTCTGCGTCATCGTCACCGGTTTGCCCGCGGCGGCGGCCATACTCGCGATGGTCAGCGCGTTAGGTAGAAAATTGTTGTTCACCGTCAGGACGTGCATGTCGATGAAATTCACCGGAAGCGCCAAGAAACTCTGGATGAACTCCTGATACTGCGAAAGCCAGGTACCCACGCCGGCGCCCACCTGGATGCCGGACACGCCCGCTGTTTGCATGGCGCTTAGAATCTCGCTGAGCATACTGGTGGACCCGCTGACCGTGTTGACCTCGGTTTGCCCGGACATGGTGGCTTCGGTGTCGGGCTCTTCCAGCACCACCATATAGTCCGGTTGCATGGTCTGCGCGATAGTCACCGCGGTCTGCGCGCGGGCCGCCTGATATTGCGTCCAATTCAGCGTGGCATAGAACGCCGCCGGGTTCCAGCCATCCACTACCGAGTCGTTCAGCAGGCACTCGTTCTCGACGATGAGC
>Ga0182018_10004638_pt1 | contig 11458 bp, 7 predicted proteins | sample 812P2MmetaG_FD_120490 | JGI IMG/M metagenome (GOLD analysis project Ga0182018, IMG submission 120490) | Permafrost microbial communities from Stordalen Mire, Sweden - 812P2M metaG | ecosystem: Environmental > Terrestrial > Soil > Wetlands > Permafrost | place: Sweden: Stordalen | collected...
AACGTGGGTGTGATCCTTTTGCTTATCGAGAACGGGTCAGGAAGCAAACCGCAGAATCGGCCCGGCATCGGCCAGCCAGCTTCCCTGAGGTCGGGGGTCGAAATCTGAGGCCAATCCGATTTCCAGGTTTCACGGGAATTGCGGGACGAGATCAGGAGATCTGAAAATCGCCGCGGCGCGTAGCGTTTTTTCATTCGTCCCGATGACGGCCCCGCAAGGGCGGTCAAGTCGAGTCACAGAAAAAATCGCCCAACAACTCCTTTAGCCCCACTGCTTCGCTCTCGCCCGGCCTCAACCCTGGCCCACCGCCGTGGTAATCATAAAGACGGGACGATCTTCCGGCGTCTGATGCGCCAAACCCTGCCAACACCGCAAAACAAAAAAATGCCAAACGAACCCATTTTCGTCCGCAACCTCAAGAGACCAAACCCCTTCCCCGCTATCGCACGAACCCATTGCGAACCCAAATCCCACCCCCACCCCCCCGCCCCTTATAATGCTGGCATGGCTCTCCGTAATCTGATCCTGCCGGCCCTGTGCGCCGCCGCCCTGGTTCCCTGCCTGCTCTCGCAAAAGCCCGACGTCAAACGGCCCCCTATTTTGGGCGTCGCCCACATCGCCCTCAAAACCAACGATCTCGCCGCCGCCCGCGCCTTTTACGGCCACGACCTGGGCTTTGAGGAACCATTCCCCGGCCCCGATGGGACCGCCATCTTCAAAGTCAACGACCATCAGTACATCGAAGTCGCCGCAACCCTCAAAGACGATTCCGAAGACCGCCTCGCCCACATCGCTTTCGAGACCGCCAATGCCCGCCAGTTGCGCGAATACCTGGCCGGCAAGGGCGTCAAAGTCCCCGATAGCCTCGAGAAAGACGCCGACGGCGACTATAGCTTCATGGTGGCCGACCCCGAAGGCCACAGCATCGAATTCGTCGAATACGTGAAGGGCTCGATACGCAGCCGCAATTTCGGAAAGGCGCTCCCCGCCACGCGCATCTCCGATCGCATCATTCACGCCGGCTTCACCATCCAGGACCCCTTCACCGCGAATCGCTTCTATGGAGCCATCCTGGGCTACCACGAGACCTGGCACGGTGGGATGCAGGACACTCGCACCGATTGGGTAGACATGCGCGTTCCCGATGGCGCCGACTGGCTGGAGTACATGCTCAACCAGCCGCATCCTTCCACCAGGACTCGCGGCGTCATGAATCACCTGGCCTTGGGCGTCCCCGATGCCCAGGCCGCCTACAAAACGCTACAGGACCGCCAAGTCAAGATGCAGGAGCAACCCAAAATCGGCCGCGACGGTAAGTGGCAATTGAATCTATACGATCCCAATCTGACGCGGGCCGAGTTGATGGAGCCCAAGCCGGCCGGGACCGTCTGCTGTTCGCCCATCTTGGACCACTGAGCGGCCGTCACCCGCAAGGAAGGTCTCCCGCTACCCCCATTTGGGCGGAAACTTCCCCCATACCCCCCAAGATATACTAGGGATTGAAGAACTTAGAGATTCCGGGACCTCTTCATGGCTGAAATGAGCGTCATCTGGTTGCGCGTGGCCGCTGCGTTTTACTCGCTCGGCCTGCTGCACGCCATCCTTACCCTGGTCCGCCGGCGCGAACATTTGTTCCGCGTGGCGCTGGGCGCTTTCGGCCTGGGTTCGGTATTTCATTTCGTTTCCATCGTCGAAGAGGGCATCGTCAACAACCGCTGCCCTATCACCAATTTCTACGAGACGCTCTCGATGTGCGCGTTCCTGGTGGTGGTGCTCTACCTGTTTGCCCACTGGCGCTACAAGCTGGAAAGCCTCAGCGTTTTTATCTTCCCGCTGGTTTTCGTAGCGGCGCTGGTGGCCACCATGGGTAACCCGGTGAGCGCCTGGTCCAGCCCGGTGGTTCGAAATACCTGGCTCACGGTGCACATCGTGCTGGTTCTGCTGGGCTACGCGGCGCTGCTGCTCACCGCCGTCTCCTCGCTGCTGTACCTGTTTCAGGAGCGCGAGCTCAAAACCAAGAAGCCGCGCAAATTCTATTACCGGCTGCCCCCGCTGGGCACGCTGGACGACGTCATTTCCAAATCCATGGCCATAGGCTTCGTGCTGATTACGCTGGCTGTCATCGCCGGCAGCACGTGGGGCTTCATCGAATTGAAGACCGCCTGGATCAGTCAGCCGAAAATCGCCATCTCTTTCGTCACCTGGGGCGTCTATATGGCCCTCGTCTTCCTGCGGACGGTCGCCGGATGGCGGGGGCGTAAAGCCGCGATCATGACGATCACGGTGGTCGGCTTCGCCGCGCTCACTTGGGCCGCCCATGCCCGCCTGGGCGACCTCTTGTTTAAGTCATGAAGCTGCACATCACCGGCGTGAGTCACAAAACGGCGCCCGTTGAGGTGCGCGAGTGCCTGGCCTTCCGGCCGGAAACACTGCCGGCCGCTCTGGCCGATCTGAAGGCCCGCGAGGGAGTCACTGAAGCCGTCATCCTCTCCACCTGCAATCGCGTCGAAATCACCCTCACCACCGACGACCGGTCCGACCCGCAAGCCATCGTCGATTCCTTCCTCGCCGATCAAAAGAGCGTCAGCGCGCAGAGCATCGGCCCGCATCTCTACCGGCACGAAGGCCGCGACGCCATCCATCATCTGTTCCGCGTGGCCGCCAGCCTGGATTCCATGGTGGTGGGCGAGCCCCAGATTCTGGGACAGCTCAAAGCCGCCTACGCTTCCGCCAAAGAGTGCGGCGCGCTCTGCGGCTGGCTGGACGCCCTGATGACCCGCGCCTTCGGCGTGGCCAAACGGGTTCGTTCCGAGACGGGCGTGGGCCAGATGGCCGTTTCGGTGAGCTACGCCGCGGTCGAGTTGTCGCGCAAGATCTTCGGCTCGCTGGAGAACCGCACCATCATGATTGTGGGCGCCGGCAAGATGTCGGAACTGGCGGCGCGCCACCTGCGACGCTCCGGTGCTTCGCACGTGTTTGTCACCAATCGAACCCACCAGCGCGCCGTGGAAATGGCGGCGCTGTTCCAGGGCACGCCGGTGGAGTACACCCGTTTCGTCAGCCTGCTGCCCGAAGTGGACATCGTCATCACCAGTTCGGGCGCGCCGCATTACATCCTGCATAAGGACGAAATGCAGCGCGTCATCGCCGCCCGCCGCAACAAACCCATGTTCCTCATCGACATCGCGGTGCCGCGCAATATCGAACCCTCGGTGAACGACGTCGATAACGTCTACCTCTACGATATCGACGACCTGCAGGAAGTGGTCAACTCCAACCTGCGCGAGCGCATGAAGGAGGCCGGGCACGCCGAAACCATGGTGACGGAGGAAGTGGACCGCATGATGGCGCGGCTCAAAGTGGCCGAAGTCACGCCCACCATCGTCGGACTGCAGGAACAGCTCGAGCTGATTCGCGCCGCGGAAATCGACAAGATGCGGCGCAAGTGCGGACCGCTTACGCCGGAAATGGAGCGCGCCATCGAGGCCATGACCCATGCCATCATCAACAAGGTGGCTCACGGACCGATCTCCGAGCTGCGCAACCACGCCGGCAATCCCGACGGCGCCCACGTGGTGGCGGCCATCCGCAAGGCGTTTCACCTTCAGGATCAGTAGGTAACCAATAAATGCCGCTCGTCATCGCGTCACGCGGTTCGCAACTGGCATTGTGGCAGGCTCGTTGGGTGAGTGCCGAGCTCACCGCACGCGGCCATCAATGCCGCATCGAGATTATCAAGACCACCGGGGACAAGATCACCGACGTGCCTCTGGCCAATGTCGGGACCAAGGGCCTTTTTACCAAGGAGATTGAAGAGGCGCTGCTCGATGGCCGCGCCGATCTGGCGGTCCACAGCCTCAAGGATCTGCCCACCGAGTTGCCGGAAGGGCTGGTGCTGGCGGCGGTGCCGGAGCGGGAAGATCCGCGCGACGCCGTGGTAGGCAAGCGGCTGGCCGAGTTGCCGCAAGGCGCCAAGGTGGGCACCAGTTCGTTGCGCCGCGCGGCGCAATTACGCAAGCTGCGGCCGGATCTGGCAATCGAATCGGTGCGCGGCAATCTGGACACGCGCCTGCGCAAGCTGGACGAAGGGCAGTACGACGCCATCCTGCTGGCCGCCGCGGGCTTGAAGCGGCTGGGCTGGGGCGATCGCATTGCCGAGATCCTGCCGGCGGAAGTGATGTGCCCTGCCGTGGGACAAGGCGCGCTGGCGATTGAGACGCGCGCGTCGGGCGCAGGCTTCGACGCGGTTCGCAGCATGGATCACGCCGATACGCACGCCGCGGTGCTGGCCGAACGCGGCCTTTTGGGCGCGCTGGGCGGCGGATGCCAGGTCCCGATCGGCGCCTACGCCACGGTGCTCGGCGGACGGCTGAAGTTGCTCGGCCTGGTAGCCTCGCCCGACGGTGGAGAAGTAGTGCGCGGCGAGGTGGAAGGCGCTGCGAGCGAAGCCGGGAGCCTAGGCCGCGCGCTGGGCAACGATCTATTAGAGCGGGGAGCGCGGCGCATTCTAGACGCCGTCTATAGCGCGTGATAAGGACGTGGACAGAAAGCGCAACTTGGTTCAGGCTGCGGGGAGCAGTGCGGTGTTCGCAGCCCGGCAACATGGCTTCGGCCCAGCTATTATCCGATACGCCAAATGGACGCAGAACATAACAAACCGGCCAAATCTGCTTGAACGTAAATCCCAGAGTAAGCGACTTAGAATCAAGCAGTTTGGCCGGTTTTTTCGCGTTTATTCGGTCCAATCCGTGCACGCGCCACGGGCGTTTCCGATGGGAATTCACATCAAAACCCAAGCGGTTAGGAATCCAGCTAGAATAGACTTGTGCCGACGGTGCTCGGATTTGACGGCCCGCGGGCTGTGATCTATCCGAACGATCATCGACCGGCCCACGTCCACAGGCTCGGGAGCGGTTGCGAGGCGGTATTCGATCTGAACTGTATGGCTGGGCCGATAGAACTCCGGGAGAACTATGGATTCTCGCGGCGTAAGATCAGGCGAATCCTGGAGGTCTTGACGGACCACTTGGAAGAATTGTGCCGGGCATGGGAGGATATTCATGGCATCACGTGACGATTTCGAACGGGCAAACCAGCGTGCTCAGGACCTGCGGGCACGCATTCCACGGGCGCTCTCCGCGCACTACGACCAGAAAACCGGGCGGATCGTGGTTCATCTCAGCTCGAAGGTAATCGTAAGCTTCGCTCCCGGCGATGTAGAAGCGCTGAGAGACGCCCGGCCTTCGCAGCTCAAAACAATTGAGCTCAGCCCGTCAGGCTTCGGGATCCATTTTCCAGCCGTGGATGCAGATCTCTACGTGCCCAGTCTCTTAGAGGGCTTCCTGGGCTCCAAGACATGGATGGCGTCCAGCTTGGGTCGAATCGGCGGCCGGTCGAACAGCAAGGCTAAGAAGGCTGCTTCCAGAGCGAACGGAAAACTGGGGGGCAGGCCTAAGAGTGCAGTTGAACGGTAGCGTCGGGGTCAGCGTCCGACTTGGCGACTGTACGCCCAAGTGAACTCTTTCCGAGTGGCCGACAATTCGCTCAAAACTGGCGACCCCGTCGCAACCGGAACGCGCTATCGCGCTTGTGGACCGCTACCGCGTCTGCCACTGAATCGAAATGTTGACGGCGTAATATTCACCGAAAGAGGTGAAGAATCGGGTTGACGAATCTTAGATCACCAATCTAAGGTCAGACGGCCTGGGCGGACGCTACGGCTGGACACACGGCGAGCGGATTTGTATGTCATGATCTCGCTGCGGGACCGCCCGTGATCTTGCCTTTGAGGCTTGCGCATTCACCCTCACGCCAGTCACTCCTACAGCCTGCCGCAGGCGTTCGCAACGCGATACCGCCTAAAACCTGCAATGCAGCGCCAAGGTTTATCATGAAGGCGACCTTCTCACACATGCTGAATCGTGGGAGGCGATGGCTGTGATTGTTCAGTCCGCAGATCAGCGAGCAAGTTTTCAAAAGCATGTTGGTAGCTGGTCTTATCGGTCCACCTCATAAAATCGGGAATGTAGTATTCCCGTATTTCCCTGGCAGCATCCCGTCCACTATCTGCGTCAAAACACTGCCAACGGCGAAGAGTATCAAATGAAACAATCCGGATGGGAAAGAGAATTTGTCGTTGCTCTCTGACTTCACGTAATCGTGTGCTAATGATCTCGGTCTGGACCCACTGGCTGCTCATACTGTCATTCGACAGTATAAGCAACAAGCGGTTGTGCTCCCTAATTGCAGCGTCGATCTGTTCATATAGCTTGCGCCCACCCCTCGCAGAGTGGGGTGCATACCAGCAGCTCACGCCAGCTCCTGTTAGATCCACATAGAGCCGTTCAGCCAGTGCTTGGTCTCTGGTTGAATAGCTTATGAAGCAAGAATAATATCGTGGGCTGACCAGCATCTGTTTCACTTCGTGCTTGAGCGATTTCGCTTCGTTCTCCGAGAATCCGCCGATAAATGCGAGCAACGAGGCCTGAAGCTCAGCGGCCGTCTGGAACCGCTTTGCAGTTTCTAAGTCAAGAGCTTTTCTTAGAATTGATGCTAGCGCTGCCGGACAGGACTCCGGGACCGGGGTCATTGGCGAACGGGGTCCGACCTCTTCGCCCTTTTCGTTAGTCGTCACATAAGGCTTCGTACCAGTCGTGATCTCAAATAAGGTCACCGCCAGCGACCAAAGGTCCGAGAGTCTGTTGACTGCAAGCGCCTTTAAACGCTCTGGTGACATGTATCCATAGGAGCCGAAGTTATTGCCCGGCAAACTAGTTGAGGCCAGCAGCGCTTTGGCGATGTCAAAGCTGACGAGGGACACCCGGTGGCTGGTGTCATAGGTTAGGTAAATGTTCGTTGGCTTAATATCTCCATGTACGATTCCGACTACAGAAAGGTCCCCGATTGTGAACTTCAGGGCGTGTGCCCTTCGAATGATGTCGCAGACTTCAGCGGCGATATATGCAGCACGTCGCACCGGTAGTGGACCTTGGCGAACCATTTGAGAGAGTGTGCCGCCTTCGTGATATTCCATGGCCGTGAAGAAATAGCCGTCCGCCTCACCAATCGCGGCGGGTCGGTCAACACGTGGATCGATCAGGCTTAGGTAGCTCTGCAGCACTGCTCCTTGCCGAAGTGATTCGGCTTGCTCTAGGGTGTCAGCACCATTGTTCAGAGGGAGAATTCTTAGCGCAACTTGTTGTCCGGGTCGATCCATTGCGAGATAAACCCGCGATAACCCACCCCACGGTAGACTCCGCAGAATATTGTACCTACCGACCTTTGTGCCTGGGGCTCGATTTGGCTCGATCATTGCACGATCTTCAATAATAATAGTACAGTTCGCCAATCCAAAACCCGGGGATGGGTTGCGATGGTGAAGGCATCGAACCCCGCCACTGGGGTTGTCGTAGGAGTTCCGAGCGGCGGCATCGGTCAGAATCGGGCGCCCGATTCCCGTGTGCGGGAGGGCGCTGCCTGAACGTGGATCGAGCCATCTCCACACGCCGCTTCCGATTGTGGGCGGTTTACGCACGACTCGGACCCTGCGCGAGCCGCGTTGGTTGAGGATGAACCTGTGGCGTTGGAGGCCACAGGTGATGAAACAAAAGCCAACACGTAAAGAAAAGCGCCGCATTGGTAAAACCGTCCCGCGATTGCCAGACCTCGAAGTCGCGAAGTCAGCCGTCCTCAACAGCCTCTCCTACCCAGATGCTCAGCGCGGATATCGCCATGCCATTTACGAATTTGTGGAGTGGTACTGCTCGGAGCCGCGATTGTCGTTCAGCAAAACGGTTGTCGTCCGTTACCGGATGCACTTGGAATCTCGCCATCTCGCACCAGGGGCGATTAATCTCCGGCTCGGGGCCGTTCGTCGGCTGGCATACGAGGCGTCAGATTGCGGCCTACTGAGCGCCGACCTGGCCGCGGGAATACGGCGGGTCAAGGGCGTAAAGAAGCTGGGCGTCAGGCTTGGCAACTGGCTGACCGCCGAACAGGGGCAAGCACTCTGGCAGGCACCAGATCGCGAGCGGCTGAAGGGCAAACGCGATCGGGCGCTGCTTGCCCTACTGCTAGCCTGTGGACTCCGTCCCCACGAGCTCGCGGAGCTGACCTTCGGCCACCCGCAGCAGCGCGAAGGGCATTGGGCAATCGTAGACCTGAGCGGAAAGGGTGGTCACGTTCGAACCATTCCCGTCCCGGATTGGGTCCACGGCCTGTTGGACGACTGGACTAAGACCGCCGGAATTGACGCGGGGAAACTTTTCCGCCGTGTAAGTAGCGCCGGCAGAGCTTGGGGCGTAGCTGTAACGGAAAAGGTCGTCTGGCATGTCGTCAAGGAGTTCGCCGCCAGGACGGGCGTCAAGAAACTCGCTCCGTCGAACCTGCGCTCGGCTGCGCCGCGCTGCGAGCGGCGAATTGGAGCAGATTCAATTTCTGCTGGGCCACGTTTCGGTCCAGACCACAGAACGCTACCTCGGTTGTACCCAGCGGATTTCATCGGCGGTGAACCACAGGATCGGAATCGAGCCGGCACCCTGAACCGTTAGCTCCGGAGGGGTTGGCGACAATTCGGGAGTTAATGGAAACGTGGGCGTCTCAGGGTCGTCCCTTCTGATTCCCTGCTGATCGACTGCCACCTTTGCCCATAGATTTCAGTGGCTTGCGTGAAATCTGTTAGAATTGTGCGGCTCCAATCCGCTCGGCCTTGGTATCCTAGGCTTTGGAGGCCCGCTGGATTTCTTGTCCCCGCGAGGAGGTCACCATTCAGGAGAAAGAATCAGTACGAACACGTGGTGGCATGGCAAATGGCCACATCATTGTGTGGGAGGAACAGCGAGCGCAGTGGGCCGAGATAATGCGCAATTGTTTCCCATCATCAAGGGTTCGTTGGTCACATCCTGCGAGCTACTATGACTCATCATCGGTCTCCGCGCTCATCGCCTTGTCACCAACTTTTGTGATCCTTCCTTTGACGATTCCTCAGTTCAACTCTCTGCGACTTGCGGAACTCGTCCATCGTGCTCAAGTGGCAACTAGGTTGATTCTGATCAGCGATACGAACTGTCCACACAACATGCTTATCCCCCTGTTCGATTCGCATTCGACCAACTCGGAATTGACAGCAGGGTGGGTAATGGAGTCATTGCAAAGCGAAATCAAGAGAAAGATGGATGGGCACAGCATTCGCCAAGCGATCTCGTCCATCTTGAGAACCGCCACATGTTTTCGTCTCCAGCCGTTTGGTACGCGCCATGCCGTTCCGCGCCAAGCTGAGATAGCTGACTACGATAATCCCTCTCAGCTGTGGGCGTTGACAGAGTGGCGGAAGCTCCGACGGCAGCTTTCCGAGTTGGCTAACACGATCGCCGCTCAATCGAACGACGAGGATATTACAGCGGGAATACGACGTGTTCGTGACGCTCTACATCTTTCTCAGTCCAGGTACATCGAAGAGACGGACGCTGCAAACGAAGTTCTGATGACGGGTCAATGGGCGGTCGAAACTGCACTTCGGTTTGGCTTGAACCTGGATGGGTTGGTATTGCCGGCAGCGGTCGGCGTGGGCGACAAGATCCGTGAGGTTCGCACGAGTACATCCGCCCCTCAATCATTGATTACCGCTGTTACAGAATCGGCAACGAATGCGATCCCGGCGAGTGGCAAACACGGATCTCTGGGCAGCGGCATCGGAGAATGTGATGCTGCGCAAGCTTCTGCTTGGAGACGCGATGCCCTGTCCGCAGGGCAGCAGGGTGCAACCAGCATGGACAACCGAACAGTCCATCCATACTGTTGCGACGGCGGCGCAACTATGGGGCCGGCTGCATTTCACTCGGTTCTGCCGAGGCGCCATGTATTCCTCTCTTACTGCCGCGACAACTCGGACGACGTGAGACAGTTGCGGGAGGATCTCCTCACAGCCGGAGAAAACGTTTGGTGGGATCAAGACATCCTACCGGGACAAGACTGGAAGCTCGAAATTCGAAAGGCGATGCGAGATGCGTATGCCGTCGTGCTGTGCCTTTCGGGCGAGGCAGCAGCTCGCACAACGTCGGGTTTGTACCCTGAAGTAGCCGATGCAGTTACCGCATATCGGGAGTACACACCAGGCAGTATCTACTTGATTCCTGTGCGTCTATCGGCATGCGATATTCCCCAGGTCGAAATAGACGGCACCCGAACGCTGGATAGGCTGCAATATGTCGACCTCTTCCCATCATCCAGCCGTCCGCAAGGAGTGTCGTTGCTGGTTCGCGCAATCAAGGCATCTGCCCACCACCCTTGATTAAGCCACGAGGAACGGAGTCTGCATCTACGAGTGTCGTGATTACATATGGACGCCCTCCGAAGAAGGGGCTGCGATAGCACTTCGGGTCACTTATTGTCCGGTGCTTGTATTCATAAGTCGTCATCCGAAACTTGTGCCGTGATCGTTGATTCCCGGATGAAGCGCCATTGCGATTCCGCTGAATGTGATCGTCGATTCCCAAGAAGACTCGATCACTATTTCGGGGTGATCCCGGCCAGCCGTCGGAGCTTCGGGCGAGTTACGCGCTACTCGGAAACAGTTCCTCCCCGGGGGACCTTCGGATTAGAAACGATAAACGCGACAGGGGCCCGCCAATCCACAAGAGCGAGCCGGCAACCCGCTGAAGCGACCATTACCCGATTACTCCCACAATTCGGCTTTCGAGCGGCCAGCCGCCTCGATGCGGCCATTCCCTGTGATTGGCCGGTAAACCGTTCACAAAAATCTTTCAACTATCTTCCCTTTACCATCAACCCATTACCGGCCCAACCCCCCGAATCCAGCCCGCCCTCGTGCTTAAATCTGAAGCGAAGGACACTCCAATGGCAAAACAACCCATCTCCTCCGAGCGCCTCGCTGCTAACCGAGCCAACGCCTCCAAATCCACCGGACCGCGAACCTCCGAAGGCAAGGCCCGCGCTTCCCAAAACGCTCGCAAACACTTCTTCAACCCCGCCAACTTCACCGTCCTCCGCCTCGAAGACATCAAAGAAGTTGCCAACCGCCGCGCCGACCTCATCGACTGCTATCAACCCGTCAACTCCCAGGAACTCTGGGCCCTCGAGCGCCTCGCCATCGCCCAGCAAGCCCTCGACCGCTGTTCCCGCACGGAAATCGGCATGCATACCGCGTTCCTCAACGAGTCTCTCGATCCCGATGGCCGCCCGCTCCGCTTGATGAATCTCGAAATGGTCGAGGACATCGACGTCCTCCGGGAACAGAACCGCAACTTCATTCTGTGGGAAGGCTTCACCCGCCTCATGCGCCAGTCCCAGGATGTCCTCGTCTTCCTCCGCATCCAAGCCCAAACTGAACGCCTTTACCGCCGCGCCGCCGAGGATTTCGAGCGCATCCGGAAGCTCCGCAAAGAATTACCGAACCAACCCAATTTTCAGACCGAACCCGAAGAAACCAAACCGGTTGAAT
>Ga0182018_10004639_pt1 | contig 11457 bp, 12 predicted proteins | sample 812P2MmetaG_FD_120490 | JGI IMG/M metagenome (GOLD analysis project Ga0182018, IMG submission 120490) | Permafrost microbial communities from Stordalen Mire, Sweden - 812P2M metaG | ecosystem: Environmental > Terrestrial > Soil > Wetlands > Permafrost | place: Sweden: Stordalen | collected...
CGACCTCGTTCCCCAGGCACTGGTCTCGGTGCTGTCGATACGCGACGAGCCGGGCCGGCCTGTACTCGACACCTTGCTCGACGTCCTCCGTGACCGACACCTGCTCGTGGTCCTGGACAACTGCGAGCACCTCATCGAGGCGTGCGCCAGGATGGTCGACGCCCTCCTTCAGTCGTGCCCGGACGTCGAGGTCCTGGTCACCAGCCGGGAACCTCTCGGCATCGACGGGGAGCGGGTGTACCGGGTGCCGCCCCTGTCGCTGCCGCCCGCCGACGGCACCGAGGCACCTGGAAACCTCCTCAACTCCGAAGCGGTGCAGCTTTTCGTCGCCCGTGCAGCCGCCCGTGACCGGACCTTTGTCCTCGGCGAGGCCAACGCCGAGGCGGTGACGTCGATCTGCCGACGTCTCGACGGCATCCCCCTGGCCGTGGAGCTAGCGGCGTCGAGACTCGGCGCGCTGGCGGTCACCGACGTCGAGGCCCGGCTCGATGACCGGTTCCGGCTCCTCACCACCAGGAACAGAACGGCCCTGGCCCACCAGCAGACGCTGCGGGCCATGGTCGACTGGTCCTACGACCTGCTCGCGACGCCCGAACAGGTCGTCCTCTGTCGCTCATCGATCTTCGCCGGCAGCTTCACCCTGGAGAGCGCCGAGAGGGTGTGCGCCGGCGGAGACATCGAATCGGACGACGTGATGGACGTGATCACCTCCCTCGTCGACAAGAGTCTCGTCGAGGCTGATACCTTCGAGTCGGCCGTGCGGTACCGGCTACTCGAGACGATTCGTCAGTACGCAAGCGAGAAGCTCGTCGAGCATGGTGAGGCGGCGGGCGTCCGCCGCGCACACGCCAGAGCGTTCCTGGCTCTGGTGGAAGAGGCCGCCCCCCATCTCAAGGGCCTCGAACAGACGAATTGGCTCGACCGGCTGGACCTCGAGCGGGACAACGTGCGGGCGGCGGCTGCACAACTTCTGGTCGACTCTGACGCAACCGAAGGGGCGCTCCGGCTCGCGATCGCCCTACGTCGGTACTGGGACATCCGGGGGCCCATCGGCGAAGCGGTCGACACCATCGACGCTGCCCTGGCTCGCACGGAAGCCCACGCGCCCACATCGCTTCGTGCCGAGGCCATGGCTGCGGCCTCCGAGATCGTGGTTCGGGCCGGACTGACGGCCCAGAGTCGCCAAAGGGCTGAGGAGGGTCTTGTCATTGCCCGCCAAATGGGGGGCCCAGGGCTGATTGCTGACCTACTCAGTTCGTTGGTCTTCGCTGCATTTCGACAGGGCGACCACACTCCGACCATCCGCCAGTACGCCGACGAGTCGGTCGAACTGGCACGCGCCAGCAGCGATCCCGATCTCGCCGGTGTGACCCTTGCCATGAGGGCTCTATTGTTCGGTGTGACGAATCCGTTGCTGGCACGGGCCGACTATCACGAAGCCCTCTCGTTCTTTCGGGACGCCGGAGACCGGCGTTGGACGGGCATGGTCCTCAACAACCTGTCCATCAGCGAAATGCAGGACGGCGACCTCTCCGCCGCTCGCGTGCATCTCGAAGAGTCGATCTTCATCGCCAGGGACATCGGCGACGCGACTCGTCTCCCTCTTCTCGTGTTCAACTCGGGCCTGATCGCTTGTCTCGAAGGAGATCATCGCGCCGCCAAGACCTCGTTCGCCGATTCTCTGATCAACGCCAAGAAGTTGGGCACCCGGACGTTGGTGGCTCTAGCCATCTTCGGTCTTGCCTTGTGTGCCTCGGTAGACGGCGACGAACTGCGGGCGGCCTCGCTGCACGGTGCAGCACAACGGCTCCTCGAGGTCGAAGGAGGGGTGCTCGAACCTCTCGAAGCACGTATGGCGGAGGAGGATTGTCAAAACCTCAAGGACCGGATTGGACCTGAAGTCTTCGCGACGGCATTCGATGCAGGACACCATCTCACCGCTCAGGGTGCCATCTCGTTGGCGCTGAGCGATTTGGACGGTGCCTGATCCATCAGTCGACGATCTGGCCGTAGCCGGGGCCCAGCCCTGAAACGAGGCCTCGGCACTCAGGCTCATCGACCACGTGATCTGTTGCGGCGTTCCCGTCGTACTTTGAGGATGGCGAGGAGCTTGCGCAGGATATAACCCACCGTCAAGAGTCTAATGTCGGGCACCGATGAAGGCTCGTCGTGTGGAACCTACGGGCAACGTGAGAGCAAGCTCCCCTGATTCGAGGTCCAGCTCAAGGAGTCTCGAGCTCTCTGACAATACGGGACCGGAATACCCAAGATCGCCCTCCGGAGCCAAAGGGCATCTGGTGCCGGGCACTCCGACGATTGTCGGTTCGAGCATCCGATCCCCTGCACTGCGTGGACGGGATGGACACGACCCACTATCCAACCCGCAATGTCAGCGATACGGGCTGGAAACACCGGTACTTGATGGACACGACGCTGGATGCAACCGCAGGTGAACGCACGACAACCCACTCGGTGGACTCATCAGGAGCGGCCTCTTAATCCGCAGGTTTCGGGTTCGAATCCCGAGGGGCGCACCAGAAGGACCAGGTCAACAGGCTCGATGAGCCAGAATAAGGGGTAAGCGCAACCTTCCCGATTCAGCCCCGATACGCCTGTCGGATACATCGGATACTTCTGGACATGTGAAATTCCAGTTCATGCTTACCCGTTAATCCCCATCATCCGTCATCGTAAGCGGGTGATCGGACGTCTACCGCTACTGGGGCCGGAAGGCCGACAAGTCGGCGTCAGGGTACCGATGGCACACGTCGCTCCAGGTGCGGGACGTCCAGTAGCGATGGCCGCGGGGTGGAAAGCCCACCAACTCCAGCTGCCGAGGTGTGGCTTGCTCGACGAATCGGTACCAAGATTTCCCCAGCCGCTCGGTCAGGCTCATCTTGTCGAACCAGATGTCACCCACGGTGCGATAGCTGGCCTTGAGCGAGAAACGAGCACCACCCGACGCGCTCATTGCCGTCCCCCGGTGGTAGGTGCTCGTTTTGTAGGCCAGCACGGTTCCGGCCGGACCGGCGGTGCTGACCTCATAGATGTAGATGTCAGGGTGCTCCTCGCGGCTTACGCGCGGCGGCCACATCGGGAGGTCTCTGGTGTGGTGTTGCGATACCACGTGGGTGGGTCCGAGTTCTTCGGGGACTCCGTGGATATAGATGAACATCTCGACCTCGGCCACTGTCGGATCATCCGACGGCACCACCGGCGTGTGGTTCCCGTAATCGCAGTGCAACTGCTGGTCATAGTCCGTCGCGCCGCTGTACTTTGCCCAGTTGTGCGCCTCGTACAAGCGGATGGCCGCCGTGCCGAGGAGCGCTTCGGCGAGGGCGGCGATTGGTGGACTCAGACCGAGGAGGGACCACTCGACGCTCGAGTACGGGAATAGGTCTATGCCGGCGAAGGGGCCGCCGGTGAAGCGGGCGTTGCGGGCCGGATCGGCCCCGGCGTGGTATTGCTCGGCGGTCGGGAACATCAGCTCGAGCTCGGCGTGCGCTGGCGCGAGGTCGTCCTCCCTCAGGTATCCGGGAAGGACGGCGTACCCGTGCTCGTGAAAGTGCTCCGTGGCCTGCGCAAGTATCGAAGTCCGGTTACCCACCCAACCCAACTTTAGCGAGCCGGCCGATCCGCAACTAGCGGGAGCTGACAGCGGACACCCTGCCGTGCCGTGCGGGCGGAGGAGTGATCACGACGCTCAGGGCTGGGGTCGACAGGTGCTGAAGGACCAACTCCAGTAGGCGATTCGCCACCCTGCCCCCATGCGCCGGAACCGCGAGACACTATCGCCGTCCGCTTTGGGCCTCCTTTCTCCATTTGCAGTGTTTTTCATCTGGATACTCGACGCTCACTTGGCCAGGCGTTCGAGCAGTTCGCGGTCCTCCTTGATGATCTTCGCCAAGCGCGCCTTGAACTTGGGGCTGTTCCGCCGCCGCTCCACGGCCTCGATCAGCGATTGCTTGACCGTCTCGTTCAGCCTCTTGCCCTCGACCCGTGCGAGTGCTTCGGCGTCGGCGGCCAGATCATCGGGGAGGCGGACCTGAGGTTCTTTGTCATGGTGTCATGATACCATGACACCACTCTCGAGGTGGTCGCGCAGCACAAGGACCGGCGAGGGGCCTCTCGATCCGTTCTTCATCACGACCGGGAAGATCCCGATCGAGTCGCCCGTTACCGCTGAATCGACTTCACCTCGAGGAACTCCTCGAAGCCAAAGGCGCCTCTTTCGCGTCCGATACCTGACTTCTTGTAGCCGCCGAAGGGCGCCAGAGGGTTGAAGTCGCCACCGTTCACGTCGACTTGGCCGGTTCGGAGTCTCTGGGCGACTTCGACAGCATGCTCTTGGGTGCCGGCCCAGACGCCTCCCGAGAGGCCGTAGTCGGTGTCGTTGGCGATCCCGATAGCCTCTTCCTCGGTGTCGTAGGGGATGATCGAGAGAACGGGTCCAAAGATCTCTTCCCGGGCGATGGTCATGTCGTTAGACACGTTCGAGAAGACGGTCGGCTGAATGAAGAAGCCTTTGTCGAGCCCTTCGGGTGCATCGGAGCCGCCCGTGACCAGGGTCGCCCCCTCTCGGACGCCTTTGTTGATGTAGTCACGGACCTTGTCGCGTTGGACAGCCGAGACGAGCGGACCGATCCCCGTCGTGGCGACGAACGGGTCGCCGGGAGCGAAGCCTGCCGCCGCGGTTGCCGCCAACTGCTCGACCTCCGCCAACTTCGAACGCGGCACCAGCATCCGCGTCGGAGCCGAGCAGACCTGGCCCGAGTTCAGGTAACAGCCGAACACACCGGCCGGCACCGCTGCCGACAGGTCGGCGTCCTCCAGAATGATGTTCGCGGACTTCCCTCCCATTTCCAGCGACACACGCTTGATGCTCTGCGCACAGATCTCCATCACCCGCTTGCCCGCTCGCGTTGAGCCCGTGAAGGACACCTTGTCCACGAGCGGGTGCGATGCGATCGCTTCTCCAACCACCGGACCGAGACCGGTGACCAGGTTGAAGACGCCCTTTGGCAGCCCGACCTCATCAATGATCTCGGCCAGGATGAATGCGTTGATCGGAGCAACTTCGCTCGGCTTCAGCACCACCGTGCATCCGGCCGCCAACGCAGGAGCCACCTTGAGGACGATCTGGTATAGGGGGAAGTTCCACGGCGTGATGGCACCGACGACACCGACGGGCTCTTTGACGACGAGCGAGTTCCCGATCTCCTCTTGCCAGACATAAGACGCCGTGCGCTCGGCGTTGCCAGCGAACTCTCCAATGGGCAGCCCCACCTGAAACGTCTCGGTGAGGCTCCGCGGCATCCCCACCTCGTGGCTAATCACGTCGGCAATCTCGCCGGCGCGGGCTTGGAGCCCCTCGGCCATCTTCTGGAGGTAAGCCCCCCGGTCCTTGGCCGATGTGCCCGCCCAGCCAGGGAAGGCGCGACTTGCGGCCTGGACTGCTCGATCGATATCCGCTGGGGTCCCGGCCGGGATGCTGGCAAACACCTCCTCGGTAGTGGAGTCGATGACGTCCAGCGTCTCGCGCCCGGACGACGAGACCCAGGCTCCGTCTATGTAAAGAGAATCACGAACGATCATGGCCACACCTCATCAATATTGACCGCCCAGTGCGGCCCGATGGCGTGACGGTAGCACCGAGGCGTTTGTTCTGCCGCTGCACAAGTGTTTGCTTCGCCCGAGGCGAGATGACCTCAGAGGGACCAACCGCAACGTGCTTCCCCGATGAACCTGTGCCGAGGGGCCCAGTCGCTATTTGCGACCCGGATCATTACTGCTCGGGTCGGCGATGCAAACTCCCGGGATTTGAGGCCCATCTCAAGGAGACCTGAGCCCACGGGCAATACGGCGCGTACAACCCGGATCGCCTGGCACCAGAGGGAATCTGATGTCATGCATCTTGGACGATCGCCGGCGCGAAGCGTCCCGTCCCCTTCACCGCGTGGACGCCATGGACGCAACCCACTATCCAACCCGCAATGTCAGCGATGCGGGCTGGAAACAGCGGTACTGGATGGACCCAGCTTTGGACGAAACCGCAGTTGAACGCACCAGAACCGACGCGACCGAATCGCCGGCAACGGCCTCTTAATCCACAGGTTTCGGGTTCGAATCCCGAGGGGCGCACCGTAAAAGAGCAGGTCGGAAGCGTTTCTGGGTCGGATAAAGCGAATCGCATCGTACCAAGTTCGAAATCAACCCCGATACGCCGGTAGTGGGTCGATCAAACTGACCCACTACCCACAGGCGCCCTGGGAAACGGGCATCCTGTGCTGATGGACACCGACGCCGGCCGGGCTGACCCGATGCAACCGCTTCTGGTCGTCATCACGGGAGTGCAAGGAACGGGCAAGTCCACCGTGGCGGAGGCCGCGGCCGGCATGCTCGGAGCAGCGGTCCTGGCTCATGACTGGGCGATGAGCGCCCTTCGTCCGTATCCCGAGCTCCAGGCAGCGCTCGATGCCATGGAACCACCTGGACACCGAGTCGTCGGGTGGTCGATCTTGGAGTCTCTTGCGCGGGCGCAATTGCGGCGAGGCTGCTCGGTCGTCCTCGATGGTGTGGCGCGAGCGCCTGAGATCGCACGGCTCCGAGAGGCCGCTGAAGACCTGGCTGCAAGGTTGGTTGTGATCATGACCCAGTGCACTGATCTCGGCGTCCATCGGTCACGGATCGAGAAGCGTCAGCGAGTTATCCCCAACTGGTACGAACTTGATTGGGAACACGTACAGGCGACCCGTGCTGGCTGGGAGCCGCCTGGAGATGTCGATCTACGTCTGGAGGCTACCGATCGGTGGGAGGACAACCGGGACCGTCTAAGCGATCTCTTCGAGCTCGCGGATTGAGGAGGGCGCTCCTTTCCGTCCCTCGACCTCGACGGCGAGGATCTACGGACGGCCAGAATATGCTCGCACATCTAGCCCCAGGCGGGAGTAGGAGGAGGTAGTGGGCATCGTGTTCCCGGTCAGGCTGTCGTTGACGACGTACAACCTGTGGGGTACTGAGCGCTGGCCTGAGCGCGAGCCTGCTGTTCGACTGTTCCTTGAACGGTATCGGCCAGACGTACTGTGCGTCCAAGAGCTAACCCCCGAGACGCGAGAGCTTCTCGACAACGTCCTGTCGGATAACGGACGCGTCGAGGACTCGTTCAGTGGTTGGACGACGGAGGGCAATATCTGGTGGAACCGAGACCTGTTCCAGCTCGTTGAGTACGGTGCTGAGGAGTTCGGAATCGAGGCATATCCGAATCGTCGCCTCTTTTGGACGCGTCTGCAGGTGGTCGATCGGCCGACCACACTATTCGTCGGCGACATCCACCTCAGCGACGCAGGGTTGCCGAGCGAGCTGGGCGAGGGACGCAATACCCGGGTGAGCGAGATCAAAGAAATCATCAGTGTTCTTGGCCGGCTCGTTAACGAGAGGGAAGCTGCCTTCCTCTTGGGTGACTTCAACGACTCCCTTGCCCCATTGGCGCACCTCCTTATGGCAGGATTCGATAGCTGTTGGGCCAAGCTGCATCAGATACCTCCACCAACCATGCCCGCCTATCCCGATCGTCTGCTGGGATCGGGCTTCGCATCGAGCTTTGTGCTCGATTGGATTGTTGCCAACAAGAATGCTCGACCGCTTTCGGCGTCGAGTCCTCATGTTTATGCGGGCAATCAGTGGCCCCGTCTGATCATTGGCCGGTGCATGCAGTGTACGAGTTGATCGAACGCTGAGTTGACAATCGAGGGCCTTGCCCGGCCACGTGGGACGTCGGTGTCTCCTGCGTAACAGTGAGTGGTGCCGGAGTGACCACCGGCTCAGGGGCGATATCGATCCAGATCATGCTTCAGAGGTGGCAACCCCTATCGCGATTCGGCAGGAGCCTGAGCCTTGATTGGCCACGGATCGTCGAGAACCCCAAGCTGGATGAAGAGGCCGAGGTTGTCGGCGCCTATCCATTCGCTGACGACCTTGTCGCCTTCGAAGTGCATGATGTCAACAACCCAGTCCTCTATCGCCCGCCCGGTCGGAGGCCGTCCCAGATGCCCTCCTGTATCGGTGCCGCGAAGTGTCCCCTTGAGAACCACTGTGTCACCGGCCACGATCAGCTCTTCGACATTGAGGCGCAAATCGGGGAACGCAAGGTGGTATCGGCGGATGGGCTCGACTCTGGCGGGTGGGCCTGTCCCGAACGGATTGACGTAGTTGTCGCTATAAAGATCGGTGGCCGCTTCGTAGTTTCGACCATTTCAGACCTCCTCGACGAAGCTGCGCACCTGCGTCTCGCGTTCGGCCACGTCCATCCTTCCCCCCAGTCCGCTCTCCGTTTAGACATCTCAAATGACTCTCGGGTCATGATAAGCGGACATGGGAGTGGGTGAAGCTATCAAGGTCCACCGCCTGTCCCACAACGCCGGCTTTGCGCCGAGTCGGAGTTGCTCCGTCGGCGTGACACCGGATCGGGCCAATCGGTAACACCACCCAGTCTCGGATGTTGGCACCGGGTCGAACCGCTCGACCTTGCCGGTGGTCGCTCGGGATTGCAAACCGGCAAATCCGACCTCACCCGAGCCGGATCACTCCCGACCGCGAATATCGCTCGGGTCGCCTTTGTGTCAGGGTGCGCGCTCACGGCACATGTGGGTCGCGGCGCCCAGATGCACAAATCGACCCGGAATGGCGAATGCCTGCCGGGAGACCAGCCCCCAAATCCACAGGACCTGGGCGAGATTGCTTAGTTCGACGTCACGTCCCAAATCTAACGTCGACCAACAGATAGCCGCTCGGAGAGGTCACGTTGCGGGTTAGTGACAGCCGCGTTGGGACACCCCTATCGAAGAGCTTTCGACCGTTCATCCGTATAAACGGGGCCACTACAAGGCGGAGCTCATCGACCAGACCTTCTTCAAGAAGTGACCCTGTCAGGCTGATGCTCCCATGGACGCCAATGTCGCCTCCCGGCTGTTGCTTGAGTTCCGTGACGAACTTGGTGAAGTCGCCCTCAACTATGGCGGCGTTCTCCCAGCTCTGTTCCACTGGGGTCGAGGTCACCACGAACTTCTGGGTGCTATTGATAAAACTTGCGAACGGCTCGATGTCACTTGTCGGCCAGAACCGCGCCCATTCATTGTAGGTCCGACGGCCGAGGAGCACCGCATCCTGAGTAGCGATGACGCGTCCGAGGTTTCCCGTCATCACCTCGTCGAAATCGAGGATGAAGTCGTCTGGCTGCTCTGCCACACCGTCGAGCGAAAGCAACTCGTAAGCCACTACTTTGCGCATCGCTTGATCTCCTTTGGTCGGGCCCACCGCATAGACGTCCGGCCGTCTCTGAAATCATCTCCCAAGGCGCCCGAATGGAGCTCGGGAGCGCATCATGACGACTCGCTTCCCTTGGCGGACGCCGTTTGGACCCCCCGGGATTGCCGGATCCCGCGGTGGTTCCCAGATATCGGGCCGCGACAGAACCTGCTCACGATCGCGCAGATGGCCCGATAGCGGGCGGGTCGTTGGCGTCAAGTTCTGACCGATGCGTCATCGAGATCGATCCCGACGACCGTGGCGACTCGACTGAGGTCGACATCGGCAGCCAGCAGCGTCGCTCGGTGTCGCAGGGCTACCGAGGCGATCATGCAGTCGACAATGCCACGGGGGGTGACACCCGCTCGACGGCAGCGACGATAGATGGTCGCGGCGGCGTCGAAGTCAGCTGCGGAATCGAAGTCGAGCAGAGTGAATCGAAGGAGGAGTCGTCGCAGATCGGCTTCACGATCGTCGGTACGGGCGCCGGCGATGACCTCCATGATCACGGGCTCGGTCACGGCCAGCGGGCCGTCGGCAGTGATCAGGTCCGTCAGCCGTTGATCGACGCGGCTACCTGTTGCCCGGTCGTATTCCACCCAGGCCGAAGTGTCCGCCAGGATCACGAGGACGGAGGTTTGCTGTCGGCGGGGACCTTTCCAATGGCGTGCGCTCCGCGCATGGCGAGGGCATCTTCCCGTGACATGGGTTGTCCGGCCAAGTGGCGCAATGCAAGATCGACGGCCTCGGTCTTGGTACGCACGCCGTAGCGGTCCATGATGGCCTGAAGGTAGGTGTCCTCGATCTCGATGTTTGTTCGCACTCTGCTCATACACCTAGTATACACGTAGTGTGTAGAGAACGTGTACCTAACGGACATCTGCGGGCGGCATTTATGTGCTGTTGAAATCAGTGTCCAGTCGTTATCCCGGGGGAGCGAAGAACTCGAGGGCGATGTTGTCTGGGTCACGGAACGACAAGCCTGAGCCGTATGGCGCATCGACGATCCCGCCGTTAGCGACACCAAGCTTGTTGAGGTGGCGCTCCCATTCTTCGATCTCAGACCGATTGGCACACGCGAAGGCCAGATGGTCCAAGCCTGGGCGACGCTCGTCGAACGGCTCGGTGCTCTTCAGGTCGGGGAACTTGTGGATGCCGACGAGCGTCCCTCCCATGAGCCAGACGACGTGGTGGAAGGGGCCGGTGTCTTCGTCGATGACCGGATCGGAGCGGAATAGCTGCTGGTACCAAGGCCGGCTGCGGCCGAGGTCGCTGACCGTAAGCGCCACGTGTGTGATCGCAGGAAACTCAGGCATCACGGCCTCCGTTCGTGATGTGCCGGGAGAATAACCGCGTTGACTGTCGATTTGCTTCGTCGGGAGCCAGGTGGTCGGACCCGAGCAGGATCGCTTATCGGGGTCGAAACTGCTCGGCTCGACACGTGGTCCGACCGCTCGCCTTCTCCGGCTAGGTCCTCGTTTAGATGGCTGGCACGATCCCGGGCCGGCGTGCAGCCCTGGCACGGTCCACGACGATGGCGATCGCGGCGGCGAGCACGGCCGCCACGGCGACGATCAGGGCGAACTGCCATCCGGGCATGCCGCTCGCGACGACTGTGTGGGTGAAGGTGGGACTTGGACCCGTCGGAGCGACGCCCGGCGATCCCCCGGGGGCTGGGACCCTCATGGCGAAGGCCGCCGGCGCGGAAACAGCAAGTCCTAGCATGGCGCAGGCGAAGGCGGCCAGGAAGCGGACCAGGTGGGGGATGCGGTGGATGTGGCTCATGAGGATCTCCTTTGGCTCGTGGTGTGACCCATCGATCGCCAATATGAGCAGGTCCGCGTCGGATCCGCTATCGGACGTTTTACGGATACCCATTTCCTGCTACCAGGCGTAACGTGGGCTCGTAAGGAGAAAGGGACCGCGATGGGGGCTCCGCTGACCGCAAGTGAACACGACCTGCGCACCCTGGCGGGGATCGTTTCTGACGAGCGTTCCGACCTCCCCGCCCAGGGATTGCCGCTCTCGTTACTAAGGGCTCACGCCGCGTTTGATTGAGCGGTAATGGTGTAGTTCCACTCGCCGTGGAACTCATGAGGGTTGAGGGGAACGGCGGCCAACTGCTTGTTGGTGATCTTGACCTTGGTCGGATAC
>Ga0182018_10004640_pt1 | contig 11455 bp, 8 predicted proteins | sample 812P2MmetaG_FD_120490 | JGI IMG/M metagenome (GOLD analysis project Ga0182018, IMG submission 120490) | Permafrost microbial communities from Stordalen Mire, Sweden - 812P2M metaG | ecosystem: Environmental > Terrestrial > Soil > Wetlands > Permafrost | place: Sweden: Stordalen | collected...
GCTGCAGGCGCGGGTGCAGGAGCTCGCCGGCCACGAGTTCAACGTCAACTCCACGCAGCAGCTGCGCACGGTGCTCTACGACGAGCTCGGTCTGACACCCGGCCGCAAGACGAAGACGGGCTATTCGACCAACGCGCAGACACTGGAGAGCCTGCGTGGCGTCCATCCCATCGTCGACGCCCTGCTGGCCTACCGCGAGGTGGAGAAGCTGCGGTCGACCTACGGCGAGAACCTGCTGGCCGAGGTGGCCGCGGACGGGCGGATCCACGCGTCGTTCCGCCAGACGGTGGCCCGGACCGGGCGCATTTCCTCGGACCGGCCCAACCTGCACAACATCCCGGTTCGCAGCGAGCTGGGCAAGCAATTCCGCCGCGCCTTCGTGCCCGCCGAGGGGTGCAGCCTCCTGGTCGCCGACTACGACCAGGTCGAGTTGCGCGTGATCGCCCACCTCTCGGGCGACGAGGGCTTGATCAACGCCATGACCTCGGGCTCGGACGTGCACCGTGTCGTGGCCGCCGGCGTGTACCGGGTGCCGCCCGAGGAGGTGACGCACACCCAGCGGGAGTTCTCCAAGATGGTCTCCTACGGCCTGGCCTACGGCATGGAGGCCTACGGGCTGAGCCAGCGGCTCGGCGTGCCCGTCGACGAGGCCGCCGCCATCATGGACAGCTATTTCGGCGCCTTCCCGAGCGTGCAGCAGTACATGGACGAGACGGTGGCCGAGGCGCGCCGTCGGGGGGCGACCTGCACCGAATTCGGGCGGTTGCGCCCGTTGCCCGACCTGCACTCGTCCAACTACCGTTTGCGTCAGGCGGCGGAGCGCCAGGCCATGAACGCCGGCATACAGGGCCTGGCGGCGGACATCTTCAAGCTGGCGCTCGTCCGCCTCGACGAGTCGCTGGAACAGCAGAAGCTGACCAGCCGGCTCGTGCTCCAGGTGCACGACGAGGTCATCGTGGAGGTGCCGGCGGGGGAAGAGGCCGAGGCGCGCCGCCTCACCGAGGAAGCGCTCACCGGGGCGGCCGACCTCAGGGTGCCGCTGACCATCTCCATGGCCACCGGGTCGAGCTGGGCGGCGGCCAAGGGTTGAGCGGGCTGTTAATCTAGAACGCCCAGCTGGCACCGGCAGCGGGGCACCCTATTGGACGCACACCGACCCCGGCGCGGTCGCCCGAAACGAGCTTCTTGATGTCCGACGTACGCACTACTCTCCTCTCGCCCGAGCACATGGGCACTTTCGACGCCGAGGGGAACTACACCCCCCGCGTCATCGTTGACGACGATCTCGGCGATGCGGATCTCGAACAGGCGATGGGCGACTCCATCATCGAGTTCGAGGACGGTGATGTGATCGAGGGGACGGTCGTCAAGATCGACCGCGACGAAGTGCTGCTCGACATCGGCTTCAAGTCCGAGGGTGTGATCCCGGCCCGCGAGCTGTCGATCCGCAACGACGTGCACCCCGAGGAGATCGTGAAGCTGGGCGAGCACATCGAGGCGCTCGTCCTGCAGAAGGAGGACAAGGAGGGGCGGCTCGTCCTCTCCAAGAAGCGGGCGCAGTACGAGCGGGCCTGGACCACCATTGAGAAGAAGAAGAACGACGGCGAGATGGTGAAGGGTCTGGTCATCGAGGTCGTCAAGGGCGGCCTCATCGTGGACATCGGCCTGCGCGGCTTCCTGCCGGCGTCGCTGGTCGAGCTGCGTCGGGTGCGCGAGCTGCAGCCGTATGTGGGCAAGGAGGTCGAGGCCAAGATCATTGAGCTCGACCGCAACCGCAACAACGTGGTCTTGTCGCGCCGGGCGTGGCTGGAGGAGGCCCAGAAGGAGCAGCGGGGCGACTTCCTGGCCAACCTCAAGCCGGGCGAGCGCCGCAAGGGCGTGGTCTCCTCCGTCGTGAACTTCGGTGCCTTCGTCGACCTCGGTGGCATGGACGGACTGGTCCACGTCTCCGAGCTCAGCTGGAAGCACGTGGACCATCCCTCCTCGGTCGTGCAGGTGGGCGACGAGATCGAGGTCGAGGTGCTCGACGTGGACCTCGACAAGGAACGGATCTCGCTGTCGCTCAAGTCGACCCAGTCCGACCCGTGGCAGGAATTCGCCGACAGCCATGCCGTCGGCCAGCTCGTCTACGGCCGCATCACCAAGCTGGTGCCCTTCGGCGCCTTCGTGCAGGTGGGGGATGGGATCGAGGGGCTGGTGCACATCTCGGAGATGGCGGTGCACCATGTCGATCTTCCCGAGCAGGTGGTGACACCGGGCGAGGAGCTGTGGGTCAAGATCATCGACATCGACCTGCAGCGCCGCCGTATCTCGCTGTCGATCAAGCAGGCCGCCGAGGGTGGCGAGGTCTCCGAGGAGTACCGCGAGGCCTTCGGCGAGCACGCCTACGACGAAGAGGGCAACTACATCGGCTTCGACTACGCCGAGGGCGAGTTCATGCCCGAGACCGAGGCACAGGCGGCATGGGCCGACTTCGCCGAAGAACTCGGCACGCCGGTCGTGGTGCCCGAGTCGCTGGCGGGGACGGGCTCGGGCGAGGCCGCTGAGGTTGCGGAGGTCGCGGAGGTTGCGGAGGCCGCTGGAGTTGGCGAGGCCACTGGAGTTGGCGAGGCCGCTGAGGTCGCGGAGGTCGCGGAGGTTGCGGAGGCCGGCGAGGTTGCGGAGGCCGCAGAGGTCGCGGAGGCCGCACCCGAAGCCTGACGCGCCCGGTTCAGGGGACGCGCTGATCGAATTGGATCGTGTTGCCGTCGGGATCGCGTACGAACATGGAACGGACGCGGCCGCCTGAGGGCTCGCCGTAGGCCGTCGTGTCCACGCCCTGCTCGCTCGGCTCGACCACGATCGGGGTGCCGGCGGCGCGCGCCCGTGCCGCGATGGCGTCGATGTCGTCCACCCAGAACCCGAAGTGGTGCACGCCGATTTGGAACAGGGGCTTGGGTTCGCCCGCGTAGGGCGTCGACAGACCCTCGTCCAGCACGATGAACGGCTCGTCGGCGCCTTCGTGTTCCCGCAGGTACACGCCGCGGCGGCGGGTCAACGTCCCGTCGAGGGTGAACTCCTCGTGCGCATCGAGGGAGACGTGGAGTCCGACGACGTCGGTCCAGAACGCCACGGACGTGTCCATCTGGTGGACCCCGATGGCGATGTGCGAGATGTTCTTGATGGGCATGGGAGGTCGGCCGAGGTCCTAAGTGCCGACGGGGAAGTGGCAGGCCACCTGATGGCTGGGGGCGATCTCGCGCAGTTCGGGCACCTCCTGGGCGCACCGGGCCTCGGCGCGCGGGCAACGGGTGCGGAAGCGGCACCCCGACGGCGGGTTGATCGGGCTCGGCGGCTCTCCCGGCAAGATGACCGGAGTACGGGTGACGACTGGATTGGGTTCCACCGCGGAGGAGAGGAGGGCTTCGGTGTAGTGGTGGGCCGGCGCCTTGTAGAGAACGTCCGACGGTGCGATCTCGCACAGCCGGCCGAGGTACATCACGGCCACGCGGTCGCTCACGTTCTTGACGACGGCCAGGTCGTGGGCGATGAAGAAAAGGGTGAGCTTGTGCTCGCTCTTGAGGTCGGCCAGCAGGTTGAGGATCTGGGCCTGCACCGACACATCGAGGGCGGAGACGATCTCGTCGCACACGAGGAGCCGGGGCTCGAGCACCAGGGCCCGGGCGATGCTGATCCGCTGGCACTGGCCGCCCGAGAACTCCCTGGGATAGCGGCCGCCGGCGACATAGGGGTCGATGCCGACGGACTCGAGCATGGCGTTCACCTTGTCGTGCCGTTCCTTGTCGGTGCCGATCTTCCAGATGTTGAGCGGCTCGGCCACGATGTCGCGGACCCGGCGGCGGGGGTTCAAAGAGGAGATCGGGTCCTGGAAGATCATCTGTATCTGCGTCCGCATGAGACGCAGGTCCGACCTGTTCAGGGCCGTGATCTCGGTGCCGGCGAAGGTGATCTTGCCCGAGGTCGGTTTCTCCACCTGGACGATGGCGCGGCCGGTGGTCGACTTGCCGCAGCCCGACTCGCCCACCAGCCCGAGCGTCTCGCCCTCGGCCAGGTCGAAGCTGACGCCGGCCACGGCCTGGACGGTGCTCCGTCCCCTGGGGAAGGAGACGACGAGATCCTGTACCTCGAGGAGGGGCGCCGCCGGCCCGCTCATGGTCATCGCACTCCCGATCCCACGACGGCTTCGGCGGGCTCGGGAGCGGCCAGCGGGAACCAACAGGCGTAACTGTGGCCCGGCGCCGTGCCCTCGACGAGCGGGGGCTTCTCGTTGTGACATTTGTTCTGGGCGTAGGGGCACCGGGGGGCGAACGGGCAACCCGCCGGCGGGTTGATGAGGTCGGGGGGCCTGCCCTCGATGGCGACGAGGCGGGTGTGGCTGGGATTGTCGATGCGCGGGATGGAGCGCAGCAGGGCCTCGGTGTAGGGCATGGACATCTGCGAGAAGAGGACCTTGGTCGGTGCCCGCTCCACCACGTTGCCGGCGTACATGACGATGATCTCGTCCGTGCGGGTGGCCACCACCCCGAGGTCGTGGGTGACCAGGATCATGGCCATGTCGCGGTCGCGTTGGAGGGTGCTCAAGAGGTCGAGGATCTGCGCCTGGACGGTGACATCGAGTCCGGTGGTCGGCTCGTCCGCCATGAGGAGGCGGGGGGCGCACGCCAGGGCGATGGCGATCATGACCCTCTGGCGCATGCCACCGGAGAGCTGGTGGGGGTAGCTGTCGTAGCGCTCGACCGGGAAGGGGATGCCCACCTGCATCAGGAGCGAGAGGGCGGTCTCCTTGGCCTCGTCCTTACCCAGCTTCAAATGGAGCTTCAGCGTCTCGGTGATCTGGTGGCCGATCCGCTGCACCGGGTTGAGCGAGGTCATGGGGTCCTGGAAGACCATGGCGATCTGGGTACCCCACAGGCGGCGCAGCGCCCTGGGCTCGGCGTTGAGGATCTCCTCTCCGCGGTAACGCACCGATCCGGTCTGGGTCGTGCTCTGGCGGGGGAGGAGGCCCATGATGGCCCGTGAGAGCACGGTCTTTCCCGACCCGGACTCGCCCACGATGCCCAGTGTCTTGCCCAGCTCGAGGGTGAGCGACACCCCCTGCACGGCGCGTAACTCGCCCTGAGGCGTGCTGAACGAGACGTGGAGGTCGTCGACGACCAGCAGCGGCGCCGCGGCATCGGGGGTGCTCACAGCTTGACCTCGGTCACATCGAGATAGGAGCGCAACTTGTCGGCCACCACGTTGAGGGTGAACAGGAGCGAGAACATCGCCGCGGCCGGGAAGATCACCAGCCAGGCGTTGTTCTGCCCGGGACCGCCCGACAGGAGGGCGGCGCCCTCGTTGAGCATGTTCCCCCAGCTCGGGGTCGGGGGCGGGACGGAGAGGCCCAAGAAGGCCAGTGTCCCCTCGAGCACGATGATGGAGGCCACGGCGATCAAGCCGAAGGAGATGATCGTGGGCATCAGATTGGGCAGGATCTCGCGGGCCAGGATGCGGCGGTCGCTGGCGCCGAGGGCCTTGGCGGCCATCACGAAGTCACGGGAGGCATAGGTCAGGGTCGAGGCCCGGATGATGCGGAAGATCAACGGAGAGCTGAACAGGCCGATGACCAGGGTGATCTTCCAGAGCTGGTGGCCCCAGAAGGACCCGATGGCGATCACCGCCACGAGCGCGGGGAAGGCCAGGACGGCGTAGGACGCCGTGCTCAAGAAGGTGTCGACGCGGCCGCGGCGGTACCCGGAGAGCATGGCGGGAATCCCCCCGAGGATGAGGCCGATGGCGGTCCCCCCGAAGCCCACGACCAGCGACACGCGGGAGCCGAACAGCAGGCGGCTGAAGATGTCGCGGTTGAGGTCGTCGGTGCCGAGGAGATGACCCCACCCCGGGGCGCCGTTCTGGGGGGCGGCGAAATTCTGGAAGTCGGGGTTGGGCAGGGGCAGGAGGTTGGCGAAGATCGCCACGAGGGTGATGAGGGTGATCCAGCCGGCGCAGATCCAGAAGAAGGTCCCGAGCCGCTTCGGAGCCGCCGCACCGTGCTCGTCGTTGTCGGTGGGGGTCACGACGGCCCCCGGTAGGGGGGAGGTGGTCTGAGGGTTGATGACGTCAGTCACGGGCGATCCTCGGGTCGACGAGAGTGAAGATGAAGTCGAAGGCGAAGTTGACCAGCACGATGGCCACGGCCACGATCAGGACGATGCCCTGCACCACCGTGTAGTCGTCCTGGTTGATGCTCGAGATGATCTGGAAGCCCAGTCCGGGCATCTGCAGCAGCAGTTCCACCACGAAGGTGCCAGCGATGAGCGTGCCGATGGTCACGCCGGCCGAGGCCAAGAGGGTGACCGATGAGGGCCGCAGCGCGTGGCGCCACATGATGCGGCGGTCGGACAGCCCCTTGGACCGGGCCATGGTGATGAAGTCCTGCTGCAACGTGCTGATGAGGTCGTTGCGCAAAAGGCGGAAGTACACGACGATGGAGCCCAGAGCCAGCACGATCGACGGCAGCAGCATGGTGTGGATGTTCGACCAGAATCCCTGTGTGATGGGGACGTAGGACGCCGGGCCGGGGAAGACGTGCCAGTGGACGGCGAAGATGAGCACCATGATCGGCCCGATCACGAACGGCGGGAGGGCCAGCATGCCGAAGGCGGCGCTGTTGGAGAGCTGATCGAAGAGGCGGTTGGGCCGGCGCGAGGCTTTGATGGCCATGGGGAGGGCGATTGCGAAAGCCATGAGCTGGGAGAACACGATCAGTTCGACGTCGATGGGATACGACGTGCTGATGATGCTGGTCGTCGTCTCATGGGTCGTGAAGGACTGGCCGAGGTTGCCCTGGAACACATGGCCGATCCAGATGAAGTACTGCTCGACGAGCGGCTTGTCCAGCCCGAGCTGGTGGTTCAGGATCGCCGCGTTCTGCGGCGTGTCGTTCGGTCCGAGGATGGTGACGGCGGGATTGCCGGGAAGGAGATGGACGAGGAAGAAGGCTGCCACTGACACGAAGAAGATGATGATGATGAGGAGCACCACGCGCTTGGCGATGTAGTTGCCCACTCGGCGCTCCCTCCCTTGAGTGTTCGCTGATGCCCCCCGGCGGCGGATGAGCCTAGACCCAGCGCGCTACCCGGTGCCCTACCATGCGCCCCATGTCTGAGACCCTCCCCGTTCTGAGCGGGCGTATGCGCACCGTAGTAGGGGTCGTCATTGCTTGTGTGGTCGCCGCCGGTGTCTTCCTCCGCTTCTACACGCACTCCGCGTTATGGCTCGATGAGGCGCTCACCGTGGACCGGGCCCGCCTCCCCCTCTCCCAGATCGCCGGGTCGGTCAAGCACGACGGGGCGCCCCCGCTCTACTACTACCTGCTCCACATCTGGATGCGGGTCTTCGGGCAGTCCGACCTCGCCACCCGTTCTTTGTCCGGGGTGATCGGCGTGGTGACGCTGCCCGTGGCCTGGTTCGCCGGCAACCGCCTCGGGGGCCGCACCGTCGCCTGGACGACCCTGGTCCTCATGGCCTCCGCGCCCTTCGCCGTGTACTACTCCACCGAGGCCCGCATGTACGGCCTGGTGATCCTGCTGACGGCGTGCGGGTTCATCTCCTTGCACCGCGCCCTGGCCGCACCGCGGCCGGGCAACTTGATCGCCACGGCCGTGGTGACGGCGGCACTCCTCTACACCCAGTATTGGGCGCTCTACCTGGTGGGGGTGGTGGGGCTCTGGCTGCTCGTCACAGCCCTCTGGGCGCGGCACCGGGGTGCCCCCGCGCCGGAGTGGCGTCGTCCGCTGCCGACGTTGCTGGCGATGGCCGCAGGATGCATCCTGTTCGTGCCCTGGCTGCCGATCTTCGTCTATCAGTCCCGGTACACGGGGACGCCCTGGGCGGCGCCGCCAAACTTCGCCGCCGTGATCAGCGCTGTCACCGGGTTCACCGCCAACCAGGCCTCTCTCTCGACGGCGGGCACCAATCAGGGCAGGCTCCTGGCCGTCATCTACATCGCCATGGCCGCCCTGGCCCTGTTCGGGGTGGGTCGCAGCGGCCGGGTCATCGAGCTCGACCTGCACACCCGGCCGCGGGCGCGCGGGACCTCGATCGCCGTGGCCGGGACCCTGTTCGCCGCCATCACCGGCGGCATCCTCACGGCGAGCGCCTTCTCCCCCCGCTACGCCGCCGTGGTCTTCCTGCCGCTGGTGCTGCTCGTCGCCCTGGGGACGACGACGCTGCTCGACCAGCGCGTCCGGCTGGCCGTGATCGGCGTCGCCGTGGTGGCGGGGCTGATCGGCGCGGCGCAGAACATCAACACCCAGCGCACGCAGGCGCCGGCCGTCGCCGCCGTCATCAACCGCCTGGCCCGACCGGGTGACATCATCGCCTTCTGCCCGGACCAGCTCGGCCCCGACGTCTACCGGGTGGTCGCGCACTCCTCCCAGTACGACATGGTGACGTTCCCGCGCGGGACGGGCCCCCAGTTCGTGGACTGGGTCAACTACTCGAACGTCGTCCACGCCGCGCATCCGATCGTCTTCGCCGCCAAGCTGGCCGCCGCCGCCGGCACCACCCACCGGATCTGGCTGGTGTGGCAGCCGGGTTACCAGACGTACGGCATCAAGTGCGAGACCCTGGCCACCGCGCTGCAGAACGCGCCCACGCTGGCGGGGCAAAACCGGGTGATCAATCGGCCCATGCATTACTACGAGCCGATGAACCTGACCGAGTTCGCCCCGCGCGGCGAGTGAGCCAGACCGAGTGAGCCAGACCGAGTGAGCCAGACCGAGTGAGCCAGACCGAGTGAGCCAGACCGAGTGAGCCAGACCACGTGAGACGGCTGGTCGAGCCCCTGCGCGAGGCGCTGGTGCCCTTTGTGGTGGCGCGGGCGATCGTGCTGGGGACGCTGGCGCTGGCCCACTTCGTGGTGGACCGGACCCACCCCGCCGACGCCGCCGCCGGCGCCCGGGTGCACGAAGGCCTGCTCGGCTGGGATGCCGGCTGGTACGAGACGATCGCCCGGGTGGGCTATGCCCCCCTCGGGCACGAGTCCCTGCGCTTCTTCCCGGCGGTGCCCCTGGTGACCCACGTGCTGGCCTGGTTGCCGGGGCTGGGGGACGGGTCGGCTCTGGTCATCGTGTCCAACGTCGCCGCCTTCGTGGCCACCGCCCTGCTCTACGTCCTGGTCCGACGCGAGACGGGGGATGCGGGGACGGCCCGGCGCGCCCTCTGGCTTCTCAGCCTGGCCCCGACCGCCTATGTCCTGGTCATGGGCTACGCGGAGTCGACGCTGCTCTGCTTCGCGCTCGGCTGCTTCCTGTGCCTGCGCCCTGCCCCGCCCGCCCGTCCGCACTTCGCCGTGGCCGGGATCCTCGGCTTCGCCGCCGGCCTGACGCGCCCCATAGGGGTGCTTGTGGCCCTGGCGGTGACCGTGGAGCTGATCCGCTGGTGGGCGCGGCTGTCCCGCCGTGAACGGCTGGCGGGACTGGGCGCCACGGCGGCCCCGGTGCTCGGGCTCCTGGCCTTCGGCTTGTGGGCCCAGCACGTGGTGGGGGACTTGTGGGCCCCCATCAGCGTGCAGCTCGAGTCGTCGCACCACGGCGGGATCTCCGACCCCTTCGTCACCCTCTTCCACGATGCGCTGGGGCTCGTGCACCACCATGTGGGCACCGCCCTCCACGTGCCGTGGGTCCTGGTGGCCGCGGGGCTGCTGGTGGTGTGCTGGCGCCGCCTCCCGGCCTCCTACACGGTCTTTTCCGCCGCCATCCTGGCCGTCGCCGTGGCCGGGACGAACCTCGATTCGTTCGAGCGCTACGCTCTCAGCGCCTTCCCCCTCTCCGTGGCTGGGGCCCTGCTGCTCCGCGGGCCCCGGGTCGACCGGGTGGTCATGACGTTGCTTCCGGCGGCGCTGGCCGGGTATGCACTCTTGGCCTTCCTGAACATCTCGGTCCCCTGAGTAAGCGGCCGAAATATCAGGGGCTGCCCGGGGCGCCCGATATCCTTGCGGGGGCCGGGGTGAGGGGGGACCGGACTGGCCGGTCACGTCGAGCCCGAGGGCACCGAATCGCACTGAGAGGACGACATGCCTGAGGATGCACCAGTGGTGATTGCGGGCGCCGGGCCCGGGGGCCTGACCGCGGCCTACCAGCTGACCAAGAGAGGCCAGCGCCCGGTTGTCCTCGAGGCCGACTCCGTGGTGGGCGGCATCAGCCGCACCGTCCTGCGGGACGGCTGGCGGTTCGACCTCGGGGGCCACCGCTTCTTCACCAAGGTGCCCGAAGTCGAGGCCCTGTGGCACGAGATCCTGCCCGAAGGCGACTTCTTGCTCCGTCCCCGCATGAGCCGCATCTTCTACCAGGGGAAGTACTACGACTACCCCCTCAAGGCGGTGAACGCCCTGTGGAACCTCGGCCTGTGGGAGTCCATCCTGTGCGGCTTCTCGTACGCCTGGGCCAGGCTGCGGCCACCGGCCAACCAGGACAACTACGAGAACTGGCTGGTGGCCCGGTTCGGGTGGCGCCTCTACCGCACGTTCTTCAAGACCTACACCGAGCGGGTCTGGGGCGTCGAGGTCTCCCAGATGCCGGCCGACTGGGCGGCCCAGCGCATCAAGAACCTCGACCTGGGCAAGGCCATCGTCAACGCCATCTTGCCCAAGCGCAACCAGAAGGAGATCACCAGTCTGATTGAGGAGTTCCAGTACCCCAAGTACGGGCCCGGGATGATGTGGGAGGTCTGCGCCGAGAAGGTGCAGGCCGCTGGAGGAACGCTGCACCTCGATGCGCCCATGACCGCCATCAATGTCGCCGGCGGCCGCGCCGTGTCGGTGACCTACCGCCACGACGGCGTGGACACGGAGCAGGCGGCTGCGCACGTGATCTCCACCATGCCCCTGCGGGAGCTGGTGCGCTGCCTGCAGCCACCTCCGCCCCCCGAGGTGCGGGCGGCGGCCGACGACTTGCACTACCGCGACTACCTCACGGTGGCGCTCGTGGTGCCCGAGTCGCGCAGCTTCCCCGATAACTGGATCTACATTCACGCGCCCGAGGTGGAGGTGGGGCGGATTCAGAACTACGGCTCGTGGTCGCCCTACCTGGTCAAGGACGGCCGCACCTGCCTCGGAATGGAGTACTTCGTGTTCGAGGGCGACGCCATGTGGAACACGCCCGACGACGACCTGATCACCCTGGGCACCAAGGAGCTGGCCCTCCTCGGCCTGATCGAGCCCGGCGACGTCGAGGCGGGCTATGTCGTGCGCGTTCCCAAGGCGTACCCCTACTACGACTTCTCGTACAAGGCGAACGTCGACACCATCCGGCGCTACCTCGAGTCGGAGGCGCCCAACGTGCACCCGGTTGGCCGCAACGGGATGCACAAGTACAACAACCAGGACCACTCCATGTACACGGCCATTCTCACGGTGGAGAACATCTACGGCGCGACGCACGACATCTGGTCCGTCAACGTCGAGGAGGAGTAC